>Ga0126383_10000011_pt1 | contig 109338 bp, 101 predicted proteins | sample PanSoiMetPlot_35_FD_96882 | JGI IMG/M metagenome (GOLD analysis project Ga0126383, IMG submission 96882) | Tropical forest soil microbial communities from Panama - MetaG Plot_35 | ecosystem: Environmental > Terrestrial > Soil > Tropical forest > Bulk soil | place: Panama | collected 2016-02-17 | reverse complement strand
TTGAACGGTCTGGATGCTGGCGAGCAGGTAAAAGAAATGTTGCCCGCCATCAAGCTTGTCTACATCACGATGAACCCGGACGCCGAAACGGCCGCCGAAGCATTCCGTCGCGGCGCGTCCGGGTACTTGGTAAAAACATGCGCGGCCTCGGAGTTGGTAGTCGCTATTCGCGAAGTTCTGCGCGGAAACACCTGGGTCTCAGAGACACTTCCCAAGGAACAAATCACTTACCTACGACGGCAAGACAAAGAGATGGTGAAAGAGGCAGCACGGCTCCGCCTCGCCAACGTGAAGTTTTGCAGTTGCTGGCGGACGGAAAACGGATGACGGAAGTCGCCGATATTTTACACTTGACTCCTCAGACGGTGGCATTTCACAAGTATCGAATGATGGAAGCGCTTGGTACCAAATCTAACGCCGAACTCGTGCGCTACGCGGTTCGAAACCACATCATCGCTACATAGCCAGAGACACCTTTCCACTCCTACTTGCTTCGACTAGGTATTCGGCAACTACACTAGTTCTTTCACTCTCCTCCCATTCCGCTTGCAACCAGTCGTCAAGATCGTGACCGTCAACTCGCCCGCGTCGCTCATATAGATCGTATGCGCGAACTCGAATTCGCTCTTTGAGGGGTTCGAGGGATTCAAGAGGTACGATCGGTCTCATTCCAATTAATGCGTGGGTTTTCACGGGTGTACTCCTCTGGTTGTCCAGGGCATTGGGGAGAGGTCTACCGCTATCTAGTTAATAGGATTGAGACCTGCGATTTCACCGCCCAGACCAAATTTCACTTCATTGAACGCAGTCAAGCGACAACAGACTAAGACCTAACGCAAAGCTTCTGCTTTTCGACCAGACACAATACCCGTGGCGCATTCTGAAGACCGCACAACTGCGGACGCTGCTGTTGTCTTGATTTGGTATTCTCAGATAATTCCCGTAGTCAAGCCAGCTGGGAAAACTTCTAGGTCTTAGTTTGCGAAAATCGCCCGACCACTGTCTCAACCCCCAGCATTATCACTAAGGTTTTTTTAGTCTTGGCCTGCATGATTCGCAGTATCCAGACAGAGTCATCCCGTCGATATAGTGGCGGCCGTGCCACGCGTCGCATCTATTTGCGAATTCAGAACCCTTCGCGCTGCGATCGAGGAGAGGCTGACCGCGCTGATCGATAGCCAGCTTCACGGGCAAGAAGCAAGCAAGTTGTGCAGAACCGCTGCCGACAGAGAATTTACGAAAGTGGTCATGGACGACCTGAAAAAACAGATTCGATGCCTCCAGGTGAAGCTCAAAACGCTACGAGCTTGACGGGAAGCCGCCCCGGGGCCGTTCCTATCTCCCACCAGTCATCAACGCCAGTTGGCATAACATCCTGTGGCTGTTGAAAAAGTCCCGTTAAGAGAAGCTCGTTCGACCTGGGAGTATCGGCCGTTTCCCCGCTTACCTCAGTTGAGTGGTGGGTTCCCCAACGGGCGTTATCGGTTGACTGAGAAAGCGGACCAGTCGCTTGATGTTCTGGGCCACCGCGGCTAGGAAGAACTGCTCCCGCACGAACTTCAGTCTGCGCAGGCGCAAGCGACGCAATCCGATCTGATTCTTGAGTTCCGCGAACAGAGCCTCCACCTTTTTTCTTTGCCGCTGTGCATGGGCGAAGGCTGGCGTGTTCGCCAACTCTCGTGCGCGTTGCCGGGCTGGTTCATCCATGTGGATGGCAAGATAGCGAAACACTCCGTTGGTGCATTGGGCTTTTAGCGCACACGCACCGCAACGTTTGCGCGTCCCGATGTAGGCATATGTGCGGTTTCGCATACTGCGGCCACCATAGTTCAGCTGCTGCCCCGCCGGACAGCGATAGCTGTTGCTTTCGGGTTGATAGGTGAACCGCTCGGGACCAAAGAACGGGCTGTTCTTGCGATGGATACTGTCGCGGGTTCGCATATACGGCGTGATGTTGCGCTCCGCTAACCACTGCAAGAACTCCCCATTCCCGTATGTCGTGTCGGCCGCCACCGATTCGGGCTTTCGTCCTTGCCATTCGGTGAAACGTGCGAGCATGTCCTGCGCGGCCACCGTTTCCTGACTCATCCGTGCTGCGGTCGCTTGCACTCCCACGATCACGCAACTTTGATTGTCGACCAGATAGTTGTCGTAGTATCCCAATCGGGCCGGAGTACCGCCCTTGGTCGCATAAGTGGAGTCTGGATCCGTGGTCGACACCTGGTCTTGCTGATGCACCGGCTCCTCGGTGGGGTTCTGCTGTTCCAGTTCGACCAAGTACTGGCGCACGGTTTGATTCACCTGGGCTGCTTCCCCTAACTGCTCGCGCGGAATGCGGCTTTCCTTCGCCGCGTTCGCTTCCACGAAGCTGCCGTCCACCGAGAGATTCTTACCTTGCACCAACCCCACTTCCACACACTGGCGCACGATCTGCTCGAACAACTCCTCGAATAGTTTCGACTCCTGAAACCGCCCATGCCGGTTCTTGGAAAAGGTCGAGTGATGCGGAATCTCCTGATCGAAGCCCAGGCCGGTAAACCAGCGCCAAGCCAGGTGCATGCGCAGTTCTTCCACCAGTTTGCGTTCGCTGCTGATGCCATACAAATAGCCGATCAGCAGAATGCGCAGCAGCAGTTCGGGATCAATCGAGGGCCGACCGGTATCACTGTAGCTGCCCTTCAGTTGCTGTCGCACAAACTCGAAGCTGATGTGCTTCTCGATCAGCCGCAGCAAATGGTTCTCGGGAACCTGATCCTCCAGGCGGAAGTAATAGAACAATGCCTCCGAGCGGTCGTGTTGCCCCATCATAATCAGCAGGCCTCCGAGCATGGCAATCAACAGCAGCATCGGGAACTCTGGCCTGCTTATAGCGTGAATAGCGCAGCGTTACAAGAATCAACTCGGAGACTTTTTCAACAGACACGACTGTTGTCACTTTTCCCTAAGGCCGCCACTAACGGCAACTTCCTCTTCTGAAAAGCCGAATTTTGTGCGCTCTTCTTTTTAGCCTGGGAATCAAAGGCTGAAGAGTCGTTCGTAACCGTCCGTCGTCCCTCTCGCCGCTGGCTCGGAGGCCTCATCATGGGTCAAATCACACCGCGCAACCCCTTCATTTGTTTACGAAGTCTTTATGCACTTTTTAGACAAGTTTTACGGGTGGTGATTTCGAATCTGAACGGCTCGGTTCAGCCCCGAGCCAGAAAGCGTGGCGTGCTTGAAACTCAAATTCTGGAATGCGAGGAGCGTAGCGAATTCGTCCAAGCGTGTCGCCGGGGTCTTGCTAACCACGGCGATGTTGATTCCTTCAGATGCTATTGGTCAAACCGCAGACCAGCCTAGGTCGAGCCAGATTGCGCAGGGTGATGCCATACAAGACGCAACCGATGCGCAGGTTCTGCAAGAACTGGAGAGGATGCGGGCCAGAATTCAAGAACTGGAGGGAACGCTTAGACGGCGCGCGGCTGCTGGAAATATCACAGCCACAGAAAGCGCGGGAGCGCCGGAGCCTGCGAATGAGAGCTTTGTAAGCACCAGCGCGAGCACATCCAAGCCGGAGGCCGATGCTGGAAGCACTGCACAGCCAGAGTCACAGGCAAAGGCCGAACCGTTTGCATTCGCCGACTGGACTTGGCTGAACGGCAACCCGCGTACGAAAGAACCAGCCTTTGACTCCAAGTTCTTTACGCCAGAGGTTCGAGTCGACGTTGCCTATCACTACGATTTCAATCATCCGAAGGACGACACGATCGGCGGTTCTAGCGAGGTATTCCGTTCCAATGAAATCAGCCTTACCCACTTGGGTATTGGTGGGGACTTTCATTACGACCATGTTCGTGCGCGCGTCTTCACGCAGCTAGGTCTGTACTCAACCGCCACGCCGCGCAACGACGCCAGCTATTCGCGGGGCCAATGGCAATTGGACAATGCTTATCGCTACCTCAATGAAGCGTATGGCGGGTATCACTTTGACGCGCTCCACGGCATCAATGTCGATGCCGGAATTTTCCTGTCCTACGTAGGGCTGTTTAGCTTTTATCAGTTCGATAACTGGGCTTATCAACCGTCCTTTGTGTCATCCAACACTCCGTGGTTTTTCACGGGCCTGCGAATCCAGGTCTTTCCCACGGAAAAGCTGAAGATCGAACCCTGGATCATTAATGGATGGCAATCGTACGCGCGACCCAATGGCCGACTGGGATTGGGCGGTCAGATTCTGTGGCGCCCGACGCCGTGGCTTTCGATTACCGCAAACAATTACGGGCTCGGTGCTGATGCCGTCGGAATTCCCAACCGCACGCGCTATCACACCGATGACAGCGTCGAGGTCAAGTACTACGATCATCCCGAACGCTTCTTGGACAAGATGGCTTTCAGTCTCACCGGGGACGCAGGGTGCGAGTCGGGCGGCGGTGTGGCTTGCACCACGAACAAGAAGGATGCTGCTGGAAACATCATTGCTTACAAGCAAAGTTTCCTGGGCTTTATGCTCTACAACCGCTGGTGGTTCAACAAGGACCGCTACGGTCTTACCCTTGGCGGAGGCAGGATCAATAACCCAGGGCGTTATCTCGTGTTATTGCCACCAATTGACGGCGCCACCGCTACGACGGGCACGCCGTACTTCACGGAAAATCCCGGCGATCCGTTTAAGGCGTGGGATTTGTCCGCAACCTACGACTACATGCCCAGCCAGTACATCACATTTCGCTGGGAATTCAATCACCGTCACTCCAATGTGCCGTACTGGAGCGGCCCTGGCGGGGTTACACCTCCAGGGGGGAATAACGGGAACCCGGCAACAACCATTCCGGGATGGACTCCGGACCTGCGCAAGACAGAGGATCGCGGCACGATGGCAATCTTGGTCAAGTTCTAAAACCTAGCTGGAGTGATGGTATTCCAGTCCAGGCCGAATGAGTTAGGTTTGTTTTCTGGAGATTGGATCATGCAGGACATTTTTTGGATTGCGGTAACGATCGCATTCTTCGCGCTGTCGATTGCATATGTGCATTTCTGTGAGCGCGTGAAGTAGGAGAAGCGGATGAGTACGGAATCGACCATCGTGCTTGCCGTCAGCGTGCTGACCATGGCGTATTTGGTATATGCGCTGCTGCGGCCGGAGAAATTCTGAGTTATGACGCTGAATGGCTGGTTGCAAATTTTGCTCTTTCTCGTGCTGGTGTTCCTGGTGACAAAGCCGCTTGGCGTCTTCATGGCGCGGGTTTTCAACCGCGAGAAGACATTCCTGGACCCAATTCTGCGGCCGTTCGAGCGCTTGCTCTATCGCGTTACCGGCGTCCACGAAGATCACGAGATGCGCTGGACAGAGTACGCGGTCTCGATGCTTCTGTTCAGTTTGGTGTCCATGGTGGTGCTGTACCTGATGCAACGTCTTCAGGGTTACTTGCCGTGGAACCCGCAGAAGTTCGGTGCGGTTGCACCTGCTCATGTTGCTTTCAATACGGCCGCATCGTTCACTACGAATACCAACTGGCAAGCTTACGCGGGTGAAACGACGATGAGTTATTTCACCCAAATGGCGGGTCTGGCCTACCACAACTTCATCTCTGCGGCGACCGGTATTGCGCTGGCGATTGCATTTATTCGAGGAATCGCCCGCCGCAAAATGGAGACGATCGGAAATTTCTGGGTCGACCTTGTCCGATCCTGCCTGTGGGTGTTGTTGCCGTTTTGCATTGTGGGAGCGCTCGTCCTGGTATCTCAGGGCGTGGTGCAGAACCTGAGGCCCTATGACACAGCGAAACTGGTCGAGCCTGCACAGGTTCAGAAAGTTGGCTCTGACGGCAAGGCAATCGTTGGTCCTGATGGCAAGCCGGTTATGGATACCGTAACCGACCAGACCATCGCTCAGGGCCCGGTCGCCTCGCAAGAGGTCATCAAGGAATTTGGCACCAACGGCGGCGGTTTCTTCAATGCGAACAGTGCGCACCCATTTGAGAATCCCACGCCGTTCACGAATCTTCTCGAGTTGTTTGCCATCTTTGCGATCGGCGCGGGTCTGACCTATACCCTGGGTCGCATGACTGGATCTCAGAAGCACGGTTGGGCGGTTTGGGCAGCGATGGCCATCCTGTTTCTGGCGGGCGTCACCGTCGCGTATTGGGCCGAGGCGCGCGGGAACCCATTGCTCGAGGGAACGAATCAACATGTCACCGCTCTGCAGCCGGGCGGCAACATGGAAGGGAAGGAAGTCCGCTTCGGTATCGCCAACAGCGCGTTGTTCGCGACCGTGACCACCGACGCGAGCTGCGGCGCCATCAACGGCTGGCACGATTCCTACACCCCGCTCGGCGGGATGGTTCCGCTGGTGAACATTATGTTGAGCGAAGTGATCTTCGGCGGAGTCGGCGCGGGCATGTACGGCATGCTGATCTATATCGTGCTGGCGGTCTTTATCGCCGGGCTTATGGTGGGCCGGACACCCGAATATCTCGGAAAGAAGATTGAAGCTTACGACGTGAAGATGGCCATGCTCGTCGTGCTGGTGTTTCCGCTAGTGATTCTCGTATTTACCGCGGTTTCAAGCGTGAATGGCTTTGGTACCTCCAGCATTTCTAATCCTGGACCTCATGGCTTGAGCCAAATGCTCTACGCGTTCACTTCGGGCGCTGGGAACAACGGCTCAGCGTTCGGCGGCCTGACGGCCAACACACCGTGGTACGACACCACCATCGGCTTGACCATGCTGGCGGGGCGGTTCCTGATGATCATCCCGATGCTGGCCATCGCCGGCAATCTCGCTGCCAAGAAGTATGTTCCGCCGTCGCTCGGAACATTTCCCGTGACGACGCCGCTGTTTACTGCGCTCCTGATTGGCGTGATCCTGATTGTTGGCGCGCTGACCTTTTTCCCGGCACTCAGTTTGGGACCGATTCTCGAACACCTGCTGATGATGGCCGGCAAGAGCTTTTAAGAAGGATTGTGCAATGGCAACGACATCGCCAACACCTACGATTCCCCGCGTACCCTCCGTCAACCTCGGCCGCCCGCCGCTGAAGTCGAGAAAGAAGGCGGTCTGGGAGTGGAAGATCGTGCGCCGGGCTATCTGGGACGCGTTTCTCAAGCTGAACCCGCAAAAGATGATGGGCAATCCCGTCATGTTCGTAGTCGAGATCGGCAGCGTGATCACGACGCTCCTTCTATTGCGAGGTGGCGGGGCGTTTAGGTTCAACCTGCAGATCACGCTTTGGCTGTGGTTCACGGTTGTCTTTGCTAACTTTGCCGAAGCGATGGCGGAAGGCCGCGGCAAGGCGCAGGCCGATACATTACGAAAGGCGCGCTCGGAAACAATCGCGAACCGCATTCTTGCCAGCGGACAAGTGGAGCAGGTGGCAAGCTCCAAGCTAAAAGCGGGCGACTTCGTGTTTGTTTCAGCGGGCGAGTTCATTCCATCGGACGGCGAAATCATCGAGGGTGTGGCTTCCGTGGACGAGTCTGCCATTACTGGCGAATCCGCTCCGGTAATTCGTGAAGCTGGCGGCGATCGGTCGGCCGTTACCGGCGGTACCCGCGTTCTGTCAGACAAGATCAGGGTGAAGATCATGTCAAATCCGGGCGAAACGTTTCTCGACCGGATGATCGCCCTAGTGGAAGGCGCGTCGCGGCAGAAAACACCGAACGAGATCGCGCTGAACATTCTGCTGGCAGGACTGACCATCATCTTCCTGCTGGCGGTGGTAACGCTTCAGCCATTTGCGGTTTATTCCGGTTCGCCGCAGACGATATTCGTGCTGGTTTCGCTGCTCGTTTGTTTGATCCCCACGACGATCGGCGGCCTGCTTTCGGCGATTGGCATCGCCGGAATGGACCGCCTTGTGCAGCACAATGTGCTCGCGATGTCGGGTCGCGCAGTCGAAGCTTCCGGCGATGTCAACACGCTCCTGCTCGACAAAACCGGCACAATCACGCTTGGCAATCGCCAGGCATCGCGTTTCATTCCGGCTCCCGGCGTGACCGAAGAGGAACTCGCCGATGCCGCTCAGCTTTCTTCGCTCGCCGACGAAACACCCGAAGGGCGCTCGATCGTTGTACTGGCCAAGCAAAAATACGGATTGCGTGGCCGGGAACTGGGCTCACATGATGCCCGCTTCGTTCCGTTCAGCGCGCAAACGCGCATGTCGGGCGTTGACCTGAATGGCTTCGAAATCCGCAAGGGGGCAACCGACGCGATAGCGAACTATGTCTCGCAAACCGGCGGCAGAATGCCTGCGGAGGTGAGAAGTACCGTCGAAGAGATATCGCGCGCCGGCGGTACGCCTCTCGTTGTGGCCGAGAAGAGTCGTGGCGCCTTAGGCGTGATCGAACTGAAAGACATCGTTAAGGGCGGGATGAAGGAGCGCTTCGACCAGTTGCGGGCGATCGGGATTCGGACGGTGATGATCACCGGCGACAATCCCCTTACGGCGGCCGCCATCGCGCGTGAAGCGGGTGTGGACGATTTTCTGGCGCAGGCAACACCCAAAGACAAAATGGACCTGATCAAAAAGGAGCAAGCGGAAGGCAAACTGGTCGCCATGACGGGCGATGGTACGAATGATGCTCCAGCGCTTGCCCAAGCGGACGTGGGCGTGGCGATGAACACCGGAACTCAGGCTGCCAAAGAAGCCGGCAATATGGTCGATCTCGATTCCAATCCCACGAAACTGATTGAGATCGTGGAGATTGGCAAGCAGCTGCTGATGACGCGTGGCGCACTGACGACGTTCTCCATCGCCAATGATGTCGCGAAGTACTTCGCGATCATTCCGGCGATGTTTGCAGGAACATTCCCGGTGTTGAACACGCTGAACATCATGCACCTGAAGACGCCGGAATCGGCCATTCTGTCAGCGGTGATCTTTAATGCCGTGATCATCGTTGCGCTGATACCGCTCGCGCTGCGCGGAGTCAAGTATCGTCCTCTCGCCGCGGCGACGCTGCTGCGAAACAATCTGCTCATCTATGGCATCGGCGGAATCGTCGTGCCGTTTATCGGGATCAAGATCATTGACATGTTGATCACGCGCGTGGGACTTGCATAAAGGATTGCCATGAAAAAGAACTTCATCACTGCCATTCTGATGACGATCGCGACCACTCTGCTGTTGGGAATCGTGTACCCACTGGTGGTCACGGGCTTGGCTCAGGTTATGTTCCCCAAACAGGCGAATGGGCAACTCATCGTGAAAGGCGGCAAGACTGTTGGATCGAGCATTATTGGGCAGGGATTCTCGGGTGCCGGTTACTTTCACTCTCGGCCTTCCGCCGCGGGTAACGGCTACGATGCGGCCAACACAAATGGCTCGCAGCTCGGCCCCACCAATCAGAAGCTGATGGACCGCGTGAAACGGGATGTCGCCACTGCCCAGTCGGACAATCCGGGCACGCCGGTGCCAATTGATCTCGTGACAGCGTCAGGATCGGGTATCGACCCACATATCACCCCGGCTGCAGCCGAATTCCAGTTGACGCGCGTGGCGCGCGAGCGCGGCATAGGTATCGATCAGTTGCGGGCGGTCGTCTCGAAACACACGGAAGGCCGCCAATTCGGCTTCCTCGGGGAGGCCAGAGTGAATGTGCTCGAGCTGAACCTGGAGTTGGACGAACGCTATCTAACGAACAAGCAAGCGAAAACAGAATAGGATCAACGGGAACATATTCTGCGCGCACCTCGGTAGCATGCCGTCTCCCAGAGGAATCATTTACATTTCTAAGCAGGTGCTCGGTAGCGAATCGGATTTGCTGCCTTGCGATCCCGCAATCGCAAGGATGGCGCCTTTCCTCGTATTCTCGACTCGGATCTGCTTACTCGAGCTGTTTGCGCCCGTCTAAGAACTGATCTTGAATGTGAGTGTTCACGCGGAGCAGCCCATGATGAGACGAGTGATCAAGGTCGCAACCGTCAGCATCTTCACGCTTCTTGCGGTTTCAGCTCTGGCTCAAGGTTCGAAACCTGGCGGCTCCAATCAAGACAGCCAGAGGTGGATCGGAACGTGGGCAGCAGCTCCCCAGTCGTTTATGCCAGGGACCCTTCAGACCTTTCGGAACCAAAGTCTGCGGCTGATTGTCCACACGAGCGCGGGCGGGAAGAAAGTCAGGATCAGGATTTCGAACACCTATGGCGACAGTCCATTGTTAATTAGCATCGCCCACGTCGCCCGGCGGACAGTTGGGGCCGAGATTGAACCATCATCGGACCGACAACTGATGTTTCAAGGTCATCCGTCCACAACGGTGCCTGCACGATCAATGGTGGTCAGCGATCCGGTTGAGCTAGACGTGCCCGCTCTCTCCGACCTCTCAATCAGCCTCTTTTTCCACGAGACCGTTGAGGCGAGAACTCTTCATATTCTCGCTCAGCAGACAAGCTATGTTTCCGAGGAAACCGGGGATCACACTGCAGAGGCGAAATTCGCAGTCGCGAAGAAGATTCACTCCTGGCCGTTCCTGACCGGGGTAGATGTCGAAGCCTCGCCGCGCGGATTCGCAATCGTTGCCTTTGGCTCCTCGCTTACAGACGGCGACGGTACCACATTGGACGCCAATCGCCGCTGGCCCGACGTGCTTGCGGAGCGCTTAGAGAATAGTGCCGACCGCAAGATAGAGGTAGGGATACTCAACGAGGGCATCATCGGGAATCGCCTGTTAAAGGACAGTCCTCAGCAGGCTGGCAGTCCGTTTGGTGGAGCTCTCGGCGAAGCAGGACTAGCACGTTTTGAACGCGACGTTCTCGCACAACCGGGAGTTAAGTTCGTGATCGTAGGACTGGGCATCAACGACATCCTAATTCCAGGTTCTTTAACTCCCGCCACCGAAAAGGTGACGGCGGAAAGTTTGATATCCGGTTATCGTCAGCTCATCACCCGCGCCCATCAAAAAAGAATCCGAGTAATCGCGACTACAAATCCGCCGGCCGAGAATTCATTTCTTGCCCTCTCGAAAACCGGTCCACCGATCACCTTTTACACGCAGGAAAAAGAGACCGTACGCCAAAAGGTCAACAACTGGATGCGCAGCAGCAAGGAATTTGACGCGGTGGTCGACTTCGACGCGGTTCTACGGGATCCAAGCCGCCTGACGCAGCTGCTTCCTGCATACGACAGCGGTGACCATTTACATCCCAATGATGCAGGCTGCGTTGCCGAGGGAAATGCAGTTCCACTGGGTATGTTCACGGGCGATTGAAACGGTTCAGAGCCATCTCGACCCAGTGAATTTTCAGCTTGGCGCCCACTGACATTGTTGACAGTTCACCGTTCTTTTCCCCGATCCTAAAGTCCAGTGGGTTATTAGGACGAGTCAGGCCGCCCCTTGTCCGTTCTCACAGTGACTTAATTCATGACACGAACCCGGCAGGTCGGTTCAGAGACAAGCAGGAGAATGCTATGAAAGCGAGAGACAAATCTCCAATTGCACTTTTTGAGCGTACCTCTTCAAAAGGAGCACGCGGCACGGGAAGCTCAATACTGTTTGTGACATTGTTATTGGTCGGAGCTTTCACAGCGAGCGCCGCTCAAGACCAACCGTCTCAAGAACCAGCAATCCCCCAGTCCGATACGGTCACCAAGTCAGCCGCTGCCATTGGTTTTGAGGTCGGAGGCGGCAGCACAAGACTCGACTTGAAGGGCACAGAACTGATGCCTCAAGGGGCCGGCCAGGCGAAAGTCGAGATCAAGGCGAAGGCAGGAAGGACGAGCGTTGAGGCTGAGGTGAAGGGCTTGAACCCACCCTCGACCCTTGGTTCGGAGTTTCTCACTTACGTACTCTGGGCAGTTACCCCAGAAGGAAGAACGGGAAACATGGGAGAGATTCTCCTGAACAAGAACGGTGATGGCAAATTGAGCGCTACAACTCCGGCGCAGACCTTTTCCCTCGTGGTGACGGCGGAGCCTTACTTTGCGGTGCGTATCCCAAGCGAAATGGTCGTTCTCCAGAGCGAGAGGCGAAAAGATACGAAGGGAAAGCTTTTTCCAGTCAAGGAGTACAAACTCCTGAAACGAGCGCAGTACGAAAAGATGGGAAATCCGCTAGCTCTGACGCTCGATCCAAATATCCCATTGGAGATGTATGAGGCTCGTAACGCAGTTGAAATCGCCAAGTCGAAAGGGGCCGATAAATACGCGCCAGAGATCTTCTCTAAGGCGGAAGGTGGCCTGAAAATGGCCGAGAACTCGCTAGCGAGTAAGGCCGACAAGAACGCAATCACATCGACGGCGCGGCAAACAGCACAATTCGCCGAAGACGCCCGAATATTGGCAGTTCAACGTCAAGAGGAGGAGCGCATCGCTAAGGAGCGGGAGGCTGCCGCAGCAAAGGCAAGGGCCGAAGCTGAAGCGCAGGCGGCAGTGGAGGCAGCTGAAGCCAAGCGAAAAGCTGATGCCGAAGCTGCCGAAGCGAAGCGCAAAGCCGATGCGGAAATCGCTCAGAAAGAGGATGCAATCCGCCAGAAAGAAGAGGCAATCCGCGCTGCTGAGCGCGAGAAGCAGCAATTACGTACCCGCCTGCTGGAACAGTTTAATCGTGTCCTGCCGACGACAGACACATCTCGCGGCCTGGTGGTTAACATGGGTGATGTCCTGTTCGATACGGGTAAAGCCGATCTCCGTTCCGAAGCGCGCGAAGCTCTGGCCAAGCTCACTGGCATCGTCCTCAACTACCCGACACTTTTCCTAGCCGTTGAGGGCCACACGGATAGTACTGGCAGTGCCGAGTTCAACCAGACTCTATCCCAAAAACGGTCCGACGCTGTTGAGGCGTACTTGGTCGGCCAGGGATTGGACGTTGCTAAGTTATCGTCCCAAGGAATGGGAATGAATGATCCGGTGGCCGACAACAGCACGGCCGATGGTCGGCAGAAGAATCGCCGAGTCGAAATCATCGTCTCGGGGGAAGTTATCGGAACGCAGCTCGGGGCGATGACCGCGCGATAAAAGGTAGATTCGAAACCTGATTTCACCGCGGTGCGTCTCCGTCAGTGCGCCGCCTCGGGTGTGACATTCACAAGCATATTGGGACGCAGGTTCAGGGTCTCAATCGTCAACTTCGAAATCAGGCCATTGACTGTCTCGGGCAGAGCACCGTCAGTGTGATCTTCCAGTATGGCCCCTAGACTTGCCATCGGGCGTAGGCGAACGTAACGAGGAGCATTCCCGCCGACCACCATCCGATACCAGAGCGTCTCACCGTGGAGTCTTGACCGGTCGGCGGCAAGTGCGGCCTCAAACGCTTTGCCAGCCCCGTAGTTGAGTTCCACGGTGATGTATTCGGCTCGAGGGCTAGGTGTGGGCACACCAGTGCCGTGCGAAAGAGAAGGCAGGAACTCGTACACGCCATTTCCCAGAAACTGGGCGTGGGGAAGAACGTTGATAAGGTTGTCGCGCTCGTCTTCGGCTGGCGATATTGGGTTGCTCAGTTCGGCCGCCGTATGGCCGAACGTTGCGTATATGATCCATCGCTGATGTTCGCCGGACGCCCAAACCGAGTAGCTGTACCAGTTAAGAGGATCCTTGGCTTGCCGATGCCACTCGAGATGGCGGACATATCCAGCCTCCCAGTCGACCCCGTGGCCGTCGAGGGCACGCATGATCGCAATGCGTGCGTACAGACCCGCTGCCTGGTTATTCTCTGCTGTTTGAGAACTGAGTAAAGTCGGGCGTACAGCACCGACGAGAACTATTACAGCCAATATCCGGATCCAACCATGCATAATGATTTTTCTCCTGTCAGCAGCAGCTTTTTCCAACGCCGCGCCCGATGAGGCAGAAACAAGCCTAAGGAAAGATGTCAGGCGATTCGCGACACACACTCGTCAGAATGCGCCAATCTTGCTTGTTCCGGCTTGCGATTGGTTCGAGCTGGCGGCATAGTAGTGAAACTAATGCGAGCTACACCCAAATCGGGCGACTCATCCTTGAGCCGGCGAATCATCGTGCTCGTCGTGCCTCCAGTGGATGAACTCGATCTTGTTGGACCTCTCCAGGTATTCAACTCTGTAAATCGGCTTGCTGGCAGAACCATTTACGCAGTTGAAGTTGCCACGAACGCTGACTGCCTCACCGTCCAGGGGGAGGGTGGGGTACTCACGTTTATCGCGAAACAGCATTTCAAAGACGTTGATGGGGATTGCGATTCCGTGCTCGTCGTTTGTGGGCTGAGCAGCCGATCTGCGCGGGACGCGGCGCTGTCTGCCTGGTTGAAGAAAAAGGCGGCAGAAGTACGGCGGGTAGGTGCTGTATGCGTGGGGGCTTTCTTGCTAGCTGAGGCAGGGCTGCTGAACGGACGAATAGCCACGACGCATTGGAGGTTCGGCCGTGAAATGGCGACCCGATTTCCGCGGGTCCGCGTCCAGCACGCACCACTCTGGGTTCGAGATGGAAATATCTACACATCAGCGGGCATTTCGGCCGGCATTGACCTAGCGCTCGCCTGGGCGGAGGAAGATTGCGGCGCTGGTCTTGCGCACGAGGCTGCGCGCGAGTTAGTGCTCTTTCTTAGGCGGCCCGGTGGGCAGCCACAATTGAGCGTTTCGCTAGCCTCGCAAGCGTCGGAGATGATGTCGATTCGCGAGTTGCAAATTTGGATTGCGGAACATCTTCAGACAAGGCTGTCGGTGGAAGAACTTGCTAATCGCATGTCGATGAGCGTGCGAAACTTCGAACGCGTTTTTACGCGGGAAGTGGGAACAACCCCTTCGCAATACGTCCTTCAGATGCGGGTGGAAGCGGCGCGCCGTGATCTGGAGCGCACGCAAAAAGGACTCAAGCAGGTTGCATCAACCGTCGGATTCAGCAACGTCGACATTATGAGACGCAGCTTTGTTCGGTTGCTTGGGCTTACTCCACGCCGTTATCGAGAAACAACGAACAGCAAGGTGCGCGACTGATGCGCATCGTAGCCTTACACTTAACCGCTCGTAGTTCGTCAGCGATGCACGAAACGTAATCTAACGCACGTGGCGTTTCGTCCCTATGCTGACGATCTAGAATGGCAAATCACTTTTTCAATTTCTTGTCGGCCACTCGAGCGACTGGCACAGGTCGCGCGGCGATCCAACCTGTCTAACTTGCCAAGCAACTAAGCTGGGGACGTCGGGCCGAAATCTGCCTTAAATCCGAAGGGGATGTTGTAGCTCACTCCGCAGGGTGGGTTGAGTGCATTCGGCGTGCCGTGAGACATGACAGCGCCGCTCACAATCGACAACGGTCGTCCCCCTGCATCCAACTCCCGCGCTGAGGATGCGAAACATGTCTCCCTTCGTGGCGTGCTGTCGAAACTTGGGCCCGGCCTCATCACCGGGGCATCGGATGATGACCCCAGCGGCATCGCGACCTATTCACAGGTGGGCGCGCAATTCGGTTACACGCTACTGTGGACGATGGTCTTGTCGTATCCGTTGATGGTCGCGATCCAGGAAGTCTGTGGCCGCATCGGGCGAGTGACGGGATCTGGCTTAGCCGCGAACTTACGAAGGAACTATCCTCGTCCCGTTCTTGTTCTTGTCCTGGCACTGATGTCGTCGGCGAATGTATTCAATCTGGGCGCAGACATTGGCGCGATGGGGTCATCCGTCGCATTGCTCATACCTGGCACCGCCAAATTGTTCAACCTCGTCTTCGGCGTTCTTTCTCTTCTCGCGGTCGTATTCGTTCGATATACAACTTATGCGAAATACCTGAAATGGTTGACCGTCTCGCTATTTGCGTACGTTGCGGTTGCCTTCCTCATTCATGTCCCGTGGCGAAGCGTTCTGGTGGCAACTCTGATTCCACGCATGGGGTCAAGCCAGGAATCATTTGTCGCATTAATCGCCGTCTTGGGAACCACTATCAGCCCATATCTATTCTTTTGGCAGGCATCGCAAGAAGCAGAAGAGGTAAAGGACAAACGCGGAGAAAAAGCGCTTAAGCACGCCCCTGCACAAGCAGGTGTACAACTTCAACGGATTCACATCGATACCCTGGTTGGCATGGCATTCTCGAACGCGGTCGCCTTCTTTATCATCCTGACGGCTGCGTCAACTCTACACACTCACGGTATTACGAATGTTTCGACCCCAGCGCAAGCGGCGTCTGCCCTCGCGCCAATTGCAGGTCGCTTTGCCGGGGCACTTTTTGTATGCGGTATTGTGGGAACGGGCATGTTAGCGGTTCCGATACTGGCGACATCGGCAGGGTATGCGATCAGCGAAAGTTTGAAATGGAAGACCAGCCTGGAGAGCTCGCCGCGAAAGGCACCAGGCTTTTATGCGGTGATTACGGCTGCGACCGCAATCGGTCTGCTCATCAATTTCCTTCACATCGATCCGATAAAGTCTCTCGTTTGGGCCGCAGTTCTGAATGGGGTTGTCGCCGCTCCATTGATGGCCGTCATCATGATGATGGCGTCAAGCCGCAAGGTGATGGGCAAGTTCCTGATTCCTACCTATCTTCGTTGGATTGGTTGGCTGGCCACTGCCTTGATGGCCTGCGTGAGCGTCGGTGTTTTTCTGAGTTGGAAATGATATCGGAACTACTTCTCAGGTTCGTGATTGGCGGCATCGTCGTCTCGTTCTTCGCCATGCTTGGTGGCGCGCTTAAGCCCAAGACCTTCGCGGGCCTGTTCGGCGCGGCACCGTCGGTCGCACTAGCGACGCTGAGCCTCACCGCCCTCAAGCGTGGTAAGCCATATGCCGCCATTGAAGCGCAGTCGATGATTTTGGGTGCACTCGCGTTCCTAATCTATGCATGCCTAGTTTTTCGATGGCTGATGCAGAAGAATTTTCGAGTGCTTACTACGACTTCCGTTGCTCTGCTCGTGTGGATTCTTTGCGCAGTCGGTCTGAAGCTCGTGTTCTTCCGGTGAGACGATGATTGTGAAGCTTGATTTCGGTTCTGTTCGCAGCACAACTTTGAGCGAATATGTCACGCGGTTTTTTTTCGGAGGAGTAGTCACCGTTCTGGCAGGATTGATCGCTGATCGCTTCGGACCGGGCATCGGCGGCCTATTTCTTGCGTTCCCTGCGATTTTTCCAGCCAGTGCCTCGCTGATCGAAAAACATCAGCAAAAGAGAAAACGGCGTGCGGGGATTAATGGGGAACAACGAGGACGTATTGCGGCTGGGCTGGATGCCGCTGGCGCCGCCATGGGCAGTTTGGGATTGGCCGCGTTTGCTGCGACGGCATGGCAGCTGTTACCAAACTTATCTTTGTGGCAAGCGCTGGCTTTAGCGACGGGACTCTGGGCGGTTGTGGCTGTGACGGTGTGGATCGTCTTACGACGACTATGGTGAACATACAACCTCTCCTCACGTTGCTTTTGGCGATTTCGGTGATGGGAGCACATCGAAGATATTGGACTTGGCGGATGCCCTCTTGTGCTATTGGCCGGCCGATGCCTCCGACGCTTTGTGATAATCGAAGTATGAGTCATCTTCGTGTCCTTTGTGTGAAAACAAAAACATGACTTTGGCGTTCGCCTTCATCGAGTAGTGTGAAGCCAGCCAGATATCGCCGCCGACTGGGCGCTTTTCTAGTTCGAACTTCGTTCCTGGCTCCACCTCTGCCAGGAACCCCTCGATTTTCACGGGATGAATTACATGAGCTTCAACCTTGACCCATTGAAACGTGTCTTGATCGATCCACAGCGTCCCTTCCATGCCAGTGAGCACTTTGCTGTCACGGTCGGGCGGTTGATATCCCTGCCGAGGTGTTGCTTTAATCAGGTACACGTGATGTCCGTTGACGACACGATTGCCGAGTAAACTGAAGTCAAACGCCTTTGTCATTTGCTGGATTAGTGTGTGGTCGCGTCTCCGCTCGGCCTGATATTTCGCAATTCTCTGGGACCGCTTGTCGGCTGACTCATGCTGCCGTTCATCAGCCGCTTTCTCGTATTTTTCCTGCTCTTCTTTCTGTTTTGCACCGTTGAGACGTTGTCCATTCACAGCTATAAGGCGTTCATATGGGGAACCGTAAAGCATGGTGACTACGTAGCTCTTATCGCCAGCCTTGTCGCGGTCTCGTTCGGAGTTGTTGAATTCGGGTGCAGCTGTCCAATCGCGTTCATTGGCTTCAGCGGAATGCTGAATGATGCTCGCCACGTCCTGTTGCCCGTTTGCCGGATAGGGCCAGAGCAGGACTGCTTGCATGAGCACGAGAGAAATCGCCAGCCCGCCAAAGGACGTTCTCACACGCGCCTCGTCGCAAGGAACAAACCGGCCGCGACCATGCCCAAACTTGCCCCGATCCATCGTCGACCGAGACTTGCCCGCACTTCCCAACTGCGCCCGCGCGCTTTACTGTCGAACGCTCCGTGCGCACCATGATCCCCCGCTAGGGGTTGCCACAAATTGTCCGGTCGATTAGGGTCTTCTGGTTCACATGTTTGTTGGGAAGCGAATCCAGTCTTGGCGAGATATCGATCGAGCCAACCAGGTGCGAACTTGTTGCCAATGATCGCTTCGACAGTTGGCCATCCAGCGTAAATCTCTCGACGCGAATGATGCGCGGCCCAATAGATAGCTCTAGCCCCAACCTCCGGTTGGAAAATAGGAGGTACCGGCTGCGCCTTGTATTTCAAACGGCTCTTGACCCATCCAAATTGCGGGGTATTCAGTGCGGGCATCTGGACCATCGTGATCCGAACATTGCTTTTGTCATGGATCAGTTCGCAGCGCAAAGAGTCGGTGAAACCGGCGATAGCGTGCTTGGCGGCACAATATGCAGATTGCAAAGGGATGCTTCGATAAACCAGAGCTGAGCCGACTTGGACGATGGTGCCATGGTTCCTCGGCAACATGCGTCGCAAAGCTGCGAGAGTGCCATAAACAACTCCAAGGTATGTCACCTCCGTTACGCGCTTATATTCTTCAGCCTCCATTTCTTTCACGGGCGAAAACACTGAAGCCATCGCGTTGTTCACCCAGATGTCGATTGGCCCGAACTCCCGTTCGACGGACGCAGCCGCGTTCTGAACTGCATTCGCGTCGGCGACGTCGAGGGGAAGTACCATAGCGCTTCCCCCTGCAGATTCGATCTCGCGCTTAGCTGCGTCGAGTCCTTCGATGCCGCGAGCGATTAACCCGACTCGAGCGCCGTGTCTGCCAAATTTCCGCGCTGTAGCGCGACCCAAGCCCGCAGATGCTCCGGTTATTACGACAACCTCATTCCTCAAATCACCACCATCCGTTCTACTGTCTTTTCGACTAGATCATCTCCCGCACTTGATCGGAGATTGTGGTAAGCGCAATCTTCTTCCGATTCGGTTCTCCACGGGCCAGCGATTCTGCGAAGTGTAGAGCCTGATCTGCCTTGACCTTTGCCGGCATGGGCGGCTCGAAGGGATCGACAGCGGCTTGCAAAATGGCGGGACCCGGAGCGGCGAGAAATTCGTCCAATGCTCGTCCGCAATCCGCCGGCTCTTCTACGCTGAAGCCAATACCGCCGCACGCATGAGCAAAAGCTGCAAAGTCTATGGGATGCAAATCCACCCCATATTCTGGATTACCCAGAAAAACCATCTGCTCCCACTTGATTTGTCCAAGCGTATTGTTCTTGATGATAACGACTTTGATTGGGAGCTTGTATTTCACAGCAGTTACGAAGTCGGCCATGAGCATCGAGAACCCACCATCGCCGACAAATGCCACGCACTGACGATTTGGAAATGCGACTTGGGCCGCAATCGTATAAGGAAGGCCCGGAGCCATCGTCGCCAAGTTTCCCGACAGTGTATGCATCTGGCCGCGGCGCGCCACGATGTGCCGGGCCCACCAGGTTGCAATCGTGCCGCTATCGCAACTAACGATTGCATCGTTGCGCAGCCGCTTGCCAAGTTCCCATGCCACAACCTGGGGTTTCATGGGCTTGTCTGGCCGCGTTGCACGCTTTTCCATCACTTCCCACCAAGCTTTCATCCCAGCCTGGGCAGCTTGAAGGAATTTTCGATCCTCTTTGCGCTGAAGAAGGGGAATCAGCTCTCGCAACGTATTTCGGCTGTCACCGACTAATCCGACTTCAACCGGGTAACGAAGTCCGATTCGTTTGGGATCAAGCTCGATCTGCACTCCTCTGGCTTGACCCGGTTTTGGCATGAACTCGATGTATGGGAAAGACGTTCCGACCATCAGTAATGTGTCGCAATCTTCCAGCGCCTCTTGCGAAGGCTTGGTTCCGAGAAGTCCGATGCCGCCGGTAGTGTAAGGGCTATCGTCCGGCACGGCCGCTTTGCCAAGTAGAGGTTTCACGATCGGCGCGCCGAGCAGTTCAGCGGTCTGTTCCAGTTCTTCGGTCGCGTTCAGAGCACCTCGTCCGGCAAGAATTGCAACCTTCTTTCCTCCATTGAGGATGGCGGCCGCACGTTCGAGGTCAACGTTGTTTGGAAGGCGAGCGCTACGCGCGTAAACATCTGAAGTGTGATGGGCTATGTTGCGACTGGACGCCTGGCTCTTTTTGACTTCTTTTTCCTGGAGATCGACCGGGAAAGTGATGTGGGCCACTCCGCGATAAGCAAGGGCAGTTCGACACGCTAAGTCAGCGATGTTCTCGACGTGTGTCGGCCCCATAACGCGTTCGTTAAAGACGGCGACATCCATGAAAAGCTTGTCAAGCGCTACGTCCTGCTGCGTGAATGTCCCGATGAGATCGTGGAACTGAAGTCCAGTTATCGCTAGTACCGGCTGGTTGTCGAGTTTGGCATCGTAGAGACCATTCAGAAGATGAATCCCGCCCGGTCCAGAGGTCGCGAGGCAGACACCGAGCTTGCCTGTGAATTTTGCGTAGCCGCACGCCATAAATGCAGCAGCTTCTTCATGCCTTACCTGAATGAATCGAATCTTTTCTTCGTGTGTGCGAAGGGATTCCATGATGCCGTTAATTCCATCGCCAGGAAGTCCAAAAACCACTTCAACTCCCCAATCCAATAGCGTTTCTACCAGTACATCAGCCGCCGTCACAAGAATCCTCCGTGAAAATCGTCGGTTGTAGTAAGTTATGATGCATTCTTAGTCGAGCTTGTCCATCCAGATCAGAGCTTTTCTCTCGACCGCAAGGCGCGGAACCGGCAACGAAAAGCACCCTACGTTCCATACGGTTACGAACGAAAATTTGTGATTTATCAGCCCACCCCTCTTACCCGAAAACTCATCTCTACATCGTTAGGTTCGAACGTAACTCGCAGTGAAGCAATACCGTATTCACTGCACTGCGATTCGTATGTAACTCGAAGGAGAGCGCTGTCACGTTATCGCGCATTGCGACCGAGCGGATCGAGGTATCCACGTATACAGTGCCGACGGACCTCCCTGAGTCCGATGGCACGCTGGAATGGAACTCAACAACACTTGTTCTGGTGCGGTCGTATGGCGGGAATAAACACGGACTCGGGTACACCTATGCTGATTCGGCAACGGCGACCCTGATTCAAGACCTGCTGTCGGAAGTGGTGATAGGGCAGGACGTCATGGCTCCGGCATCGAGTTGGAATGCCATGATCTCGCGCACTCGCAATTTGGGACGGCCTGGTGTTGTATCAATGGCCATCTCCGCCGTTGATATTGCTCTTTGGGACTTGAAGGCGCGCCTGCTGAATCTCCCGCTCGTCACGTTATTAGGAGCCGTGCGGAATTCAGTAGCGATTTATGGTAGCGGCGGATTTACTTCATATTCGGATGAGCAACTGCGGCGTCAGTTCAGCACGTGGGTAGAACAGGGCATCACGCGGGTCAAAATGAAGATCGGTCGCGATGCGTCGGCCGATGTCAGACGAGTCGGAATCGCACGAGCGGCAGTTGGTCCTAACGTTGAACTCTTTGTCGATGCGAATGGTGCTTACAGTCGAAAGCAGGCATTGGAACAGGCCAACAAGTTTGCGGACATGAATGTCAATTGGTTTGAAGAGCCTGTGTCGTCGGACGACCTTGGCGGCTTGCGAATGCTTCGGGACCGTGCTCCGGCAGGAATGGATGTTGCAGCCGGGGAATACGGTTATGAAGCAGGATATTTTCGTCAAATGCTGGCCGCCGAAGCGGTCGATGTCTTGCAAGCGGACGCAACGCGGTGCGCTGGTATCACCGGATTTCTTCAGGTAGCGGCACTGTGCCAAGCACATCACATTCCACTTTCTGCTCACACCGCTCCATGTGTTCACACGCACCTCGGTTGTTGTGCAACTCCGTTACGTCACCTGGAATACTTCCATGACCACGTCCGCGTTGAACGCATGTTCTTTGAAGGAGCACGTTCGCCTGTGAATGGAGAACTCTCACCTGACCTTTCACGGCCAGGGATAGGAATTGAATTCAAGCGCGCTGACGCTCAGCGTTTTGCAGCCTAAGGAGGAATGATGTCTGCGATTCGAGTTCCGCTTGTAGCCCCCGAGGACCTGAAGCAGTCATGGCGGAATCGTTCGCAGGAAGTTGACGCTGTCGCGTTGGAAGATGCCTTACGACAAGTGGTCACCGGCGGAGTTCGTTTCGATGCGGGCAGCAGAGCGCTCTATGCGACGGACGGCTCCAATTACCGGCAAGTTCCTATTGGTGTGGTCATTCCCAAGACCAGGCAGGATGTTATTGAGACGGTTTCTGTATGTCGACGATTCGGCGCCCCATTGCTGTCGAGAGGCGGTGGAACAAGTTTGGCAGGTCAATGCTGCAACGTTGCGGTGGTCATCGATTGGTCGAAATACATGCACCACATTGTCGAACTCAATCCCCAACAAGAGCGTGCTCGCGTTCAGCCTGGGACGATCTGCGACACACTTCGGAATGCAGCCAAGCCCCACACATTGACTTGGGGGCCAGATCCCGCAACTCATGATCACTGCACGTTCGGCGGCATGTTGGGCAATAACTCGTGTGGCGTACACGCCCAAATGGCTGGCAAGGCCGAAGAGAACGTGCTTTCGATGGACATCCTTCTCTACGACGGTACCCAGATGACCGTCGGATGGATGAATGAGGAGGAACTGGCAGCAAAGATTGCGCGAGGTGATCGAGAAGGATCTGTTTACGCGCAGCTAAAGTCCCTCCGTGATCGATATGGCAAGCTTATCCGAGAGAAGTATCCGCGTATTCCGCGGCGAGTGTCTGGCTATAACCTCGACGCTCTGATCCCTGGCGAAGATGGGCGATTCAACGTCGCTCGTGCCCTGGTGGGTACGGAGAGCACGTGTGTCACGATCCTGGAAGCCGAAGTCCGACTCGTTTTCAGTTATCCCAAGCGAGTGCTCCTTGTTCTGGGCTATCCGAGTATTTATGAAGCTGGGGATCACGTTCCCAAGATCCTTGAATACAAACCGATCGGATTTGAAGGTCTCGACAACTTTCTAATCAACAATGTGAAAAAGAAAGGCATGCCGCAGGTTGACGACCTTTCCATCCTTCCGGATGGAAAGGGATGGCTTGTCGTGGAATTTGGCGCAGGCACAGTCGAGGAAGCCGAGCAACAGGCACGAGCGGCTATGTCCGCTCTTGGAGGAGTGGGCGCGCCATCGATGAAACTCTTCGTCGATGAGGCCGAGCAGCAGAAAATGTGGGACGTGCGCGAGGCCGGACTGGGCGCAACAGCATTTGTGCCAGGAGAGCCGTTGACGTGGGAAGGATGGGAGGATTCTGCCGTTCCGCCAGACCAGGTCGGAGGCTATCTGAGAAATCTGTGCAAGTTGTACGAGAAGTATCAGTACCGCTCCGCGCTATATGGGCATTTCGGACAAGGCTGTATTCACTGCCGACTCAATTTCGACCTCATGAGTGAGCCGGGAATTCGCAAATGGCGATCGTTCATGGAGGAGGCCACCGACCTTGTGACCAGCTATGGCGGTTCGATCTCCGGCGAGCATGGCGACGGACAATCGAAAGCCGAATTCCTCTACAAGATGTTCGGGCCGCAGTTGATCGAGGCTTTTCGCGAATTCAAATCCATCTGGGATCCCGATTGGATGATGAACCCGGGAAAAATCGTCGATCCTTATCACATTGATGAGAACCTGCGTCTCGGTGCGAACTACCACCCATGGGACCCTCCAACTTATTTCAAGTTTCCCGACGACGATGGCAGCTTTGCACATGCGGCTTTGCGCTGCGTGGGAGTTGGAAAGTGTCGACGCGAAAATGGCGAAGGCGCGCAAGACACAATGTGCCCGAGTTACATGGTTACGCGCGAAGAGATGCACTCCACGCGTGGTCGGACCCATTTGCTATGGGAGATGCTCCATGGCGACGTGATCAGCGACGGATGGCGCGACGAACACGTTAAGGAAGCACTGGACTTATGCCTGGCGTGCAAGGGATGCAAAGGAGACTGTCCGGTCAATGTAGACATGGCCACCTACAAGGCTGAATTCCTTGCGCACTATTGGGAAGGGAGAATTCGTCCGATTCACGCCTATGCATTCGGTTGGATCGACAAATGGGCTCGACTTGCAGCAATCGCTCCCGGGTTCGCCAACCTGTTCACGCAGGTGCCTGGCTTACGCGACCTCGCAAAAATGTCGGTGGGGGTTCCGCTCAGAAGGCAGATCCCCGCATTTGCAGCACAAACCTTCCAATCATGGTTCCGCAGCCGCAAGTCATCATCGGGAGCCGGCCCCAGAGTTCTCCTATGGGCGGACACGTTCAATAACTACTTCATGCCGGAAACAGCGCAAGCTGCTGTGGAAGTCTTAGAGGATGCGGGATGCAAGGTCGAAGTCTTGGATCTGCATCTTTGCTGTGGCAGGCCACTGTACGACTACGGCTTTCTGAATATGGCGAAATCATACTTGCATCGCAACCTGATTGCACTTCGTCCTTATATCTCAGCGAACATTCCGATGGTCGTTCTGGAACCAAGTTGCTGTTCTGTATTTCGTGACGAATTGCGCAACCTATTCCCTGAATCAACCGAAGCAAAGGAAATTGCAGAAAACACTTTCACACTTTCGGAATTTCTAGAGAAAAAGATCGCTGGGTATCAGCCTCCAAAAGTTGACCGTCAAGCCATCGTTCAGGGTCATTGCCATCACAAAGCCGTAATGCGGATGAAAAAAGAGAAATCTTTAATGGATAAGATGCAACTCGCTCACCGTGTACTCGAGTCGGGGTGCTGCGGCATGGCAGGTGCGTTTGGTTACGCAAAGGACAAATATCAGGTTTCGGTTGCGTGCGGCGAACGTTCATTGCTGCCCGAAGTAAGAAAGGCCCCGCTGTCGACAATTATTGTGGCTGATGGTTTCAGTTGCAAAGAGCAGATTGCGCAAGAGACCAATCGGCATGCGCTTCATTTGGCAGAAGTCCTGAGGCTGGGGCTCGATGATCAGGAGGCGCAAGGTCCCACAATGTATCCGGAAAGCCGTTTCGTACAACATCGCCAGGCTGCGCAGAGAAAATCCATGATGCGTGCCGCTACGGTTAGCATCCTGACCCTGACCGCGTTGGGTTTGCTATGGCTGAAGAACAAATGGCGATGATCGTGTTCGGATGTTGGCGTATTCGTTTACTGCTAGTGAGCGTGCATGAACAATCATTGGCACAAATCATTGGCGAAGCTCAATCCGCGCCCCAGGACCATCTATTGCAGCCAGGGGCGGGCTGTGCTTGCCACCAATCTGGATGGTTTGATCGGAGATTTTCCTAAGCATGGTCTATTCGTCGGCGAGACTCGACTGTTATCCCGGTACCGATATTTTGTGGATGGCAAAGCGCCACAAACGGTGGCAGTCTCGAATGTGGAGCAGCATTCGTGGCTCGGGTATTACATCAGCCCTGCTCCGCACGTTCGCTGGAAGCAGGATACGGGCTCGGGCGAGATGGAGGAGTCATCAGAAGAAACCATCGAATTGAAGGTGTCGCGCACGGTGGGATTGGGCGTGCACGAAGACATCGATTTTACTAACTTCACGCAGCGCGCGGTGAAATTCAATTTTGAAATTGAAATCGATGTTGATTTTGCAGATCAAGCAGAAGCCTTCCGCCGGAAACAACGCGGAAAGCTAACCCGCAAGTGGCAACGCACCTCCCGACGCGGAGAACTCATCTACGCATATCACGCTTCGCACCGTTACTCACACCAAGGAGATCGTGGAGTGGCGCATATGCACAGGGGTGTGATCATCAGCATCGAACGCGCGGAATCGTCGGTCTCCTTTCGTGACTCAAAGTTGTCGTTCAACGTACACCTCCAACCGCACAAGTCGTGGCATACCTGCATCAAGTTCATCCCGGTGTTCGAGGGCAAGAGAATGCCGCCGCTGTATGGCTGCCGAAGCTTTTTCGAGACGGGCAACCAACTTGATCGTAAGCGAGAGATCTTTCTAAGAGAGTCAACTCAATTCAGAGCCGACGAGGCAACCCCGAAACTTTCAGGGGTCGTCGAGTCAGCGCTGCTTCAGGCAACATATGACCTGTCTGATCTCCGACTACCCGACCTCGATCATGGAGACCGATCGTGGGTCACCGCCGCAGGTCTTCCGATCTACATTGCGCTGTTCGGCCGTGACACCCTTACGGCTGGTTGGCAAGCCTCCATTCTTTCCACCGCGATGGCAGACGGGGCATTGCGCGAACTGCCTAAATGGCAGGGTAAGGTCAAGAACGATTGGCGAGACGAGGAACCGGGGCGAATGTTGCACGAGGCGCATACCGGACCGCTCGCGATGCTCAACTACAATCCGCGTTCCCGTTACTACGGTGCCGCCACAACTTCCTCCTTTTACCCCGTAGTGGTCTCTGAACTGTGGCATTGGACGGGGAACAGGCGCGAGATCAAGGCGCTGTTAGGACCCGCACAGCACGGCCTGGAGTGGAAAGACAAATATACAGATCGCTTTGGCGACGGCTTCTACGATTACCAGACGCGTTCATCGCAGGGTAATCGAAATCAGGGATGGAAGGATTCGGGCGATGCCATCGTTTACGAAGATGGGCGGGAGGTAGATCCTCCGATCTCAACCTGTGAAGAGCAGGCGTTCGTGTATGTCGCGAAGCTCCGAATGTCGGAAATGCTTTGGTTCCTGGGTGATCGCAATCTGGCGCACCGATACTTTCATGAAGCGTCGGAGTTAAAGAAGCGTTTCAACGATAGATACTGGATGCCTGACAAAAAGTTCTTCGCCTTGGGCCTGGACGCGCAGCGGAAGCAAATCAAGTCCATCAGTTCCAACCCAGGCCACCTGTTGGCTTGTGGAATTGTTGACAAGGAATTCGCCAGACCGGTCGCGCGCAGACTTCTGCAGAAAGACATGTTTAGCGGTTGGGGAGTGCGCACCCTTTCGTCGGATCATCCTGCTTATGACCCGTACAGCTATCATCGTGGTTCGGTCTGGCCGGTAGAGCACGGAAGCTTCGCAATGGGCATGATGCGGTTTGGGCTCATCGATGAGTTACACACGATCGCGCGCGCAATTTTCGAATCCAGCACACTCTTCGATTACAACCGCCTTCCCGAATGCTTCAGTGGCCATCCTCGCGATAATGAACACCCCTTTCCGGCGCTTTATCCGAAGACAAACTGGCCGCAAGCATGGTCGGCGTCGAGCGTGTTCGCGATTCTGCAGGCGATGCTGGGCTTGTATCCTTTTGCTCTCACCAATTTGTTGTTGCTCGACCCGCATTTGCCGGACTGGCTGCCGGAACTCTTCGTTCGAAACCTGCGTGTGGGCAAGGCTTTTGTGAGCATTCGTTTCTATCGAAAGAACAAAACCACACATTTCGATGTGCTCGAAAAGCGCGGGAGTCTGCATGTCTTAAGGCAGCCAAGCCCGTGGTCGCTGACGGCGAAGTTCGGAGAACGGATCAAAGATGTAATGGAGAGCTTAATTCCATGAATCGGAGTCTTGGCTCGCTTGTTGATTTGAGTTCGGCAATATCCATTTGAGGAGCGGAGGTTTGAGTTGAAGAACTTGATCGGACAGAAACGATGGGCAATTGCAGAGGGCTATATCCCAGAAACGAGCCATGGGCCCGAACCACAGATGACCAGCCATGAGACGGCTTGCTTTCTTAATGCGTCGGACCAAGATGCCCACGTGCAGATCACGGTCTACTTCTCGGACAGAGACCCCGTAGGTCCATATCGTGTCACTGTGCCGGCGAATCGAACGAAACACCTTCGCTTTAACGATCTGACTGATCCGGAACCGATTCCCAAGGGGATCGACTACTCCAGCGTGATCGAGGCCGACGTGCCCATCGTAGTCCAACACACCCGGTTGGACTCGCGTCAAACTGCCAATGCATTGCTCACCACGATTGCTTATGCAGCAAAGGACTAGCGCTGGTAGATATCAACCACCTTGACGTGTGAACAGGTGACAACAAACCCATTGACGGATCCACGGGAAAGACGATGCATGATTCTCACCTGAATGGGTTCTTGGAACCCTTGGCAGCGCACAATCTGGGGACCGGCTTCGCCTACTCCGACTTCTTCGAATGTTTCCAGAACGCTTGGTCTGGGCGATTTTCGTTTGCTGCATGGGGTTTGTTTCTATTGGAATACTGGCTGCTGTGGCAATGATTTCACATACATCTCTCGTTTTTCCTTCCATTGGCCCAACAGCAATTCTCTTCTTTCTCCACCCCATGTCCGCCAGCGCTTCGCCCCGACATGCGATTTGCGGACATGCGATCGGAATCTTGTGTGGCTATGGATCTTTGTTGATGTTGGGCCTGCAACACGCAGGTTCGGAAGCGAACGGAACACTCGGACCTCGACGGCTAATTGCTGTGGCGCTGTCCCGTGCAGCCACGGGATTTCTTATGGTCCTGCTCAAAGTGGCTCATGCTCCGGCAGGAGCGACAACGTTGATCATCTCTCTCGGAATTATCAGCCGTCCGTTCGCTTTGATGGTGATTGAAATTGCGGTCGTTCTACTTTGCCTCCAGGCAATCTTTTTCAATCGTTTGGTTGGCCTGAACTACCCATTCTGGGCCGGTAGAAGGGACAGTGCCATGGAGGAAATCAGTACCATGCATGGTCGCCGCATGTTGCGAGAGAAGCAGGAAAATTTAGTACCAAAGAAATAAGAATGCTGACATCGCAGCCCGCTATCAAGCAGCAGCCAAATCGTCGGCTGCCCATTCGGGAGGGTCATACCAGTCTGCCCTCGTCAATGGCATCCTGGCGTCGCCATGATTCGGTTTTGCCAACAGCATTTGATAGAGATCGAGATCTCCCGAGCGAAACTCATGCGCTGAACCAGCCATGTAGAGACGCCAGATTCGATAGGTTGCTTCATTTGTCAGCCGTTTTGCTTCTTCCGCATTGGCTTCCAGCCGGTGAACCCACTCGTGCAATGTCATTGCGTAGTGTTCTCGCAGGTTTTCGACGTCCCGTACCTCAAAACCACATGCTTCGGCGATAGAAATGGTTTTGCCGACGGGGACCAATTCTCCATCCGGGAAGACATAGTGATCCACAAATGACGGCCCATGGTGGGCCCGGGAAGGCACCGAAGAGATGCCACTATTCAAAAACACTCCCCCGGGGCGCAGTAGTCGCCACGCTCGACCAAAGTATTCCGGCAACAGAGCCTCGCCTACGTGCTCAAACATTCCGACGCTGACAATCTTGTCAAAATGAAGTGAAGGTTCGAGGTCCCGGTAGTCGCAGACCTCGACACGACAATGCTTTTCCAGATTTGCCTCGTGGATGCGCGCGCGGGCCGTTTCAGCTTGCCGGATGCTCAGCGTGATTCCGAGCGCATCGACACCAAAATGCTTCGCAGCATAGACAAGCAGACCGCCCCAGCCACAACCGATATCCAGCAAGAAGTCGCCCCTTTGAAGACGGAGCTTCTTGCATATGTAGTGCAGCTTCTGCTCCTGGGCTTTGCCAAGATCTGCGCCGTCAGAGAAGTATGCACACGAGTAAAGCATATGCGGATCAAGCCACAGCGCGTAGAACTCGGGCGGAAGATCGTAATGGTATTGAATGGCCTGCAGGTCCCTCTCTTTGGAATGGATCGGCCCGTGCAAGTCAAGGGTGTATTCATTCGAGGTTGACTGCTCGTGGATTGCAAGCTTATTCAGCAACGCGAATTTCAATCCGTCATGCGGCCGCGGAGCCTCTTCGCGTGAAAGGAGGTAGTTTCCAAAATCAAAGGCCGCTTCGATGTCGCCCTCCACATCAAAATCTCCCGCGACGTATGCTTCTCCGAGCTTCAATTGGTTCGTGGGACCGAGTAACTGCTGCAGCGCTTCAGGATGTTGCAATACCAGCGTGAAGGTCGGCCTGTTGGTTTTTCCGAAGGTGGTGCCGTCCCACAGTCGCACTTGCGCGTCTTGCTTGCCATACTTGCGCAACAATTCGTCGAGATTCTTGCAAATAGTCGGGTAGAGCGCTTTTTGAATCGCCTTTGAAAGGGCCTTCATGTAGCATTCCTGTTCGCCAGAACGATTCTTACGATAACGACGGACGCATCCTGGTTGCACATTTACGCAGCATGATGCGACGCGTTACAGGGAAGCCTGTATGAGGCTGCCGCGCATCTACCAGAATCAGCCGCTCTTTTTGGCCGCTGCTTATTTAGGGGCCGCTAAAGTGGAATTATTCAGGGCGAGAAATCGCGACTGGGATTCGTTCTGCAATTCACTCGATGGCAACAGAGAATTGCTCGTCGATGCCGCCACCTGCTTTATCGTTCATCTGCCAAAGAGTCGGGCTCGATGAAGATCCTCTCCATCGTCGGATCCTGTTCTCTTATTCGTTTTTCGACCAGGTCAATCGTGGATTCGAGTTGTTGAAGACTAAGCGGTCGCCGAAATTTGATCGTTGCAGTAAGCAACGTCTGATGCGGGCCGAGTTGCATGGTCAACACTTCGCCAATACGCTCGACAGCCGGTTCCTCTTTTATGATCTTCCGTATCCTTCGTATTCGAGAACGGTTGGTTCGCTCTCCGATCAGAAGCGCGCCGGTTTCTCTGCCTAACAACAGAGCTACCGCGGCCAGCAGAATCCCAATCAGAATCGAAGCAAGAGGATCCAGGTAAAGGTTATGGAACGTCCCGCCTAGAAAAATCCCAAGAAATGCCAGGACGGTGCCGATTAAGCCCGCCGAATCTTCCAAGAAGACGGTGAACACAGTGGGGTCCTTACTACCAACGATCTCAACGAAGAGGCTTTCGTCAGGGTCTTTTCGTCTTAGCAATTCACGATACGACACCCGCCATGAGTAGAATTCAAATACGGCTGCCATAGCCAGGACGGCGTAGTTCCATCCAACATTTTCTGGCAGCGAGGGATGTTGCATTCGCGAGATTCCGCGGTAGACTGCCAGTCCACCTCCTAGGGAAAAGATGTAAACAGCAACCAAGAGCGAATAGAAGTACAGCGCTTTCCCATGCCCGTAGGGGTGCAATTTATCAGCGGGCCGAATGCTGCGCTGCATTCCCACCAAAAGCAGAAGCTCGTTTCCGGTATCGACCGTTGAGTGCACCGCCTCCGCCATCATGGCGGAACTCTTCGTAAAGGTGGCAGCCACGTACTTAATGCCTGCGATCGCGAGATTCGCAATAATCGCTGCGTAGATGACCTTCTTGGAGTCGCGAGAACGCATGAGTCGAGAAAGGCGCCTCCGCCTTTGATGCGCGTGAACGAACAATCTGTGGCAAGACTCCGGTTAAAACGAGTCCTGAGCGGCACGAATGCGGTTGTGTGAAGACGATCCACTCGATGGCGTTCGATGTCGATCAGTGAAGAAGCATGGGCCCGTACAAGGGAGATCCTCCAGGAGGCTGTTCCATAGCCAGGATGCGGCTGTGATCGGCATGTGAGGGCTCGTTCAGGGTTGAGCCCGTTTCCAAGGTCACCTGCCTCTGGTATCATTCAATAGCGGTGAAGCGCGTTCGCGCTCGCCGGAACACTCCTCAGTAGCTCAATGGCAGAGCATCCGGCTGTTAACCGGAGGGTTGTAGGTTCGAGTCCTACCTGAGGAGCCATTCTTTTCTGTAGGTTGCAAATTCCTGTCGTGTCTCCTGCAGGCGGTTTACGCGCTCCGGGTCTGGCGGTCTTCTTCGAAAAGTTCGAAAGCCTCGTTTCAGTTTGCATCCTCATGCATAGGCAGTCTGCACGTCATCCCCTCGTTCAGAAAAATGCCTTGCACCCCAACCGAGATTCTTCTTCCGAAAGTCGATGCCCGATCTTCTTGTCCGCCATTCCTGCCGCACCACGATTGGCGGCCGCCGAAGGGGTCCGGCATGCGCCGGGAGAAGACGCCCAATGTTTCGCATTTTGCTAACCTATACGCCAGCGAACAATCTAAGAGATTCGTGAGGTGTCTAGTTATGGGAGGTCTGCGTTTGCTCGTTCTCTTCATTTTCTGCATGGTGGCTGCCATCGCCCTCGTACATGCGGCCGATACAACGTCTCCATCTGGTCCACCCAAGGCGAAGGTCGCGCCGGTCGAGGACGTGGTGCAGGGTCATAAGATCGTTGACCCTTACCGCTACCTCGAGAATGGGAATGACCCCGACACCAAGCAGTTTGTTGAGCAAGAGCTTGCTTATACCCGAAGCGTCCTCGACCCACTGCCCGGGCGCGACAAGATCAACCAGCGGCTGTCGCAGTTGCTGACTATTGGTTCGATCGGTGTACCCCAAGTGGGCGGCAACTATTACTTCTACACGCGCCGTGAAGGCAATCAGAACCAGCCTGTGCTTTACGTTCGGGAGGGGATCGACGGCAAGGATCGCTCTCTGGTTGACGTGAACACGATGTCATCGGATGGCACGGTCGCGCTCGACTGGTGGTTTCCTGCGGAAGATGGGAAGTATCTGGCCTATGGCACCTCGCCCAACGGCTCCGAAGACAGCACGTTGCACGTGATGGAGACTGCGACTGGAAAACTGCTGCCGGATACCATCGAGCGGACACGATTCACAAGCCTCGCGTGGCTCAAAGACAGCACGGGTTTCTACTACACGCGTCATCCCAGGAAGGGCGAGGTTGCTGAAGGACAGGAAGTGTATTACAGCAAGGTTTTCTTTCACGTCCTGGGCAGCGATCCGGCGAAGGACCCGCTCGTTTTCGGTGAGGGCCGCGATCCACAGGATGTCCCAGGTGTCAGCCTTTCGGAAGACGGCCGGTGGCTTCTGATCACGGTCTTCGAAGGCTGGACCAAAAGCGAGATGTATTTGAAAGACCTCAACGCCAACAGTTCCCCCGTCGAGATGACCACGGGAAAAGACTTCCTCTACAATGCCGATTTTCTAAAAGGGAAGATCTACATCACAACGAATGAAGATGCATCGCGCTATCACGTGTTTGTGGCCGATGCCGCCAACCCCAAACGAGAAAACTGGAAGGAGATCATCCCGCAGACCGATGCGGTGCTCCAGGGCGCAGGCGTGACGGGCGGAAAGCTCTTTGCGCAATACGAGCACAATGCTGCGTCAGAACTCAAGATTTTCGATCTCGATGGAAAGAAACTCAGCGACATTCCTCTCCCGACGATCGGCACGGTATTCGCCACCGGCGGCAAGTGGGACCACAATGACGTCTTTTTCGGATTCCAGTCGTACACGGTTCCACCGAGCATTTACCGTTATGACCTTACCCAAACCAAGTCATCGCTCTGGGCCAAAGTCGACGCGCCTTCGATCGATCCTTCAGCGTTCGAGGTAGAGCAGGTCTGGTATCACTCGAAAGATGGCACGCGCGTTCCGATGTTCATCGTTAGCAAGAAGGGAATTGCAAAGAACGGCAAGAACCCCACTCTGCTGACCGGCTACGGAGGCTTCAATATCTCGGAGACGCCCTCTTTCAGCCGTAGCGTCTATCTCTGGATGGAACACGGCGGTATCTATGCCGTCGCCAACCTGCGTGGCGGCGCGGAGTTCGGCGAAGACTGGCACCGTGCCGGCATGCTTGAGAAGAAACAGAATGTGTTTGATGACTTCATCGCGGCAGGCGAATACCTGATCGCGCAGAAATACACTGACCGCGATCACCTTGCGATCACAGGTGGTTCCAACGGGGGCCTGTTGATGGGCGCGATGATCACCCAGCGTCCCGACCTCTTCCGCGCGGTCGTTTGCGCCGTGCCGCTGCTCGACATGTTGCGCTACCAGAACTTCCAGATCGCGAAGCTCTGGATTCCAGAGTACGGTTCGGCCGATGATCCCAAGCAGTTCGATTGGCTGTACGCGTACTCGCCTTACCATCATGTGAAAGTTGGCCAGGAGTATCCCGCGATTCTCTTTATGACTGCCGATACGGATACGCGGGTTGATCCGATGCATGCGAAAAAGATGGCGGCGCTCATGCAAGCTGAAGCCAAGAACGGCGGTAGCAAAGAGCGGCCGATCCTGCTACGGATCGAGACAAAGGCTGGTCATGGACAGGGCAAGCCAGTCGCCAAGCAGATTGAAGAGAGTACCGACATGTACTCATTCCTTTTCTGGCAATTGGGGATAACACCATAGGGATGAGGATCGGAGCATCAGTGCCAACTTTTCCTGGGTTGCAGCGGGCGGTGCCAGAGCTACCTAACCCATTGTGATGCCTGTCCTAGCTCACTGTCAGCTGGTGTGATTAAATTAGGACGATGCCCGAACTCAAGATCCGCGTCCTCGTTGCCAAGCCCGGCCTCGACGGTCACGACCGCGGCGCCAAGGTCATTGCCCGCGCTCTTCGTGACGCCGGCATGGAAGTGATTTATACGGGTCTCCGCCAAACGCCCGAAATGGTCGTCAACGCCGCACTGCAGGAAGATGTTCACGTTATTGGCTTGTCGATTCTTTCGGGAGCGCACAACGCCATCGTCCCGCGTGTCATGGATCTGCTCAAGCAGAACAAGATGGACGACGTGCTTGTGCTTGTTGGCGGCATTATTCCCGACCAGGATGTTGACAATCTGAAAAAGTCGGGCGTGGCGGGTATCTTCCAGCCTGGTACTCCGATGGATGAGATCGTCAAGTTCATCCGCGAGCACGTTAAGCCGCACGGCGTGCCGGCGTAGCGGCATTCAGCAATGAGCGCTCAGTAATGTTCCTTCCGCTCTTCGGAATGAATCCCCTCCTGCGATCCTCGCTGTCGCCTGAATTTACGCTTTAGACTAGCGGTTCATGATTTCCGAGCACTTTGAAATTACCTCCGGCGACAACGTACATATTCTGCGGTTGACCTCCGTCGACGGCATGAATCGCCTGACTCGTTCCAGCGTGCTCGCCCTCACGGATGTCGTCCAGCGATTCGCCGATCGCCGTCGACCACTTGTCATCACTGGCAACGACAAATTCTTTTCGGTGGGTGCTGACCTGCACGAAATCTCCGCACTCGGTGCTCCGCAGGCCTCTGGTTTTTCGCAAATGGGGCAAGCATTGATGAATGCGATCGCGGAGTATCCCGCCCTTGTCACAGCCGCCATCGAAGGTCATTGTATGGGCGGAGGACTTGATCTCGCGCTCGCATGCCATCGGCGAATTGCGGCGCCACATGCCGTGTTCGGACATCGAGGCGCCGCGCTTGGCCTGATCACCGGATGGGGCGGCACCCAACGGCTTCCGCGACTGATCGGTAAGGCTCGCGCGTTGGAACTTTTTGTTGCCGCTGAGAAGGTCTCCGCCACGCGGGCTCTCGAGATCGGTCTGATCGACGCCGTTGCCGCAGATCCAGTCGAGGTATCCCTCAAGGGGATTCATGGCAGCGAGTTAGGGCTATAGCACCAGCGACCAATCCATGAAAGCTACCATCCAAACGACATTAAGAAGGCCAAGCGCAGACGTGTAAAAACCGAACTGGACGCGGTTCCACTTGCGCTCCGCATGGGCCGCGAAACCCAGGAATGCCGGGTACACCATGAGCACATAGCGCGCAGCGCCGATGATGGGGCGCCCGGTATACATGAACATCTGCAGGATGGCGGCGACTGCAAACAATTTATCTTCGAGCCTCACTTCACGCTGCAGGCTGAAAGCCAGCGCAACAAGCACCAGCCCCAGCTTGATCGCGACCAGGGTGTCACCGTGCACAATCGCGCTGAGCGCCAGTCCGAAGCCCTTCCACGGAGCTGCTAACGGCGTGTGCTGATATAACGCATAGGCCTGAGTCACCGACGGACGTCCTGTCGATCTCAGCCAGAACCAGTATCCGAGCGTTCCCAATGGAACGAGTGCCACCACAGCCGACTCCGCACGCCGGCTTCGCCAGGCTAATAAGAAAAGAGGGATAGCGACCAGAACGCCAGACGGCCGTCCCAACCCCGCAAGAAATCCGCAAAGGGCTGCCGGCCACCATCTTCCATCTCGCCCAAATGCCACCGCCCAGACAACCAGAGCGGCTGTTAGGGCTTCTGCGTATCCCCCGAACAAAATGAAACTCGTCGGCCAGACCGAAATGAGCGTGAGCATCCGGAGGCGGCCAGTCGCTGGAATTCTAGTGCCGACCAGGCGGAGCATTCCCCAAAAGAAGAAGAACGCGCCTGCGGTCGATATCGCGAGCGCCGCTATTATCGCCGGCAGAACGGAACTCACTCCACGAATTGCGGCCGGATAAAGAGGATAGAAGATGACCGCCATCGGCTGGTCATATCCGTACCGTGCTACATGGAGGAACCAGAGAGTGTCGAAACGCTCCCAGACACCGATCAGCGCGTAGTGCAAGTTGCCAGACGATGGCAGATGGTCGGTGAGGGCGTTGCTCCGTATGAGAAAAGGATCTGGATGCACAAGGAACGACATCACCGCTGCCATTGCGCTAAAAATAACGCGAAGGGCGATTGAGAGTGCGAGCGCGATCCTCCAGTCCGGTTGCGACGCGAGTGGATACGATAAGAGCCTTCGCAGCACGTCGAGATTGTACCGCTCGGCCCTTGCTGCGCAGTGAGCACTAGGTCAGTTGTCGCTGATATAGTAATGGGTTCGTCCTTCGCTCTCATGGCTGACCGTCGCGATCCCACCTCTTCCACCGCTCTCACCATTAACGGCCTCCTTGTCAGCAAGGTGGATGCGAGTTCACTGCGCTTCGAATCGAACATGCGCGCATTGGCCGACCGCGTGGCGGAAGTCCGCAACGAAGAAGAGAAGATCCGCGAGGGCGGAGGCGAGAAAGGAATCGAAAGCCAGCACGCGAAAGGGCGCCTGACCGCGCGGGAGCGCATCAACCTGCTCGCCGATCCCGGATCGTTTTTCGAACTTGGCCTGTACGCCGCTTACGGTATGTACGAAGAATGGGGAGGAGCGCCCGCCGCAGGAGTCATTACTGGTCTAGCCCGTATTCACACCCGCATGGTGATGCTCATTGCGAACGATGCGACTGTAAAAGCGGGTGCATTCTTCCCAATGACTGCCAAGAAAGTCATCCGTGCGCAGAACATTGCTATCGAGAACCGTGTTCCTACGATCTATCTGGTCGACTCGGCCGGAGTTTTTCTTCCCTTGCAGGAGGACGTTTTTCCTGATACTGACGATTTCGGACGCGTCTTCCGCAACAACGCTGTGATGTCGGCCCAAGGCATTCCCCAAATCGCCGCTATCATGGGCATGTGTGTGGCGGGCGGCGGATATCTGCCCGTCATGTGCGACAACGTCCTTATGACCGACGGGAGCGGGCTATTTCTTGCTGGTCCCGCCTTGGTGCAAGCTGCTATCGGACAGAAGATTTCCGCCGAGGAACTCGGCGGCGCCGCGATGCATTCCTCGATTGCGGGCACGATTGATTTTCGCGAGCCCAATGACGAAGCTTGTATCGGGCGCATTCGCTCGCTGGTCGAGAAGTGGGGATATCGTCGTCAGTCTCCATGGGACCGAAAGCAGCCGGTCGAGCCGGCAATGACGGCGGAAGAAATTTATGGCGTTTACGACTCGTCCTCTGCACGGCCCTACGACATGAAGGAAATTCTCGCTCGCATCGTGGACGGCAGCCACTTCGATGAATACAAGCCGGAATATGGCAAAACGGTCCTCTGCGGCTACGCGCGTATAGGAGGCTTTGCTGTCGGCATTGTTGCTAATCAGAAATTGCATGCGCAGCAGACCGACCATGAAGGCCATAAGCGGGTGGAGTTTGGTGGTGTCATTTATACCGAGTCGGCGGAGAAGGCGGCGCGCTTCATCATGGATTGCAACCAGAATCTGATCCCGTTGGTCTTTCTTCACGACGTCAACGGCTTCATGGTCGGACGCGATGCGGAGTGGAGCGGCATTATCAAAGCGGGCGCAAAGATGGTCAATGCGGTTTCGAACTCCGTGGTGCCGAAGATTGCTGTCATCGTGGGTGGCTCGTTTGGTGCCGGGCACTATGCAATGTGCGGTAAGGCGTACGATCCTCGATTTGTCTTTGCGTGGCCGACCGCGCGTTACGCCGTAATGAGCGGCGAGTCAGCTGCCGGAACGCTGGTTGAAATCAAAGTCAAACAACTCGAGCGTGGTGGTAAGAAGCTGAGCGAAGAGGAAAAAAAAGAACTCTACGATTCAGTGAAGAAGACCTATGACGAGCAGACCGACCCGCGTTACGGTGCCGCTCGCCTCTGGATCGACAAGATCATCGATCCGATGGAGACGCGTCGCGCTATCACTACGGCCCTTGAGGCCGCCTCGCTCAATCCGGAGATCCCGGAGTTCAAGGTGGGAGTTTTACAGACATGATTTACGAGCTCGGGTCATCGGCTCGTCGATGGCAAATCCGGCATCGAACTGACGGAGCCAACAGCCAAGTACCAAATGCCAACCGCTGATTCCATCAAGCTCATCGAGTGTCCGCGCGATGCCTGGCAAGGACTCAAGGGTCAGATTCCGACCGATTTGAAGGTCAATTATCTGCAAGCGCTCATCAGCGCAGGTTTCAAGCATATCGACGCGGTCTCATTCGTTTCGCCGAATGCCGTTCCGCAGATGGCCGACTCGGAAGATGTGCTGAAGGAGCTCGATCCGCCGGATGATGTGGAGATCATCGGCATCGTGGTGAACGAAAAGGGGACCGACCGCGCCATCAAAACGGAAGCTGTCCGAACGATCGGCTTTCCCTATTCGATTTCGCCGACCTTTCTCCAGAACAACCAGCGCCAGACTCTGGAAGCTGCGATCGAAGAACTGGAGAAGATCGAGAAGAAGGCCGATGAGGCGGGACTCAACACGGTTGTCTATATCTCAATGGCCTTTGGCAATCCTTATGGCGATTTGTGGAATATCGATGAGGTCGTAGAGGCCGTGGCGCTGCTTGAATCGCAAGATATCCACATGATCTCGCTGGCTGATACGGTGGGAGTAGCGCCGCCCGAGAAGGTTCGCGAAGTCGTGTCGGTCGTGATGGCGAAGTACGACTACCTTGAGATTGGCGTGCACCTGCACAGCCGCAAAGAAGACGCTGCCGCTAAGATTCTAGCGGCCTACGATGCGGGTTGCCGCCGCTTTGATTCTGCCATCGGTGGGCTCGGCGGCTGTCCCTTCGCGCAAGACGATCTGGTAGGGAATATTCCGACAGAGAAAGTGTTGGAAGCCTTGCGCGAGCGTGGAGCCGAATTGCCGCAACTGAAGCCACTGGATGCTTTGTTGCGAGCGAGCGCAGAAATTGGGAACAGATACAAAAGTTCACTTGCCGCGGATTGACGCGGACAAATGCCGATTTCTTTTCGGATGCTATCTGAGGAGTGACGCGCAGAAATCCGCGCGTGTCCGCAGAAAAGACTACGAATGACTTACCACACGATTAAGCTCGATGTCGAAGAGTCTCTAGCTCTCCTCACTCTCAATCGTCCCAAGAAACGCAATGCCATCAGCTATGAACTGATCGACGATCTGCTGCGGGCGCTGGAAGAGGTGAAGAATTCGGCGGCGCGGGTTCTGATCATTACGGGAGCCGGACCAGCTTTTTGCTCCGGCATGGACCTCGATAATCTAAAAGCGCTTTCCGGCCGCACTCCCGAGCAGAACCTCGAGGACTCGCGCAAAATGGCGAGCCTGTTTCGCACGCTCTACGATTTTCCAAAGCCGACCATCGCCGCGGTGAACGGCCCAGCGATCGCCGGGGGAACGGGAATTGCGACGCTCTGTGACTTCACGATTGCGGTACACGAGGCGAAGTTCGGATATACCGAGGTCCGGATCGGCTTTGTTCCAGCGATCGTTTCGACATTCCTGTTGCGGCAAATTGGGGAAAAGGTCGCGCGCGATCTGCTGCTAACCGGTCGGATTTTCGATGCCGAAGAAGCCTTGCGCATCGGTTTAGTTAATGAAGTTGTTCCAGTGGAGAAATTGCTCGATCGAGCTCGCGAGCGCGCCAGCCAGTTCATGGAAAACAGCACAGCTTCGCTCGCCTACACAAAACGTCTTCTGAGTGACCACGCTCGGGCGGAATTGGACTCTCAGATCGAAGCGGCGATCCGTGAAAATGCGGGCATCCGCGCCACCGCCGACTTTCGCGAGGGAATCGCGTCATTCCTCGAAAAACGCAAGCCAAAATGGACAGGTCAATGAGCGAACCGGTTACATCGATCCCCATCAGTGCAGCACAGGTCGTCAACGAAAGCCGCATCCGCGTGCGCTACGCAGAGACCGACCAGATGGGTGTCGTTTATCACGCCAACCACTTCATCTGGTTCGAGGTTGGCCGTGTCGAATTGCTGCGGCAGTTGGGCTTTTCCTACAAGGAGATGGAGCGCGAGGACAACTGTTACATCGCGGTCGTCGACGCGCGCTGCCGCTACAAAGCCCCGGTGCACTATGATGACGAGGTCATCGTGCGTACATATCTGAAGCACGTGCGCGCGAAAATGATTCACTTCGGCTACGAACTCGTGGGGGCGCAAACTGGCGCACTCCTGGCCGAGGGAGTAACCATCCATATCGTCGCGGATGCGGAAATGAAGCCACGAGCGCTGCCAAACAAATACCTGAAAGCTTTTCGCGCAGCAGCGGGAAAGATTGAGTAGAACTGCAAACAGGAAAACTGCCCTTGAACGCATTGCACATCAACGGAAATGATCTGACTCTCGACAACGTCCTCGAAGTTGCTTTAGAGCGCCGACCCGTGCTGCTCGCTCCCGACGCGCGCGAGGCGGTCAACCGTGCCCGCTCGGTCGTGGACACGCTTGTCGCCAATAACAACGTCTCTTACGCGATTACCACCGGTGTCGGCAAGCTGAGTGACGTGCGCATCGCGGGTGACCAGATTCGCGAACTCCAAGTGAACCTGGTACGCTCCCACGCGGTTGGAGTGGGCGAGCCACTCTCCGTCGCCGAGACCCGCGCAATGATGGTGCTGCGTGCGAATTCGCTTTCGAAGGGTTATTCGGGAGTACGCGCAGCCGTGATCGACACGATCTGCGAGATGCTCAATCGTGGGGTCACTCCGCTCGTGCCGTCACAAGGCAGCGTCGGCGCGAGTGGCGATCTTGCTCCATTGGCACATTTTGCCCTGGCTCTGATTGGGGAAGGCGAATGCGTCGATGAAAAAGGCGCGAGCGTATCGAGCGGTGACTCGCTGAAGCGTGCGCAGATCAAGCCGCTCGTGCTCGAAGCCAAAGAGGCCGTGTCCCTGATCAACGGTACCCAGGCGATGTTGGCGGTGGGTACGCTTGCGCTATTGGCGGCTGAAATGCTGGTCGATTCTGCCGACGTGATCGGTGCGATGTCGTGCGATGCCCTGAAAGGCACCGACGTCGCCTATGACGAGCGTATTCATAAGGCGCGTCCGCACGCCGGGCAAACCAAGACGGCTTCAAATCTGCGGCGACTTCTGGCTGGAAGTGAGATTCGCGAGTCGCATCGCGATTGCGGACGCGTGCAGGACGCCTATTCACTGCGTTGTATTCCGCAGGTACATGGCGCCGTTCGCGATACGCTCGCGCATTGCCGCGTCGTGTTTGAGACTGAAGCCAACTCCGCGGTCGACAACCCGCTGGTTTTTGTGAAGAACCCGAAGGCCGCCGACGGCCAGGGCGAAGTGATCTCCGGTGGAAACTTTCACGGCGAACCTGTGGCCTTCGCACTTGATTTTCTCGCAGTAGCTTTGAGCGCGCTCGCAGGCATCAGCGAGCGGCGACTCGAACGCCTGGTGAATCCTGCACTAAGCGAGGGGCTGCCTCCATTTCTTGCTCCGGGCGCGGGACTGAATTCGGGATTCATGATGCCGCAAGTGACCGCTGCTGCGCTGGTCAGCGAGAACAAGGTGCTTGCGCATCCGGCGTCGGTGGATTCGATCACGACCTCCGGCAACAAAGAAGACTATGTATCGATGGGCATGACGGCCGCGATCAAGTTGAAAAAGGTGATCGAGAACACACGCAATACGCTCGCAATCGAAGCCATGGCGGCTGCGCAGGCGATTGATTTTCTTGCACCTCTTAAGACCTCCAAACCTCTGCAGGGCGCGCATGCCGCCATTCGCGCCGTTTGTCCCACGATGGAGAAGGATCGCGTGATGTATCAGGATTTCGCCCGCATCGCGGGAGTAATCGCGGCCGGTAACTTGGCATGCGCGGTGCGATAGTCAGAGTAATCTAGGGTGCTCTAAGCCGTCTTCACCGCGCTTCCGTCCAGGCCTAGCTCCTCAGCAATCCCTTTCATCGCTTCGATGCAGAACGCGATGTGCTCTTCCAAATCCACACCGAGATCGGCCGCGCCGTTCGTGATATCGTCGCGGTTCACGCTGCGCGCGAATGCCTTGTCTTTCATGTTTTTCCTCACCGACTTCGCTTCCACTTCGGCCAGCGATTTTCCTGGCTTTACCAGCGCGCAAGCGGTGATGAATCCGGCGAGTTCGTCGCAGGCGAAAAGAGCTTTCTCCATCGGGGTAACGCGGGGAACTCCCGAATACTCCGCGTGCGACATGATGGCGCGACGGATCTCGTCGGAGTAGCCACGCTCCTTCAGGATTTCGTTTCCCTTGTAGGGATGTTCTTCGGCAGTGGGATATTTCTCGTAATCGAAGTCGTGTATCAAGCCGACCATTCCCCAAAGCGCCTCTTCACCGCCCAGCTTGCGAGCATATGCGCGCATGCAGGCTTCCACTGCAAGTGCATGTTTCCGGAGGCTTTCCGATTGAGTGTATTCAGTTAGTAACCCCCATGCCGCGTCGCGCTCATTCATGGTTTTATGTCTGTTTTCTTCTGGTTTTCGCTGTCTAGTTTGGATTTTACCCGCGACAAACCGCGTTTTGTCCCACGTTTTTTCTTGACTTCCACAGACTGAATCCTGCAGATTACGCTGCAGTTAGTTTTGAGAGTAGCCCCCGCTCTGGCACTCCCAAAACCTGCATGGCCACTACACTCGCTCCCGTCGATTCACGGGAGGTTATCCGTTGCGATCACTGCCTGCTGGTCCAATTCCGCACAACCAATAATCTGTGCCGCCGGTGCCACACGTCTTTAGACGAGGAAGAGCCGGAGATCGTCGCAGTAGAACCAATAGTGGCGGTGTTGCCGATGCACGGCAATGGGCATGGGCATCTGAACCTGGCGAACTCGATCCGGTCACTGCGCTTGCGTAACGGCCTGAGCCAGCGCCAGTTGGCGATGCGAATGTCGGTCCCGCGCACCTACGTTTCAAAGATCGAAAATGAAAAAGCGACGCCTACGCTGTCGTCACTCGAGCGGTTAGCCAAGGCGCTGGAGGTGAGCGTTCCGGAATTACTGAGTGGCGGAGAACGAAGCCGCCAGGAAGAGATCCGTGAGCTCATGGAAGACAGCTTCGTGGCAGAAGTGATGCCGTTCGTTGCGCAGCTCAATGGCATGCAGATGTCGAGTATCCTCGCGCAGGTACGGGATCTGACTGTTCGGCCGCGCAGGAGCGCATAGGATTTTGAGGCGCGGGCGGGATGCTCTCGAACTACCGACGAGCTTGCCCGCGTTACAGGTTTATCCGGGCAACTGACCAACTGGACAGCCGGAGCTCTCGGGCTCCGGCTTTTTTTCTGCCGCGTCTGCACCAGCATTCATTGTTCGATCGCCGACGTGAAATGGTTGAGAGAACAACTCTGTTTTCACACACATTTTCGCGACCGAGTGCAGTGAATTGCACTGCCCGTCTTGGAAGTTGCGGCAGATGCGCAATCGTTTGCAGTTGCGTTGCAGAAATGTTTTGGAATCTGCACGTTTGTGCTTGACCCGTATAAACGAACGGGCTAACCTCCGAGGCACTCCCCACGCTGGGAAATATTCCAGCGACATCTTTTGTGCAAGCCGATACGACTGGATGACCCTATGAAGATGAATCGTATTTTTGCGCTCGTCGTGCTGGTTCTGTGCTCGGTAGCAGCCTTGGCGGATGGCATCAAGGACCCGAAGATCATCATTCGCGGCGTGGCAGGTGGCGGAGCTATAGCAAACGCCCAGTGCCCCCCGAATGGATGTACCAATGTTGGGATCAACTTCACGTTCTCCGTGCCCGAAAAGGGGCAAGGCCATCAGCTCTTCTTCACTAACGCCTCGGGGAAGAACTGGACCTCGCTCACGCTGATCGAAAATGGCGTGCCGGCTTCTGACATTTCTTGCGCGCAGAATCTGTTTCTCAGTTGCTCGGTGAAGACGCTCGAAAACGGTTCGGTTGAGATCATTCTCTCTGGTACCGCGAACCACACGCCTCTGAATCCGAAGACCGGAATTCCTGCCGGATCGAGCTTCTTGATTGGCTTCGGCTGCGTGCAGGGGAACTGCTGGCCGCACGGACTGGAATTCACAGCGCATGCGGGAACGGTTCCTGAGCCGGGCACAATAGCTCTGCTGGCGACAGGCGTTGGGGCACTGGTCACGCGGCGCAAGCGCTGGCTGAAAAAGGACGCAGCCTAGTTCTTTTTCGAGTAGTCCTTCACCAGCTTTGAAAACTGCGGGAGGGCCTGGAGCTTCTGTAGCTCAGGATCGTTCCAGGCCTCTTGCGGAGAGTAACCCTTTTCCAGCGCGAGCTTCAGCGACTTCAATGCATCCTCCGGCTTTCCCACCAGGGCTTTAACTAGTGCCTCGGAATAAAGCAGCTGGACATCACCTGGATTGATAGAACGCGCCTGCTGAATATATTGCAGTCCATTGCGGGCGTCGCCTTTGCGCGCGTAGTACAGCGCAAGATCCCCCATCGTCTCCGCGGATCGAGGATTGACCTGCAGCTGCTGGAAGCAGAGTGAAATCGCCTTGTCGTAAGCGGCGGCAGCCTTGTCGGAATGTCCGGACCAGCGATAGGCATCGCCTAGATTTCCAAACAGCACCTCGTTGTTGGGAGTCATCTCGGTTGCTTTCTCGAACATCTTGACCGACTCCGGATAGTTGCGCAGGTAGAAGTATGCCGTTCCGAGATTCGAATAGGTGTCTGAGTTTGGACCGAAAGTCAGCGCCTTTTGGAACTGCGGGATCGCTTCGCCCCACTTGCCTTCTTTGTAATAGACCGAACCGACGTTGGAATATCCGATCGGATTGTCGCTGGCCAACTCAGTTACTTTTTGAAACGAGGCGAGGGCCTTGGCTGTATCGCCAGTGTCGGCGTATGCCTGTCCGAGTGCGTTGTGATTCATCCAGAAGTAGGGATTCACCGATACGGCTTTCTGATAGGCACCGATGGCGTCGTTGCTTTGTCCGCTGAGGGCGTAGGCGTCACCAAGCCGTCGGTAAGCTTCATCCGAATTTGGGGCAAGCTCGAGGGCGCGCTTCAGTTCCGCGATCGCTTGTGCGTATTTTCCGGTCGTTGAGTAGACGCTACCCAGCGCCAAGTGGACCTCCGGAAGCGTGCTCGAAAGCTGATCCGCTTGCCGGGCGGCGAGAGTTGCCTTCTGGGCCCAGATCGACTCTTTGCTTTCGCCGTAGAGCCGTAAACTCGCATCGGCAAGACCGGCATAAGCGAGAGCAAAATTCGGGTCTTTGCCGATGGCTTGCTCGAAGAGCGTTCCGGCTTCGCGTAACTGCGTGGCGTTATGGCTGTTGCGGAGCATATTTCGCCCCTGCAGATAGAGGTCGTACGCCTTTACGTTCTCGGTCGGATGAGCACCGGACCGTGCTATTTCCTCATTGCTGGGTTTCAGCTCTAGCGCGTTGACAACGTTGCCGTAAATTTGATCTTCCAGCGCGAGCAGATCCTGCGGAACACCGGGGAATTCCTGGCTCCACAGGCGATTGCCGCTCGCAGCGTCAAAGAGGTTGAGGATAACGCTCAATTTGTCGGGCGTACCCTGCACCATCCCCTGCAAGATGAGGTTGACGCCGAGTTCATGCGCGACCTTCGACATGGGGAGATCTTTGCTTCCGACGCGCTCGACTGCCGAGGACGATGCAAGGTGGACTTCCTTCAGCTGAAACAACTTCGCGGCCAGCGCCTCTTGAATGCCGTCAGCCACATAGCCCAGCGCCTTCTCGTCTCCCACAATCTTCAGTGGGAGAATGGCGATGTACTTTCCCCGCGCGAGCGGCGGAATGCCCCTGGCACTCTGCTCAGTTGTAGTGCGGGGCTTGTTGAGTAGTGTCCTCCCCGCGAAGGCAGCGAGCAAAATCACCAAAACTGCGCTGGTGATCCACATCCAGCGCTTGCCGGGAAGATTGAGCTCGAAGCGCGACCGCCGCTTGATTGGGTGTGGGATCATCTTCGAAAGCTGGTCGGCGCTGATATGGGGATTCGACGACCACGCGCTCAGCTGCTGGAGCAATTCGACCACTGAGTGATAGCGGTCAGCGGGTTCACGCTCCAGGCAGCGGCTGACGATCGCGCTCAGAGATTGAGGAACGGAATTATCGACGTCAGAAGCGGGAATCGCTGCCTCGCGTGTCCGGCGCATCAAGCTGGCGATAGCAGTTTCGGCTTTGTACGGAGCTTTGCCTGTGAGTAATTCGTAGAAGATCAAGCCAACGCTAAAAATGTCAGAACGCTGATCGAGCGGCGATCCGAGCGCCTGCTCGGGCGACATGTATTCCATTGTGCCGACGATGGCCCCGGTCTGAGTGAGGCCTGAATCGCCGAGCGAACGTGCGAGACCGAAGTCCATGACCACGATTCGGCCCTGGCTGTCGCGCATGATGTTTTGGGGCTTCAGATCCCGATGGATGACGCCCTCGGTGTGGGCGCAGTCCAACGCGCGGCACACCTGCTCAATCATCCCGATGGCTTGCTGTGGCGAAAACTTGCCATGCTGGCGCAGAAGCGAGCGCAGATCCTGGCCGTCGACGTACTCCATCGTGATGAAGCGGATGCCGTTGTACTCGCCCAGATCGTAGATGCGAACCACATTCTTGTGCGTGATGTTGCGGGCGAGAATCAGCTCCTGCTTGAAGCGCGCGAGAATCGCGGGATCGGTGGCAAGTTCAGGACGGATGACCTTAAGCGCGATGATGCGGTCGAGTTCGCGGTCGCGCGCCTGGTAGACCGCCCCCATTCCACCTTGTCCGAGAACGCGGAGAATTTCGTAGCGACCTCCAAACACGAACCCGGGCTGTAGCTGCACAAACGCCGATATGCTGCTCGCGGCGCCTGAAGAGATGGGTGCCGCAGGCGTGTGCTGCATGGTTGCTGAATCGGAGGGCACATTCGAAGCTGGAGGGGGTGTTTGCGCGGCCGCTCCCGCAGTGTGGCCCGTCCCCATGGTCGGGCTATCGGAGTCGTGGAACTTTTGATCGCGATCGTCCATTCGGATTGCCTGGGGGAAGCGGCAACGGAGTGCGCCGGTTTTGCGCCAACAGCGGCCTACGATCGCCGAAGGTCATCGAGGGGAGACGAGAACCTAGCACCCCGATCGTTGCCTAGCAGTATACCCCGGATTGGACTGGGCGGATACCTTCGGAACATGCCGGATTACTGTCGATTTTGTGAGCAGAAGTCTATGAAATTCCAGGTTCGAGTTGGATCGGAAAATCCGACTCGGGGATATAATCCCGTGGGCCAACCAATCCGGCGGAGGGGTGAATATGGGACTGTATTCGCACTATGACGGCGCGCACAATCATCCCGTGAACCGCGCGCTACACATGATCGCTATCCCCGTAGGATTCTCATCGCTGATTGTGGTGTGGTGGCATTGGGTAATCGCACTGCTACTCATCCCGACAGCCTTCGCGTTGGCCTGGCTCGGGCACCTGATCGAAGGAAACAAGCCGGCATTCCTGACCAACCCCGTGCACGTGTTCGTCGCGCCGGTATGGCTGGCGAAGAAGCTGTTTGGAGGCGGGAAGAAAGAAGTCCACTCTTAGGCGGAATACCAAGCTGCGTGACGTTCGCAAGAGGCGGTCTTCCAATCCGAGACCTATTTCCAAAATAACCCCAATTTCCAAAATCATCTCTTTCGTTACCAACCGGTCGGTAGTAGTGTTTGGTTCATCTCTGCGGCTCATGGTTCAATAGTTCATTGGGCGCGTTTTTCTGCGAGATCCCCACGCGGCATCCCCAATCAAATTAACGACGAGAATTGCGGATCCTTCACTTCGCTCCGGATGACAATACCCTTCCTTAGCCACGGATGAAGGCGCGCAAACAAAGGTGACGAGATTTGGATTTCCAACTGAACGACGAGCAGCAGCAACTGAAAAAGAGCGTGCGCGAGTTTGCCGAACGCGAGATCGCGCCGCACGTTATGGAGTGGGATGAGGCGGGAGACTTTCCGCTCGCGACCATCAAGGAACTGGGCAAGCTCGGGTTGATGGGAACGCTGTTTCCGCCCGAGCTCGGTGGCGCAGGCATGGGCTACGTAGAGTACGTGACCGCGATCGAAGAGCTTTCGCGCGTCGACGGCTCGGTGGGAATTATCGTCGCGGCGCACACGTCGCTCTGCTCGAACCACATTTTCCTGGCTGGAAATGACGCGCAAAAAAGGAAGTACATTCCGAAGCTGGCGACCGGAGAATGGATCGGCGCGTGGGGGCTGACCGAACCTTCATCGGGCTCTGACGCAGGCAGCGCTCGCATGTCGGCGACGAAGTCGAAAGGCGGATGGGTGCTGAACGGCACCAAGACGTTCATCACGAACGGCCGCTATGCCGACGTACTGTTGGTACTGGCCGTCACCGATCGTGCTGCTCACACTCATGGGCTCTCGGCTTTCATCGTGGAAAAAGGTGCGCAGGGATTTCGTCCGGGCAAAAAAGAAAATAAGCTGGGGCTGCGCGCAAGTGACACGTCGGAGCTGATCTTCGAAGATTGCTTCGTGCCGGCTGAGAATCTGGTGGGCGGGGAAGGGAACGGGTTCATCGACGCCATGCGCGTGCTCGACGGCGGGCGTATCTCGATCGCAGCGCTCTCCCTCGGCATGGCTGAAGGCGCCTACGACGCGGCCCTCAAGTATTCCAAGCAACGCAAGCAATTCGGCAAGGCGATCAGCGAATTTCAGGCGATTCAATGGAAGCTGGCCGATATGGCGACGGAAATCGAAGCCGCGAAGTTGTTGACCATGCGCGCTGCGTCTATGAAAGATGCCGGTATGAAGACAACGATGGAGTCTTCCATGGCGAAGTTGTACGCCGGGGAAGTGGCTGTGAGGTGCGCAAACGAAGGCGTACAAATTCACGGTGGTTATGGTTTTATCAAGGATTACCCGGCGGAGAAGTTTTATCGCGACGTAAAGCTTTGTACGATCGGCGAGGGCACGAGCGAAATCCAGCGGTTGGTGATTGCGAGACAACTGTTGAAGGAGTAGCTGTCAGTTCTCGACAGAATCTGAGATAAAATCCGGTCCCACCGAAATGGGGGCCGCGATGATCACTGGCGCGCACGTAATCCTCTACAGTAAAGACGCGGAAGCAGATCGCAAGTTCTTCCGCGATGTTCTGAAATTCTCGTCAGTCGATGCCGGACACGGGTGGCTGATCTTCGCACTGCCGCCAGCGGAAGCCGCATTTCATCCCTCCGAAAAAAACGATCTCCACGAGTTGTATTTCATGTGCGACGACCTCAAGGCGACCATGGAATTCCTGAAGTCGCAAAAGGTCGATTGCGGGGTTGTTCACGAAGAGCGATGGGGAACTTTGACCACCGTTCCTCTTCCGGGCGGCGGCAAGATCGGGCTGTACCAGCCGAAACACGCAATGGCGCTCGAGCGCTAGGGTACTCTGTAGGCAGTGGCCAGCGAACTGACCTTCTACCGGGATTTGGCTTACGTCTTCGGCGCCGCGGTTGTGGGCGGCGCTGTGGCGCGCGCTTTACGCCAACCGCTCATCCTGGGATACGTTTTGGGCGGAATCCTGGTCGGTCCCTTCACGCCCGGCTTTACGATTTCCAACGTCCATCAGTTCGAGGTGCTCGCCGAAGTTGGTGTCATCCTGCTGATGTATTCGATCGGTCTCGAATTCTCCTTCCGCGATCTTCTAAAAGTCAAATGGGTGGCGTTGATCGGCGGCCCGCTCGGCATCCTGTTATCCATCGCGATGGGAGTCGGGGTCGGGTGGCTTCTCGGATGGAGTTGGCAACAGGGCGTGGTGGTCGGCGCTGTCGTTTCCGTCGCCAGCACTATGGTGTTATCCCGGTTTCTGATCGAACGGGGATTGCTGCTAGCCGAACAGGGACAGGTCATGATCGGCATCACGCTGGTCGAGGACCTGGCCGTGGTTGTGCTCACGATTGTGCTTCCGTCGTTGGGAAGCATCACCGGCGACCGGGTGCTCACGCTTGCTTGGGGCCTCGGAAAAGCGTTCTTGATCCTCGTCCCAGTCACGCTGGCGGCCTACCGCCTGATCCCACCCCTGATGCGGAGAGTTGTCGCCACCGAGAGTTCCGAATTCTTTGTCCTGGTCGCATTGGCTGTGGGATTTGTTACGGCGGCGATCACCGAGGCGGTCGGTCTTTCGCTGGCACTTGGTGCATTCCTGGCTGGGCTGCTAGTGAGCGAATCGAACGCAGGAGAAGAAACCCTGAAGCACCTGTTGCCTCTGCGCGATGCCTTTGTCGCGCTGTTCTTTGTGACCATGGGAGTGCTGGTGAATCCGCGCATACTGGTCTCGAGGCCGTCGCTGCTGCTGGTGATCGTGGGATTGACGATTCTCGGTAAGCTCGCGATCTGGACCCTGATCGTCCGCATTTTCCGGTACTCGTGGAAAACCGCATTTATGGTCGCAATTGGTCTGACGCAGATCGGCGAGTTTTCCTATGTACTGGTGCAGGTGGCTCGCGAGGCGAAGCTGGTGGGGGATGACTTCTATAACGCCACGCTGGCGGCTTCGGTCGTGACGATCCTGCTGAATGGGCTTCTGATCCGGCTATGCGCGGCTGAGCGGAAACCAGATCCGGTCCACGCTTGATCCAGGACAACGACGACGTCGGCCGCGGGTAGACCATTCAGTCGTTTCCTCTGATTGGTGCGTGCTTTACACTGAAAGGTTGAGCCAGCAACGCCAGCATACGATTGAGCGCTTGCGCGCAGGCGATCCCCGGACGCTGGCGCGCGCAATTTCCACCGTTGAGAACCGGGCTCCGGGCTGGCTGGAGCTTCTCAAAGACCTTTTTCACCTCACCGGCAAGGCGCGGATCATCGGGCTTACCGGAGCCCCCGGCGCCGGCAAGAGCACCCTGGTCGATCAGCTTGCCAAGCACTATCGAAAAGAGAAGCACAGCGTGGGCATCATCGCCGTCGACCCCACGAGCCCCTATACCGGAGGCGCAATCCTCGGTGACCGAATCCGAATGCAGGATCACCACAGCGATGCAGGTATCTACATTCGTAGCATGGCAACGCGGGGATCGCTCGGTGGGCTCGCGGCCACGACTGCAGATGTGGCGACTGTGCTCGATGCTTCCGGGCGCGACCGGATTCTGATCGAAACAGTCGGCGTTGGGCAGGACGAAGTCGAGATCGTGCGCCTGGCCGATGTCACCGTGGTGATTCTTGTGCCGGGCATGGGCGATGACGTGCAGACGATCAAGGCGGGAATCATGGAGATCGCCGATATCTTTGTGATCAACAAGAGCGATCGTGAAGGCGCCGAGCGCGTGGAGCGAGAAATCCGCGCAATGCAGTCGCTCGCGGCGCGCAATGACCATTGGGTACCTCCGGTCGTGAAGACTGTTGCGAGCGAAGGCGTGGGTACCGGGGAACTGGCGACGGCCATCGCGCAGTACGAAGCTCACCTCCAAAAGGAAAATCTCGCCTTCAAGAAAACTGTCGAGAGCTGGCAGGAGCGTCTGGTTGAGATGTTGCGGGACGCCATGCTCGAGAAGGCGCGAGCTTACGTGAATGGCACGAGCCTTGAGCGATATGCGTCGGAGATCGCCGGGCACAAGCGAGATCCCTATTCACTGGTGGAGGAGATTGTATCGGCGCTCAGCCGGGAAACGGCTGGCGTCAGCAAACCATGATCGCGTGAGCGCGATCACAGCGAATTTCAATATGACAACGTTTCATAGAAGAAGGACCTTCATCGGAAAGCGAATCAAGGAAGGCTATTTTTCATGCACAAAATAGATCATCTGGGAATTGCGGTGAAGTCGTTAGCCCGTGCGAAAACGATTTACGAAAAGCTCGGGTTGCAGATCATGCCCGAGGAGATCGTCCCGCAAGAGAAAGTGCGCGTTGCGATGGTGCCAGTCGGAGAAAGCCGCGTTGAATTGCTGGAGCCGACCTCAGAGGATTCGACCATCGCCAAATTTATCGCAAAACGCGGCGAAGGATTACATCATGTCTGCATGAGGGTGCCCGATCTGCCCGCGATCGTCGCCAAGCTGAAGGGCGACGGCGTGCGGCTCGTCTCGGAAGAGATTAAGACAGGTGCTGGCGGGCATCGCTACGTGTTTGTGCATCCAGCGAGCACAGGTGGGGTGCTGCTGGAACTGGTGGAAGGGCACTGAACTCGCTTTCTAGTACATTTTTCTAGTTGGTAGTTTTGGGATTCAGGTCCTCATTGGAAGACGAGTGTCCGACAAGACTGCCTAACCCCTCGGTTAGGTTCTAGATTTCTCATGGTCCTTCTCGCGGCCGATACTTCCGGCAACGATGGCAGCCTAGCCCTGGCGCGGGTCGAGAACCGGAATCCGGCGATTGAACTTCTCGAAATCGTGCCGCTGGCTGGCGGAACATTTTCCGCACAACTGGTTCCTCAGATCGCCGCGCTTCTTGAAAAGTTCGGCTACGGTAAGGCGGACCTGGCTGGATTTGCCGTTGCGGCTGGTCCGGGGTCGTTTACCGGGCTGCGCGTCGGTCTCGCTGCAATCAAGGCACTGGGCGAGACTCTCGCAAAGCCCATTGCAGCAGTGTCCCGGTTGGAGGCGCTAGCCCGAAGTAGCGGAAGCCATCCGGCGGTCCTGGCGGCGATCGATGCTGGTCGAAGTCAGGTCTATGTCGGTGACTACCGGCTCAATCCAAAGCTCCAGATGCTGAGCGAACAACTGTTGAGTAGGGAAGAATTTCTGAAAGCTGCTCGAGATCGGGTTGTGGTCACTGCCGATCCGAACTGGGCGGAAGCGGCGCGCGGTGCCGGCGCGGTGGTTATGCAGATCTCTATTCCGCGTGCCGACGTGATCGCCCGGATTTGCTGGGAGAAAATCCTACGCGGTGAAACAGTCTCGCCCGAGCACCTGGAAGCAAATTACATCCGGCGTTCCGACGCCGAAATCTTTTCGAGAACGAATCCTTGAGGCGCTCCGATGGCTGTGACCATTCGGCAAGCTAATCCGGCGGACATCCCCGCAATCCTTCGGATCGAGCACGCGGCGAGGAGCGCTGCGCACTGGACCGCGCAGGAATATGAGCGGCTCGTGGAGACAGGGTTTGTTCTATTACGGGAAGAAGATGGTACGCTGCAGGGCTTTATCGCGGCACGCGAGATAGTCGGCGAATGGGAGCTCGAAAACGTCGTGGTGGGCGCGGCTTTTCAACGGCAGGGTATCGCCGACGGGTTAATGCGGGCTCTCGTTCGGCACACGGCCGGGCAGGCCGCAAAGGCGATTTGGCTCGAAGTTCGGGAATCCAACCTTGCAGCACGTGCCCTTTATGAGAAGCATGAATTTCTGAAAACGGGCAAGCGCTCCAGGTACTACAAAGATCCGGAGGAGGATGCCCTCACATACACATTTCAATTTGGGAAAGAGCCAAGTCATACTGTCTAAGTGTTTTTATTGCACTGATTTATGTGCAATATCACGGGTCGCTTAGGCTACGGAGAGGTCCGAAAAATCCCTATGAAAATCCATTGAACCGCCTCCGGGCCTATGCTACCTTTTAACCGCACAGTAACAAACAGGAGGTCTGCAGGAATGACTCCGAGAGACCAACTCCTGGCCAGTCATGAAGAGTTCCGTCGGCTGGTTCAGGAGCACTCCCAGTACTCCCAACGGCTAGATTCTCTCACTCAAAAGCGGTACCTCACCGAAGACGAAAAACTGGAAGAAGTCAGGCTCAAAAAGCTGAAACTTCGTCTGAAAGACCAAATGCTGAACCTGGAGCTGCAGTATCAGCGGCAGACCGCTCAGAACCAGGTAGCCTGAAGATCGGCAGTGGGGCCGAAAACTGTCATAAGAACGGGCAGTCATGTTTCCAAGGGAGGCGCGGATAAGCGCCTTTTTTTATTGTAGTTAGGTGTTGTGAACTGATGTTCGCGGGCGGTGCCTCCCCACCGCGTCCTACGCAACATGTCCTGCAGTCGCCGGCGTGATCGATCACTCGCTGCGTCGCTTTCACTCGCGTTTTCTGGTGGCGGAAGCGTAACCGCCGTCGACCACAACCATCGGTTTCCTCGCCGACGGCTACTTCGGTCAAGGGTTGCGGAGATTCGGCAGGCGCTGTGAGACGGCGCGCTTGAGCTCGACGCTGCCGTCAATATCAGGAAAGTACCGAGCGACGGCTAGAAAAATATTCCGAGATCCTAGCGCTCAACGATGCGACACACGTATATCGAGAAGCTCAAGGTGATTTTCGAAAACGCCTTGCTCGACGACTCAATGAAAATTCGGCTTTGCGAGACTGGATTCGTATGGGAGCTCTTCCTTAAGTGCGCGCGATCGGCGTGACCCCATTCGGCATTGCAAAGACAAACGCGATTCTCGATGAGTGACTCGAACGGCCGTCCCTAGCAGTGATCTCGGCAAATTCTGGCGTGTAACACACACATCGGGTGATTCGACTGCCTGATCTCCGCGATTGCCGACTATAATCAGAGCGGAATCCCATGGTTCGTGATGGCTACTTTTACGGGGCGGGGTGTCTGTTCGCGGCAGGCATCATCGCCTGGCTCGCGAGTTGGCCCTTTGCGGTTCCAGCCATCCTGCTCGCGGTTTTCTTCCTGCAGTTCTTTCGCGATCCCGAGCGGCACATCCCTTCCATCCCAGGCGCTGTTGTCTCGCCCGGCGACGGCAAGGTGACCGACGTCGCAAACGTGACATCCAGCGGCGTGGAAAAGACGCGTGTTTCAATCTTCCTAAGTGTGTTCGATGTCCACGTGAATCGTTCGCCAATTGCAGGCGTGATTCGCGATGTCCGTTACCAGCGCGGGAAGTTTCTGAATGCCATGGGAGCACAGTCGGCAGAAGAAAACGAACAGAACATTGTGACTGTTGAAGGCGAGGGCCGCACGGTCGTCTTCAAACAAATTGCGGGGCTGCTTGCGCGACGAATCGTTTTTGCTCGCAAAATTGGAGACATGGTTGCGCGTGGGGAGCGTATCGGGCTGATCAAGTTCGGATCGCGGGTGGATGTGCTAGTGGACGGAGATGCAGCCATCCAGGTGAAGGTTGGCGATCGGGTGCGCGGAGGCGCATCGGTGGTGGCGATTTTGCCGGTATCGCCTCGAGAAGAAGCGACATTGGTTGGTGAGCGGGAGGTGCGCTGACGATGGAGGAACTGATGCCTCACCGCAGGGAGGGCGATCGTCCGCGTGGCAGGCTGCGCAAGGGGATGTATTTGCTGCCATCGCTCTTCACCACGGCCAATATCGCGGCGGGTTTTTATGCAATTCTGCAAACGGTTAATGCGACGGCAAATGAGCCATGGCATATGGACTTTGCCGCAAAGGCTATCGGATTCGCCGTCTTGTTCGACGGTCTGGACGGACGCATTGCACGCATGACGCGCACCGACAGTGACTTCGGCCGCGAACTTGATTCCCTTGCGGATGTAATCACGTTCGGAGTCGCGCCTGCGCTCCTCGCCTGGATGTGGGGATTTCATTTGCTTCCGCGGACCTTCGATCCCGACCTTCGGTTGAAAATCGTGCAACTCGGCTCCATTGCCTGCTTTGGCTTCCTCATGGCTGGGGCAAGCCGTTTGGCACGTTTCAACATCCAGACGAATCCACAGCCTTCCAATCCCGGTCGTCCCGGAAAGAAATACTTTGTGGGCATGCCGATTCCGGCTGGGGCAGGCGTGATCGCGGCGGTTGTGCACTTTTCCTCTGGCGTCGCGGTGACATCGTGGTGGACAGCGATGAGCTGGCTGCTAATGGTGATCGTGGTGAGCTACCTCATGGTCAGCACGTGGCGTTTCTACAGTTTCAAGGACATTGATTTTCGCTCGCGCCGGCCCGCTCGGCTCATTACCCTGATCGCCATTCTTTTCGCGTTGATCTGGTATTTTTCAGGTCCCGTCTTGTTTGCGATCGCCTTGCTTTATACAGCATCAGGGGTCTTGTGGCGATTGCAGTGGATTTTCCGGCGAAAGAATCCACCTGCACCCCCAGCGTATCGAGAGGCATCTCAGACTTCATGAGTTCCCCATTGAAAACTGCCAACCCAGCTGAGCTGCACAGCACAAACCTCTACCGCGTCGCGATCGTGGGTGCAGCCACGCTCAAGGGAAAAGAAATTACCGAAGTCCTGAAGGACCGCAACTTCCCGGCGATCGATGTGCGGCTGCTCGATGATGACGAGTCTCTTGGACAACTCGAGGCTGTTGGCGACGAAGTGAGTTTTATCCAGAGCGTGCGCGCGGAGCAGTTCGAGCGGGTCGATTTTACTTTTTTCGCATCGGATGCTCGCTGCACCCGCAACAACTGGAAAATGGCGCGCGACCTCGGAAGCGCTATCGTCGATCTTTCGTATGCGCTCGAAGACGAACCCGGAACGTCGATCCGGTCGCCCTGGATTCAGCGGTTGTCTAGCGAGCCAGTGTTGCCGGAGTTGCAGCCCGGCCCGGTAGTGGCGGCCCATCCGGCGGCGACGGTACTCGCAATGCTCATTCTGCGTGGTCAGAAAGCCGCAAAGATTCAGCGTGCGATTGCGACAATGTACGAACCTGCGAGCGAGCAGGGTCAAAAAGGAATGGATGAACTACACGAGCAGACGGTGAATCTGCTCTCGTTCCAGGAATTGCCCAAGAACGTTTTCGATGCGCAAGTGGCTTTCAACATGCTGGCTCGTTACGGGCCTCGTTCCATGTCGTCCCTCGATGCGAGCTCACAGCGCATTCTGAAACATTATCGGCAGATTGCAGCCGGCGTGGTCGAACCCTCCCTTATGTTGGTGCAGGCCCCGATCTTCCACGGTTATGCATTTGCACTGTATCTGGAGTTGGAGAAGGCATTGGCACTGGGAGACTTCGCGCAGGCATTGGCCGGAGAGCACGTCACTCTCTCGCGGGGAGCGGAAGATTCGCCCACCAATGTCAATGCAGCGGGGCAGGGAGACATTCTGGTTTCGGTGGTGCGCGATTCGCAGCTCGAAAATGGAGTCTGGTTGTGGGGGGCAGCGGATAATTTGCGGATCTCAGCGTTGACAGCGGTCGAATGTGCTGAGGCGATGACCGCATCGCGCCCCAGGGGACAAATTCAATGATAGGACGAACGCTGGCGCTGGCGCTCAGCCTTTCTGGCTGCGGGTATCACACTGCGGGACACGCGGTCCAATTGCCGCAGGATGTGCATACCATCGCTATTCCCGCATTCGTCAGTCAGAGCCCGACATTTCGCGTCGAACAGATGCTGACCGACTCGGTGGTGAAAGAATTCAATTCGCGCACACAATTTCATGTAACTCTGCGGGATCAAGCGGAGGCCGACGCAACCTTGAAGGGAATCGTGCTATCGGCTTCTGCCACTCCACTTGCCTATGACTCTCAGACGGGGCGGGCGGCAAGCGCGCTTCTTACCGTTAGTGTGCAGATTACCCTCACCGATCGCAAGGGGAAGATTCTGTTTCAGAATCCCTCGTATCTATTCCACGAGCAATACGAATTGTCGCGCGAACTGACCAGTTTTTTTGAGGAGGATTCGCCGGCAATGCAGCGCCTGTCGCGCGATTTTGCCCGTACCTTGGTGGCCGACATCCTGGAGGGCTACTGATGCGCGGCTTGACCCAGGCCGATCGCTTCCTGTCGGAACTAGAGTCACGAAAGCTGAAACCCGCTTATGTTTTTGTCGGAGACGAAGCATTCTTCCGCAAGCGCTGCCGTGACGCGATCCTCGAGCATCTTGTGGCACCCGACGCGCGCGAATTCAGTGTTTTCGAATTCGATCTGGCCGACACTTCGCTTTCCGAGGTGCTCGATCGAGTACGAACGCCCTCGCTGATGGCTCCTTTCCAGGTGTTCTTTGTGCGCGGGGTGAAGACGCTTTTTGGGCGTGGTTCGAACGAGGAAAAGCTTGGCGCCATTGAAGAGTACTGCAAAAATCCGAATCCCGACGCGATGCTCGTGTTTGTCGCCGACCACATCAGCATCCCAGCCGATGCCCGTCGCATGGAGATGACGGACAAGGACCGGTATCAGAAGATCCGGGAAGACATGGGTGCTTTTTGCGGGATCGTGGAACTGGCGCGCGTGGAAGAGAGCGAGGCGGTTCGCTGGATCGGCGAATACTGCGCGACGCGCGACGTGAAGATCGAGAGCGACGGCGCCAGAGAGCTCGTGGATGCGCTCGGCGGTGACATGATGATGGTCTCCAATGAACTGGAGAAGCTGATTCTTTACGTTGGCGAGAAGAAGCGCATCACGCTGGGTGATGTCGAGACGATGGTGCTTGCCGCCAAGCAGCGGTCACTCTATGAATTGACAGACGCGATCTCTGCGCGCGATCGGGTGCGCTCTCTTGCCGTGCTCGATGCTCTTCTCTCTACCGGCGATGGCGAGGAAGCGGCGATCGGCCATCTCTACATGCTGGCCAAAACCTTCCGCCAGATGCTGGTGATCCTCGAGCGCAACGTGCGCGATCAGCGGATGCTCTGGGCGGCCCTGTGGCAAGGTTTTCGCGTTCCCCCATTTGCGGCGGATGACATAATCCGACAGGCGCGACGTTACAAATCGAAGCGGGACTTGACCCGTGCACTTCGTCTGGTTGCGAAAGCCGATCTGGCGCTGCGATCGAATCCTCCGGGGAAGAGATTGATCCTGGAAAAGCTGGTCATGGATTTGAGCAGCGAAGTGAAGGTCGAGAGTCCGACCGGCTGGACCCAAGACGAGTTGCCGGTGTAGCAGCCAGCAAGCGTTCAGCGGAAATACATCCGGCCTACCATGAATCCGCAATCCGTTATCATGCAATCGCATGAGTGAGCCTGAGAACTTCAGCCTGCAGGCCTACCTTGAGCGGATCGCCTACCGCGGTCCGCTCAATCCCTCCTCGGATGTCTTGCGGGCGTTGCATCGGGCTCACCTGTATACCGTTCCGTTTGAAAATCTCGACATTGCGATCGGCCGCGAGATTGTTTGCGACGAGGTGCGGTTCCTGCACAAGATCGTCAACGAAAAACGCGGTGGATTCTGCTACGAACTGAACGGAGCGTTTGCGGCGTTGCTTCGCTCTCTGGGATTTAGAGTAACTTTGCTTTCGGCGCGAGTCAGTGGTGCGGGTGGGCGATACGGTCCCGAGTTCGACCATCTGGCTCTGCGAGTCGATCTTGAAGAAGCGTGGCTCGCAGATGTTGGGTTTGGCGAGGCCTTCATCGATCCCCTCCATTTGGAGCCGAACCTTGAGCAGGAACAATTCGGTCGGGTATATCGGCTGGTTGTTGAAGGCGCAACCATCCACTATCAAATGAAGGTTGGCAAAGAGTGGAAGAATCAGTATTGCTTTGAGAATCGGCCTCGTCGGCTCCCGGAATTTGTCGCGATGTGCCGGTACAACCAGACGTCTCCAGAATCGACTTTTACCCGCAAACGGATCTGCACGCTCGCAACTCCAGAAGGACGAATCACACTCTCCAATGGAAGACTGATCGAAACGCGCAACAGTATTCGGACTGAGCGGGCGCTGAACGATGAGGAAGTGACCGCAAGTTTACGCGATCTCTTCGGCATCATATTGCCGGATTCCGCTAGTCTTGGTCCCTAGCTTTTCGTTTGTGCCAGTGTCCGTTTCAGATCGTCGGCCTCCGACGAGTCAGGCTTGATCTTGATCATGCGGTCGAGTTGCTGGCGGGCTAGCGCGACTTGTCCGTTCTTCGCATAGGCGAGTCCCAGGTGGTAGACGAATGTCGCATTCTCCGGATCGCCCTTCACTGCTTCCTTGAAAAGGTTGATCGCCGACGAATAGACGCCCTTCTGATAGTAGGCCCACCCTAACGTGTCGGCCGAATTTGGATTATCAGGCAACTGACGGCGTGCCGTCTGTGCCATAGCGAGAGCGACATCGACATTGCCGCCCTGTTGGAGCATCACGTAAGCCAGGTTGTTCGAAGCGAGCGGGTTCTCAGGTTGCAACTCGAGAACTTTCTGGTACACCTGTCGCGCTTTGTCCCAGTCACGCCGGTTTTCGTAGATGCTGCCCGCAAGCAGATAAAACGCGGTCTCCTTCGAATTGACCTTCGTTCCGTCGAGATAGGTTTGCAGGGCCTGATCGGCGGATCCGTTCTGGTTCTGCACCAGTCCCAACTGGACGCGTGCCTCGGTATTGTTCTTGTCGAGTTCGAGAGCACGCTTGAATTCCGACTCTGCCCCCGCCATGTCTTTTTTCTGTTCAAAGAGCAGTCGGCCGAGAATGACATGAAATGCGCTGTCGTTGGGATTCTTTGCCAATTGCGCGTTAGCGGCCGCAAGAGCTCTATCGGGCTGCTTCTGCAAGAGATAGACGTTCAGAATGCCGCCAAGCGCGTCGGTCGAAGATGGATCGGCGTCCAGGCCTTGCTGATAGGCTTGCTGCGCTTGCGGTATCTGGTTCTGTGCCATGCGCAGATTTCCGAGTTGCACATAGGCGGCAGAGCTGTTGGGCTGTTTTGCCAGGGCCTGCTTGATGAAGTTCTCCGCCTGCCCAAACTGTTTGCGATCGATTTCTGCGATAGCTCGCAACAGGTATCCGTCGGGAGAGGCGGGCTGCAGATTGATGATCTGATCCGCTTCCTGTGCGAGTGCAGTGGTGTCGCTGCGATGAATAGCCGCTCCCGCGAGCGCTCGATGTGCCTCAGGAATATCGGGGCGAATGCGGACTGCCTCGCGCCACTCGTTCTCGGCTCGAGTGAGATTCCCGAGTTGATCGAAAGCAAGTCCGAGTTGGTAATGTGCAACAGCATTCTCGGGATCGGTCTTCAGCACGTTTTGCAGGGTGTTGACGGCGCTCGCTGCATTGTTGCTGCGAATTTCGATTTGCCCTTTGTAAATCTGCGCATCTGTGTCGTCTGGCGTTGCTTTCAGCACTTCGTCGTTAAGACGCTTCGCTTCGTCCAGGCGATCTTTCAAAATCAGCAACTGGATGTAGTTCCTCTTTACCACCGGGTCTTTCGCGTGCTCCTGATACAGCGAAGCGTACTCGGCGACCGCTTTGTCGATGTCCCCATTGGCGAAGTAAAAATCGCCGAGCATGCGGTATCCGACCGAATTGTCAGCAAGGTCCTTCTTCGCCTGCTTGAGCAGATCTTCAGCCTGTTGCGGCTTGTTCTCGGCCACGTACAGACGAGCGAGCGAGATGCGAGCATCAGGAATAGCAGGCGCGACCTCAATCGCTTTTTTGAATTGTTCCTCCGCCTCGGGGAAGCGTCCGCGCGACTGATAGAAGTTGCCGAGCGCCGCCTGGTAGTTCGTGGACTTCGGGTCGAGCGCGATAGCCTTCTTGAAGCTCGCTTCGGCTGCATCCCATTGTTGGGCGCGAATCTGCAACAACGCCATATTCAGGTACGACTCGGCCCGGTTAGGATCCGCCTGCAAGGCCTTCTGCATTGAGGCCAATGCCGCGCCCATATCATTGTTGACTGCGTCATAGTTCGCAATCGCGGCAAGGACTTCGGGATTGTTCGGCTGCTTCTGCGCGAGCAGGTCGAGGTGGTCCTTTGCATCTTTGAGCTGGCGATTGGCCACCAGCAGATTGGCGATCTCGAGGCGTGCTTTGTAGTTGTCAGGCTGGATTTCGAGCGTGGTGGTCAATTCCTGGAATGCGGGATTCCATTGCTGGAACTTCATCTCGGTCAGCGCCAGACGATAGTGAGCTTCAGCAAAGCGGGGATCGACCTGGATGGCGTTCTCGAACTGGATGGCAGCTTCGCGGTACCTCCCCTTGTCGAAATAACGTTGTCCGCTCTCCAGGTATTTCTGTTTTCGGACATTGGGATCCCGCGAGCAGCCGGTGAACATGGCCGCCGCTGCACAGATTAACAATACAGAACACCGAAACCGGGAATGTCTCACCATCATCAAGGTTCTCCGCGCGTGGGTGGCGCGCCATTCTGGCTCTCCGCCGGTACCGCACAAAGGTACCCTCTACGGTGAAGCCGGGGAAGTTACTGTGGGTATTATCGCAGAGGGAATGTGCTGAAAAAAGCGGGCGAAACGCGGAGTTTCGGGTGCGATAGCTGGCGTACAAGCGCTTTCGTAATCTGCCTGAGCCTGACCCAAAATGGCATATTACGATCCGGCTATGACTCACTTCCCCCAACCCAACGCTAACGATCGTGCCCCCCGCGTACAACTGAATGGATCGGTTGCAGCCGCAATCCGGTCTGAAGGTGGTGAGCGGGCGCGCGCAAAACTTCAATCCCTTTCCATCACGGGCGGTCTGCTGCAGTTGCAGCAACAGCTATCCGCCGGCGATTTTGTGGAGATCGCTTTCCATACTCGCTCCGGGCCGGTGCATGGAATGGCCGAAATGCTGCAGCCGGTACGCAAGTTTCAGACAGCATGCCTGCAGCCTTTCCGCTTTATTGCCCTGGGCGACGACGACCATCGCAAACTGCGTATGGCGCTCGATTCCGCGCGGGATCGCACCTTTCTGGATTCCACCGCGGATCGTCTCAAGACGCCGCCCGGACTGTAAGACCGTTCCGCGACTCCGGCTAGCTATACTGGAACATCATGCCGGAGTCTGCCGGGACGACTCGCGAAGTCATTAGCCATTCATCCGAAGAGACAATCGCTTATGGGAGGAAGTTGGCCTGGGAGTTGTCGCCACCGCTTGTCATCCTGCTGCGTGGCGATCTCGGCTCCGGGAAAACTACACTGGTCAAAGGCATTGCCGAAGGCTTTGAGGCCGCTTCGGCGGAAAATGTCACGAGTCCTACGTTTACCTTGGTGCATGAATATCGCGGGCCTGACGCTACCCTGTATCACATCGACCTGTACCGCCTCGATAGCGAGCGGGAACTGGAGACGCTCGGACTCGACGACCTGCTTGGACCCCGGAACATCCTTCTGATTGAATGGGGAGAGAAATTCACGCGCCTTCTGCGAGAACGAAACGCCGAGATTGTGCTGGAGCGGGCGGGAGAGAACGACCGCAAGATCGCCTTCAAGGCTTACTGACGAACGCAGGGTGAGAAAGAACCTCGCCTCTCTGTTCGACATCCAATGTTCATGAGATCACGGACCGAAGGTGCAGTGCAGCGTGTGACGAGGGACGATCTCGTGGTAGGTCTCATCTGCGCCGACCGTGATGGCAATCGTATTCGCATTGACCAGGTGAAGGCCGAGAAGGTTAGCTTTCATTTCTTGAACGACGAACTGCGAGTGCAAGAAGGCGTACAAGAAGTCCTGATCGACGGCTTCATAAATGAAGGCTGGTATCTAGCCTGAAGCGGACGCTGCGCTTTTTTCCCGACGCTGCTCAAAATCCCATAATGTTATAGCCGCAGTCCACATAGAGCGTCTCGCCGGTAATGCCGGAACTTGCATCGGAGGCGAGAAAGACGCCGGTGCTACCCACTTCGTTCACTTCTACGTTGCGTTGCAAGGGAGCGCGTTCGGAATGCGACTTGAGCATGTCAGACAATCCCGAGATTCCACGCGCCGCAAGTGTCTTGATCGGTCCGGCTGAGATGGCGTTGACACGGATTTTCTTCTTGCCGAGATCGTACGCCAGGTAGCGGACCGTACACTCGAGTGCTGCTTTTGCAACGCCCATCACGTTGTAATGAGGCACGACCTTTTCGGCGCCATAGTAGGTCATAGTGATCACGCTGCCGCCATCTTCCATTAGGGGCGCAGCAGCCCGGCAGACTGCGATCAGGGAATAAACGCTCACGTCGTGTGCGATACGAAATCCTTCGCGCGTCGTCTGGACAAAGTCGCCCTTCAGTTCGTCGGCTGGAGCGAAAGCTACACTGTGGACCAGAACGTGAAGCTTGCCATAGCGCTGTTTGAGACGGTCAAATAGACGTGCGATCTCTTCGTCCTTCGAGACGTCGCACATGAAACCTTCGGCCCCGGGGAGCGAATTGATGAGATCCCTGGCCTCCTCCTCAAGCCGTTCGTTCTGATAAGTAATGGCCAGATTTGCACCGGCGGAATGGAGCCCTTGCGCTATTGCCCACGCGATCGAACGCTTGTTGGCGACTCCGAAGACGACCGCAGTCCGCCCTTTGAGATCCTCGAACATGATCGAAGCTCCTCCGGAAAAACAAAAAGAATAACAGGCCGGATTGCGGACGGGAAACCGTAAGCCCTATTCGGCGGTAGCGACGGCCGCCTGCCGCGAGCGAATCGGCCAGCACGCACTCGCAAATGCCAGTGCGTAAACCGCCGCGATAAGACCGAATCCTGCTGCAAGACTGATGCGCGAGGCAACGTACCCGACGGTCAATCCAAGAACTATCTGCAGTAGAGTTCCGAGAAAATAAAAGCTGTTCTGTACCCGTCCCATGAAATGCGACGGCACTTGCTGCATCAAGCCCGTGTTCAATGCAACTCCGGTCACACCGCGTGCGGATCCCATGATGCCGTAGCTTATGACGGCGAGCGCGAGCCATGGGGCGAACGGTGAGAGGGCCATGCAAACCATCAACAGGCACATCGAAATGGCAATCGAATTCCTGGGCCCGAGCCGCGCTATCACGAACGGTACGTAGATTGCGCTAAGGAAAGCGCCTACTCCCCATCCGCCATTCAGCCAGCCGTATCCCTTCGCGCCTGCATGAAAGACATAGTCACTCAGGGGCGGTGTGACAACCACACCCGTCATCATCGCTCCGAGAAACAGGGCCCAACTCACGCCAAGGAAAATGATGGGCGGACGCTCGCGAAGGAATGCCAATCCTTCGCGCATTTCGCGCACAAAGCGCTCAAAGGCGGTCTCAGCCGCTTCAATGTCGTGCTTGATCTCCTGCGCCCTCGGAACCACATGTCGGCCCTGGCGCACGGCGAAGTAGCAAAGAAATGAGACTACATATGTGCTGACATCAACCAGCAGAACGCCCCCGAGTCCGATGTGCTCGTAGACGAAGCCGACGATCGCGCCCGCAATCATCCATCCGCCTTGAATGCCTGCGAGCAAAATCGTATTTGAGGATACGAACTCTCCTTCGGGAGTCAGTTCCTGGATAAGTGCTGTGATCGTGGGCCAGAACATCCAAAAGCCGGCGGCCACCAGCGTGTTCATCAAATAGAGCTGCCATACCTGAACGCGGTTTAAGAACGCCAGAATCGCGACAACCAGGATGATGACCGCACGGGCTACATCGAGCATCATGACGAGGCGCCGCCGATCTTCACGGTCAATGATGACGCCCGTGAAAGGAAGCATCAGCATGGCGGGCAGCGTCTGGAGCACGGCGAAGGTGCCGAGGGCCATCTCAGAGTGCGTTTTCTGCAAAACCGTCCATGCGACAGCGGCGGAGTTCATTCCGCTGCCCAACATGGAGATTACATTCGCGGCAAAGACATAACGCAGCGAACGCTTCTGCAGAATGGCACGCATCTTTCGAATCTAACACGCGGTAGGAGGTCAGAAACCGAAGCGCCGCGAATTGTGGGATCACAAAACCAAATGAAAAAAACAAGAGTTGAATGGCCGGCTCCTAAAGCCTGCTGCCAGAGCCTAACGTCCCGTGTGTTAGTTTTCGCTTTCCACTGGTGGGGTCTTGGGCGCAGGTATGGCTTTGGTGCCCGCTTTCGCAGGAGGGGCTGGGGGTGCGGGGGGTGCCGCCACCGCCACCGATCCTTTCCGAATCCCAATCGTACCTTTTTCGTTATTGATCACGACACGGGGCCCGTCGCTTCCGATAGACCCGCTGGCGCTGGCTTCGCGTTCGTTGTTCGAAACCTTGAATTCGTCGAAGTCGCTCTCGATTTCGCCTTCGTGCGCGCGTGCGTCAATGCTGATGGGCGTATGTGGTGGAATCGTTACCTGGACATCGCCTTTGCGATTCTGAATCTGGATGTTACCGGGCTTGTGCAAACCCACTTCAACGGTGCCGTTGTTGTCCTCGAGTCGCAGGTCTCCAGACAGCCCATCGAGCGTAATGTCTTTCGAGCGGGTAATCAGACGTACCGGCCCAGTGACCGAATCAGCCCGCAGGTCGCCAGAATCCAGATCAAGTCGGCCATCGAGACGGGCGAGCTCAAGATCAGTGCGCGAAGAGCGGAAGCTGACCGTCTTGCTGACGCGCACCAAGCGCACACTCTCTTGAAATTCTCCGTTCAGGTGTACCGCGCCATCGACATCTTCCACCGCGACTTCATTCGCCTTACCTTGAATCGTCACATCCCCTTTGATGTGGTTCAGTCGCGCCGAGCTGCGGTCCAGGCTCAGCACAACGTTGCCCGTCTGGTCGGCGACGGAAACTTCGCCGCGCTGGTGATTGATTTCTAGGTTTGCGTTCTGGCCAGTAACGGTGACGTCCCCGCGTTTGGCAGTCATGACAATCGGCACGTTGCGGGGAAGAAATACGTCCATGTCGGTGGTAACGCTCTTGTCGCCTGCTCCGAGCGCATTGGCGTTCAACGTGACGATTTTGTCGTTTACCGTGATCGAAGGCTTGGTCTGGTTGTTGTATTCATCAGCCTGGCTCTGCCGGTCCGCACAGACTTTTTTACGGACGGACACTTTGAGCACAGCGGTATCGGTCGCATTGATGTTCACTGTGCCGTGCTCGTCGTTGATGTGGACCACTCCCCCCAGCGGGATCTCATGGCTGAGGTCGTCACTGTAGTCGAAACTCGAGCCGCAAAAAATATTTTGAATGTCTTCGTCGTCGCCGAGCTGAATGTTTTCGCGGATCTCCGGCCACCAGCGCACGCCCTGCGTCGCGGTCAGGCCGGCGAAGATCAGGAAAAGAACAATGAAAACTCCACCTGCACCGATACCTCGTCCCTGCTGGCCGGCTCGCTTCGCCTGTTCGTATTCGACCAGCTTGATGACGCCCCACAGAATGAGAAGGGCGGGCCAGTAGCGGGCGAACAGAATTAGGAGCCCATGCCAGTTCAGCACGTCCATCGTGCCCAGCAGGAACAGAATGCCGAGCAGGATAAGGACAACCGGTCCTGCAAACGAGCGTGGACGCGGTTTCGGTGGCACGCCTGAGGGCGGCATGACTGGAGTTGTAGGACTAGCCATGGCTTGCCTCGCTGGGAGATGCGGGAGGAACCGGTGGCGCTGGCGGCGCGCTTCCGTCCACTATGCGGCCGCCTGGAGGAGGAAACTCACGATGGCCTTCCGACCTGGCGCCGCCCTGGAACAACTTCACTCCGCCGATTACGAGCAATATCGCACCCGCGTAGCCGAATATCCCAATGTGGCGGAAACTGCCGATTAAGCCGACAACTCCGATCGTCACTAGGATGGCGGGTCCCAAAAGGCTTTGAGCACGGCACTTCTCGCAAGTGCATCCGGCAGGCGTGCCAACCATGCCCCAGCGGCTGGCCCAGATCCATACCCCCAGCGCGATGAACAAGAGCGGCCAGATGTGATCGAAGCTGACATCGAACAAGCCTGTTGTACTCAGCAGGAACAGGGCTCCGAGCACGATCAGAACTATGGCTCCAGTCGGAATTTTCTTCGTGTCGACGTTCTGTCCGGCCGAGAATACATTCGTTAGCCCAAACGGATCGGGCACTGTCTGGCCGGTTTGGAGCGCGCGCGCGGAGCGCACTGCGTCGATAATCTGGTAGAAGTAGAAAAATCCCATGGCCACTCCGAGTAGAGCAATAACTCCACCGCTGTGGCCCTCTCCGCCCACGATTCCGGCAAACAAGAGTCCGAAGATAACTAGATGCGCAAGGCCTTTTGCGTATTGTCCGCAGTAAACCGCGCCAACGCCGATGGGAAAGAAGCCCGCGAGAATGCCGGCTAAAGCAGGGTTCGGGCCACTGCTGGTAGGCGCGGGTGAAGCATAAACCGGCGCGCCGGGCGCGGGGGGAGGCGGCACGAATGGCGCCGGGGTGGTGGAAGGGGTTGTTCCTTCCATCTTGGCTCCCAGGCAATCTTCACAATAGATCACGCCCCGCACAGGGCGCGTGCAGTTCGCACACAAAGCCTTTCCACATGTGCGGCAATAGGCCACCGCTGACGCATCAGCATGGTTGGCACAGTTCATACGTGCCTCCTGTTCGTGGTTCCCGTCACGGCAGGCGGCTCTTCTGCCCTCCCGACAAGCAGAAGCTTGCCCGGATTTGCGGCATCGGCGATTCCCTTGCGCAACCGCGTTGCGCCAGAGAATTCGGTACCTGGCAGGCCGGCTAGCACCGGCTGGTTCTCTTGTTGAGCATAGTTGCGATCCTGTTTTTGTTCTGGTTGCCCACTAGTGTCGTTCTTGCGATCTTGTGCAGGTTTCTTCGGGCCCGGTTCCGCAGGCGTGGTAGCCCGCTTGAACTCGCGCACCCGCGATTCAATTTCATAGACCAAGCGAATGTTCTCGTAGAACTTCACGATTCGGCCTTGGGTGGTGTGATAACTCAGGCGCAGCGCGGACGGGCGAAGATCAACTTTCGCGATGTCAGAGGGCCTCACTCCAGCGGCGCTCAAGGCCAGCGAGAACGAGAAGAAAATCATCCCAAACGACATCACAAAGCGCGGCTGCCGCACGAAATTGACGGTGGGGGTCAGGAAAGAATCCCACCACTCTCGGAGCCGTTCTCCGAGTGGCGCCCGACCAGCTTCCGCTCTTGAGACCTGAATGCGGCCAGTCTGCAAGCCGGTAGTGGCTGCCAGAATGTTGTGCACCAGGTTAACGGGAGGCTCAACTTCGGCGAGAGACAGCATCCACTGCCGTCCGGCTACCGCGTCGGCGAACAGTGGTCCGCACAGCGGACACCCGTTCGCATGCGCGTCAAAGCGCTCTTTGCCAGCCCCACTCAACCGGCCATCCATAGCCTCGCTGAGCAAGCCTTCGAATTCGCTGCAATCGAATCCGTGTTTAGTTTCGTCTGGCATCACATCACCTGCCTATATGTACGTTGTAGGAGGCGCGCAAGTTCCGCGCGACCCCGGTTTATTCTGGATTTGACCGTCCCCTCAGGCACCTTCAGGGTGGCCGCAATCTCGCGGTAGTCCATGTCTTGTAAGTCCCTTAGAATCACTGCTTCCCGGAGTTCCGGCGAGAGCTTCTGCAATGCCTGGTGCACGGTCTCGCGCATCTCCCGGCCCTGAACCTGGGCATCCGGCGGGCGCGAGCTATCCGCTATTTGTTCGCCGAGCGGCTGAGCGTCCTCATGCTCGGAGAGGGGAGTATCGAGCGAATCAGTGACACGATCTTGCTTGGTCTTTCGGAAATGGTCGACGAGAAGGTTCCTGGTGATCGTCGTGACCCAGGTCATGAACGCTCCCTTGCTCACGTCATAGGTGTTCAAGGTGCGAAACATCTTAATGAAAACCTCCTGCGTCAGGTCCTGAGCATCATCGGAGGTTCCGGCAAAGCGATAGCAGATGTTGTAGATGCGGCGATGGTAACGCTGAACAATCTCCTCCCAAGCCGATGCGTCGCCACTGATGCAGCGACGAACCAATAACCCGACGACTTGGGTTTCTTCCAATCCGCACTCTCCGGAACTCCCGCTGAACCGATCTCAAAATGATGACTGGCACTCATGCGTGCGCGGTCACAGTCTTAACAGGACATGGTAGATACGTCTAGATATAACGGGAAGTTCCCTCGAATCATGGAGCTACGCATTGTAACAGGAGAGCAAACGCGCTCCAGGTAATCGGTCACAAGGGCACGTGCGATCCAACCTCGCTGAAGGCCCTGCGACCGCGGCAAACGCTGATCTAGGCAAACCTGACCTTCACATCTGGTCCTTTGTCGAGGTGAATGCTGTCAATAAATCGCACCATGCCGGTCTTTAGCGTCAGGATCACTGAGGACGTGCGTTCGCCTTCGCCGAAGAAGCGTACACCTTTCAGAAGCGCGCCTTCAGTGACGCCGGTAGCGGCGAAGATCAATTGTTTCCCCGGGGCGAGATCTTCTGCCTCGTAGATCCGGTTTTTGTCCTTGATGCCCATCTTCGCGATGCGTTCTTCAAGTTCGGGCTTATTGATGACGAGACGTCCTTGCATATAGCCGTTCAGACAGCGGATGGCTGCGGCTGTAATCACACCTTCAGGTGCGCCACCCGAACCCATAACGGCGTGAACGCCAGTCCCGATTACCGCGGCCGCGATACCCGCAGATAGATCGCCATCTCCGATCAGCCGAATACGTGCGCCGGCCTTGCGAATATCGCCGACCAGCTTTTCGTGGCGCGGGCGGTCGAGCACCATGACGACAAGATCTTCCACTCCACGATGCATGCGACGGGCAATGTTGCGCAGATTGTCGGCCACGGGCGCATCGAGTTCGACGGCATTCTTGCATGATGGACCGACGATGATTTTCTCCATGTAGCAGTCGGGAGCGTGCAGCAGGCCGCCCTTTTCCGACGCCGCCAACACGGTGATGGAACCTGGAGCTCCGGTTGCACAGAGATTTGTTCCTTCGAGCGGGTCGACGGCAATATCGATGCTTGGAACCTCGCGTCCATCCAGGAATTTTCCGCCGACCTGCTCTCCGATGTAGAGCATCGGAGCTTCGTCGCGCTCGCCCTCGCCAATCACGATCGTGCCTTTCATGGGGATCGTGTCCATGGTCTTGCGCATAGCTTCGGTGGCAACGGCGTCGCTGAGAGGACGATCGCCTTGTCCCATGGTGCGCGCCGAGGCAATGGCAGCCTTCTCCACAACGCGCAGAAACTCCAGAGCCAGATCGCTCTCGATATTCTCGCCAAAGCTCTTCGCCTTTGGCTCTGTGCGGGTCTGGGCTTCCATCCTCACCTCCCAAAAAGATACCGACCTGCCTAGGCAGGAATGCGGCACTGCGGTTCACGAATATAAACCAAGGGCGTGTCTCAGCAAAGAACATCGCAGGTACAGTTTGTACAGCGGTCAAACGATTTGCTTAGCACGTCCAGTCTAGAAAAAGAACAACTACAAAACTCCGTGCTCGTGTTGCTGCATGTCAAATTTTTCGCGCCTGCTCCCTTTTGCATTCCTCATTCGTCACTTCACGCAACTGTCCGTGCAAGCCAGATTCTTGGCCGGGAAGGTTCACATTGGGGAGTGTTCTATGTGGAGCTGGCATCGGACGATGGCGCTACTCATGGTCGCGGGCGCGATGGCACGCGCGCAGCTGACGATCGAGAATCCAAAGCACGTCGAAGTCTCTGAACAAGATGCGCAAGTCGTCTTTCTCACAACAGCAAGAGTGATCGAGACTGAGTTCCGCTCTCCCGGAAACCTCGAAAACAAGTTTCACGTAAAGCTCGTCTTGGGGCAACCCGGGGAACGTTTCACAATCGATGACCCGTCGGGGAACGGCACGATTTATCTTGAGCGATGGAATGACGGGAAGTTCGCCGTGGCACTCATGCGGTTGTCCATGCAGCATCTCCTCGCTCCGGATCGTCAGAAACGAATGCTGATGGAAATTCAGCGGCGCAGCCGCGAGATTGCGCCGGTTCCGGCCGCGAAGCTTGCAAACCAGCCAATTCCTTCGGCGCCCGACCCGTTGTCGGGAACAGTTCGCAACAATTGCACGGACACGATCGCGGATGCAGCCGTCCGCCAGGTTTCGTGTCGGCCTCTGCCAGTCGGAGTCCGATAACTGCCAGCGCGGATAGACCCGGTCTTTGCTACTCTCTGTGCATGACGGAGCGCAAAGAACCGACCTACCTCTACACTGACAAACAGGTTGCCGAGAAGAGCGAGATTGCCCGCCGTTTTCTCGACACGCGCACGCGCCTGAACGCCAATGTGGAAAAGGCAGATAATTTTCTCGTCAAGCGCTTCTACAACATTGATCACAATACCTATCTCGAAGGAGCGCTTCCTGCGAAGTACAAGGAATTGATGGGGTTGGTGGCATCGTCCTGTCTGCGATGCGATGACTGCATCAACTATCACGTGATCCAGTCCTATCGACTTGGCGTGAGCCTCGCCGAGCAGGAAGAGGCGATCAATGTGGCGCTAGTCGTCGGAGGAAGCATCGTGATTCCGCATCTTCGCAGAGCCTACGAACTTCTGGCAGAGCTGTACCAGTAGGGAGAAGATTGCTTCTACAGCCGTGGCGGGTTTGCCTCTAGAACGCGTCGATTCCCGTTACGCTGGAGCCAATGATTAATGTGTGGATGTCGTGCGTGCCCTCGTATGTCTTCACTGATTCGAGGTTCATCAGGTGGCGCATGATCGGATAGTCGTCAGCTACCCCATTCGCTCCTAGGATGTCGCGCGACATGCGTGCACACTCCAGCGCCATCCAGACGTTGTTCCGCTTTGCCATCGAGATGTGCTGGTGCTCAACCTTGCCGGCGTCCTTCAGCCGGCCTACCTGCAAAACGAGCAACTGTGCCTTAGTGATTTCGTTGATCATCCAGGTGAGTTTTTCCTGGATCAGTTGATGCGAGGCAATCGGTTGATCGCGGAACTGCTTTCGTAGAAGTGAGTACTGAAGCGCACAGTCATAGCATGACATGGCTGCTCCAATCGCTCCCCAGGCGATGCCGTATCGTGCCTGATTCAGGCACATCAATGGCGATTTCAAACCGTCGGATTTCGGTAACAGGTTCGATTCTGGAATGCGGACATCCTGCAGCGACAAGCCCGAAGTCACCGATGCCCGCAGCGACCACTTGCCATGAATGTCATCCGCCTTGAACCCTGGACGGTTGGTCTCGACAAGGAAACCGCGAACCTTGTCGCCTTCGTCCTCGACCTTGGCCCAGATCACCGCGACATCGGCGATAGATCCGGACGTGATCCACATCTTCTCGCCATTCAACACATACTCTTTCCCAACTTTCTTTGCGCGCGTCCGCATACCACCCGGATTGGACCCAAAGCCCGGCTCTGTCAGACCGAAGCATCCGAGCTTTTCGCCCTTCTGCATGGCGGGGAGCCATGTGTTCTTTTGTTCGTCGGAGCCGAACGTATAGATCGGGTACATGACGAGCGCGGATTGCACGCTGACGAATGAACGCACGCCGGAATCGCCACGCTCGAGTTCCTGTGTGACCAGCCCATATTCGACGTTCGACATTCCGGCGCAGCCATAGCCTTGCAACGAAGCGCCGAAGAAGCCGAGATCGGCCATGGGCTTCACGAGTTCGCGAGGGAATCGTCCCGCGCGGTTACATTCCTCAATGATGGGTACGAGGTTGTCTTCGATGAACTTGCGCGCCGTGTCGCGCACCAGTCGCTCGTCGTCGTTCAGCAAAGAGTCGAATTCGATGAAGTCCACACCCCGAAACTTGATAGCCGGCATAGCAAGTCACCCCAGAAGCAATCCGCACGAGAACAGCAAACTATTGAAGCTAACAGAGCGGATGGGAAACGGGCAACGCGCTGAGCGTGCCATCGATCGACGGGCAGCGTCACCTGCGACACACGGAGCTTAAAGGCCAATTCTGGGCAGCCACCTCGGTACCCTTCGGCGATAGCTCGCGTATTGTTCGCCGAATTGCTTTAGCAGTGCCGGCTCTTCATAAAAAACAACAAACAAGTGAACAATTGCGAAAAAGAGCAACAGGTAGATCGCAATATGGCGCGAGTGAAACAGCCAGGCTTGTCCCCCGATGATGCAGCCAACACCGATATACATCGGATTGCGCACGAACCGATGGAGTCCATGAACTACCAAAGTTTTGGTCGGCGCCATCGGCGCGGGTGTGCCCTCTGCGATCCAGGCGAAGCTCCAGAATGCGTTGTACAGATAGATTCCAATTCCGACAGCTATCACGGCCATGGCGGCATACTTCTCTAGCCCATTCGCCGCGACGTTCGAACTTCGACGCAGCCATGATGGAATAAGGCCCGCCACGGTGCTCGGCACGAAAGCCGTAAAAATCAGCGTCTCGGCAACCGATGTCGCTTTAGACATGGTTCACGATTATCGCGCTGTTGGATTTGGGCGGCCACAAGACGCGAATTGAATCCATCGCAGAAGAAAAGCCGAGTCTGTTTCATCGATCGCGGAGCGCAAGCATGCTCGCAACCGTCAACGCTTGGTAGTTCAGACGATCGCTTGGTTATCTCATTTTTCGCGTGTGCTAGCATCTCCGCCATGCGAACCACAATTCTCTTGGCATTAACTGCTCTTTCTTTTTCTCTTTTGCATGCTCAAGTTCCGACTCCTTCGGCGGTCTTTCCTATGCAGGAAGGATTCGTCGATAGCAATGGCGTTCTGATTTATTACAAATCTGTCGGGCGTGGCTCACCCCTCATGATCGTGCATGGCGGCCCCGGCGCATCGCACGATTACTTTCTGCCCTATCTGCTCCCCTTGATGCGCCACAACCGACTGATCTTCATCGACGAACGCGGATCGGGCCGCTCGTCCAAGTGTGCGGATCCGAAGCAATACACCATAGGCAACATGGTTGAGGACGTCGAGACTGTACGGCGATCGTTAGGGCTGGGAAAGATCAGTTTGCTCGGGCATTCTTACGGCGGGGCACTCGCCGAGGCTTATGCGCTCAAATATCAGAAATATCTTTCTCATCTAATTCTTGGAAGCACATTTCCGAGTACGAAAGAGTTGAACCAAGCACTGGCGAAAATGAAGTCCGAGATGCCAGCAAACGATCTTGAGCGCGTGAAAGCTCTCGAGACCGCCGGTCTTTTTGGAAAAGGTGCGGTCTGGGAACACGGCCGTTATCCAGAGGAATATGCAAAGTTGGCGTGGGGTGTCGGATATTTTCCGTATATCTACAGGAAGAATCCTGATCCCAACTACGATCCGGTGACTTCAAACACGAGCACCGCCTGGGACGTTTATCGAGAGATGTGGGGTTCGGATGGCGAGTTCGTCGTAGATGGGAACCTGGCTGAAGTTGAATATGAAGGCAAGCTCTCAGAGATCAAAGTCCCGACACTCATTATCGTGGGCGATCACGACGAGAGCGACCCGAAGATGTCGAAGGAAATGCACGAGAAAATCTCGGGTTCGACGCTGGTGATCCTTCCCGAAAGCGGGCACATGACGTTTGTAGACCAACCTGAGTTATTTCTTAAGTCAGTAACTGATTTTCTAGCGCACTGAAACTGGAGGCTAAGTCCGGCGAACCATCGACTTTAGCGCGTTGGTAGAGCGGTGTGATTCGCGTCACACCGTTGCCCGTTGCCTTTTTGATAAACTCACGCCTTGGTCGGACCGTGTTCTTGACCACTCAAATCGGCATGGTTCGACTGGAAGGTATGTATTCAATCTCTCGTTCGCCATTAGCACTGTCGTTTTCTGATACCTGGCAAGCGGGACGTTTGGGGTGAGTAATGCAGTTGCACCCTGGGCCCAAATGGTTCTCCACTAATTCACAGTTCCTCGAATTCGACCCTATTCAGCAGGCCCTCCGCGATGACGCGGACTGGTATCGGGATCTGGTAGAGCACAGCCGCGACCTTCTTTGCATTCACGATCTGCAGGGACGGTTGATCTCAGTTAACGCTGCGTCCGCCCGTCTACTCGGCTATAGCCCTTCCGAACTCGTGCAAATTCCATTGCGCGAGATTTTTGCGCCGGAGTTTCGCGCGGATTTCCAACTGTATCTCGATCAACTTAAGCACGAGGGGAAAGCAAGCGGCCATATGGCCGTTTTAACGCGGGAAGGCGAACGCCGCATATGGCAGTACCACAGCACCTTACGTACCGAGGGAGTGCCTTTTCCGATCGTCCGTGGTGCGGCTCACGACGTCACTGAAGAAAGGCGCGCCGCGATCGCCCTGAAAGACAGCGAGAACCGTTTTCGCCTCCTGTATGAGAAAGCCCCCGTCGGGATCTGTCTGGTCGACTCGCAAACTGGCAGATTCTTAAAGACGAACCCAAAGTTCTGCGAGATCGTTGGGCGGAAAGAAGAAGAACTGTTGGCGCTCGACGTGTACTCCATCACGCATCCCGACGATATCTCAAACAGCCTGGAAAAAATACGACAGCTAGCCGCAGATGAAAGAGCAGTTTCAGCTTGAGAAGCGGTTTGTGCGTCCGGATGGAAGCATTCGGTGGGCGAATGTGGAGGTGGTGCGGACATCGCCGCCGGGCGAACTTCCAGCATTGAATATGGCCACGGTGCAGGACATCACCGACCGCCGTGAATCGGACGAAGCACTCAGAGAGAGTGAGTCGCGTGCGCGGCAGCACGCTCGAGATTGCGAAACGCTCTTCGATGCCGTTCCCGTCCCTGTTTTCATTGCCCGTGAGCCGAGTTGTCATTACATCACGACGAACCGCGCTGGAATTGAGTTGCTCAGGCTCGGCGTCGGTGGGAATGCCTCGCTGAGTTCTTCCGATGGTGAGAAACTGCCATTCCGGTTCCTCCGCGATGGAATTGAACTTCCAGCCCCAGATTTACCCATGCAGCGGGCGGGCGCCACGGGAAAGGCGGTCATCCGGAGCCCTTTGCAGGTGAAATTCGACAATGGCGCCCTAGACGTCTTAGTCGATGCAGCGCCGCTAATTGGGGAGAGCGGAGCCGTAGAAGGCGTCGTAGGCGCGTTCATCGATATCACGGAGCGCAAGGAAGCGGAAAAAGGGCACTACGCGCCAGCGAAGAAAGATTCAGATCTCTGGTGCGAGCCAGTTCACAGATCGCCTGGAGCTCTCCCGCTGACGGACAACAGAGTGGCTTCGCGAATCCCGAATGGCAGGAATTCACGGGACAATCTCCCCGCGAAACGGCAGGGTATGGATGGGCGGATGCAATCCATCCGGATGATCGCGAGCGCACAATTGCGGCGTGGAACGAGGCGGTCGACAATGGGTCGGTTTACGAACTCGAAAACCGGATCCGACGTCATGACGGCGTGTACAGGCACATGTTAGGCCGCGCAGTTCCTGTTCAGGACGCTTCCGGTGCGATTCTTGAATGGGTTGGGATGAATTCCGATATCACCGAGCGCAAAGAGGCAGAGGAAGCGCTGCGCCGAGCCAAGGAGAAACTCTCAGAAGAAAATCTATATCTCGAGCACGCTATCGACAGCGAATTGGGATTTGGAGAAATCATCGGAAAAAGCAAAGCACTGAAGGGTGTGATGGATCAGGTCCGGCAAGTGGCTAATAGCGATGCCACTGTACTGCTCTTAGGCGAAACCGGAACAGGCAAGGAACTGATTGCGCGGGCGATTCATCGCCTTAGCCAGCGCGAGCGTAGCAGCTTTATCAAGATGAACTGCGCTGCAATTCCAACGGGCCTGCTCGAGAGTGAGTTATTCGGGCACGAAAAGGGAGCGTTCACGGGGGCTGTGTCGCGCAAGGTCGGACGCCTTGAATTGGCAGACCAGGGAACACTCTTCCTCGACGAGATCGGTGAGATCCCTCTTGCTTTGCAACCAAAGTTGTTGCGTGTGTTGCAGGATCAGGAATTCGAGCGCCTGGGCGGCACGCACACTCTGCGTGTGAACTTCCGACTGATTGCTGCGACAAACCGCGACCTGTACCAGTCCATGAAAGAAAAACAGTTCCGAAGCGATCTGTACTATCGGTTGAATGTATTTCCGATTCATTTGCCACCGCTACGCGAGAGACGAGACGATATCCGGTTGCTCGTGGAACATTTTGTCCGGCGAAGTGCCAGCCAGATGAAACGGACTATCACCAGCATTCCGAAAAGAACCATGGACGCCTTGGTTCAGTGGGATTGGCCTGGCAATATCCGCGAGTTGGAAAACTTCATAGAGCGGTCGGTGATTCTAAGTCAGGGTTCGGTGCTGGCCGCGCCGATCAGCGAACTGGTATCCACCAATTCCGCAGAACAGACCAATACGTTAGAGGCCGCCGAACGAGAGCATATCCTCAAAGTGCTCCGGGAAAGCCGCGGACAACCCAGCGGAGTGAATGGAGCCGCGGCGCGGCTTGGTCTGCCCCGTTCCACGCTGCAATGGAAGATCAAACAGTTGGGCATCGACCGGTTGCAATTCCGTGATTGAGGCGGCAGAGGGCAATCGCGATCGAGCCACGTCTGTGTCTGATCATGTAGAATTCAAAAGGCGAGTACAACGCACCCGCTTCCGCGCGTGTTTTCTGCCGGACAACACCGGGCCAACCGGAATTCCGTGCTACTCCCCAATTACCAGGTAGAACCCCGGCCTAGTGCCGGCGGCACATTCCTGTCAGGAGACTGTAATGGCGAAGATTGCAAAGACGGCTGATCGCAAGAAAGTCATGGATACCACGAAGTCGACCGCGTGTCCGAAGTGCGGCAAAGATACCCGCATCGTTAAACGCGTGAAAGATCGCGAGCGCAACGTACCCGGTGGGATCTACATTTCTTGCTCAGGCTGCGACTTTTTCGAGAAACTGTAATCGATCTTCTCAGCAGAGTGGAGTGTGAAGTGCGGCGAACTGCCGCGCTTTCGTTTTTGGGTTGATTTTCTTTCTAAAAGTGAGCGGATGAACGCGCCGCGGCAGCCGGGCGGAGCAACTCGAGCGCAGGGAACGAATCTGCGGGAATCAATCGGACCTCGGGCGGCGCGATTTTCTTAGTTACAGCGGCGGCGCTCATTTCCAGAGCCGTCCCGGCGACCGCCGGCACGATGATAGTTGCGGTCAATGAACCGCCGTTGACCCAGGCCTGACCGGTGCGGGCGAGTCCATCGATCCCGAGGAACGGCAGGTTCGACCACTGCCCGGTCCCCATCGATTGGACCGCTTCAGAGAAAGCCTTGCGCGCTCCCATGGCAATCAAGTCATTCTGCGCCGCGACAGCATGAATCTGCTGCTGGTGCGAAGTCATCAGGCGCAGCCAGGAAGATACTGCGTGATGCCCACCTTCCTCGGTCCAGTTTGCGCTCTTGATCAGCTTCAGCGCGATGTTTGCCGGGCATTGTTCCTGTAGTCCGGTCATTCGGTGCTGCGCCGCCAGGCTCGCCGAAGGGCCCTGAATGAGAAGTACTGTGCCTCCCAAGGGCAGTAGCGTCGCAAGCTGGCGGGCTTGAAGTTTTCCAACCTCGACATGATCTGAACTGACCGCGAAGGCTGGACCGGGGAACCGACGATGCAGGTCCGCGACAGAATTCGCATCACGATTCAGAACTGCCCAGGAGATCCCCGCGCTCACAGCGGCTCGTCCCACCTGTGGGAAGGCTGTCCCTCCTGCAGGTTCGACGAGGATGCCATGCAAGCTGCCCTTTAACCGATGGATGGCATCGAGTAGTTGAGAACTTTGTGTGACAGAATCGCTGTCTGCATAGACGATCTCGAGATCTATGTCGAGATTGCCTGCCACCCCCTCTGCTGACTTTGCTTGTTCTCGCTGATAGTCATTCTCTTTCGTGATCAGAGATAGAACAAACTTGAGTTTGCCCATGTCGAAATCGCTTCCTGGCGGACAGATTTCGTATTCCTCTGACGAACTGGGTCGAGGAGTTCTGCGAAAAACAGAACAACAGCTTGAGGCCAAAGTGACATGGCCACTAGTTCAAAGGAAGGAACCCAGACACGTTGGTAACGGTCTAAAACGTTTCAATGACGATTCAAAGAACCTTCAGCCAGCGATCTGGCCCAGGATTGCTTTGGCTTCGGCAGCGGGATCGGGGGACTCCGTGATGGGACGACCGACAACGATATGCGAGGCTCCGGACTTCATTGCCTCTTCTGGAGTAACCACGCGGACTTGGTCTGCATGTCCGCTGCCCGCCGGTCGGACGCCCGGCGTCACGATAACGAAATCCAAGCCTAGTTCCGCTCGCAGGGAAGCTGCCTCTCGCGCGGATGCCACAATTCCTCGGCACCCATTGGAGAGCGCCATCGCCGCCAGGCGCAAAACCTGGTCCTCGACGCTTCCGCGGATGCCCTGGCTCCCCAGGTCGGTAGCGTCCAGGCTGGTGAGGACCGTGACTGCGAGCAGCAGTGGAGAAGCGGGCTGGCCAGCGGCAGCATCAACAGCAGCGCGCAACATTTTGCCGCCGCCCGAAGCATGGACAGTCAACATGCTGACCCCCAGCCTCGCAGCTTCCTGAACTGCCGCGCCGACCGTGTTCGGAATGTCGTGGAACTTCAAGTCGAGAAAAACCCGACGCCCCGAGGCCACCAATTCGCGGACGATCGAGGGGCCTTCCGCCGTGTAGAGTTGCATCCCAACCTTATAGGTAAAAGCGGAGTCCCCGACGGCCGCCACGATTTTACGGGCGGCCGCCGCCGTTGATACATCGAGAGCAACGATCAGACGCTGTCGCGGATCTGACATTCGTTGCGAGTGTAACGGGTTTAACGCAGGTTGGCTACGGGGTGCAGCATGGCCACTGCAATGGGCTGGACGAGGTCCAAACGCACCGTCTGTATGCCGCGTTGACTGAAGCCGAGGGATCGGGCGGCATTGTAAGAAAGATCAATAATTCGGCCATCCACAACGGGACCACGATCGTTGATTCGAACTACGACCGTTCGGCCGTTGCGCAAATTGGTCACTTTTACGAAAGTTCCCAAGGGCAACGTCGGGTGAGCGGCGGTAAAATCCTGCATGTCGTACGGCTCACCGCTGGCTGTCTGCTTGCCTTGAAAGTAGCTACCGTACCAGGAGGCGGTTCCTATCTGGTAGGGACGAGACTTGTGCTTCTTGTTGGCGCCCGCCTGACCCTTATCTTTGGTCATCTGCGCCGTGGTCACCTTAGCGGCTTCCGAGCTGTTTGGCCCGGATGCGGCTCCGGCCCCAAGACTGGCTACCGACAAAATGATAGTCAGGCTTTCGGCTAAACGTCGTCGCATTCAGTCACCTCGCATCTCTAAAGTCGTGCTATATCGGGTTGCTCTGCTCCTTCCCTCAAAACGATTGTCAGATGCTATCGGGGTGCGGGAGGGCTGTCAATCGGAAAAAGCCCTAGAAGAATTAACTAAGTGGTAATTAATCAACCATTTAGCTCAATGGAAAATCATGGATTTGGAAGCTATGTGATTGAATCCTGTTGCTCAAACATCATAACTATATAGTAATCATAGCCTCCAAAGGTCATGTCCGAATTCTCTCAATCCCCGTCGAATGTTGTACTTACGTAATTAATGACTGTAAACCTTTTAGAATTAGCCTCTTACGAAAATGATGATTACTCAGTGATGAACATTACGCGAGTGCGAACTGATGCCTTTAGCGCAATCCTCGACAGCGTAGATCGAATTTGAATGTACCCGTAAGTGGGATTCCTCAATGACAAACCGAGGCGTTAAAGTGTGAGAATGGCACAGAGCCCTCCAGTCGTTTTGACCATAGCCGGCTTCGATCCCACGTCGGGCGCTGGTATCACGGCGGATATCAAAACGATAGCGGCGCACGAGTGCTACGGCACCTCATGCATCACCGCCCTTACAGTGCAATCCACCCGGGGAGTGCAGCGCGTGGTGCCGGTCCAGCCTCGACTGGTTGTGGAGTCTCTACTGGAACTCCTTGAGGACATTGAGGTTGACGCAGTTCACATCGGCATGCTGGGAACGGCTGAAGTCGCTGATGTAATCGCTGATTTTCTGGCAAGGCGCCCAGTTCCCCATGTCGTTCTGGACCCGATTCTGAAATCGTCCTCGGGCGCCGACCTATTGGGTGAGGGAGGCCTTGAGATCCTGCGTACTAACCTGCTTCCCTTAGCGGAAGTGGTCACACCGAATCTCGACGAAGCGGGCATTTTGACCGGGTTGCAAATCGCGGACGTCGACCAGATGAGAGAGGCGGCGGCTCGCCTGCACTCTATGGGCGCCAAGAATGTGGTGGTGACTGGCGGGCATCTCGACAAAGCGATCGACCTCCTCAGCATGCACACTGCGCGAGGGGTCGAGCAGGAGACCTTCAAAGCTGAACGCCAAAAGTCAACCTCGACTCATGGTACCGGTTGCGCGTTCGCGACCGCATTGGCCTGTCACCTGGCTCATGGTCGAGGGCTACCGGAGGCGGTGCTGCTTTCGAAGGCTTACGTTTCCGCTGCTATTGCAAATGCGCACAGCCTCGGGCACGGGAACGGACCGCTTCACCACCTTTACCGAATGGGTCAATCGCGCAGACAGAGTGTCACCGTGCTGAATGAAGAAGCAGCGCGGAGCAGGAATTAAATCAGCGGAGAGGGAATAACGCTTTGTCAGCGATCGCGCTTTAGCAGAACGCCTGCCAGGAACGCCGAGATTCCGGCAAGAAGCCACTCAATGCGCCACAACTGAACAGCCTGCCAGTCCAGAGCGGTACGCGCGCTATACACCAGTCCAACGCCGGCCGCGAATAGAACAAACAGGATGCCGACGGTGAAGGCGATCATCGGCCCAACCGAAAGGCCGAACCTTCCGGCGACTTCGGATACTACAAGGGAGTTGGCTCGCGCAGTCCTGAGGCTAGGCCTGCTGGCGCCGCAATGATGGCAAAAACGTGAGCCGACGATGAACTCGGTCTCACAACGGTCGCACGTATCAACTGCATCCGTTCGGTTGATCGCCTCGGATATGCTTGCATCCGAAGTCTGTATTGGCGGGCGCCAAAAATCGTGCTGCGCTCCGTGTGCCACGTCTGCCATATCTAGAGACCATCCCCAAAAGTAGGATCGCAAGCCGATCACCAAAGCATCCCATTGATGGGGAAAGGCTTACGTATCGAGAACTAAGCCGAATGGCGCATGAGACGGCAATAATTACCTGATTTTGCCGCGAAATTCCCTTCTTCCCCCTCCATATACACCTGAGAGCGAGCCGGGAAATCCCTGACGACGTCAGCCCAATCAGTTAAACTGCAAGAGCAGTGGCTCAGTCTTTACGTTGTCTCCCCCTGGCCGTTTGCGCAATGGCATTGTTGGTTCTGGCGCAAGCCTGCTTCGCAGCTGATCAACCTGCGTCGACAACGTTCCGTCCCGCCGATCCACTTATCCAATCCGCTTTCGACCATCTCTACAATCTCGACTACGACGTAGCAATCCAGGATTTTGAGAAGATTCTGGTACGCCACCCTTCCGATCCGTTCGCCGTGAATCACCTGCTTTCGGCAATCCAGGTACGTGAGCTTTACCGGATGGGAGCGATGAACACCGGTGAGTACACCAACGACAGTTTCATCGGGCAAGCTCACCGGCCGGCCGATCCCGCGCAGAAAGCGCGGATCAAGCAGTTGGTCCAGCAGGCACAGAACCTGGAGGAGGCGGCGCTGTCGCGCAATCCTAACAATGTCGACATGCTTTATGCGCGTGGTGTGACCCGTGGCCAGTACGCGCTCTATACAGGATTGATTGAGCGAGCGTGGTTCTCAGCTTTGCGCAACGCCGTTGGAGCGCGGCGCGACCACGAACGCGTTCTCGAGCTTTCACCGCAATATCAGGACGCCAAGCTCGTGCTCGGCACGCATAACTACATCATGGGAAGCTTGCCGCTAGGAGTGAAGGTGGCTGTTGCCCTGGTAGGTTTGAGTGGCGACAAGCAAAAAGGTCTGCGTTATCTTGCCGAGGCGGCACAAGCCAATGGCGAAACCAGCGTTGATGCCAACATCGTTCTGATGCTTTTCCTGCGCCGGGAGCGCAAGTATGACGATGCGCTTCAGATTGCCAACTCATTGACACCACGATTCCCGCGCAATTACTTGATGCCTTTAGAGGCGGCCAATCTTTTGCGGGCTGCTGGCAGGAACCGCGAGGCTGAAGAGCAGTACCGGCGGGTATGGCAGAACGGGCGCGAGGGTAAGTATGGGAGCTTGCACTACGAAATGGCGGCTCTCGGACTAGGCGACCTCTTGCGTTCCGAGAAGAACTACCAGGCGGCGGCAGCGGCCTACGAACTGATCGAGGAAGTCCCCGCGCCCGATCCAGAGCTACTCCAGAAAGCGGACTTGGGGGCGGGGGAGATGTACGACCAGATGCACAAGCGCGATATCGCAATGAAGAAGTATGAGTCCGTGGTGGCCACGAATAGCGGTAACGATCAGGCGGATCGTGCCCGCAAGCGGATGAAAGAAGCGTATCGGGAATAGGGCGGCTCTCGGAAAGACGAAACATTTTCGCCGATGGGACCGTATTCTAGGGTAGGGAGACTGGCCATGTACTGTAATGCTTGCGGGAAAGTCATCGCGGATGACGCTGCTTTCTGTACTTATTGCGGGGTTAGGGTAGGAGCGGGTGTGATACATCCGCCCAAGCGTGTAATGCGATCCAGATCCGACCGCAAGATTGGTGGCGTGTGCGCGGGCCTGGCCGTGTACTTTGGGCTCGACGTCATCCTAGTTCGCCTCATCTGGGTGGTGCTGACGATCGCGTCGGGTATCGTGCCGGGCGTGGTGGCTTACATTCTGTCGTGGGTTATCATCCCGGAAGAGCCCAGCTATGCAGTGATGGTTCCGCCAGGGAGCACAGTTACCACGGCATAGGATCTTCAACACTACTTGGCAACTCGTGTCGGGATGCCGTCACCTAAGACGTGTCCCGCCGAACACTTTCATCCGCATGGAGCATTTCCGTAGCGACGACGCCGAACTTGTCTACGAGGACATAGGAAGCGGACCTCCCGTTGTGCTGCTGCATCCCTTTCCAGCCAATCGAGACTTCTGGAAATTAATCGAGGCCATGCTGAGTTCACAGTATCGTCTGATCGTTCCCGACCTGCGCGGTCATGGGGATTCGGGGATCGGCGAGGGACCGGCCACAATGGCGAAACATGCACGTGATCTGCAACGACTCCTCGACGCGGTCGGCGCGGGAAGAGCTGCCTTTGTCGGCGTCTCTATCGGCGGCTACATACTTTTCGAACTTTGGCGGCGCGCGCGGGAGCGGATGACCGCGTTTGCATTGTGCGATACCAAGGCCCAGCCGGACACCGGAGAAGCGAAGTCTAACCGCCTGAAAGTGGCGGCCGATGTTCTCGAGCAGGGAACTGAGCAGTTCATTGAAGGGATGCTCGGAAAAGTGCTCGGCAAGACAACGATCAGCACGCGTCCGGATTTGGTTGAGGGGGCGCGTCGTATGATGCGCAAGATGTCGGCCGAAGACGTGAGCCTGGTCCAGCGCGGAATGGCTGAACGGCCAGACTCGGTTAGTGACCTGAAGACGATTGCTGTTCCCACACTGATCGTTGTGGGGCAAGAGGACAGAGCGACTACCGTGGCAGATGGGGAATTGATGCGCCAGCACATTTCGGGCAGCCAACTGAAGGTGGTACCGAGAGCCGGACACTATTCGCCATGGGAACAGCCAGAGGCGGTCGGAGCGCTACTGCGGGAATTTCTGGGTTCAGTGCACAAAGCCTGAGTGCATGGATCACTTTTTGTGCGTGATAGCTCTGCTAGAATCCATCACGTCATGATGCAGGCGTTCCTCGTTCCTGAAAAAACTGTGGTTACCGCCAAAGGCGATGGCCTCCCTCTCGATCTGACTCCCGCGCAGAGCCGCGTATTTCTATTGACCCTGAGCATTACAGACATCATTGAACAGGAGTCGCTGGACGTGAGCATCTTCGGGTCGGTTGATGGCGCAGCCTGGGGGCCAAAGCCCGTCGAGTCGTTCCCCCAGAAGTTCTATCGAGGCGAAAGCCCGCTGCTCCTCGACCTGACCGGGCGCGATGTGAAGTTCGTCCGCGTGCATTGGGAGGTCAACCGATGGGGCCGCGGCGAGGAAACGCCTATGTTCGAGTTTCATGTCGCGCTGCGCGAAGTGCCGGTGGAGATTCTTGCCGAAGCGGCCGGACGCACAAAGACGAGATAGTCCGAACACCCTGCTCACCTGAATACAATTCTGACCGTGCACCTGATGCGCTCGGTTTTGCTATACATCAGGTAACCCACGCCGGCGTCGCGTTAGGCTGGTTCGAATCCGCTATATTGGAAGTTCATGCCTGATGCATCCAGTATTGTCGTTCGGCCCGCGCTCGGTGTGGATGGAGTCGTTCGAATTCCCGGGGACAAGTCAATCTCCCACCGTTACGCCATGTTGTCGGCGATTGCCGAGGGCGCAAGCCGCTTCCACAATTTCTCGGCAGCGCGCGATTGTTACAGCACGCTGGATTGCATGAAGGCGATGGGCAGTGAGTGGAAGAAACTGGATGACGGATCCATTGAGGTCATTGGAATCGGACCGACGCTGAAGGCTCCGACCGTGCCGATGGATTGCGGCAACTCGGGATCGACGATCCGGATGCTGAGCGGGATCCTCGCCGGCCAGCCGTTCACAAGCGAACTGTTTGGCGACGAGTCGCTGTCGAGGCGCCCGATGGCGCGCATCATCAAGCCCTTGTCGGAGATGGGGGCAAGAATCGAGTCGCACGACGGCGGCCGACCTCCGCTCAAGATTCATGGCGCTACCCTTAAGCCGATTCGTTACAACCCAGAAGTCGCGAGCGCCCAGGTTAAAACCTGCGTCCTGTTTGCCGGCCTGTTTGCGGATGGAGAGACGTGCGTCGAAGAGCCGATCCGAACGCGCGATCATGGCGAACTGGCTCTTCGGGCGTTCGGAGCCATGATCGACCGAAGCGGCAACTGTGCGCGGATCCGCGGGAGGCAGAAGCTGCACGCGATTGAGGCGCACGTTCCGGGTGATCTTTCGAGCGCGGCATTCTTTCTCTGCGCCGCGGCTATGTTTCCTGGATCGCAAGTCGCTCTGCCGGGCATCTTGATGAATCCCACTCGCGCTCGGCTGCTCGATTTGCTGATCCAGATGGGACTGAAGGTCTCGATTGCGCAACTGGAAGAACACAATGGCGAGCTGGTGGGGACGATAGAAGCCCGCGGTGGTTCATGGAGAGGCGCGAGCATCGCGGGTGCGGACACGGCCGCGCTAATCGACGAACTACCAGTGCTGGCCGCGGCAGCCCCGTTCAGCGAACAGGGCATCGAAGTGCGCGATGGAAAAGAGTTGCGGGTAAAGGAGTCCGACAGGATTGCGACGGTCGCGAGCAACCTGCGAAAAATGGGCGCAGAAGTGGAAGAACGACCGGACGGCCTTCACGTCCCCGGCAGACAGCGACTGCATGGAGCCGAACTCGATTCGTTCGGGGATCACCGAATCGCAATGGCGTTTGCCGTCGCTGCATTGAGGGCGGAAGGCGAGACGACGATCCGGGGGGCCGAAGCGGCAGGGGTGTCGTATCCGACGTTTTTCGACGATCTGACTTCCATCGTTAGGTAGTCGAAGCAGGCCCACCTTTACCAATACACCGATTGGCAGCTCGTCGGGGAGATATTTATGCCAAATGAGAAACAGCTATCACCCGATCAACGCCTTCAGCAGGAATTTAACCAATGGGCCGAGCGAGGCGAGGGCGCGAAGATGGAGAACCATCACCTCGATATCACCGAGAAAACCATTCGCCGAATGGACTTGCGCCCGGGCGACCGCATCCTCGATTTGGGCTGCGGTTCTGGCTGGGCCACGCGCTTGCTGGCTCGGATGGTAGGGGAAGGCCCGCAGGGTTTCGGGCAGGTTGTAGGGGTCGATATCTCCGATGAGATGGTTCGGCAGGCCAGGTCGGCTTCAAAGGATTTCGAGAATGTGATGTTCGTGGAAGGATCGGCTGCGCAGATTCCATGGGAAGAGAATTTCTTCGATAAGGTTCTTTCTGTCGAGTCGTTCTACTACTATGCCGACCAGGACCGAGCGCTGGCTGAATTGTTTCGTGTGATGGCTCCGCGCGGACGGATGTTCATCCTGATCAATCTCTACAAGGACAACCCCTATTCACTCCAGTGGGTGCCAAAGCTAAAAGTCCCCGTGCACGTCCGCTCGGCCGAAGAGTACGCGCAGATGCTGAAGGCCCATACTTTCCAAAACGTGGAATACTGTCAGATTCGGGACGATACGCCGACGCCCGAGGGATACAAAACGACTTCGTTTCACACGATCGATGACCTGAAGGCGTTCAAGCGCGTGGGTGCGTTACTCCTGATGGCGTCGAAGCCGGACATGAGAAATCCGGCTCCGGGGTACACGATTTATTAGCGCCGTCTATGATCGTTGACGAAGCTTGCTACGCCGTCAGTCTAAATTTCATTGTCGTCATCGTCGTCATCCCTATCGTCGTCGTGGCTACCGCTGCGATCGCGATCAAAGCTCTTGGCCGGGCTTAGTGGGCGATTGTCATTCGCGTGCAGAATCTCGATGTGGCCGTTCACATTCGACAGACGCACGCGCGTTCCGCCTCCACCCAATTCTCCCCGAAGGCTGCGGCCTACCATTTGATGACGCGTGACCGGCAATCCAAAATTGTCGCTAATGCTACCGGATACCGTGTTGGCCTCGAGATCGACCTTTGCGTCAGACGGAAGCGTGATTCGTAGCGCGCCATTCACCGAAGATAATTCCAGCCAGGAAGACGAAGCAGGGAGTTGCGCCACACTTGCATCAAGTTCGCCATTCACCGTGTCCAGCTTGGCGGGACCCTGCAGGTTCTGTGCGAGGATGCGTCCGTTGACGCAGGAAGCGCGGACTTCACCGGATAAATCACTGACATCGAGTCCGCCGTTCACCAGCTTGACTTCGTCAAGCCGCGCACTGCGTGGAACGGTCAGCGTGTATTCAACACTGGCTGGATTATCGTGTCGGTCGTCATTCCAGAAGTCATGATCATGGTTCGGGTACTGCGTGCGGATGGATAGGCGGTCGCTCGACGAATCCACAACGATCTTTGCTTCATCGAGTCGCTCCTTGCTGCGAGCACTCTTGATCGCATCGACCTTCACTTCCTTCCGATCCCAACTCGAGATGTGCACCGCTCCGTTGATGTTTTCGAGTTCGATCCGGCCCTGCGCGGAAAGAGGATAGGTCTGGTGGAACTCTTCGGTCAGCTTGCTTTGACTGGAAGCTTGGGCTGCGACGACCGACAGAGATGCGGTGAGCGCTGCGCCGAGGACGGTCGCAAGCCAGCGAGTGGGTCGGATGTGGGTCATAGTCCCCTCCATGGCCGTTAGACGAAATAACCGAAGTTTTGTGAGTATCCCGCTGGGTAGTCAGGCGTTGGGCTTTCGAGGTCGGGCTTGAGTGAACACGAACACTGCAAGGATCGTAATCTCCGGATCGACAGGATGGCGATAGCGCGCGTGCGGGAATACCACGTAGTAGATCGCCGGGTACAGCAAAATCAACCACAGAAAGAGCCAGGCGTGTGGCCTTCGCTGCCGAAAAGCGAGCACCAGACCAAAGAGCATCAGGAGTGAGGAGGCCGCGAAAAGCGAATTCTTTATTGGCCCCAGCCACTCGGGATTCACGACCCGCGGAACGCCGTACCAGTAATACACAAACTTGCGGAACGTGACGCTCGTGAACTGCGATGGGTGTGAGCGAATCCATGCTACTGCTTCTTCCTTACGTTCTCGAACGTACGCCAGTTCCCCCATCCGCCGATATTTCTCGAATTCGGAAAGGTTATGAGTCGGATGCAAATAGTACTGCCACGTTCCGTCGGCATAAGGACCGTTTCCCATGCGGAGTTCAGCACCGAAATTTGTACGGAGAAATACAGGCTGTCTGAAGACGCGATCATTACGCACCAACCACGGCAAGATCATCGCGAAAAAGATCAGTGATGCCAGCGAGACTCCGGCGAGTGACCGCTTCCCCACTTTTCTTCGCCGATACCAGCCATACACGCCCGACGCCGGAAGGAACGATAGAAGCGACGGGCTGTTCAGCGCAGCGATTCCCCAGAGTAGTCCAAAGGGCGCCCACGGCTTGAGGCCCTCCTCATCTTCCAGGGATATCGCAACCCAGAAGATCGTCGCGATCAGCAGTGCCGACAGGCTCGTCTCCCACACCCACTTGATGCACCAGTAGATGGCATAAGGGAACACCGCCCATGTCCAGGCGGCAGCGACGCCGACCTTCTCACCGAAACAGCGCCGCCCAATCAGAAAGATCGGAATGCAGGTGAGCGATGACCATACGCTGTTGATCGTCAGCAAAACAAACGAAGAAAGATGCGAGTACGTTCCGAAAAGGCGAAATGCGCCTGCAATCAAGTACGGCGTAAGCGGCGGCTCCCATGCAGTGGGTCCGGTGGGATCGTGGAACGGATTAGCGAAACCACGCCCGGAGGCAATCGAGGCGGCAATTCGCCCCATCTCCCATCCGAAGCTGAAGTTCTGGTCAGTGGTGCGGAATCGGTACGTGTGCATTACGACGATGCACAGCACCCGCAAACCGAAGGCAATTCCGAACATCCACCCGGTGGAAGTTCGAATGCGCAACCAGAACTCGCGCCACGGGGAGGTTGTTTTCGGGGAAGCCGGGACGACGGCCATTCGACCTCTGTTGTATAGGAGAGCGAGGACCTGCGGCAAGATACCGACGAGGCGCGTGGGCGGCACGATCCGACGTCCGCCGCCGGTTGTGATCAGCATCACTCGCGGAACTGACTGGCGGGCGTATTCTATACGAGTATATTCTGTAGCGCACGAGGCCCCATGAGCTGGCTCCAGAACAGGTTCGAAAAGAACTTCCTCATCACCACGGTTGACTACGTTTTCAATTGGGCGCGCAAGTCGGCGCTCTGGCCGATGACATTCGGCTTGGCTTGCTGCGCGATTGAGATGATTGCCTCCTCGACAGCGCGCTTCGACATCGCCCGCTTCGGGTCCGAGGTATTTCGCCCGAGCCCAAGACAGTCTGACCTGATGATCGTGTCTGGCACTGTGACTTTGAAGATGGCTCCAGTTGTGAAGCGCATCTACGAGCAGATGCCGGAACCCAAATGGGTCATCTCGATGGGTGCATGTTCGTCAGTCGGCGGTCCGTTCAATACGTACGCTGTGTTGCAGGGCGTCGACCGCATCGTGCCCGTGGATGTGTATGTCATCGGATGTCCGCCGCGTCCAGAAAACCTCTTCTATGCGCTGCTGAAACTGCAGGACAAGATCGACACCATGACTCTGGCGAAGAAACCAACCGAAGTCCGGCTGAATGAAGACATGATGGAATCATTCAAGCGCCAAGTCATGGTTGCGCAGACGATGCAGCCAAAGTAGCGGACGCATCTGGCAATTGGCACTTAGCCAAACCGTCTTGATTAGTTTTTGATCCGACCAGCCAGGTACTAGTTGCCAATGGCTACTTTCAAGCTTGCCTCTGAGGCCGATCTCCCCGCAGTCAATGAAGCCAAAGAATTCTCCTGCAACGGAAGGATGATCTGCGTCGCCAACGTGAATGGCGAGATTACTGCAATGGACAATGTTTGCCTGCATCAAGGAGGACCGCTCGGCGATGGTGTGATCTCCAAGGGAAAAGTTGTCTGCCCGTGGCATGGCTGGGAGTGGGATCCAAAGACAGGCGAGTCGCATCTCCCCGGAGCCAAGGTTTCGGTGTATCCATTAAAGTTCGAGAACGGCGATGTGCTTATAGATCTTTGAGTGACACGTGCGTCGCCCTGCGATCAGTTCCAGATCAGCGGAAGGTTCGCTGCTCACGCTATAATCTTCCTTCATCAGTCATGGCTAGCCTCCGTTACGCATTGGTGGCGTATGTCCGCAGCCCAGTTGGCGAGTTTGTTGAGGACTTGCGCCGCGAACTCCATCCCGATACAGCCCACATGGCGGCTCACGTTACGATTCTTCCTCCGAGACAGTTGCAAGGCAGTGAAGAGGCCGCCCTGTCGTTTCTGGAGGAAGCCTGTAGCCGGATTGAGCCGTTCGATATCGAACTGGGCGATGTAGAGACGTTTCTACCTGCCACGCCTACGGTGTTCATCCAGGTGAAGCGAGCGGCCTATCGGCTGCGCGAGCTGCACGATCAGCTAAGTTCCAAGAGCCTGTGCTGCGCTGAAGACTGGCCCTACATGCCCCATCTCACGATTGTAAAAGTCGGCCAAGAACCGCAGGCACGGGAAGCGTTCAGAATCGCCAGCGAGCGATGGGGACAATTCGAAGGTAAGCGCATGATCCACATCAGCGAATTGATGTTCGTAAAAGAGGGTCAGTCCTGCTGGGAAGACGTCGCACCCATTCCGCTTGGACGTAGCCTGTTGTCGACGCGCGTCTAGCTCCACTGAAAAGCCTCTGCCAAAGAAAACCTGTAAAAACCAAAACCGCAGGGACAAAACTCCGATTCACCTGTACATGTACTTTCCGTGGATTGCCAACTGATATAGCGGGATTACCATGGAGTGCACAGGCCGCCGCACAGCGCCGGATCCCAGGCTGCGGGTTTGACGACGAAAGGCAATATGCACATTGGTGTCTACGGATCCGGGTACCTCGCGACGGTAATCTCCGCTTGCCTTGCCGATTTTGGAACTCCTGTCTGCTGTTGCCATTCCGATAGCTCGCGGATTCTAGAAGTTTCCCAAGGCAACATTCCTTTCTATGAAAAGAATCTGCAGGAGGTGATCCGCCGCAACGTGCGTTCAGGACGACTGGTCTACTCGATCGATCCAGAAGATACGGCGCGGAAGGCGCAGGTCATTTTCCTGGCCGAAGATTCTCCGCAAGGGCTGGAAGAGTTGGTGTTGCGCATGGCGCGGTCCGCGAACCGTCTGCAGGTGCTCTCCATCGTGACGCCTGTGCGCGTCGGAACCACCTCAAATATCGAAAAGATTCTCAAGTCGAATGCCCTTCGCAGCCTGCTGGTATGCCAGCCCATGTTCTTCACCAACGGGTGTGCGGTCGAAGACTTCAACTGGCCCGACCGAATCATTCTTGGAACGACTTCAAGCGAAGCGGTTTCGGCGATGAAGCAGATTTTCCATCCGCTGGTGATGCGCGGCGTTCCGGTCCTGGTGACGAATTACGAAACCGCCGAACTTGTACGTGAAGCCGCGACCGCGTTCGTGGCCACCAAGATTTCGTTCATCAACGAGATTGCAGGACTATGCGAGCACGTGCATGCCGATGCCGTGAGCCTCTCTCTGGCGCTCGGCCTCGACAAGAAAATTGCTCCGCGATGCCTACAGCCCGGCGCCGGTATGGGTGGAATCTTCGCGCAGAGCGACATGGATTCTCTGACCAGTCTTGCGATAGAGAACGGCGTCAATCTGAAAATCCTGAACGCGGCGCGCGAGGTAAATCAGAGCCTCGCTGACCGCCTTCTCGATAAGGTGTCGTCAGCACTCGAAACCGTCCAGAACAAGGATGTCGGAATCCTCGGCCTTGCGTTCAAGCCGAATACGAATTCGGTGGCCGGATCGGCTTCTTTGCAGCTTGCACAGAACTTGCTCGCTAAAGGAGCGCGTGTGCGGGCCTATGACCCGGTCGCGATTCCTGACGCCCGCCAGCAACTGAATGGGATGGTCAAATACTGCGAGTCGCCGTACGGCGTCGCCGAAGGTGTCGATGCGCTCGTTGTCGCCACCGGATGGCCGGAGTTCCGGACGCTTGATTTCGCGAAGATTCGGCACCTGCTCAAGCGGCCGATCATCATCGACACAAAGAACCTGCTCGATTCCTCGCGCCTGCGCGCCATGGGCTTCCAATACATGGGCGTTGGAAGAAGCTAGGAACTGGACTCGCGTCAGGCTCTAGACGTGAAGGTCCGCGCTCTCATGATCGTCCCAATCATGGAGTAGAGACGCAGCTCGCTTCGTTCCTTTTCCTTTTCACCAACGCCAAAGCCCCTTCTGAAGCTTTGCCACCGACAGCCGTTCCAATTGCTATAATTTGAAATTACGGTGGGAGTAGCTCAACTGGCAGAGCATCGGACTGTGGCTCCGACGGTTGCGGGTTCAATTCCCGTCTCCCACCCCAATTTCTTGCTCTAGCCCTCCACTCCCAAGCAACGTCCTGATTGTCAGGTGATTGCTTCTCATCATCGAGCGCCTCAACTCCAACCGACGTTGTTCGGCAGCACTTGAGTTAGTGAAGCGCCAAACAGGCCCGAGTGGTTACCTTACGTAAGTCCAATTCCACCTGTCACTTGTCTGTTGTTTGGGCACATATGAAGATTCCTGTAGGTACCTGGAATCACCGGGGACCCTCGGGATCCGTTTCGACTGCAACAACCGAAACAGCTGACCCCGGCAGTACGACGCGCCGGTAAGGGAACCGAGATGGTGCAAATGATAGACGGGAGAAATCAATGCAAAAGCTTATCGGCGTTGCCGTGTTTTTGGTCATGATTTCGGCGGTTGGAATGGCCCAAGAAATTCCGGGCCCCGAAATCTACGGAGGCTATCAGTACAGCCGAACCGATGGTGGTGGGCATGGCCAGGGCTGGAACACGGCGGCTAATTTTTACTTCACACGTTGGCTGGGCGGAACCGCGGATTTCAGCGGTGTCTATAACAACGGCTCGATCTACACCTACACCTTCGGACCCGTAATCTCGACCCACAAGAATGGCTTCTCGCCGTTTGCTCACGCTTTGTTCGGCGGGGCGCACGTTGGTAGCGGTGGAGTCGGCGACAGCGGGATGGCGATGATGTTCGGCGGTGGCGTGGACGTTGGAAGCAGGAAGCTAGCCTTTCGTGCCGTCCAGTTCGACTGGTTGCTGCTTCGCTTTAACGGAGTCACGGATAAGAACAACCTGCGGGTTACCACCGGACTGATGTATCGGTTCTAATCTGCTGTTCGCGTTATCCAAAACGGGCGGCCCTCTCGTCGCCCGTTTTTTTATATCCAACAATCCGAAATTGTTTCAGTCGCCTCTCAGGTTCCGACGCAAAGTGAGCGATCCATCTGGATTCGTCTTTTGCGCGCACGCCCAGCACACCGGATAGCGCACACCTTTCACTTCGAGCTCTGCCTTTAGCTTGAGGCTGCGCCATTCTGTTTGCGGCGGTAGTTGCAGCATGGCTTGACGAACTCCGCTAATCCTCGGATAGCCGGCGTCGACGCAGCCGCTCACGTTGACCTTGCCATCCTCGCTTGCAACTGTCAGGCGAAGCACCCCCGGAACAGCCGCTATTCCGTCGTTGACTAAACCCACGACGATTCCAGGATTCTCGTCACGTGTAAAACTCCAAATGAACGAAGGACGAATGCGATATCCAATGCGACGCGCGATGTGATCGATGTGATCCGGATATTTTTCGTAATAGCTCAGAATGTGCGCCGCCGATTCGTTGTGCCAGTTCCAGAGCGAAAAGTAGTTTGCGCCCACGTCGATAACGTGCGAGATGATTTTCTGGTTGGTCGTAATCCCGTCCTCGTCGGTGCCCACCTTTGCCGGATCGCCCGTCGTAGTCCCGACCTCGCAAATGGCAGCGACCCACGGCGGCCGATTGCTCAACGCCTCGATTTGAGTGTTCTCGATAAATATCGTGTCGGTGCGGATCCAGTTGTGTGTGCGAATAGAGCGATCGAGCAGGTCAGAATTCCCCACATTGCTGAAATCGGGCTGCGTATTGGTAACCAGTGGAACCTTGGTCCAGTATTCGAGTTGCGTCTCGAGCATCTTCATCCAGGTTTGTTCCGCAATCAGGTTGCTCGGGAACGGATTGCCCTCGAATGGCCAGGTGTGGGCCTCGCCCCAGAAGCCATACATCATCGTGTCCATATATTCGATCTGGGGATTGCCATTCAATTCCTGTGCGAGAAGAGCATTCAATTCGCGAAACGCTGCCTGGTAGGCCGGATGATCGTAGCGGGGCATGCGGTGTTCCTTGCGATAACGAACCTCCGCCGGATTGCCCTTCCACTCGCCCTTGAGCTTGACGTAGGGAACCTTGTCAATCAGGAACTCCGGCATGCCCGGTTCTGGAAAATCTGGATTTTCCAGCATGATGCGGAACCCAACACGCTTGTTGTAGCGCCGCGCCAGATCGAAGGTGATGCGCCACCAGTCTGGAAAATCAAGCCTGCCTGGTCGCTTCTGCACATCGCGCCAGTTTGGCCGAATATAGATTTTCTGAGCGAATGGCAGCTTGATCAGGTCTTCAAGTGACTTCTCGAGAGTTTCTCCGGGAAGGCGGGGAGGCCCGTTGTCCCCAGAGACATAAACCGTCAATCCCATTCCGTAGTTTGAGACGACGTCGTTTGATGGTGTGGTCACCATGACCACGTCACTCTCAGGGACCACCGCTCCCGGAGGATATTGGGGAAAGGGTCCCTGATAGAGGCGGTCTTTCACTTCTGGGCCAGCGCCCCAGTCATAGTTGGCCCAATTGTGTTCCGGAATGTACGCTAGTGCCGCAGGAACTGCGAGGCCGGTCACAAATCCGGTTGCACTTGCAGCCTGTAAGAATTTGCGTCTATTCACACAAACTCCTTAGGAAAGGTCCTAACGAATCTCAGCCTTGCGACCTTCAGGATGCGACTGTTCCAGGAGGCAGTCCCACGTTCGGTGGCAATTTCAGCGACCTTCGAGTATATCGAAGCGACATCTAAACGCTGGGACGAAACGCTTGCAGTGACATCAGTCACAAGGGTAACGGCACCAAGAACAAACTCGAACTACTAGATAACCTGTGCACTGACGCAGCATCGTACTCTAGTGATAGTCAAACTTCGAAGGTTGACTCCATGATTCGGACGCTCTCATTTGTGTTTGTAGCTCTCACTTTCACAGGCCTGGTGGCTGCACAATCGGGACAAAACTCCTCGGGCACTGCACCAGCCGGCGCTTCTGTTCCGCGAACTCAGGATTCCAGCCAAGTGCCCTCCGGCACAATCATTACGGCGGAACTCACGAAGTCGCTGGATGCCAAAAAAGCCAAGGTTGGAGACAAGATTGAAGCCAAGTTACCGGTCGACGTGTTGTCACACGGAAAAATCTTGATTCCACGGAATAGCAAAGTCATCGGGCGCATTACAGATGTGAAAGCCCACAGTAAAGAATCTCCCGAATCTCGTGTTTCGGTCGCATTCGATCGGCTGCTTTTGAAAGGCGGCAACGAACTTCCGATCCAAACGGAACTGCAGGCTGTCGGACATCCCTTGTTGCGGGTTTCACCCAACAATTCGAACTTGAACAGTGGAGCGCCAGATATGTCGGGTGCTCCGATGCCGGGCTCCGCGGGAGGGTATCCGGGAAGACGCCCTGTTCCCGCCAGCCCCGATCCGGAGCCGTCGAGCGCGCCTGATTCAGTCGCTCCGCTGGGGCCGACAAGCAAAGGGGCGGTCGGGATGAAAGGGGTATCGCTCGAGATTTCGAACGGCGCAACCGTGATCAGTTCGAAAACGGAGAATGTGCATCTGTCCGGCGGGGCACAATTGATTCTACGTGCGGAGTAAAAGGCGTGACTGAGCGCGCCTAGTCGTGGGCTGCGACCTCTTCGTTTTCCTTCGCGGCGTAGTGGGAGTCGACGTAGTCCTCGAGGATCTTCATGAACTCGGCGACAATTGTTTCCCCCTTGAGTGTGGTAAACAGCCGTCCGTCGACGTACACGGGCGCTTTGGGCTCCTCGAACGTCCCCGGCAGGGAGATACCGAGGTTGGCATGCTTGGACTCGCCTGGTCCGTTCACAACGCAGCCCATGACCGCCACTTTCATTTCTTCAACCCCGGCGTAGCGGCCCTTCCACACCGGCATCTGGTCGCGCAGGTAGCCCTGAATCTGTTGTGCCATCTCTTGGAAGAAGGTGCTGGTCGTGCGTCCGCATCCGGGACAAGCGGTCACCTGCGGAGTAAAGCTGCGAATCCCGAGCGATTGCAGGATCTGCTGGGCAACGCGAACCTCTTCCGTCCGATCTCCTCCGGGAGCCGGTGTGAGTGACACGCGAATCGTGTCGCCAATACCTTCCTGCAGCAAGACCGCCATGGCCGCACTGGAAGCGACGACTCCCTTTGCGCCCATACCAGCCTCAGTCAATCCAAGGTGGAGTGGATACACGCAGCGGGCCGCCAAAGAGCGATATACGTCGATCAGGTCCTGCACGCCGCTCACTTTCGCGCTAAGGATGATCTGATCCGGCCGCAGGCCGTACTGCTCGGCTAGCTTCGCCGAATTCAGAGCGCTCACCACCATCGCTTCCATTGTGACGTCTCGAGCGTCCTTAGGCTCAGCAAGGCGCGAATTCTCGTCCATCATGCGGGTCAACAGAGCCGAATCGAGTGATCCCCAGTTCACGCCGATGCGCACTGGTCGCTGGTACTTCACCGCGACCTCGATCATTGTGCGGAAGTTGTCGTCGTTCTTGCGGCCAACACTAACGTTTCCGGGATTGATGCGGTACTTGGCCAGACCTTCGGCGCAGCCGGGATACTTTGTCAGCAGCAGGTGTCCGTTGTAGTGGAAGTCGCCGACGATGGGAACGCGCACCCCCATCTTCTCGAGGCCATTGACAATATTAGGAATTGCGTTGGCCGCATCATCGTTGTTAACCGTTACGCGGACCACTTCGCTGCCCGCACGGGCCAAATCGGCCACCTGCTGGATAGTCGCCAGGACGTCCGCGGTGTCAGTGTTGGTCATCGACTGCACCATAACTGGTGCAGAATCACCGACCTTCACACCGCCGATTGAAGCGGTTACCGTTTTCCTGCGCTGAATTTGAGCCATATGTGGAAAGCTCTATTTTAGCAGGTGGGAAGAGACCGAACGACGAGCTTCCGGTTTTGGGAGATCACAGCTGAAGAAGGCCCTCGGCTTCCTCCTGAATCGTCTCCGGCCGCTAGCCCTACGGTATCAATCCGGGCCACTGCTTGCCGATGTCGCTCACGATCACCATCACGGCGAAAAGCACGAGGAAGACGAAGGCAGCCTGGTAAATCCGCTCCTTGATGTGGAGACTGATGTCACGGCGCATTACGCTTTCGATAATGAGCAGCAAGATAACTCCGCCATCCAGAATCGGGATCGGCAACAGGTTAAAAATGCCCAGGTTGAGACTGATCGCAGCGGTAATGCCTAGAAGCGGCATCCAGCCTTCTTCTCGGACCGCACGGCCGACCGCGGAACTGATGCCGATCGGGCCTTCCACTGTCCGCAGCGATACCTTGCGTTGAACCATCTTCTGGAGCAGTTCGAGGATCAGGAACGAACTCCGCTTGTTGTCGTCGAGTGACTTGCGGAGCGCAGGCAGGAAAGACAGGTGCCCACTGATCGTGGGCTGATTCAGGAAGCCGACGCGGTACTGCACCTTCTGAATTCCTTCAATTGGCGTCGCCACTGGTTTCATGTTGACGGTGATCTGTTCAGTGCCGCGCTGCACCGTGACATCCACCGGAGCGTCTTTTGTCTTCTGCAGCATGTTGATCATCTGCGCGATGGCTTTGATCTTCTGTCCATTCACCGCGACGATCACATCGCCATCTTTGAGGCCCGCCTTTTCCGCGGGCATTCCCGGCTCAATCTCGGTAATCACATTCGGCTGCTCTGCTGCGAGTCCTACGGTTCCATATTGCTCCAGGCCTGTTGCCTCTGGAACGATAGTCTTATCGAACGTTTGTCCGTCGCGCAAAACGGTGAGTGAAAGCTGCTGATTCGGGCTGAGCGCGATCTTTGGCTCAATCTGCTCCCAAGTGGGATTCTCAATCCCCTCTAGCCGGATGATTCGATCCCCTTCTTGCAGTCCCGCTTTGAAGGCGGGTGAATCGGGAAGCACCCATCCGATTACGGCCGGCTTATCCGCGTAATAGACCCGCTCGTAGTGGACCATGTAAACCACCGTGAGCAATCCGATTGCAAGGACGATATTCATTGCCGGGCCGGCCAAGGCGACGATGAAGCGCTGCCAACGCGGATGGTTCAGGAACTCGCCCGGATCCCCGGTGCGCTCGTCCATCGGGTTTTCCCCCGACATCTTTACGTAGCCGCCCAGCGGGATCGCGGAGATGCGGTAGTCCGTCTCTCCTCTGCGGAAACCGAGAAGCCGCTTGCCAAATCCGATGGAGAAAACTTCGACCCGCACTTTAAAGAACTTCGCCGCAGCGTAATGACCGAACTCGTGGATCAGGATCATGAATCCCAGAACGACGGCAACGGCCAGAATCGTACTCAAATGAGGCATATTTTCCAGATTACTCCCGATGAATTGTTACGGAATAGCACGCACGGGCGAGACTGGCCGACTCTTCTGGTTCACCACGTCTTCGGCCAGTTGGCGCGCCCCAGCATCGACAGCAAGCACTCTAATGATAGATTCCAAATCCCCCGCCGGCGTTGCAGCCATCACTTCCTCGACGACCCGCGGGATCTCGTCAAAACCGATACGCTCACCTAGGAACGCCGCCACGGCCACTTCGTCGGCCGCATTCAGCGCTATCGTCTTCGTCCCCCCTGCCTCAGCAGCTTCGTAAGCCAGGCGCAGACAGGGGAATTTAGCCATATCTGGGGGACTGAAATCGAGATGTCTCAGGTCCATGACCGGGAAGCGGAAATCCGAAGACACTCGCTCCGGATAGGTTAATGCGTACAAGATCGGGAGCCGCATGTCCGTCACCGAAAATTGTGCAAGTATGCTGCCATCGACGAATTCGACCATCGAATGGATCGTAGATTGAGGGTGCACAATCACTTGCACCTTGCGAGGAGGCACACGGAAGAGCCGGCATGCCTCGATCACCTCAAAGCCCTTGTTCATCAAGGTTGCGGAATCAATGGTGATCCGTTTCCCCATTTTCCAGGTTGGGTGATTTAACGCCTGCTCGACCGTGATGGAAGCAAACTCCGCGTGCGGTGTCTTCAGAAACGGCCCTCCGGACGCCGTGAGCCAGAGCCGCTCGACTTCTGCCGCCTGTCCGCCTCGCAAGCATTGATGCACCGCATTGTGCTCGCTATCGATGGGGAGCAATGGCTTACCCTGCCTGCGAGCCTCAGCGGTGATCAGCTCACCTGCCACAACAAGACATTCCTTGTTGGCCAGACCGACTTGCTTGCCTGCTTTAACCGCTTCGTAGGTGGCCTCCAGGCCTGCTACTCCGACAATGGCGCTCACCACGAAATCGACTTCGGGATGAGTTGAGACTCGGACCGTTCCCGCAGCTCCGTGGACGACCTCGATCTCCTTCATGCTCGCTTTGCGTAACTGTGTTCGGAGAATGTCGGCGTCCTGTTCGCTGGCCAGTGATATGACCCGGGGTTTCCAGCGTAGTGTCTGTTCGAGAGCCGCTTCAAGATTGGTACCCGCGGCGAGCGTGGCGACCTCAAAACGGTCTGGATAGCTTTCCACGACGCTGAGTGTGCTGCGGCCGATCGATCCGGTCGAGCCCAGAATGGCGATACGTTTCATCAGGAACGCGATAGGGTTGCACCCCAATTGTACGGGATAAGGCTTCCTGTTGAGTGGGCAGGACATTGTTTCCTAAAGCCCCCTGTTTCGAAAATTCCACGTGCATACACGCCCGGCAACTGGTTGTCACCAATCGCCGAGTCATATAGCTTGGTCACGAACAGCATGGTTCTGATACCGGAATACGAGCGCGCGATTTTCTGGCTGCTGCTCTTTACAGCGTCGGCTTTTGCGCAGACCTCCTCCGTTCCGTTGGATCTCAAGAGCGCCCTGGATCAAGCGCAGACCTCCAACCTGGAATTACGTGCTGTGCGACAGCAACGTGCAGTGGCGATGGCCGGAATCAAGATCGCGGCGCAATTCCAGAATCCGAGCGTGAGTTTTGCCGCATTGCGCGACACTCCTCACGAGAGCCTGGTATGGGATCAACCCTTCGAGCTCGGCAAGCGCGGCAAGCGGATCGGAGTCGCTCGTGAAGAGCAGAAGGCCACCGAGATCGACATTGGGGTCCTGGAACGTCAGATTCGGCATCGAACGCGCGATGCCTTTTACCAGGCAGTGCTGGCGAGGGCCAATGTCGATCAGGCAAAGGCGGCAATGGATCTTTCCACTCGTATTCGTGACATAGTCCAGGCCCGTTACGACGCCGGCGATGTAGCTCAACTTGAGGCCATCCAGGCAGAGGTTGAACTTACGCGCGCGACCACCGACTACCAGGTCGCTCTCGAGAGCCAAAAAGTAGCCGATGTTGAACTGGCCGTTCTGCTGAATCGCCCATTGGACAGCACGATTGATCTGCGAGGACGGGTCGATGACTTACCTCATGTCGCCGACTTGACCGTGATCACCGAAATGGCGCTTCGGTTGAACTCAAACGTGCAGACCACGATGCAGCAGTTATCAATCGAGGAGAAGCGGCTTCAGTTGGCCAAGGCGTCGCGCATTCCGAATCTAGATCTGCAGGCGGGAGTCGATTTCAATTCTCCGCCGGATTTCAATGTAGGGCCACGGGGACAGGTCGGCGTTACTCTGCCCCTGTTCAATCACGGGCAGGGAGAAATTGCGCAGTCGAATGCGAGACTGGACCTGTTGCGTTTTTCCATTCAGGCACAAAAAACCACTGCGGAAGCGCAGGTCATCGCGGCGTACTACGACTACGACACGAAACTGCGACTGGCATCGGATTACAGCAAGACGATAGTCCCGCAGACCGCGCGCGTTGAAGAAATGGCGGAAGAGAGTTATCGGGCAGGAAAGAGCAACCTATTGACGTTGATCGACGCGCAGCGGCGGCTGAATGAAACTCGCAAAGCCTACTTGAGCAGTCTTTTTTCCGTTCAGAGTGCGTTTTCGGCTTTGGAGGAAGTGGTGGGGGGCGCACTTGACTAGCCTGCGGAACGGAATTCGAGATCCACTGCAGCAGAGCGATGCCTGGCGCTTGGCATACAGGAAGGGCACATCTGGTTTTCTCCTGATCACTGCTCTGGTGTGGGTTGTCGGCTGCGGCAAGGATGAGTCCGGAAAGGACTCGACACCTGTTCCCGAAGTCACGGTGACCACCGTACGGAAAGGTACTGTGACTCAGAATCTCTTCGTGAGTGGGAACTTGGTCGCTCTCCCAAATCGCGATGCCAAGATCAGCGCCCTGGTGCCCGGCCGGATTCAATCGGTGAAAGTGGCAGAAGGCGACTTCGTACAGTCAGGCCAGGACTTGGCTCAGCTCGACAATCCTTCATTGCACGATCAGTTTGCGCAAGCAGAAGCGACAATCACCCAGGCGAAAGCCAACGTGGAAAATGCGAAGATTGCGGCGGAGCGGGCGGAAGGGCTGTTATCGCGGGGTATCGCGGCGCGCAAAGAGGTGGAAGACGCCAAAACCCAACTTTCAGTGAACCAGGCTCAATTGAAGCAAGCGGAGGCGGCGGCCTCAGCTGCGCGGACGCAAGCCGAGCGGTTGACGATACGAGCACCCTTCGCTGGGACAGTGGTGCACCGCTTTCTGGGAGCTGGTGAGCAGGTAGACGGCACGAGCGCACAGCCTGTACTCGAGATCGCGGACATCGGAACTCTGGAATTGCTGGGAACGGTTCCAGCTTCACGTTTATCAGCGATTCCGAAAGGAACCAGGTTCAGCTTTCAGACTTCTGCTGTACCCGATGCGACGTTTGCCGCCCATATCATCGATGCGCTGCCGGCGGTCGATCCTGCGACCGACAATGGAGCGGTCCGTATACGAATTGAGAATGGGAAGCACTTGCTCAAGCTCGGGATGTTTGTATCCGTGGAACTGCCATTGAAGCAAAGTGCTTCGGGCTTGATCGTGCCCAAGCAGGCGGTGTATCCCGACGAGAGCGGCCAGCCGCACCTTTACAAAGTGAAAGGGGATGAGGCCGAGTTTGTCCCTGTTGAAATAGGCGTGCAGACCAAGGACGAGGCACAGATTCTTTCGGGCGTCCAGGCAGGCGACACGGTGATTCTAGCCGGCGGATATGGCCTTCCCGAGAAGGCCAAGGTGCGCCTGAAGCCATGACTCTTGTTCGCTTCTGCCGTTATCACAGCCGGGCTCTTTTTTTGATTGTTAGCGGTCTTACGCTGGCAGGCCTGGTTTCGATCTTCCAGCTTCCGAGCAACATCTATCCTGAACTCAATTTTCCCCGAATCATCATTCTTGTACATTCCGGAGACCTGTCACCAGACACGATGCTGCTAACCGTGACGAGACCAATCGAAGAACAGGTCAGCACGGTTTATGGAGTGAGGCGGGTGCGATCCCGGACGATTCGCGGCGCCGCTGAAATCTCCGTGCTGTTCGCGCAGGGCGCCGATATGCAGCAGGCGCTGCAAATGACGCAGGCCCGTGTCAACGAGGCAAAAGCCACCCTGCCCGCCGAGCCTGAAATACAAGTTGAGCGTTTGACTCCCGCCGTATTTCCGATCCTGAGCCTGGTGTTGAACGGCAATGTGCCGGATACAGACCTGCGCGACTTTGCCGTATACAACCTGCGGCCACTCTTCAGTCGCGTACCCGGTGTTGCGCGAGTCGAGGTGGATGCGAGTGATGTTCGCGAGATCTCCGTTGTGGTTGACCCGCAGAAGGCTCTCGCGCACCGCATCAGCCTGCCTGATCTTGCTGACCGGCTGCGAACCACAAACAACGTCTTGAGCGTGGGTAGGCTTGACAGCGGATATCAGCAATACCTTGTCCTGACCAATACACAATTCAAGACACTGGATGAGATTGGAAACACCGTGGTGAGCGCCGATCCCGCCAGTCCAGTGCGGCTGCGGGAGATCGCGACGATTGGCGAAGGAGTCGAGGATCGAACGACACTCGTCACGGGAAACGGGCGTCGAGCAGCGATCATAAACATCACCAGGCAAATCGGGGGAAACATTCTCTCGGTATCCGACCAAGTCAAAGGACTGGCTTTTCACAGCCAGAACGTGATTCCACCGACATTGCATCTTTCGACGGTGTACGACCTGGCCGAATTTGTTTCCGAATCGATCGCAAGCGTGCGAGATGCGGTCCTTATCGGTGGGTTGCTGGCAATCGTGGTACTGTTCGTCTTCCTTCGCCAACTTCGGATCACCCTGGCGGCCGCTGTCAGTCTGCCGCTCACTATCGTCGCGACCTTCTTTTTTGTGAAGCTCCTGGGCGGCACTCTCAACCTGATGTCACTCGGTGGCTTGGCAATCGCAATCGGACTGATCATTGATGACTCGGTCGTGATCGTCGAAAACATCTATCGGCATCTGGGAGCCGGCGAAGGCGTGGAGTTTGCTGTTGAAAAGGGAACTCACGAGCTCATCGGTCCGGTAATTGGCTCGACCTTGACCACGGTCGTGGTATTCCTGCCACTCGGGTATCTCAGGGGAACAGTAGGTGACTTTTTCTCCGCGCTCTCCATGACCCTGGTCGCTTCAGTTCTGCTCTCGTTGCTTTACTCGCTCACACTAGTTCCATTGCTTTGCGAATACTTGCTCGAGAACGCGAAATTTCGGGAAGCATCGCTTCACTTTATTGACCCAGTGAACCGACTTTATGAGCGGGGAATTCGCTGGGCGCTCGCTCACAAGCTACAAGTGGGTGCCGTCGCCCTGCTGCTGATCGCGCTGCCAATCATCGCCTATTTCCGGCTCGAGACCGGATTTCTGCCAGAGATGGATGAGGGAGGCTTTGTAGTCGACTACCTGACTCCCGCCGGAACGTCTCTGTCACAGACCAACTCCATAGCACAGCAGATGGAGCAGAAAGTAGCGAAGCTGCCTGAAGAATCCGCGTTCTCACGACGCACTGGCGCTGAAATGGGACTGTTCGTTACCGAGCAGAACAAAGGCGATATTCTCGTCAAGCTTAAACCGCAATCCCAGCGGAAGCGCAGTGCCAGCGAGATCATCGAAGACCTTCGGGCACAAATTACTGGTTCCGTAGCTGGTGTGGAGGTCGAGTTCGTCCAGATCCTCCAAGACATGCTGGGAGACCTCGAGGGCTCTCCGGAGCCGGTGGAGATCAAGATTTTTGGAGCAGACTCCAGCGAGCTCGTTCGCATTGCCGATGAACTGACACCGAAGATCCAGAAGATCGAAGGCATTGTTGATTTCAAGGGACCGCGTCGCGGGAATCCCGAACTCGTGATCAATGTCGATCCCGGACTCGCGGCGCACATAGGTCTCACGGTCGATCAGGTCTCGCAGCAGGTTCGGGACGGCTTGCTGGGTGCGGCTTCAACCGATCTGCGACGAAGCGATCGGCTGGTTCCCATCCGCGTGCGGTATCCGAACGATTTTCGATACCAGGAACAGAACATTCGGCAATATCCAATTTTGACTGCGAACAAACAGATTGTGCCTCTCGAGTCTCTGGCGACGATCACCAAGGATCGTGGTCCCAATGAACTTCTGCGCGAGAACCAACGGCTGATGGTGACGCTGACCGGCCGGCTCGAAAAGCGCGATCTGGGAAGCGCCATAGCCGACGTCAAGAAGGTGCTGGCCTCAACACAGCTGCCTGTCGGATACATCTACGAGATCGGAGGCCAGTACGAAAGCCAGCAGGCCTCCTTCCGCCAATTGCTATTTGTGCTGGGCTTAGCCTTCGCGGCGGTGTTCACGGTAGTCGTAATCCAGTTTCGAGCCTTCTTGCCCGCATTAATTGTTCTGTCGGCTGCCCCGCTTTCGCTGGTGGGAGTATTCCTCTTGTTGCTGATAACAGGCACTCCGCTGAATGTGTCGTCGTTCATGGGAATTATTCTGATGGTGGGGCTGGTGGTGAAGAACGGCATCATTCTGTTCGAGTATTTCGATCGACTCAAGAGTTCAGGCTCTCTCACCGTTACCGAGGCGCTCATCCAAGCTGGACGCATTCGACTGCGTCCGATCCTTATGACAACGCTCTGTACGCTCTTCGGTTTGCTGCCGCTGGCCCTGGGGATTGGCTCCGGTGCGGAGTTGCAGAAGCCGCTGGCGATAGCGGTCATCGGCGGACTGACACTGTCGATGCTAGTGACGTTGGTTGTGATGCCGGTGATGTATGCCGTAACCAGTGGCGAATAGAGCCATGTCGGCAATCTACTGCATAATTCTCAACGCTCCGTACGCCCACACGACGGGCACTGCAAATAGCATGGCGTCAATGCGGTCGAGCATTCCTCCGTGGCCGGGCAGAATTGATCCGGAATCCTTTGCACCCGCGCCCCGCTTTACCAGCGATTCGACTAGATCCCCGAGCTGAGCGGCGATGTTCACGATCACCGAAAGAACGATGATCGGTATGAGTGGCGGTTGCTGCAGACCCCACATGCCACTCTGCCGATCGATCAGCCCAGCCTGAAGCAGCTTCAGGCTGATGGTCGGTGCCTCTTGAAACCACAGTGTTCCGATGACAACGCCGGCCACAATCGACGCGATTGCGCCTTCCCATGTTTTTTTGGGGCTTACTCGCGGCGACATCAGATGGCGCCCCACTGATTTCCCCACGAAATAGGCAAAGATGTCCCCCGCCCAAACTACAAGGAAGGTGTAGATGACAAGTATCGCGCCTGCGGGCTGCTGCCGAATCTGTACCAGTAGCGCCATCGGAACCGCAACGTAGGCGAATGCAAATACGGAGGCGCTCGCCGCGGGATATCCTGTGCGCAACTCCGAGTCGCGCATGGCGATGGTCAGGAAGACGAATGGCGCGAGAGCGGCAGCTAGCGCTAATCCGTAGATCATGGCGGTTGTTTCAACAAGCGCGGTGCGGGTCGTCGTGGCAATGATGACGAAAAGAAAGAAAAGGCCCGTATAAGTGATGGTCGACCGCCACAATGGCTGAATTCCGTATTGCGTCGCCAGCTTCAGAAATTCGGCAATTGCAAGAAGTGCAACGGCTGCTGCGACAATTGCCACCAGGTAGAGCGGCGCTTTCAGCACCAGCAGTAAGACGAGAGGAATGAGGACGGCAGCTGTGACGATCCGCTGGATCAACGCTTCGCCTCGGCGCGGACGTGGGCCGTGGCCTTTTCTGGGGCGTGGAGATGGTCTTTACCAAGTCCTCCGTAGCGACGCTCGCGCTGCTGGTACTCGGCGATACCTTCAAGGAGGTGCGTACCACGGAAATCGGGCCACAATGTCGAGGTGACATAGATTTCCGCATAGGCCAGTTGCCACAGCAGGAAGTTGCTCAGCCGCATCTCGCCGCTCGTGCGGATCACCAGATCAGGATCCGGCAGGTGGCGAGTGTAGAGATGCTCAGCGACCGATTGCTCATCGACTTCCAGGTGATTGAGTCCGCCGTTACGGGCCGCGGCTGCGGCGAGCGACCGGAAAGCATCGACAATCTCGCTGCGCGCGCTGTAGTTCAATGCGAGAGTAAGGATCATCCCTGTGTTGTGGCGAGTTGCATCACTGGCGTACTCCATTTCGCGCTGCACGGACTCCGGAAGCTCATGTTTGCGGCCGATGTACTCGAGACGAATGTTGTGCTCGTTCAGGGTCTTAATTTCCGCCTTCAGATAATGGCAGAGCAGGCGCATCAGGAATGCGACCTCGGTCTTGGGGCGCCTCTTCCAGTTCTCCTCGGAGAAAGCGTAGAGCGTCAGAGCGGGAATTCCGATGCGAGCCGCAGTTTCTACGGTGGACCGAACCGCGGCCACGCCTGCGCGATGGCCCGCGACGCGCGGCATGTGCTTGCGGCGCGCCCAGCGCCCGTTGCCATCCATGATGATGGCGATGTGTTTTGGGAGACGCTCCGGATCGAGCCGCAGGTAAATTTCCGCTTCCTTGCGGTCCATGCCGGCTGGAACTTTGTGTCGCAAAGTAAACCTCGGCAAATCGAAGCTAACACAGGGATTCCAGTGTGTGCAATCGAAGCGGAGGTACGCGGGACGCCCACACGTTTCGGACGTCCCGCGTCTTGAGGTAGTCGTTATTGCGCTTCGGCCGGAACGATTGTCAGCTCAAGGCGCTCCGTGTGCCGGATTACCGTCACGCGGCAGCGCGTTCCAACCTGAGCGTCGGTCAATAGGCGATGCAGATCATCCACGCCGGCGACCGACTTGTCGTCGAGAGCCACGATCACGTCTCCTTCGCGGATACCAGCCTTGCGCGCCGGACTCGATTCTTCAACTCCAAGAACCACAACGCCGCTCTCGTCTGAAAGGTTGTAGAAACGAACCACACGCCTGTGGATAGGCACGGTCTGGGCGGATACACCGATCCAACTCCGCCGTATCCGTCCATCGCGCAGCAGGCGGCTCGCTACAAACTTCGCTGTGTTGATGCCGATCGCAAAGCAAAGTCCTTGTGCGGGCAAGATCGTCGCCGTGTTGACTCCAATCACCTCACCGCGCGAGTTGACGAGCGGACCGCCGGAGTTTCCGGGGTTGAGCGAGGCATCGGTCTGGATCACGTCTTCGATCAGCCTTCCGGAATACGATCGCAAGGAGCGGCCGAGGGCGCTGATCACGCCCGCTGTCACCGTGGATTGAAACCCGTATGGGTTGCCGATCGCGATCGCCATCTGCCCGGGCCTGAGCTGTTTGGAATCCCCAAGC
>Ga0126383_10000010_pt1 | contig 114921 bp, 103 predicted proteins | sample PanSoiMetPlot_35_FD_96882 | JGI IMG/M metagenome (GOLD analysis project Ga0126383, IMG submission 96882) | Tropical forest soil microbial communities from Panama - MetaG Plot_35 | ecosystem: Environmental > Terrestrial > Soil > Tropical forest > Bulk soil | place: Panama | collected 2016-02-17 | reverse complement strand
TAGTCACGTGTTACTCACCCGGTCGCCACTGTACTCATGGATTGCTCCACTTTCTCGTTCGACTTGCATGTGTTAGGCACGCCGCCAGCGTTGATTCTGAGCCAGGATCAAACTCTCGTTTGAAACCTGATGTCGGTCTGGGTAGACCGACCACCTCCGCCCCGCTGAGGGACAGAGGCCTATCTTGTGAGTACGTTCAGACTTGAGCCCGAACATTACCTATCACAACTGGCACGTTCAACCTGTTGTCAAAGACCGAATCGCCCCGGACCGCCTGAGCGGCGGGCATTCAGTCCATGCGAGCTCACTGCCATAGACAGGAATTCGCATGTCCTCGAAACCTTTCAAAACTATCGTTTTTATCGGCGCACTGTCAACCCTTTGCAATCACAGGATTTCCACCTGTTTTGCACAAGGGGAGCTACGATCCAGACTGGAACAGGCACAGGCGTGGAGAACTCTTACGACGCGCAACAAAAACGCTGCTTCCGCGAAACTAAAGCGCATTTTCGGCACGCGCCGAGGCGGAAGACAGTGGAATCATCAAAGATCGCTTGGGAGGTTCTGCTTTTCGCTAAACCCTTCAGGGACATTGTCCCCGAATGCGGGCTCCGGGATCCGGAGCTAATTTGGAGGCTTTAAGAATTGGATGCCGCAGGCTGCTGCAAAGATGCAGACATGCCCAGACACACACTCATGTCCTCGACTCCGACATTTATACCAAACGAAGAGGCATTGCGCAAGGGGGAATCTAGATCGTCAACCAGAACGATTGCAGATCAGAGCTCTGATTGCGGAGCCGACGTACCAACCACCCGATCCCTACTTGAACTCAACCGTCACCAGCTTCGCCACTGCCGAGCCCGTGTTCGTCAAGGTGTGCGTGTAACCGCCCCGCAGCCACTTGACGTCGCCCGACTTGAATTTGCCTGGCATTGGACCCGCGCCTTCGATGTCGCTGCGGATGTCGAGATCGCTGACAGCGACCATCAGGTGCGGTCCGTCATGATGGTGGCTGGGAATGGTCGCGCCCGGCTGCAGCTCAATTTCAGAGACGCGCGCGCCATCGCGCACCGCGACAACCTTCACATGAACTCCGCGAGAATCCTTGACGTCTCCCTCTTTGTCAGTCCATGCCGAAGGAGCATTGCGCATCTTCTCATCTCGCATAAGTTCGATAGTGATGTTGCGGAACGGCTGATCCGAAAGATTGCGCGCGACATGGGAGAAGTTGCCGCGCACGAATCGCGTGTCTCCATCCGAAAGCGTTAATTCCATAGGCTGCTTACCCTCGACCTCATTCGAAACGTGCGAATCTCCCAGCGTCACGAAGAGGTAATCGTGTCCATGGAAGTGAAGCTGCGTTGCCTGTCTGGGCGCTGCTTCGACTTTGTACACGCGGACATATTCGTTATCGATCGTCAGATGATGTGCAGGCTCCGCCGTAATCATTACGGTCGGCCGCTGTGCGAGCGCGACAACCGCCAGCCAGAAAAGCAGAAGGAAAGTTCGTTTCATCGGCGCCAGATACTAGCACTATTTATTGTGAAGGGAAGACGATCTTTCCACCAACGATGGTCGCCACTATTTTTCCAGTCAGGCGCCAGCCATCGAATGGAGTGTTCTTCGATTTCGAGAGAGATTTCGACGCTTCAAAGGTCCAGCGTTTCTTTGGGTCGAAGATGGTGACATCGGCGAACGATCCGCGTTGAAGAGAACCGCGTCCACGAAGGTCAAAGCAACGCGCGGGACCAGCAGTAAACAGTTCCACAATGCGGGCGAGCGGGAATCGCTTCTCGCTATGCAATCTCGTGATGGCTAGTGCGAGCGCGGTCTCAAGTCCGGTGATCCCAAAGTTGGCTCGCTCGAACTCGACCTGCTTTTCGTGCAGCGCATGGGGAGCGTGGTCGGTGGCGATTGCATCCACGGTCCCATCGGCGAGCGCCACCAGAATCGCCTCGAGATCGGCGGTCGAGCGTAGTGGGGGGTTCATCTTGTAGTTCGAGTCGTAATCCGGAATGTCGCTGTCGGTCAGGGAAAAATGGTGGGGCGTGACTTCACAGGTCACCCGCGATTTCGCGCGCTTGCCACGGCGCACTGCTTTCAGCGCATCCGCTGTAGACAGATGGGCGACGTGCAGCCGAGCATTGACGATCTGCATGGCTAGCTCAACATCGCGTTCGACAATACTTGCTTCAGCAGCCGCCGTCATGGCGCGCAGTCCAAGGCGGAAAGATTTCGCACCGGCATGCATCGAACAGTTTTCTGTCATGCGCGTATCTTCGGCATGCTGGACAACAGGAAGGTTGATTTCAGCGGCACGCGTCAGCGCTTCCCGCATAATGTCGTCTTCCAGGATGGGCTTGCCGTCGTCGGTCACAGCGACCGCGCCCGAACGCTGAAGCGCGCGGAAATCGGTCAGAGCTGAGCCACGACTGCCCACCGTGGCCGCCGCGATCGGAAAAATGTTGGCCTGCGCACCACGCTCCGGACGCAATTGCCAGTCGACCCATTCGGGAGAATCCACGATCGGCGCCGTGTTTGGCATGGTGCAAACCGACGTGAAGCCTCCGGCGGCGGCGGCGGTGGTTCCGGTGGCGATCGTCTCCTTGTAACCTTGCCCGGGTTCGCGCAAGTGAACATGGAGATCGATAAAACCGGGTGCAACCACCAAATGGCGCGCATCGAATTTATCGCTGGCGCTCTTGATTTTGCCCGGCGGCGCAATTTCGGCGACACGGCCGTCTTTCAGCAAGACATCCATCGCGGCGTCGATCCGCGACGCCGGATCGATGACGCGGCCGCCTTTGATGAGGAGACTAGTTGTGTTGCGTGCGCTCATATGAATTCGCTATTCGCACTTGGCATTTAGCATTTTGGGCAGCGCTCCTTTGGTTTGGCTAAGTGTCGAATGCTGGTCATTTCATTTTTCCTGCCGCCCGCGCCAGGATCGCCATTCGAGTCGGGACGCCGTTGTGCACCTCGGCCAGGATTCGCGATTGAGCGCCGTCGGCGATGTCAGACGTCAATTCCAACCCGCGAATAATCGGGCCGGGATGCATGACGATCGCATCCTTCTTCGCCATCTTCAGCCGGGCCGAGCTCATTTGGTAACGAGCAACGTATTCCGGCAGATCGATCCGCAGTCCGGCCAAGCGTTCCTTCTGCACGCGCAGCAGCATGATGACATCCGTGCCGCGGAGAGCTTCTTCGATGTTACGAGTGACCCGAATACCGTTCGTCAGGGTCGCGGCTATTTCAGGGACAAGTTCCTCCGGACCGCAGAGAATGATCTTCACTCCGAACTTGCTGAGCAGGTGACAGGCTGAGCGTGCGACACGACTGTGAAAAATGTCGCCAATGATCGCTACCTGTAATCCTTTGAAAGATTTCTTGTTGCGCAGAATCGTGTAGGCGTCGAGCAGCGCCTGCGATGGATGCTCGTGCAGGCCATCTCCAGCATTGATGACTGGAATATCGATGTGCTGCGCCATCACGAAAGGAGCGCCGGCGTTCGGATGGCGGATGACGATGATATCTGCACCGACGGCGCGCAACGTGTACCCAGTATCGAGCAGGGATTCGCCTTTCTCGATGCTGGAACCGCTCGATTGAATCAGGACCGTGTGCGCACCCATTGCTTTGGCGGCGATCTCGAAGCTGCTGCGGGTGCGGGTGGAGGGCTCGTAGAAAAGCAAGACGACACGCTTGCCCTTGAGCAGCGGCCGCGGCTTGTCCGGATTCATCCGCCGGGCAAACTTCAGGATCTTCAACACTTCACTCGCATCGAGATGTTCGATCCCGAGCAGAGAACCACGAGCGGGTTGCATCGACCTCGATCCAATTTCGGGCCGTCGGCAGTGCCCAGGCCGTCTATTGCTTTTCCATCAGAAGAACTTTTTCCGCGTCGTCCACTTCCTTGAGCTTCACCTCGATGATCTGTTTCGCGGTAGTCTGCACGGTTCGTCCGACGAAGGCGGCTTCAATCGGCAACTCGCGATGTCCACGGTCGATCAGAACACAAAGCTGAACCCGAGTCGGCCGTCCATGCTGAAAAAGGGCGTCCATGGCCGCGCGGGCCGTGCGACCCGTATAAAGCACGTCGTCCACCAGAACTACGTTCTTGCCCGCCACAGAAAACTCAATCTCGGTCTTCTGAACAACCGGCTTCGGCCCGAGGGTCGAAAGATCGTCTCGATAGAGCGTGATGTCGAGCGTACCGACTGGAACAGGCTTCTTGTCGATGCGCTGAATGATTCTCGCCAGGCGCTGCGCCAGGGGTACTCCCCGTCGCCGGATCCCAACGAAAGCGAGGTCCGAGGTGCCATTGTTCTTCTCAACGATTTCGTGGGCGAGTCGGATCAGGGTGCGCTCGATCTCAGACGCGGACATTAACTGGGCCTTTTCGTGGATATCGGAAGAACGGTCCAGGTGGGGAGTCATAAACGCTGCATGATACGCGGGCAAGGAAGGTTGGGGCAAGGAGCACGAAACATGGCCGCAAACGCGAGTATTAGCGCGGCTTCAGAATTGCGGCAGCAATTGCGCCCCCGATGGCCGCCATTGCAACGGTCAAGATCAGAGCGAACGGCAGCGAAATAGCGAGCCCCGACGGAGTAAATAGTTCGTGGACCATCGTTTGAATTCGGGCATCGGTCGGATCCGCCCCAATGACGGTCAGCAACTTCAATAATCCTTCTTCCGATTCCTTGTAAGCGTGAAGGACGAACACCTGAATGATGGTGAAAGCAGCTGATATCAGGAAAGAGATCGCTCCTGCAGCACCTCCAACTCGAGACCCAAGTCCTGGGTTGAGAGGAACGCGGGTTCCGCGCCGATAGAAGAAGACGGCCAAGGCTCCCGTGAGCGCGATGCCGAGAAACGGAATGATTCCTATGAGAATTCCGAGAATACCGGCCTTCAACGCAGCCTGAACGGCAATCCTTCTGTCTAAAGCTCCCGCAACGTTTCCAGACTCAATGACAGGGCGCGGGGGCGGAGGGACCGATCGCGCGATCGCACCGATCGGCTCGCTTGTTTCCGCACCGATCAGAACTCTTACCTGCGGGGCACGGCAATGAGGGCAGAATGGACGGCCGTCCTCGACCGGACTGCCACATTTTTCGCAAGGATGATCCACTTGATTGAAACTAGCGCAGACCAGAGGAGAGAGCAAGGCAGCGCGGACTAAATGCCCGCGCCACCGGAATCAGATTCTTTCTTTAAATCGTGTCGCCCTTGCCGTGCGTTCGCACATAGACCAAAGCAAACTTCGTGTGGTTACCGTCGCGATCGATCGCGACGATGTGCTGGTTGTCCTCGGTACCGACCTTCATCTCGATGGAAGAGCCCGCATCTTCTCCACTGCAGGAGACAGGCTTGGAGCCATCGTGCTTACCACCGCCGATGTCTGCGCTCCCGCCTTTCCAATGGCCGTGACACTGGACAACTTTGCCGAATTTCTGAAGCTCCTTGTCATAGTACGCAATGATTTTCTCGGGCGCCTCGTCGGACATGTACTGCATCGCGACAACTCTGACACCAAACCCGGGTCCGGAGATATTCACATTGGCGCTCTTAGTATCGTCGCTGTTCTCTTTTTGAGCGGGCTTGGCGCCCGGGTAAACGGTTAAGCCGGTATCACGAACATCGGCTTGTTCATTCACATGGATGCCGCCGACCGGCGTCTGAATATCCACGCGCTTTTCACCTTCTCCATTCTTCCGATCTTTCACGTCGATGGTGCAGCCCGTCAGCACCACGGCAGCAAACAGAGCTGCGGGAAGAAATTTCAAGGCAGCATTAGGGCTGAACATGGGATCCTCCTGAACTTGGCAGGGCGGGACGGTCGAGGCCCGCGCCTCGGGTGGCGATTCCGGGGATGGTGACCGGTAGACGTCCGCGCACGGGAATTTCTCCGAAAAGCGCTTTCGCCGCAGCCACCTCCGACACGGTCGCATTCGAAAATGTGCAGATATAAGTTTGGGCAGCCGGAAAATCCTGCAGCAGGTATGGATTTCCCATGGCAACCAATGCCGCGCGCGCTGCCGCTTTGTCGAGGATCGTGCTTAATAGCGTGGCGTTGGCGTCGGGAGTGGATCCTGCGTTGTTCCTCCCACCTGCCGTAGGCATCGCGCGTCCTGCAGAGGGAATGGCATAGACGGCAACAATCACCTTTTCTGCCGCCGATACTGCATCGAGCACCGGTGCGGACATGCCCGCGGCGGAGCGATTGTCGACATAAATGACACGCGCATCGGGAACTCGTGCCAGAATTTGCCTCTCAAGCATACGTCCGGATTCGGTGCGCAAGTCTTCTGAAAAGATCACGACAACCAAATGGTTGCGCACCTCCACCACTGACTGGTACGGAAGCGCCGATCCGGTTGTTCCCGCGGAATGTAATGGGAGCACCTCGCCGCTGTCGCGAACGAATGTAAGTGCTTGATCTGCAACCTTCTGACCGAAGGCGACATTCTCCGGCTTTCCCACCAGTTCCGGAACTCTCGCGACGTCAACCAGCCGTGCTTTGTGAAGTCCGATGGAGGCTTTGAGTTCCAGAATCTTGCGCACGGAATCGTCGAGTCGCCGCTGAGAGATCTCGCCGCTTTTCACCGCCTGCACCATTGAGCGATAGGACGCGTCGAGGTCGGCGGGAATAAGAAGCAGATCGTTGCCGGCTTTGAAAGCCTCGACGGCTGCGCGGCCGATGTCGTTCACGTAGAGCCGAGTTAAGCCAGCCATGTCGAGGGCATCGGTGACCACCACGCCTTTGAAGCCCAACTGCTGCTTGAGAAGCCCGGTCACGACCGCACTGGAGATCGTCGCGACTCGATTCGGGTCGGGCTCGAGTGAAGGAATGCTGACGTGAGCCACCATCACAGAGTCCACCCCGGCCTGGATTGCGCGCTCAAAAGGCGGCAGTTCGACCGACTCAAGCCGGCTGCGATCGCCAGTAACCTGGGCAACTCCGAGATGAGAATCTGTCGCGGTGTCGCCATGTCCGGGAAAATGTTTTGCGGTCACGAGCATTCCGCCTTCGTGAGCGCCTTTGATGTAGGCAGCCGCTAGGTCGCCGACTTGTTTCGGGTCCTCTCCGAACGAACGAGTATTGATGATCGGGTTGGCGGGATTGGAGTTCACATCGGTGTCAGGGAAGAAATTCCAATGCACGCCGATCGCTCGCGACTCGAGCGCCGTGATGCGACCGAACTCTTCGGCGTCGCTGAGATTTCCGTCGGCGCCGAATGCCATGGCGTGCGGGAGGTTCGTTGCGCCGATCAGCCGCATGGAAACTCCACGCTCAAAATCGGCGGCAAAGAGAAGAGGCTGGTCCGAAGACCGCTGCAGGCGATTGAGCAACTCGGCAGCTTCGAGCGGCTCGTTCCTGAGAAGTACCGCGCCATCCACCGGCACACTCATCGCGAGCGATCCGATGTGATATTTGCGCACACTATCGCGCAGAGAAAGCCAGGTTGGGTCCTGATCGTTAAAGAACTGAACGCGTACCCAGATCATGAAGACCTGACCGACCTTCTCCTCGGTCGACATCTTGCGCAGAGTCTTTTCAGCCCACTTTTTTCCGTCGTTGTCGAGATGAATCTTGTCGGGCTTCAGGAAACGATCTTTATCCTTGGCAAAAGCGAGCGCAGCTGTGCACAGGAGCAGACAAATCATAAGATTGCGAAGCATCAAGGGAACAATAGCAAAAAGCACCGCCAATCGGACAGGTCTCAAATCACAGGTGTGTGCCAATACCACAGCCCAGAGGGATTCAAGAAGGGGGTTCCGAATAACTCAGACCTGCTCTGCCACCTTCGCAATGGCTTGTGAGTGAGTCTCCGGATCGTCGCCGAAACCCGTCAGCCAGCATACGTCGGGCTCGCGGCGAAACCAGGTAAGCTGGCGCTTGGCATAGTTTCGATGCGCCTGCTGGACAGCGGAAATGGCCTGTTCGCGCGTGAGTCCTCCGCGCAACAATTGGATCGTCTGCTTATAACCCAGCGATGCTAGGGGACGGGCAGCTTCACCGAATCGATGCAGCAAGCGTTCGGTCTCTTCTATCAGGCCGTGTTCGAACATCTGCTCGGTCCGTCGGTTGATTCGCTGATAGAGTGCTTCACGGTCAGGATTGAGTCCCAAGCGCAGCACACGAAATCCCGTCAGGGAATCGCGGCCCTCGCGGAACATCTCAGTCATCGGACGGCGGGACGCGAGGCACACTTCGATGGCGCGGATCAACTTAGGCACATCGTTGGGATGGATGCGCTCGGCGGCATTCTTGTCCAACCGCTGGAGGACGCGATGCAGGTAGCCGGGACCACGCTCTTCACTGAGGGAGCGCAGCCGAACGCGCAGTTCTTCCGAGCGTTGTGGCCCCGGAAAGAGCCCATCAAGCAGAGCGCGAAGATACAACCCCGTACCTCCGGTGATGATCGGAACGCCGCCGCGCGATGCTATATCGCGCAGCGCTGCGCGGGCGAGCCGGGAATACTCGCCGGCCGTAATGTACGAAGTCGGATCAACGCAATCCAAAAGATGGTGGGGCGCCTGAGTGCGCTCGAGGGCTGACGGTTTTGCAGTTCCGATCTCGAATTCGCGGTACATCGCGACTGAGTCGCAATTGACGATCTCGGCGGGAAACTGGCGCGCGATGGCAAGCGAGAGAGCCGTCTTCCCGCTGGCCGTCGGACCAAGAATCGCGACCGCCAACGGCTCGCGGGGCTGGGCGTTCAGCGGAAGCTCCAATGGATGCTAGACCAATAGCGAATGAGAACCGCGATCAGAACGACAATGGCCATCACCAGCAGGCCAGTAGCTTCCGCGGCGTAGGCTGCATATCGATGATGGTGCTTTGGCTCCGACGGTGCTTTTTCTGGAGCGGAGGATTCCACCCCGATATTCTAGTCCTGCACGCGAGCGAATCGACCTGACGAAGAGATCGGGTCATCCGTCAGTTCGCAACGTCACGGAACTGCGGAACCGATGCGTTACACTACCAAACTAAGAGCATGGCAACGCTGCACTCCAGCCGCGATGACAAGCTTTTGCGCTTTGGCGTGTTCGAGCTAGATCGAGCGGCCGGAGAATTGCGGAAGAATGGCGCCCGCGTACGGCTCCAGGAACAACCCCTGCAAGTCCTGCTGACGCTTCTCGAAAACGCGGGACAAGTCGTAACGCGAGAAGAACTGCGGCAAAGAGTCTGGCCATCCGACACGTTCGTTGATTTCGATCACAGCCTGAACACCGCGGTAAATAAGATCCGCGAAGCGCTGGGCGATTCTGCATCCAGTCCGCGATTCGTGGAGACCCTAGCCCGCCGCGGCTACCGGTTTATCGCTCCGGTTAATGGCGTAGATACATCGCCCGCTCTTGCAACCAATGCAAACGCAACTGTACCTGAGAAAGCCACTGCGGAGGTATTGCATCCTGAACTCCACGTTCCATTACCGCGGCGCGGGCTGGTGCGCGGCCTATTTGCGCTGATCCAGGTGATGTACCTCTGTTTCTACTTGAGCGCCCTTTATCACCTTCGAGATGTGGATCGCGTGGCTGGCGAATTTCTTACCGATTGGGAAACGAAGGCGATCGTGATAGCGGTGCTCGTTACCGGCGCGGCGGGAATCCCGTTGCGTTTTTACCTCATCTCGGCGGTGGGGTTCGATTTTCGAAAGCTTGGCGAGAAATTTCGGAGACTGTTTCCGTTTCTACTCGCACTCGATCAGCTATGGGCAGTCGCTCCATTTCTCCTTCTTCCACAGATCGGCATTGGATTGGCGTTTGCGGCCACGGCGGCACTGCTTTATGTTCCGTTCTCGGAGAGGACGCTGGTCAGAATGGCGTATCCGTAATTGAGAGGACTGGAGATTTCCTAGAAAGAAGGAACCAATGAAATATCGGCGCTTCGGGCGTACTGGGTGGGACGTGAGCGATATCGCCTACGGCCTGTGGGGGATGAGCGGTTGGTCCGGCTCGGACGACCAGGAGTCGCTCGCCTCGCTTCAACTCGCGGTTGACCTCGGCTGCAACTTCTTCGATACGGCTTGGGCTTATGGAGACGGGAAAAGCGACGGATTGCTCGGAAAGATTATTGCGAACAATCGGGGTAAGCGACTCTACGCCGCCTCCAAAGTTCCGCCGAGAAACTTGAGGTGGCCAGCGTCGCCCAAGGATCGCTACCACGACGTTTTTCCCCGTGATCATGTGATGAAATATGCGCGCCAGATTCGCGAGAAACTGGGGACGGATTCCATCGACTTGCTACAGTTTCACGTCTGGGACGATCACTGGACAACAGAATCCGAATTCCGGGAAACCGTCGACGAGCTTAAGAAATTGGGTATGATCCGCTTTTTTGGACTGAGCGTAAACCGATGGGAACCGGAAAATGGACTGGCAGCTATGCGCACAGGGCTCGTCGATGCCGTGCAGGTGATCTACAACATTTTCGATCAGGCGCCGGAAGACAAGCTCTTCCCGCTGTGCCGTCAACTCGACATCGGGATCATCGCGCGCGTTCCTCTCGACGAGGGCAGCCTCGGCGGGAAAATGACGCGCGAGACACACTTCCCCAAAGATGACTGGCGTGCGAAATATTTTGGGCCTGAGAATCTTGCCGCAACCATGGACCGGGTCGACAAGTTGAAAAAAACAATTCCCAACAGCATGGGCCTTCCCGAACTGGCGCTTCGCTTCATCCTCTCGAACCCCGACGCACACACGACCATCGTGGGGATGCGTAAGCCAGAACACGTCCGCGAGAACATTGCGACCAGTGACGCCGGGGCACTCGATACTCACTTGCTTCATGAAATAAAAAAACACCGCTGGGATCGATCTCCGCAGCGGTGGTCCGACTGACGATCAATTGCGAGTGTTTCAGGGTCCAACGGTCAGATTCAGGATCGGGGCTTTACAGTCCGTATACGGATGTCCGAACAAGAAGATCGCAGCCGCCTGCTGCGCGCGTTCGTCACCTAGTGGTCGATTTCCAAATGCCGTGAAAAGGCCGGTGATCCCTGCTTCCTGAATGGCGGGAGTGTTTCCAAAAGTGGGGTTCTCGAAACCATTGGTCGACGCACGTTTGCCGGCCGCTTTTGGATTCTGCGGGTCGTTCTGACGACACTTCTCCGGATCGTCTGAGAAGTCCACGTATTTAGTGACGTTCAATAGCTTCGTCAGATCATGGAAGGAGGCTCGCGAGTGCAGGTGGCAAGGATCAGCCGGATCATCGAATTCCGAAGGTTCTATTACTACACGAACCATCGGCGTATCCACTTTCAAAAGTGGAAGATTCGGGGTTCCCGTGTCCGCCGTTCCTGAGAGCGAAAACCCTACAAGAGAATTGACGCCATACACGAGCGAAATCTCGGTAGCGTATTCGCGATCAGTCGTAGGCGGATAGCTGTCTCCCACTCGCCCGTTAAGGCGCCCTGCAACAACGTAGGCGTCGGGCTTCGGCAAGCGAATGACATATCGGCCACCCTTCGCATCCAGGGCGTGCTGAAAGCTTGCGGCGTCAGTTGTCGCCGGGACCATCAGCGAGTCTGGAGTTCCGGGACCAGGCGTTCCGCGCGCCGGAACCGCCAGAGTGTAAACCCCCGAAGGCAGCGTCATATCATTGGAAGCTTTGACGAACAGATCGTGATGCCCTTGCGCTTTCGGAGCAATCGCTATCACGGTGTTGGCGTCTTTGGGATCGGCGGCGAACGCCCACGGACCTTCAAATTCAATGTAGACGTTCTGGGTGGCCGTAGCAGCCGCCGGAGTCGAAGCTTGCTTCTGTGGCTCTTTCGAAGATTCGCAACCAGACAGCATTGCAATCACTGTCAGGGTGCCCGCAAGTAGGAATCGGCCGACGAGTGGGAGTTGTGTCATGGGACTTATCCTCCTAAGTGAGCGTTCGGCTTACCAGAAATCTATTGGCGCCCGTAGGCGGCAAAAGCAGACCAGTAATACGGATGAGCTGTCTCTGGGCTAGCCAGCATCTTTTGCGAAGTCTGGCGAACCGCTTCCGAAACACGCATTCCGCCTAGTAGGTTCCGGTAGAACTCTTCTACATAGCCGCGCGTTTGAATGGCATCTATTGGCCATCTGCTGGCGACGACATGAGGCACACCTGCCCGCAGCAGAGCGTCGGCGAGACTGTTGAAACCATTCTCGTCGCGATCTCGTGCGCCAGCTGTGCTGCAGGCAGAGAGCACCGCCAACTGCAGACGTGGCATCGGCAGTGTGTGCAACATCGCTGCATCCAGCAAGGCTGGATTTCCTGTCTGTGGGTCCTTGTCGTCCATCGTCAATCCGTCGCTGCCGGGTGTAGAAGACGAATGTCCGGCGTAATTGAAGACCTGAGTCGTGCTCAGTGCTCTTTTGACCGCCGACAGAGTGGCCCCCGGAGTCATCAGCAATTGCGCCTCGTGGAAGCGGCTACTAACGGTTTCGGCCTGCTCTCGCACTCCGGGTGGTGGGAATGACCCGCGCGGAGCGGATGTGCTGGCAACGATCAACGCTGCAGAATCGCTGGAAAGTACGGTATCTCTGCGCAATCGTTCACTCGCTTGGAGGCCCTGCGAATAGACGATCGGCATCCGTTGGACCAAGTAGCGCTGGTTCGAGTCGAGCAGCGTTTCGAATGGCAACCGTGAAGTCCAGCTGTCGGTCTCGATTACCAAGGTTCGTTTCGGATCGAGTCGTTTTTCCAGCGGAGCAATTAGCAGGGAATACAATGCGCGACTGTCGCGGCGGAACGCTGTCATCTCCGAGGCAGGATCGGAAGACAGACTGTAGAGGCGGTCCGTCAGCTCCTCCACATTCACCGCTGTTTTGGGAACCCAGTTCGTCGCGATTCCTTGATTGTCAAACAGCCATACCGCTACTCCATCCGGCAAGGACGCGCACGCAAGAACCGTCTCGTCGGAAAAAAGAGGTAGCCGCGAATTGAGCCACGAGGGAAGGGGTTCAGTTTTTGCCGTTCCGTGAGCCAGCTTGCGGGAAGTCCATTGCGACGAAGCAAGATACCATTCGAAAGCCGCTAGCGAATCCTGTTGACGTCCCTCCAGCAATTCCGCTTCCGCGAGTCCGAGATAGACCGGGGCCGCATTCTCGATCCATTTGATCCGGTCCGACTCTTTGTCCATCTGCTGCAGATTTTTCTCACTTAATTTGAGGGCGGCGCGATAGGCAGACTTGGCTTCATCGGTGTGCCGGCGGCGCAGCTGCACTTCACCAAGCGTGAAATAAAAAGTCTCCGCGAGATAGTCATTCGAAAGCGTCTGGAGTTCGGTCTGAACTCCAGTTAGATGTTCCAGCGCACTTTCTATTTTGTTTTCGCGAGCCTCGAGCTGTGCCGCACGGATACTGGCCTCAATGCGGTGATTCTGGGTGGCGGAACTCGGAGGAGCAAGGGCGTACAAACGGGCCGCCTCAGCGTAGTGTCGGGCAGCAATTGCGGGCTGATTCGCTTCGGTGGCCGAGTCTCCCGCCTCCCGGTGAGCGGCCGCGCGAACCGTCGGTTCGCGGTCATGGTCGATCAGCGAGATGCCATCGTCCAGAGCCGCGAGCTGCAAGTGCGGCCAGTTCGCAACGTACGCGCCCCCAGCCAGGAATGTGTAGCAGTTGTAACCTCGCAGCGGGATCGCATTCTGGGACCAAAACCGGTCGAAACAATCATTCACCGATTTCCAGCCGGCGCGAAGATCACCGAATTCGAACTGATCCCCTGCAACAAAGCCGGCCGAGCGGAGGTACAGGTTGCCGTATCCGCTCTGTTGCGCCAGTGCGAGTGCCTGTTGCGAGGTGCGCAGGTCAGCTTCAAGATCGCCCATCAGCCCCGAGCACACCGCCGACTCGAGACGTAATTGAATATGCAGCCAAATGTAGGGATACCGCTCTGACTGTGTGAGGGCCGAAGCTGCATGACCGAGGCAATCTTCACTTTGACGATTCAACTGCGCCGCTAAAATGGCCTCGAACTCAGCACGCAGTTCTCCCGCGACGTTGCCGGAGGAATGAAATGCTCTTCGGGCAATCTCAGCCTGCACTGCTGCGGTGTCGAAAGCATCAGCCCCGTTCGCCTGAGCCGCACGCGACAGCGCGCCAACTGCGGAGGCAAAGCTGGTCGAAGATGCGCCTCGAAGGAGATCAGAAAGCCAGGCGTCGCCATACTGTTGCTCCGTCAACTGGGCCAAAAAAAAAAGCGCCGGTCGGGCGCCGGGGTCCGCGGTCCTACGACCATCAGGGTAAGCCTCGGGCAGCCACGAGCTGACGGTCAGATCAAGATATTCCTCGTGGCGCTTTTCGATCTCAGACCCCAAATTTGGATCGCCGCTCCGGGCAATCAATTCAGAAGGCGAAAGCAGCGGAGCGCGGCTCTCATTTTGTTTCAGCTTGCTGCGCAAGGCATCGGCCCGTTTCCGAGCTTCCGCAGCCCAGTCGCTGGTTGAATCAAGCTTCAGATAACGATCCCAGTCATCCAGCGCCTGCCGGAAAAGGAATTGATGCTCTGCGACGATCGCCCGGTTAAATAGCGCAACCTGATCGTTTGGTTGCAGGGCGAGTGAGCGGCTGAGTTGCTCAAATGCGGCGCCAAGATCCTCGGAGCGCCCCCCGATCTGTGCACGCTGAAAGTAGGCGGCGCCAAGATCAGTAAGCGCGCTGGCAGAATTAGGCGAAAGCTGCAATGCGTGATGAAGCGTATCAATCGCTGGATCGTAGCGTCCCTCAAGAAGATCGGCCCGAGCTTTAGCCTGAAGCCATGATGGATCCGCAGGATTCGCTCCGAGCCCCTGCGCAATCAACGCTTCCGCTTTGAGGAGGGAGGCTGGACGCGAGAGGAACGATCCGTCCGGTCCGAGTTGCACATGTGGAGGCGCGTACGAAGCCCCTGGCAACCTGAGTTCGAGGGTTCGCTGCTGAGTGTAGGCCTGAGCAAGCAAGCGATCGACGTGATCGACGCCTTGGGACCTCTGCGATTGCCACACTCCGAAGCCGACCAGTGCCGCCAAGGCCGCGCCTGCCGCCGCCAGTCTGGGAATCGTGATCCATCGTCTCGCCGGGCGACGTTCGGTGACAACGCCGGCGATCCGCTGTGCAAGTTGCTGCTGCCAATCAAGTTTGCTGCTAGCGAGACTTGCGATGTCCTCACGTTCCGAAGCGGTCGTTTCCCCGCGCAGGTCGACTACAGCCTCGTGCAGCAATTTCCCGCAATATTCACAAGAACTGGCGTGTTGGATCTGAGGAAGCGCTTTTTCCGTTTCCGTCACCCCCGAAACTATGGCAGACCAGATCCCGGAGTCAGGGCAGTCCGGCTGCCGACCTGCCGCATGTCCTGAGGCAAGGCTTTCAAGCTGGTCATCAATTTGTGCGCACTGCTCGAAACGCTGCCGGCAGAGGTCACATTCGCGAAGGTGGGGATGAAGATCAGCTGGATTGAGGGGAGGGTTTGCATCGTGAACTGCACCTTCATAGAGTTCTGCGATCTGGTGCGGTTGCAGGTGTTCGCTCGACGTTCGCTCCAAGACTCCTCCCCCTTTCTTCTACAACGATTTTGCTCGTCGAATTCCTTCTCCATTCGTTGCGCTAGTGTTATCCGTGACACCGGCTGCCAGAATATGACTCCGTACCAGTAAGGTCATTCGGCGCAGGGCAGTTTCTACTCCTTTCGTAGACAACCCGAATCCAGGAATGGTGGCGATGGCGCTGGCGCTCAAACCATGTCGGTAATGGAGCCAAAATATCGCACGATTTCTCTCTTGGCTCTCGCCGCTGGCGACCCTTTGCACAATTTCGTCAATCTGCCGCAACAGGATTCCGCGCTGCAAATGATCCTGATGGTCTCGTGGCTGGACCTTCACGCGCTGATCGTCAAGCAGCGGATCTGTTTTTTCGGCTCCCCGTTTTTCGGCGCCAGCGGCTTTGAAATGGTCGCGCACGACGTTGGCGGCGACAGTTTTCAGGAATCCGAAAATCGCGTCGGTGTGGTGTGACTCGAAGGACCTCAGCAAGCGGCTATCGTCGTCACATAGCTTGAGGTAGGTTTCCTGAATCAAATCGTCGAGCAATTGTGGAGTGGGGTCACTCCAGCGGCACGCTGTGCGCAACACAACTTTAGAAATCAGGGGATGAAATCGGCGGATGAATTCCCCCCATGCCACCGGGTTTTGCATTCCGGCGCATGCTTTGATCAGCTCTTCCGACGACAACGACGAATAGCGCGCCGACATCCAACACCAAGCGTTGGCAGATTCTACAACACGCCTTCAGAGGATAATGCAACAGTTTTAATAGAGTATTGCAATTGAGTATGTACTTGTCACTGCATGTCACGCAAGCAATCGCGCCGCTTCTTTTGCGTAATAGGTAAGTATGATGCTGGCGCCGGCGCGTCGGATCGAGAGCAATGATTCCATCATTACGCGTTCCCGGTCAATCCACTGGTTGCGGGCCGCCGCCTCGATCATGGCGTACTCGCCCGACACCTGGTAGGCAGCCAACGGAAGATCAAAGCGTTCGCGGGCCGCAGCAATCACGTCGAGATAGGGTAAGGCGGGCTTCACCATAATGGCGTCGGCGCCCTCTTCGATATCCGCTTCAATCTCTCGCATGGCCTCGCGGACGTTGGCGGGATCCATTTGGTAGGAGCGGCGGTCGCCAAATTGAGGAGCCGAGTCGGCCGCCTCGCGAAACGGGCCATAGTACCCGGAGGCGAATTTCGCCGCATAGGAAAGGATCGGAGTGTTAGTTAGCTGGGTCTGATCGAGCGCCTTGCGGATCGCGGCTACCCTGCCATCCATCATGTCGGAGGGAGCGATAACGTCGACGCCTGCCTTGGCCAGAGAAACCGCAGTCCGGGCCAGCAGCGACAGGCTCTCGTCGTTAGCGATCTCATATTCGGTGGATACTGGTGGCGCCGCCGCGGCCGCGCCGAGCGATTGCGCGCCGGCCTTTACGACTCCGCAGTGTCCGTGCGACATGTATTCGCACAGGCAGACATCCCCCATGATCACAATGTCGCGGATCTCACTCTTGATAGCACGTGCGGCCCGCTGGACGATTCCATCATCCGCCCAAGCGCCCGTTGCAACCTCGTCCTTCTTCTCGGGCAGTCCGAAGAGAATGATCGCGGGCACGCCAAGCGCACGCGCTTCGTGCGCTTCCCTGATCGCTTCGTCGACCGAGAGATTGAACACTCCCGGCATCGATCGCACTTCCTTCCGCACTCCCTCGCCCGGGCAGACAAACATCGGATAGACAAACGACTCCGGAGAAAGGCGCGTCTCCCGAACCAAAGCACGCAAGGTTTCGGTACGGCGCAGGCGGCGAAGTCGGGTGACAGGAAATGCCATGGCCCGATTCTAGCAGCCAGAATGGGCTCTGTAACCGCGGCTCATGTCACAGCCGCCTGTGATTGGAATCACGCAAGGGGGAGGCCACAGCGCTGCCCCAATCCGAAGGCTGGTTACCAAAGTAACCTCCGGTGGCTAGGGCGTTAACTCAACAGAACACTCAGAACCTCTTATGATGCAGTGTGATGCCGACGCGTCGGACTTCCATATGGGTTGGAGCAGGGGCCTTTTTCGGGGCGTTCGCCCTGGCTCCCCACATCGTTTCCGGCGTTCACTTTCGGTTAGCGGTCGGAGATTTGGCACCCCTGCTTGTCGCCACCGTCACAGTAATCCTGTGCGTCCGCAATGCAGTCGACAGCCGCGGGCCCACCCGGCTGTTCTGGTGGCTGCTGGCCTCCGGCCTCATCATGTGGTGGTTCAACCAGGCAGGTTGGGCTTGGTTTGAAGTCATTCTCCGGCACCCCGTCCCCGATCCCTTCGTAGGCGACATTGTTCTATTCCTTCATGTCGTACCGATCATGGCGGCGGTCGCGATCCGGCAACAGACCGTAGGCGAGAGCGAGGGCATGTTGGCGAGCGCCCTGAACGTAATGGTGCTCCTGCTGTGGTGGATCGTGGTGTACGCGTTCGTGATTTTTCCGGACGAATACATCATTTTTAACCAGCCGATCTACAGCCGCAGCTGGGATCTTCTGTTTCTCATCGAGGGATTGATTCTGGTGGGAATGGCAGGCTGGGCCTTTTTCAGCTCCCAAGGAGCTTGGCGAACGATCTACCGGAACATATTCCTAGCCGCCATTCTTCACACCGTATCGTCGCAGTTGATCAACAATGCCATCGCTCACGGGACCTACGTGAGCGGAGGGGTATACGATCTCCCGTTCATGGCATCGCTGCTTTTCTTCCTGGGAGCGGCAATCGAAGGACGAACACACCTCAATCAGACGCAGGTCTTGCCTTCGCGTCCCTCTGCGGAAGCCAAGCTGGCCCCCCATCTCGCGAAAGTGGCGCTTCTATCACTTCCCCTCTTCGGCTACTGGACCCTTTTCATCAGCGAAGCGTCGATACGTCTGCAGCACATTCGTTTCGCGGTAGCTATGGCGGGAGTCGCCGGCCTGGCGTTCCTAATTTTCTTAAAACAGCACTTGTTGGATCGTCGGCTGGTGCAGTTGCTCAGGAAATCGCACGAGAGTTATGCCACGCTGCAGCGACTTCACAGCCGCGTTATCCAACAGGAAAAGCTCGCTTCTCTGGGGGAATTGATTGCGCTGGCCGCCAGTGAACTCGACTATCCCCTATCGGAAATTCTGACAAGCTCCGAGCGGCTGGCAGCCTGCAGCAATTTGAAAAGCGAGCAGCTCTCGATCGCACAGAAGATCGGACAACAAGCGCGTCGCACGCGGGAGCTCGTAAACGATCTGCTCAGCTTCGCTCAGCAAACGCCTGGCGATAAGGTGCCGTTGGATCTGAAACCGCTCGTGCAACGCGCGGTGCAGATGGAAGGTTTCAAGGTCGACAGTCGCGAGATCACACTCACTGTGCATAGCCAGGATCAGCTGCCGCGGGTGCAGGGGAATTCCAACCAGCTGTTGCAGGCTTTCCTGCAGATCGTCGAGAACGCCGTCGAGGCCTTGGAGGAATCCGGTGGCGGCCAACTGCTGATCTCGCTCCGGCGAGACGAGCAGGAAGTTGTTTTGGAGTTCGCCGACACCGGGCCCGGCCTCAGCAATCCTGAGCGCGTGTTTGACCCTTTCTACACCACAAAACCTGTTGGGAAGGGCACCGGTCTTGGACTAAGCGCCACTTACGGAGTCATCCGAGACCACAAGGGGCAGATCAGCTGTCACAATCGTCCCGAAGGTGGAGCGGTGTTCGAGATACGATTGCCGCTTATCAAAACCGGCGCCGGAATAGCCGAAGTTGCGGCCCAGGCATAACCTCTAGCCGCCGCTCGCCACAATGGCATCGGCAATGCGGGCTGCTTGAGCGGCAGCGCGAACATCGTGCGTCCGGATCACGTGTGCCCCCTTCAGAATAAGCGTGGTCTCACTAGCAAGTGTGCCGTAGAGCCGCTCTTCGACCGGAGCGTCAATGCTGTCCTTCCCGAGGGTCCGCCCCAGAAACGACTTCCGGGACGTGCCGGCAAGCAATGGATAACCCAACTGCTGTAGATCGGCAAAGTGCGCGAGCAGAGGATAATTCTCTTCAAATCTCTTTCCAAAGCCGAACCCAGGATCCAAGGCGAGATGATCGCGTTTAACGCCGGCCAAGGTAGCAGCCTCGGCAAACTGCCGAAGTTCGCGTTTTACCAGCAAAATTGGATCGCCAATGGGCGGCAACGATCGCCACTCCTCCGGTCTTCCACGCGTATGCATTAGCACGGCGCCCACCTTAAGTTCCGCGAGCAGCTTTGCCATCTTGGGATCCCAGCGGAAGCCGCTGATATCATTCACAATTTCAGCACCCACCTCGACGGCCGCGCGCGCTACACCCGACTTGTAGGTATCGATGCTGACGATAGCGTCCGGCTTGCGTCGCTTGAGGTCGCGGATGACCGGAACCACCCGCCGCAACTCTTCCTCTTCCAATACCGCAGGGTCCGATTTCGCTTCCCCAGCGGTCGCTGCGCCGGGACGGGTCGATTCTCCGCCTACATCGATGATGTCGGCTCCCTCGGACAACAACTGCTCCGCTCGCGCCAGCGCCTTTTCCGGTTCTAGGAACTGCCCGCCATCGGAAAACGAGTCGGGAGTAACGTTGACTACGCCCATGATGAGCGTGCGACGTCCCAATTCGAGCGAACGAGACCCCAGATTCCAATGAAACACGCTGCGCATTGAGCCGTTATTCTAAACGTCCCGGGAATCGCCCCAATGCTAGAATTTGCTTGATGCTAAGCCGACGGTTACCTTCACCGCTCTTGATGATCGTGCTGTTGGCTGCCGCAACAAGCTGGGCGGCACCGCCTCGGGCATTGCCGGATCGAATCGCGAGTATTCTCGGTTCGGGCGATCTGCAACGCGGCTTCTGGGGCGTCGAAGTTGTTTCCCTGTCATCGGGGAAGACACTTTACACCCAGAATTCCGACAAGCTCTTCACCCCGGCATCGAACACGAAACTGTTTACGACTTCGGCGGCCCTGTCGCTGATCGGGCCTGACTACAAGTTCCTCACAACCGTTGAGACCAGCGGCACGCTCGATCGCTACGGTCGCTTGAACGGCGACCTGGTCCTCGTTGGGCACGGCGATCCCAATCTTTCCGGGCGCGAGTTGCCGTACGACTTGCGCACGCAGCGCAATGACCACCCGATTCAGGTTCTGGAATCGCTAGCTGACTCGCTCGTGCAAAAAGGCGTGAAGTACGTGGATGGTGACATTGTCGCGGACGATTCCTATTTCGCATTCGAGCGCTATGGAGAAGGCTGGAGCCAGGATGACCTGGTATGGGCTGACGGGGCACCGGTCTCTGCGTTGACGATCAATGACAACGTCGTCTTCGTGAACATCCTTCCCGCGGACCGCCCGGGCGAAAAAGCATTCGTCACGGTTACCCCGTTTGCCGACTACTACCGTCTCGACAATCGCATCATCACCACTCCCGCCGGCACGGGGCGAAAGTTCTTTGTCAACCGCGAGCCGGGCTCGACTGTGCTGACCTTATGGGGCAATATGCCGCTCGACGATTCCGGAGCGAATGAAGCGCTGGCGATCGAGGATCCGGCAGAATTCGCAGCTGCTCTCTTCCGCCAACTACTTGAGAAGCGCGGGATTATTGTCTACGGCGGTCACCGTACCCGGCATACCGAACTGGCGACGCTCGGAACATTCACGGCAACCGCCCTGGCGCCCTCGCGTGGCGGAAACGACGATCCACACCCTCTGAGAACCAACCTGGCCGTCGTTCTCGCCAGCTACCAATCGCAGCCGTTGGTTCAGGACATCCGCGTCATCAACAAGGTAAGCCAAAACCTGCATGCTGAAATCCTGCTGCGGCTGCTGGGCCGAGAACGCGGTACAGCTGGATCGATCGAGGGCGGTCTGGAAGTATTGCGCGGATTCATGAACCAGATCGGCGTCCCTCCTGACCAGTACGTTTTTTACGATGGCTCGGGGCTGTCGCGTCAGAACCTGGTTACACCGCACGCCATCGTGCAGCTGCTGCGTTATGCCTCGGCTCAACCCTGGGGCGCGGCCTTCAAGAACACGCTGCCTGTCTCCGGAACCGATGGGTCTCTTTCTGAACGGCTCAACAGCTCTCGGATGCAGGGACGAATCTTCGGGAAGACCGGGTCCCTGGGCGGCGTCAAAACCCTCTCCGGCTACGCTACAACCGATAGCGGCGACTACGTCGCTTTCTCGATCCTCTCGAACAATTTCAATCTGCCCGGTAAACGCGTGACCGACACCATCGACCAGATCGTGCAGGCGATTGTTGAGGATGGACCCGAAACAAAATAGCGCATTCGTTACTTCCTGGTCATTTTCAGCAGCGCGATAACGTGATTAGCGCTCTTTGGAGAATCCCCTCTGTTTTGCAAAGTACTTGATATTTTCTTGGGATCCTCGCATAATCTGTTTATGCTTGAGCATCGTCCGCGGCGATTTCGTTCTCCTTCGAACCTGTCGCGTACTTCTCCGATCGACTCTCGCGCGGTTGAGGATCTGCGGTACATTCGCCAGACGATGGAACGTTCTGCCGCATTTACGGCGGTTCCGGGATGGGGGATGGTAGCGGTCGGCGTAACCGCATTTCCGACGGCATGGCTAGCCTCTCGTTATGCCTTCGACTTGCGCTGGCTGGAAATCTGGCTCGCGGAGGCGGTACTTGCAGCAACAGTCGCCATTGTCTCGATCCATTACAAGGCCGGACGACATGGTCTGCCGTGGACCAGTGGACCAGGCCGCAAAGTCGCACTGAACTTTCTTCCGGCAGTAGCTGCGGCCGCGCTGTTGACGGTTTCAATCTTCAAGGCCGCGCTTGGCTACGAGCTCGCCGGGGTGTGGCTCATACTCTATGGAGTGGGGATCGTAAACGCCGGAGTGTTTTCGGTTCGCCCGGTTCCCGTGATGGGTGCAAGCTTCATGGTGTGCGGTGCTGTCGCTTTAGCAATGCCCGGCATCTCAAATTGGGCTCTGGCGGCAGGTTTTGGCGGACTTCATATCATCTTCGGGAGTTGGATTGCGAGAGAGTATGGCGGGTAGAAACCAGCAAGCGCGCGACCACGGTCGAAGCGAGATATCTGGACGCGGAAAAGCCCGCGTTCGGCGCGAGGCGGGCGAGATTCCAGAACTCGACCGGCTAATTCACGAACGCGCCCGACTCGGGATCATCAGTGCCCTGGCGGTTAACGATTCGCTGAATTTCGGTGATCTGAAACGCCTGCTCAAGACCACCGACGGCAACCTGAGCGTGCATGCACGCAAGCTCGAAGAAGCGGGTTACATTTCCTGCAACAAATTTTTCGAGGGACGAATTCCCCGTACTGAATATCGCCTGTCAGCGGCAGGACGCCGTGCCTTTGAACAATATTTGCGGGACATGGAAGAAGTGATCCGGCTGGCTCGCTAGACCGCCCACTATTTCTTGGCAGCAAACTCCTTCATCGAACTCCGCACTGGATGCCGGCTTTCATACGCAGCAATGTCAGCTTCATGCTGCAGCGTCAAGCCGATGTCGTCGAGGCCATGCAGCAAGCAATGCCGCGAGAACTCGTCCATGGTGAATGGCACAGATAAGCCGTGATTATCGTCCACGCGCAGCGCTTCCAGGTCGATCGTGAGTTCGTAGTCATCATGCTTTTTTGCGCGAAGTTGGAATTCCGCGACGTGCTCTTCGCCGGTCTGAACAGTTAGCAGTCCATTCTTCAGGCTGTTGTTCGCGAAGATGTCGCCGAACGAAGGTGCAATGACCGCGCAGAATCCATAGTCCGAGAGAGCCCATACCGCGTGCTCGCGCGAAGAACCACATCCGAAATTCTTGCCTGCCACGAGAATACTTGCGCCGGCATTTCGTGGATGGTGAAGAACGAATTCGCTTCGCTTCTGGCCATCGGGCAAGAATCTCCAGTCGTAGAACAGGAACTCCCCGAATCCGGTACGCTCGATCCGTTTCAGAAACTGTTTCGGGATGATTTGATCGGTATCGACGTTTACACGCTCCAGAGGAGCCACTTTCCCGGTATGTTTGCGAAAAGGTTTCACGCACGCTCCTTGGCGGCGGCTTCCAGAGTTTCCTGAAATTTCCAGTTGCGGATGTCGGTGAAGTGCCCGGTAATCGCCGCAGCCGCAGCCATCATCGGGCTCACTAGGTGCGTGCGTCCGCCGCGCCCCTGGCGGCCTTCGAAGTTGCGGTTGCTGGTCGAAGCGCAACGCTCGCCCGGTTGCAGAATGTCGGGATTCATCCCAAGGCACATCGAGCAGCCTGATTCTCGCCATTCGAATCCGGCATCGAGAAATATCCTGTCCAAGCCTTCCCTCTCGGCGGCATGCTTGATCGCCTGCGAGCCGGGCACAACCATGGCGCGCACCTTGGGATTTACGCGGTGTCCTTTCGCCACGCGTGCCGCGGCGCGCAGGTCTTCGATCCGCGAGTTGGTACAAGAGCCAATAAAGACTCGGTCGACAAGAATCTTTTCGATTGGCACTCCCGGTTCAAGGCCCATGTAGGCAAGAGCTTGCTCCGCAGCGCGACGATCCGTTTCGGCGGAAAAAGACGAGAGCTCTGGGACTCTCGAGCTAACAGGAACCACCATGCCAGGATTCGTTCCCCATGTAACGAAGGGAGCGAGAGAAGCAGCCTGAATTTCAACGACGTGGTCGTACTTCGCGCCCGAGTCAGACGCGAGCGAACGCCAATGCGCGACGGCGACGTCCCACTCTTCTCCTTTGGGCGCAAACTGCCGGCCACGCATGTAAGAGAAGGTCGTGTCGTCGGGCGCAATCATCCCGGCTCGCGCGCCAGCCTCGATGCTCATATTGCAGAGTGTCATCCGGCCTTCCATCGAGAAACCACGGACCGCCTCACCGGAGTACTCGATCACGTATCCGGTAGCCCCGTCCGTGCCGATCTGGCCGATGATTCCTAATGCGAGGTCCTTCGCCGTCACGCCCCCGGGCAGCTTCCCACGAACATCGATCAGCAGCGATTTTGGTTTCTTTTGCGGCAGGGACTGCGTTGCCAGCACATGCTCAACCTCCGAGGTCCCGATTCCAAAGGCGAGCGATCCGAAAGCTCCATGCGTGGAGGTGTGGCTATCGCCGCAGACAATCGTCATACCGGGCAAAGTCAGTCCGAGCTCCGGCCCTATGACATGCACGATGCCCTGCTCCGGGGAGTCCATGTCAAAAAATGGAATGCTGAACTCGCGGCAATTCTGCTGCAAGGCCGCAATCTGCTTCGCCGCTATCGCATCGGTGAGCGGCAATCCGCGCGGCGTCGTGGGAATGTTGTGATCGACGGTCGCGACGGTGCGAAGGGGTTGGCGGACCTGTCGGCCATTGGCCCTCAGACCGTCGAAAGCCTGCGGCGAAGTCACCTCGTGCACAAGGTGCAAATCGATGTAAAGAAGAGGAAGCTGGCCCTCGGGTACTTTGACGACGTGGGCATCCCAGACCTTCTCAAAAAGAGTGCGTGCAGACATACAAAGTCAATTGCAGAGGTTAGAAATCGATTGCAGAAAGGAAAAACCTAGTTCAACCCCGATTTCTGGGGGAGGACCGCCGGTTCCCGCAATCCCTTAACGTCTGAAACTGTTATTTTATCAAGTGATCGCCTCCAGGCCAGTTCCGGTTTTGTCGGCAGACGTCTTCCGGGTATCATCAGCAAAGTACATCGGAAACTTTTTCCCATGATCAACGGCAAACGTATCGCCGTGGTGTTGCCCGCTTATAACGCGGAAAAGACGCTGGAAGCGACCGTCCACGAGCTGCCAGAGTTGGTGGATATCCGCATTTTGGTCGACGATCACAGTTCCGACCGAACGGTCGAGATCGCGCACAGGCTCGGGTTGCAATACTTCGTACACGACCGCAACTACGGCTACGGACGCAATCAGCAGACCTGCTATCGCGAGGCACTGGCGGCGGGTGCTGACGTGATTATCATGGTCCATCCCGATTACCAGTACACCCCGCTGCTGGTAACCGCCATGGCCAGCATGGTCGCGTATGGCGTGTACGACGTCGTGCTTGGATCGCGCATCATCGGGGGCACGGCGCTCCGTGGCGGCATGCCTTTCTACAAGTACGTTGCCAATCGGCTGCTCACTGCGTTCGAGAATCTATTTCTCGGCGTGAAGCTCTCCGAGTACCACACCGGATATCGAGCCTTCAGCCGCGAGGTGCTCACGCGTCTTCCGCTACTTGAAAACAGCGACGACTTTGTGTTCGATAACCAGGTGCTGGCGCAGTGTGTCCACTTTGGATATCGGATCGGCGAAGTGTCGTGTCCTACGAAATATTTTGAGGAGGCTTCGTCGATCAACTTCCGGCGGAGCGTGAAGTACGGTGTCGGAGTAGTGGCGACGACTCTTCGGTTCGCTTTCCAGCGTGCCGGGATCGGTCACAGTGCAATCTTCAACGAGAAGGGCCGGACCCTCGAGAGCGGCTCTGAGGTCTACTACAACAACGGCGTACCCGCGACTCCGCAGCGCAGCTAAGAATCAGTTCAGCTTGCACACGCGCACAGCAGTGTTCTGATATGGACAATTCAGTTCATCAACGCCAGGCTGTTGCAGCACTATCCAGCCAATTCCATATTTTTGTCGCAGGCGTTCGAAATCATCACGGCTGAACTGCTTCCAGTTCCTCTGATCCTGAAACTGTTGCATCCAGCGAACCGACATCGGTGGAAACATCGATGCGGCTCCCTGATCTTTCACATCGTCCGCCAGCCGGCTTCGCTGAGCGCGGGCGCGGAATCCATTCTCGTCCTCCCCTTCGATGTGCATGTGCTCAGGATCGAGCGCGAAAAAAGCATCCGGAGGAGTATTGTCGCGAATCCAGTCGAACGCTTGCGCCCACGGATTGCGAGGTGCAGCCCACGGCCATTCGATATGCGAACTGGCAGGAAACAACTCACGCTGTGCGATAAACACACCCAGGCTCAAGGGAACGAACAGCGCGATCCACCGCCACACCCGATCGCGGAGAAGGTACTGGCCCAGGAGTCCACCTCCCACTACCACCAGGACCATGTAACACAGCGCCAGGCAACGCAGAGGCTGCAGCCGGGCCAGTGCCTCGAAGCGCGCAGGAATCGAAAGCACGAGCGCAGCCGCTGCCGCCAAGCTGACAAAGGGAATCATGGCGCGACTCAACAGTTCCAGATTCTTCATCCCGCGCCGTTCCGACCAGCGAGCAAACCACCAGAAAAGAAGGATCGGCCCGATCAGGCCCAGCCACTCGTACCAGGTCCAGCGCACGAGATAGTGAGCGTCATGACGAAGCGCGACGGCGTGATATTCCGGCGGCGGAGGCTCAAAGGTCAGTCCGAAAGGGAGAACCGCGGCGATTCCGAGCGCTCGCGGCCGAAGCCGATCGAGAATCGTGATCCATATGCAAAACGCGATCGCGAAGCTCGACATGAACGGATGAACAATCGCCGCAAAAGCCAGCCACAAAAGCGCGATCACATGTCTGCGATGCAGCATTTCCGCTACGGCGAAAAGGGCGGCGAATGCGGCGAGATTCCTCGGGTTCAAGTATTGATCGAGGATGTAGAGATCGGTCCCGGCAATCGGAAGCGTAAGCAGGCCCGCCATAAGGGCGGCCGCTCCCCAGCGAGCAGTCTCGGCTTCAAACAGCGCGGTGGCGAGGCGTCTAGTAGCAGCCAACAAAAGAAAGATCGAAGCGATTTGCCAAAGAAACGCAACCCAAGGCAGGGGTAACCTGGTCAGCCGCACCGATGTCGCAATCACGTTCGGATACAGCGTGTGACCGGCATGCTCTGCAAAGAAATAGTCGTTCACCGGGAACAAAGTGGGATTCAGAATTTTCTGCACACCGGGAAGATAGATTTCTGCATCTTCGGCATAAGGGTGGTAACCATGGATCAACAGCGCGAGCGCAGTCAGCGATAGCAAAGCAAGGGTGTGTCGAATCTTCGCGGTTCTGCTTTGATCCATGGTTAGGGACCATATTCTCGCATGTCGCGAAGTGCACCCTGAAACCGGGCACGCTTGCAGATGCGGTGAACTCTCCGTAGCATCTAACTTGCAGATGAGCGTATCCACCTTGACAAAGGCGCGGCCACACCTCGCGCTCGGCGAAATCTTCAGCTTCGCCTATGACACGTTTCTGAGTAACAAGATACGGTTTGCGCTCACCGCTCTCGGAATGGTCATTGGGACCGCTTCGCTCATCCTGGTCACGACCATCGGTCTGACCGGCAAGCAATATCTGCTCAATCAGATCCAATCAATCGGCGCCAACTGGATCTGGGCGGAATACGAGAGCGGCGGGCAGCGCATCACCAATACGGGATTTGATCCGCTTACCATCGACGACATGAACGCCGTTCTGCAGCAGGTGCCGGGCATCGCCGCTGCTTCGCCCGTGGTTCCGCTGTTTGAGCGCGTGCCCGTCGGTAACAGCAAGGAACGCGATCTTCAAATCATCGGCGTCTATCCCGAGTATCTGCGCGTTCGCAATCTGGTTGTGCTTTCGGGACGCTTTTTCGATACCCAGGATTCGCAGGCTCACAACAAAGTTGGTATCGTGACCCAGAAGCTGGCCGAAGAACTGTATGGCTCGGGGCCTGGGGCTCTGGGTAAGACTCTGAAGCTAAGCGGGCTTCCTTTCACGATCATTGGCATTTTTCGCGAGCGCGTCGACACGTTCGGCCAGTCGGAAGTCACCGACAACACCATGCTGATCCCATACTCGGTGATTCGCTACTTTCAGGACACGCCGACGGTAAAGCAGATCTATTTCTCGACCACCGATGCCTCGCTCGTAGTGCCCGTCACAGCGCAGATTCAGCGCATCATCAAGTCGCGTCATCGCCCCGAATCTGTTTACCGAGTAGAGAACCTTACTCAGCTGGTCGTTGTTGCCGACAAGACAGCCAATGCCATGACAATGGTGCTGCTCGGCGTTGCACTCGTCGTATTGCTGGTCAGCGGCATCGGCATCATGAACATCATGCTCGCAACGGTGAGCGCTCGTATTCGAGAGATCGGCATCCGCAAGGCCATTGGGGCCACCAACCGCGAGATACGTTATCAGTTTCTTTCCGAAGCGATCCTGATCTCCCTGATCGGCGGCACGCTCGGCATTCTGATTGGACTGGCAATTCCATTCTCCGTGCGGTTCCTGACCGAATACCGGATTCCAATCTCTGGATTGTCCGCCATTATTGCGATCGTCGTGTCGTCCTTGGTCGGAATTCTCTTTGGAACGATCCCGGCTGCACGCGCCGCACAGCTCGACCCGGTAGAAAGCCTGCGCTACGAATAATTCGTGATCCGGGCCGTCATATGAACTGTAAAAAGGCCACCCCGGAAGGTGGCCTTTGTCTTTCAGCTGCTTTCGAACTACTTGGCTTCGATCTTCCCGAAAGTCCCCGCGAAATTGTTGCTCGGTCCAGCAGTGAAAAAGAGTTGGTTCTTTTGTCCGTTGTTCTTGTTCCCGCCTCCGAAAACGATGGCCCAAAGCTGATCGATATGGATGACTTTGCCGCTGTCGTCTTTCAGCACACCCATGAATTTTCCGGTATTGGGATCGAAAGCATTGATTGTGCCTGCGTTGGTGTTGTTCGAGATCAACAACGCATTGCTGAACTTTCCGAAGTCCTTCGGCGAAAGAGTCATGCCCCAGGGTTGGTTCAGCGGCTTGCCCTGGATCAGCTGCTTCACGAACATACCATCTTCCGAAAAAACGTCGATGAAGCCGCCCGGCCCAAGTGATTGGCTCGCGAACGCCACGTACACGAAACCGTTGATGTCCTGGATGCCGAACGGCGCGAATCCCGCAGGAACGTTCGGGTCGGTAAACGAATTCACCAGATTGAATCCGGCATCGAAGACATCTACCTTGTTGTTGACCACGTCCGCAGCATAGAGGAAATTCCCTGACGCTTTGCTGCTGATGGCCAATCCGGTGTAAATGGCATTAGGGGTAGTGGCCTTGATGGTGGACTGATTCAGGTTCACTTGCGGAGACCACGCGCTGATGCTGCCGTCCAGCGTCGCGAAGATAAATAACGCTGCATGTCCGTTAACCTGGAAATCGGAACTGCCGTTGAAAACGACTCCGGTAGGCGATCCCGGGCCGCCTGCAACAGATGGAATCAGCACTCTCAAAGGAATGGCTGCGCCAGTTCCAGTGTAGAGAGTCGACCAACCGGAACCCTGGTCGCTAACCCAAAACGGACTGGTGGCCGCATGGACCAGTCCCCATCCATTCACCAGCAGCGGGTCGATATGTTTGGCAGCACCAACTTGGTTCGAGACCAGATTCGTGATCTGATACTGCGCCACTGCCACACCCGAAACAACCATAAGAGCGAGCGCGACACACACCATGGAAGCGAGAGTACGACGTTGCATGCGGAATTCTCCTTGTACTGGATCGGCCAGAGCGGGACGATACGACGCATTGCCACAGACGGGCCGGAGCGGCATTCACCCGTGGGATTCCAGTCAGGCGATGCTATTTCTGCTGCTTCGCGCGGATGTCACCGTCGTGTCACCAGATTGCAATTTTGTGGAGCGACGATAACTGTTCTTGGAAATTGATTGATTGCCCCCGGTCCACTTTCCCATAGTGTTATCGGCCCTACGGCCAACGGGTACATTGCGGTCCAAAAGCCGTGCTGGACGGCCTGTTTCGCGGCAGACGATGCACTTCCGAGGATTGACCATGGCAACTCTTCTGCATAGAGTGCTGCGAACCTGAAAGCGAGTCCATAAGGCAAGACGAGCGGGCGGTCCCGCCACGATCTTTACACCGCCTGCTGGCAACCGTCGTGCCTCCGCGCCGGGACTTGTCGCAGCCTGGGGGAGGATGTCCGTGGTCCGCCCCTACGTCGTTACGCAGTTCATTTGGTCCTGGGGAAATACATGCCCACCCCACGGCATGGAGAAAACACATGAAGAACTGGAAGTATGCAATTGCTCCAGTCATTATGGCAGTGCTGCTCGTTCTGCCTGCCACGGTCACCCGACTAATGTCGCAGTCTGGGAACGAAGCACCTTCTGGCTTCGAGACTCCCACGATGTCGAACAATCCAGGAAGCCAGAGTCACAGCAACGGGATGATGGATGACGCTACCTTTGGCGGTTTCCAGGCCACCTTCGAAGAGGAAGATGGCATGGACAAGGGGCTGGGACCGATCTACAACGCTCGGTCCTGTGCCGACTGCCATCAGAGCCCGGTAACGGGCGGAGTCAGCCAGGTCGCGGAATTCCGCATCGGTCACAACGACCGGAGTGGGCATTTCGTGAATCCGAACATCCCGATTAACGATGGGAAAACTGTTGTTCCCAGCCGTTCGCTGGTGAATGACCGCGCCACGTGCGCAGAAGCGCAGGAGCGCGCTCCGGGGGGCGAAAATATCCGCACCTTCCGAATGTCGCTGAACGTCCTGGGTGACGGCTTCGTGGAGGCGATCGACGACAACACGTTGAAAGCCATCGCTGCCGCCCAGCCTGGACAGAGCGGCGGACGCATTCGCGGCGAAGCCATTCTGGTCCCAGTCGCGGAAGCGGCAGGAGTCACGCGCGTAGGCCGGTTCGGCTGGAAAGATCAGCAGGCCAGCCTTCTCTCTTTTTCCAGCGACGCCTACGTGAACGAACAGGGCATCACCAACCGGTTTGCCATGTCCGACAGCACGCAGGTGTGCAAGACCAGCACCGATCCAGAAGATGTCGACAATGACATCGACCAGTTCGCCAGCTTCATGCGCGGCACCAAGGCGCCGCCTGTGGACAGCGCTCTGCTCGCCACGCCCGATGCTCAGGCTGGGCAAAAGATCTTCTCCGGGATCGGCTGTGCAACATGCCACGTTATGTCCATCACCACCGCCGCGGCGGGAACGGTCATCAACGGCGGCACATTCACCGTTCCGGGTGCGCTCGGGGGCAAGACCATTCACCCCTTCAGCGACTTCCTGCTGCATAACATCGGGACCGGTGACGGGATCGTGCAGAACGGTCCTGCCGATACCGCGAACAAACTGCGCACCGCTCCGCTGTGGGGCATGCGCACGCACGATCGCCTGATGCACGATGGACTTTCCACGTCGCGCACGGATGCGATCATGCGGCATGCCGGAGAAGCCAGCGACGCGCGCACGCGTTTCTCGCGTCTCTCGCCACAACAACAATCACAACTGATCACGTTCCTGAATTCGCTGTAAATGGGATCGCGATTGTCCCCCACGTTGAAGGCCCTGCTCTCCACGATGTTGCCAGTGGGAGGCGGGGCCTTCCCCGTGTTCACATGTCGTCCGCCAAGTTAGACTTCCGCATGCTGATTGGAGTGATTTCTGACACGCATGGCTTGCTGCGCCCAGAAGCACTCGACGCCCTTCGTGGTTGTGAGCTGATTCTTCACGCAGGGGATGTCGGCAGGAAAGAGGTCCTCGAGCAATTGCAGGCGATTGCGCCCGTCACCGCAGTGCGCGGGAATGTCGATCACGAGAGGTGGTCACAGCAGCTCCCGAAGACGGAAATTGTCGCGGCGGGTGGCGCCGCGATCTATGTGCTTCACAATCTGGAGGAACTCGACTTGCGGCCTGACGCGGCAGGCTTCAGTGCCGTTGTGTGCGGCCACAGTCATCGTCCGAGGATCGAAGAGAAGAACGGCGTGATTTACTTCAATCCCGGCAGCGCCGGACCACGCAGGTTCAAGCTGCCGGTGAGCGTAGGCAGACTGGTCGTGGAAGACGGGAGGATCCGAGCAGAAATCGTGGAACTGAAGATCACCGCCTGAAAATTCGTTGCGCGGTGTCCCGCTTTGAGAACAGTGCAAGCACCAAAAACAAGGGCCGGCTTTGGGGGCCGGCCTCTGAACGATCTCTAGAATTGGCGAACGATTTGCGCCCGCGTCATGCTACTTCTTCGGGGCGATCGAGTCCTTCGCGGCTTTCGCGACGCGGAACTTCACGACCGTCTTGGCCTTGATCTGAATCGGTTCGCCAGTCTGCGGATTGCGTCCCATGCGGGCCTTGCGGTGCGCCTTCACCAGGCGACCCAGTCCGGGCACGACGAACACGCCGTTTTTCTTGGTTTCTTTGATTGCGGTATCCGCCAGGTTCTCCAAAAACATCGCGGCGGTCTTGTTGTTGGTGCCGACTTTCTCGGCGAGGTGACGAGTGAGTTGTGTTTTGGTCAAACCAGCAGCCATGAATCCTCCTAGGGGGACAGCTAAATTTTTCCGATAGAACGAGCGCATATTACCGCACTCATCTGTGGAAAAGTAGTGTTTTATGCAGATTTTATGCGGTTTCCAGAGAGATACCCCTCCAAAATGGGCTAAAAATCAGGGTGCGGGAGGTTTTCGGCGCCCGAGAAGGGCGGGCGTGCCATTTTCAGCGGCATCAGAGGCGGTTGGCGAGCGCTTGTTCGTTCTCGGGGAATGAACTCGCTAGGCATCGTGTGCGGGCGGCGGCAGGCTGTTGTAGAGTTCTACCCGCCCCCAAAACCCGAGGAGGTCTAGCAGAGATGAGGTGCTTCAACCATCCCGCCGCCGAAGCCGTCGGGCTCGTGCAAACACTGCTGCAAGGGGCTTTGCGCCCAGTGCGCGAGGGACACAGGAGCCGGCATCACCTGCAGTTCTGCTTGCGAGGAGGAAATCAAGGCTCTTCGCGCCATGATCGACCGCAGCCGCAAAATGTACCCTCTGGCCGCGAAGACGCACTCACGCAATGCCATCTGGTTTACAGCGCTCGCGTTGCTATTCCTGGTTTTCGGCGTCATCGCGCGCCCGGGATTCATGTCCAGCTACTTGATCGCATTTGGAGTCCTCATGCTTCTGGGTGCCGGATTTTCGGCTTACAACAGCCGCCGAATTGCGAAGCTGTAATCCCCGGTTGCCCGAAGGTCACATCTACTTGAAAAAAGTAAGGTGCTAGCTAGCCCCGCACGCCGTCCCTTCGTTACACTAAAACCCATTTTCAGGTGTGGAGGAGGATGGCTATGGCTGACGCCACATTGAGTGGCTCCGAATTCAAGAAGCAGTTGCGGTCGGGTGTCCCGAAAATGGGGCTTTTCCTGAACGCGCACAGCCCGACTGTCGCCGAGCAACTGGCGCACAGCGGTTATGACTGGTTGCTGGTCGATACCCAGCACGGCCCCATGCATTATGAAAAGCTCTCCGCGATGCTGAGCGGCATTGCGAACGGCGGCGCGAAGTCGCTTGTCCGCGTGGGCGGATACGATGATCGCCCCGGCATTCAGCAGGCCCTCGATATGGGTGCCGATGGCGTGCTCGTTCCTTACATCAACACAGCCGATGAAGCCCGCCAGGCCGTGAGTTGCACAAAGTATCCAACAGTAGGGACGCGCTCGGTTTATTTCCCGCAACGGTCGATGAACAAGGCCGGGCTGCTTGGATATGCGGGCAACTACAACAATGACGGTATCGTGGCCTTGCAGGTCGAGACGGCTTCGTGCATCGAGAACATCGCCGAAATCGCAGCCGTCCCGGGCGTCGACATTCTCTTTCTCGGCCAGAACGATCTTTGCATGTCGATGGGTCTCTATAACAAGTATGAGTTCCCACATATGTACACGTCGCCCGAATTGGGCGCGGCCACGCAGAAGCTGATCGATCACGCGCGCAAGAACAACGTCATCCTTGGATTGTTCTTGTTCGGGACCTCGCGCGTCGGCGAGTTTCTTGACAAAGGCTTCACCTTCATCAGTATTGGCAATGATCTGCATCACGTCCTGACGCAGGCGGGCGCCTACGTCAATGACATGGAGAAGATCGCACAGGAAAAAGGCAAGAGCTGGAAACGGAGAGCGACAGCTCTGTTTTAGACTTCGGCTACGGGCTGCGAGCTCCGAGCGAGTAGCAACCTGGTTGCTCGAGGCTCACAGCTCGCAGCTATTTATCCCGCCATCCCGTAGAGATATTCCACGTACGACCGCACGGCTCCGTCCATCCCCTGGACCTTCGGGTTCGAAGACTCGATCAGGTAGTACTCGTTGGGAGCATGCGCCCCGTCGCCGTGGCCGAGGCCGAATCCCCCTGCCGGCAAGCGTAGGGGATCACCCGTGAAGACATAGCCAGGCCACGATCCCGGACTGCGCGGCATGACGATCGGGTCAACTCCCGCGCCACGGTAGACCTTGAGCTGCGTCTGGATGAACTCCGTGTCGATTGCAGTGCTGTTCGGATCGTAGCCACCCGTCATGTTGACCTCGATATCACCAAAGCCTTGCTTGGCCAGGTGATCCTTGAGGGCGGCCAGCGCGCCATCGGCGGTCATGTCCGGAACCAGGCGCAGGTCAAGCTTGGCGACAGCGCGGTGCGGCAGAATCGTCTTCCCGCCCGGCCCCGTATAGCCGCCGACTAGGCCCTCTATGTTCACCGTTGGCCGCGACATCAGCAGCTCGAGCGACTCCTGGTAGTTCACATCGTGGACCCAGCGTTTCACGCCAAAACTCTTCTTCTCGGTATTTTCGTCGAGACGCTTGGCCGCAACGGCGATCATTTGCTTTTCCACCGCAGAGAGCGGCCGAGCTTTGTCCGCAAAGCCGGGGATTGCGGGATCATTACCGTCAGGCGAAACCAACGTGTTCAGCGCTTTCACGAGATGCCACGCCGGACTGTCGATCCGCGCCTTTTCACTGGAGTGAACGTCATGATCGGGACCGCGTCCCCATCGCTCGCCACTCGACACTAGCTCGATTTCGACCACGCCCTTCGCGCCCAATTCCACGGTGATGCTTCCGTCGAGATCCTGCGAGGCGCTGGGAATGAAGATGCCATTCGTTTTCTTGAGTGCGGCAATAACCTCCGGACGACGCACGATCTGTGGGAAGTGAGGCGAGCCAATTTCCTCTTCGCCTTCCGCCACCAGAACCAGGTTCATCGGCAGCTTTCGCCCGGAGCCCTGAATTGCATGCAGTGCCGCGAGAAATGTCGCTTCGGGCCCCTTCTGATTGACTGCACCTCGTCCAACCACGACCTTGCCGACGCCAGGCTTGTCAACGAGGGCAGCCTCCCAAGGTGGCGACGACCACTCCGAGGGTGTCACCTGCTTCACGTCATACATGAAATAAACACCCAGGGTGTGCGGCGCACCCGCGTCGAGCGTGGCGAAAATGCCCGGCTGGCCGTCGGTCGAAACCTTCGAAACAGATTGAAATCCAACTTCGCGCAACATCTGCATCGTCAGTTCGCAGCCTTCGTTGACCTCGCGGTTCTCGGCGGCAATCGAGGGTTGGCGAATCCAGGTTTGCAGGCGCTTCACGGCTTCATCGTGCCGTTTTTCGATCTCCGCCCATACAGGTTTTAGATCGGATTGTTGCGCTGGGGAAAGTTTGGGAAGTGTGAAAGCAGCAGCTGCGGCAGCGGACCCAACAACAAAGTCTCTCCGGTTCATGGCGGGAAGGGTAACGCGCAGAAAGGAACGATGTCTAGGGATAGTAGACCGCGTGATAGTAGACCGCGCGGCGGTGCTTCACTGAAAGTCGATGGCTGATGGCTGAAAGCTGCCCTACGGATCGTACACTGCGCTGCCCATGCCGGCCTTTTTGGCGGCTTCCTGCATAGCCTCGAGTTGCTTCTCTTGCTCGGCGAGATTGGCGCGCATCTGCTCGACCCGCTGCTGCTTCTTCACCTGGTGCTGGTTGTATTCAGCACCGTTGTAGTAGGCGTTGGCCTCGACGAACCGGATCGAATCGTTCAGCTTCTCAATCTGCGCCTTCAAGGTGGCGATGGCATTTTTCTCGGCGAGAATCTGCGTCTTCCACTCTTGCGCAGAGGCTGGTGCGGAATCGGGAGCCGGATCATCGACCGGGTGCAGCTTGCCCTCGATCACTTGCGGCCCCGGATTCATGTCGGGGCTCTCGGGAAGGTCTTCGTTGGTGACGACTTTCTTCTTGGCTGTGCCCTTTGCCCTTTCTTTCTTTCGCGTTTGCCGCGCGACATCGCCGAGGGACTGCTCATCGCCACTTGACTGACTGTAGGCGCCTCCGGCGACGAAAAGAATGATCACAATTGACAGGAACTGGCGCACAGAACGCCTCCCAGGCTCGCTCTGATGCGAAGCCTGCTAAGCAGGATGGTAGCGTGGCTTTTTCTCCAGCCGTAGTTACCCTTGTGCCGGGTCCTTGGAACGCGGGAAGACCTGGAGCGTCCAGGATCAAAAAAAATGCAAGAGAGTGATTCGGATCTCCACGTTTCCCTATTTCAAACGTGCGATGAAGCTGCCTTGATTGAAATTTTGATCTTGCCAGGTTCCAACAATCGTCGAGCCGTCGGCAGAGATGCACAAGGCGGTTGTCAAAATGATGTTGCTGGGAATTTTCGCGCCAGCTTTTCTCAGGACCTTGCTTAACGAACGCATTTTCGTCTTGGGCGTTGCGGCATTCCAGTAGAAAGCTTCGATTCCCCCGAAGAAAGGATCCCCGCTCCAACCGACAACAGTTCCATTCTCGGAAACCGCATTGGCGAAGCTCTGATCGGAATCGATTCGCGAAACAGTTCCCAGATCGATGGTTCCCCCTGCATCCGTGTAGTAGAACGCATGGGGCGAGAAACCAACAGCGGCTTGGCCCGCAATCTGCGATCCATTTGCGCTCACAGCAGAGGCTTCGCCCGGAACATTGCGTCCCGCGAAAAGGTCAGTCTTGCCTGCGGCCCAACGTACCGCTCGCCGGTATCCCTGCTGAGGGTGTTCATAGAATCCGACGATGGTCGATCCATCTGCAGAAATCGCACTGGCACGACTACTGGCGCCCGGCGGATGGCTCAGTCCTCTCATGCCTTCCTTCTCGCTCCAGCGGAATCCACGCGCCCCTGGACAATACCAGAGCAATCCGACAACAGTGGATCCATCGGCATTCAACCCGTACCCGCTGCCCCAATTGCCGTCCATCTCGCATCCCTTGCGAAGATGGCCCAAATTGATCCAGCCAGACGATTGCCTCCAACGGCCCGCGTTCGTATATCCGTCAGGACCAAGAATGGTAGCGGTGATAGTCGATCCATCCGCGGAAATTCCGATTGCTGTATTCAATGGGTCGCCCGCGCCGAGGTCGACGAAACCCTGGCCTGAGGTCCACCGGTAAATCTCGCCGCCAAGGTTTGCTGCCATTACACTGCCGTCGGCCGAGATGGCGTAATTCACCCAAGGGATACCAGGAGGAACATCGAGGACGTTGAACGTGACTTGAGCCCAGACCGCGGAAAACGGGAGGAGAGTCGCGTACACAAGCAGAGAAAATGTGGCCAATAACCTGATCTTCAATGATTCATCCTTATGGATCTCTTGGTTTTGCTTCGGTCAGCCCCCGGTTCGGTCTGGCGAAAAGGATTGGCAACGTGCGGCACCCACGGCTGACTTGCGCGACGAATGAAAACAGAGTTATGGCAAGGATGTCAACGTCTAAACCCTTAGACTATGTCCGATGGCTTGAACCCCTGCTCGCGTAACTTTCGAATACTCAAGGCGTCGTGCCGCTTCGCGAGCCGCACTCCCGCCGAATCGCGCACCAGGTCGCAATGGAAGTAATCGGGAACGCCGTATCCGAGGGCGCGAACCAGAAGAAGTTGCCGCGCAGTAGACTTCAGGAGATCGGCTCCGCGAACAACTTCCGTGATTTTCATCGCAGCATCGTCGACCACGACCGCGAGCTGGTAAGCGGGAACATCGTCGCGCCGCCAGATTAGGAAGTCGCCAAAGTCGTGGCCGGCAGTGTAGGACTGCGCTCCGAGATTGAGGTCGTTGAACTCGATGATATTGCCGCCTTCTTGGCGGACAGGAATGTCCGCCCCACAGGGAACGCGGAAGCGCCAGTTCACGCCTTTAGGTTCGCTAAACGCAGAGGCGTCAGTGCGCCCGCGACAGTGGCCCGGGTAGATCGGCTCGTCGTCCGCGTCGTTTGGTGCACTCGCCGCCTGTGCCAGGTCTTTCCGCGAACAGGTACATGGGTAGATGAATCCGCCGTCGCGCAATCTTCGCCACGCGTCGAGATAGTGCTCGCGGCGTTCGCTCTGCGCGTACGGACCGAATGGCCCGCCGCAATCCGGCCCCTCCTGCCACTCAATACCAAGCCAACGAAGGTCTTCAATCATGGCCTCGGCAAATTCCTTCCGTGACCGCTGCGGATCGAGATCTTCATTTCGCAATATGAGCACTCCATTGTGCTCTTTTGCTCGCTGCGCGGCGATCCAGAACGTACGCGCATGGCCGATATGCAGCAGGCCGGTGGGGGAGGGGGCGAGGCGGCCGCGATAGGAAGTCTCGCGCATCGGCTCCATCATACGTGTAGTACGAGACACACCCGTGCCGCTTCCACCACGAGGATTTTGGCCGCCTGCAGTGCTAACGCCTTGCCCATCAATACCGCCAGAGTTGGCTACCAGCCTGCCTTCTCATCTGCGACTGCATTAGCAGCAGGAGATGAGAATATGGCAAACGTTTCAAAATCCAATGAAGGTAACAGCACACCCAAAAGCAGCACCTACTCGCCCTGGTCGCGGCAATACAAGATCGCGGTCGTCGCCAGCAGTGTGCTTCTGGGATCCCTGCTGATCGTGAGCGCATGCTCGAAACAGGCTTCGAAAACGCCGCTCGTTGCGGTTTCCAACTCAGACCAGCCCGCGGGGTCGGCGACGACGCCGGCGGCATCCGCAAGCCCCGTTGCGACCACTCCCGTCACGCCGAAAAAAAAGGTCCAGAAGAAGCGATCGGCAAACATCAACTATACCGAGCCAAACTATGGAGTTTCGTTTAGTTATCCGCGCAAGTACGAGTTCCTTGACAGCGGTAAGACTAAGACCGAACTCGCGGGCTTGGGCTCCGTGCCGATGAACTTCACGCAGTCCGGCGGAATTGCGTTGGCCTCGGTCGCGATGCCCGGGAAGTCATATCCCGGGACCGACTTCGCCGGCGCCTTTTTCAACGTGAATGTGAACCGCAGCGTGGCTGAGGAAGAGTGCTCGCGCTTTGCATTCGTCGACCACAACAACCCTGATGGCGAACCCATGGATCCCGACCAGACCGAAGTCGGATCCCTGAGGTTCAGCCGCACCTCGGATTTCGAAGGCAGCATGATGAAGCAGGCGGAAACTGAGTACTTCCACCGCTACCAGAATGGTGCGTGCTATGAGTTCGTGCTTGGACTTGGTACCGAGGGGTACGGCGCGAAAGAGGGCATCGAGCCAGTTGACCGAGACCAGGTGTTCCTAAAGCTGGAAAAGATCCTCGCCACGGTGAAGATCAAGACGACCGAGCAACCAAAGATTGCCAAAGAAACCGAAACCCAAACCGCGACTGCCACGACTGCTGCCGGAGAGGAACTCCCGAAGAAATAGCTCAACCTGATCGTGAATGCATAAGGCCGCGCTACTCGCGCGGCCTTTTTTTGTTGCAACGAAAACAAATGGGAATCCCTGAGAAGATGAACCGGTTCCACGGCCTCAATGAGCTTCGGTCGCGCGGAGAAGCACGGACTCAATCCCAGTTGAAGTTAGTGCAACGCCCCCAACAAATACATTGCCGGGTTGGATCGCAAGCACCGCATTGCCGACGGAACCCTGTCCCGATGTTGGCGCAGGATTGATCGTCCACGTGCTCCCATCGAAATGTTCGACGAGAGGTGACTGTCCTAACCCCGCATCGCCACACTGATTGCAGCCGGCAGCCCAGATGTCGGTGGCAGAGATTGCCGAGATTCCGTTCAGTCGTGCTGTGATCAGCGTTGCTGGGCTATTGAAGACCTTCCACGATGTTCCGTCCCAATGTTCGATCAGTGCTCCCTGACCTTCCTGGGATCCCACGGCCCATAGGTTGTTGCTTGCGATCGCCGTGACACCGAACAAGGCGCCGCCCCCGGGAACCGGAACGCGGGTCCACTGCTGTCCGTCGAAGTGCAGTGCCAGCATCGGGTGATTTACCTTCAGAAATCCTCCCACTGCCCATATATCGGATGGCGATACCGCGGCGACACTGAACAATTCAGCGTTAGTAATGGCTGGAATTGATACCGTGCTCCATGTCCTTCCATCGAAGTGCAAGATCAGCGGACGGCTTTTCTGCGTATCGCTGACGGAAGCTCCGACCGCGTAGACGTTGGAAGAAGAGAGCGCCTGAATCGCCAGTAGGGCGTCGCCCGACGCGAAATGTGGACTCGCGACGACTGTCCACTGTTTGCCATCGAAGTGTTGTATTTCGGAGAAAGCAGGGTTTGCCTGCTGCCCTACCGCCCACACGTTCTTCGGTGACAGGACCGACACCGCATTCATGCGGCCCGCGTCAACCATGGGGACCGCTTGCCACTTTGCTCCATCGAAGTGAAGTGAGACCGGATGAGGCACGCTTGGCACCGCCCAGACATTGTTTGTTGTGTCGGCGGCCAGCGCTCCGATTGCGTCGACGTTGGGAGTTTGTACAACGCTAAAGACGAGCGGAGCTTGCTGGCTCGCTTCTTGCGCTTGTGCCGCGGCGTTGAAAAGAAGTTGGCTCACAAGCATGGCTGCAATCAGCGATACTCGAGGCCAACGAACTGGGTTCTGCCGAATCATGTGGAGAGATCCTCGCGTTGGAATTTTGGGCCCGTGAAGCGCTCGCTCACGCCTTCCTGCCATTCAGGCGCTGCTCTCCCGCCTAAGCGCGAAGTTCAGACAAATCGCGTGAGTCTGCGCATCGTCGAATTGGATGTTCCGGAATTTTCGTGACGTGTAACGATTTCGTCCGCGACTAGTCAAATCTGTCGGACAAGAGAAATCCCCGCGAGAATAAAGAGGGTGAGAAAAACTCAGACGCAAAAAAGCCATCCGCAGCTTCGGATGGCCTTTGTCGTTGTCCCGAAAATGTCCTGCTTTAATCCTACTTGCAGCCCAATCCATCCGTGACGCTGGTGAGAAGCCCGGCAGCAGCGGTGATCGAGCGGCTGTAGCAATATCCAGTCGAGTGCGCCCCGAAATACGTCTGCGCACTCGATTGATTTTCGTTACCGGTGATATTACCGCTGGAATCGAACTGCAATGTATCGCCAGGAGTAACTTCGTTGTTCACCACGCTGAAGAATGTCATCTGCCCTTTGTTCCGTACCGTGGTGTCTTGCTTGAATGACTGATCGATGTTGGTGGTCAACGCGCCCGAGCCATCGGGATTGATGGTTTCGAGAATGTCAATTTGAAGCGGCCAATCATTGTTGACTGTCTGCACGGTACTGCCTGATCCCGCGCGCGTCGTCGTGACCGTGTGGATTGTGCTGTCCTGGTTGATGTCTTGTTCGAAGATGGTGTCAGTTAGCTTGAAGGTCTGCAGATTCGAGAAGTTGATCGCCTGGTTGAGCGTTGTTGTAACCGGACCGTAGAAGTATTCACGTAGCCGGAGATCTCGAACTTGTGCCCGCTGCGGGTGTTGACGGTGCCATGCAGGTTCCCTCTGGGGGTGACATGTAGATTCTCGGTGATCTTTGGATCGGGCACTGCAAGCGTGTTCTCCGTGACTGCGCCGGTCAGCTGTGTCGCATTGTGATCGAGATAGAGCAGCAATGAAGCAGTGGCTGAGAAGTAGCTATCGGCGTTGAATACACTCAGAGCGATCGTGTGCGGCTGGCCATCATCGAGCAGGCCGGCGAAAGGCGTAAGGTCCACTCGATAAGGCTGGAAGTTCAAAGTTTGCACGCCGGGGATCGGACGCCACAGAAAAGGATCGATGCCGCCGGTGTAAATCCATGGTTAAACAGGCGCAACGCCTGCGGGCGTTCCGTCGACGGTCACCTCGGATTCGCGGAATGCGGTGCCGGGGCAGCTGAACAGTTCGTTCGCGACATCATTGGGCACGCACCTATACCAAAATTCGTCATCCGACTGGCTCTGCGCGAAAACATTGAAATAAGCCCGCTGAATATTCTGCGGAAGGGTTAAGGTCTGCTCAAGCAAGTCGGTGGTTGTGTTCAGCGCGACAGTGCCACCCGTCGAACCGGCGGAAAACCCGATCACCTGGTCGGCGGCCACCGGAGCCATCTGGTTAGGAGCCACCGGATAAAAGAGCAGTTTGGCAGTGCCGTGCAGAATGCCCGTGAAAGTCTGGTCCACCAGGTTTCCCAGATCGACCGTTCCCTGCTGAGCCTTGGTGAAGATCGAGCTGTAGTCGGTCAGGTCGCGCTCGATATGCCAGTTTCGGGCGACGTCGTGCGAAGGTTCGGACGTAGTGCCGAAGTAAATATTGGTCGGACCAATCCAGATGTTGGCCGTGCGGTCGAATTGCCGTCCCTTTGTCACCGAAAAATTCGCGGCCAGAATGACTTTCGCCCACGGCCCCGGACACCCGGCCGGAGGTGCGTACTCGAAGCTCTTCGGGCTGAAGTCAGCGAACTTGTATCCCTTGAAAAGCGTCACTGCGCAAGGCTGAGTGTGAGGGCGCGGGACCGGAGGATCGGCGAAAGCGGTGTTGCCGGACCCAATCTTCAGACCCTGGGCTGATGCGAAGCCGGCGCGCAGGGAAAAAACCGCGAGAAGCGAAACGACGCTGGGGATCTTCATGACGCACTCCGTGGGGGATTGTGAGTTTGCGGTTCGTTGAATGTGTCGTGCGCTGCGAGGCGTCGATTGTACAACGATTTTCGAACAGTTGAAGACAGGCGAGGTTCCCTGCGAAAACATAGTTTTGCTTTTTATTCGCCTCGTGTGGCATACTTCGCGAAGCGCCGAAGAGAGCACGTGAGGATGAGCAGATCGCGTTCCGAAAAAAATTCAGTTTCGGACGAGTTTTCCATCCGTGTTCTCACACTTCCACAGGCAACGCCGAGTTAGGATGCGCACTCAACTGAACATCGTGGCGACGATTGACTCATCCATTGGCCGGCTGCCGGCGAATGTCGAAGCGGAGCGCTCGATTCTGGGCGCTATCCTGCTCGACAATCACGCATACAACGATGCCGCCGAGCACCTGAAGCCTGACGACTTCTCGCTCGACGCGCATCGGAGGATCTATTCCCGCATGATGGATCTATCGGAGTCGTCGCAGCCGATCGATCTGATTACGCTGGTCCATGAGCTCGACCGAAAGAAAGATCTGCAGGCAGTTGGCGACGTCGGTTACGTCTCGAGCTTGCTGGACGGGGTTCCCGATCGGCCCTCGATCGAGCACTACGTCAAGATCGTCCGCGACAAAGCGATCCTGCGCGGGCTGATTCACGTTTCGAATTCCGCCATCGCTCGCGCTTCCGAGCAGGCCGACTCCGCTGACGAGATTCTCAACGAAGCCGAAGCTGCCATCTTCGGACTCTCCGAGCAGCGCATCGGCAAAGGCTTTCTCGATATCAAGGAGATTGTTCGGAATTCCATCGGTTCGGTTGATGCGTTGCTGCAGCGTGGCCAACGGGTCACCGGACTCGAAACGCACTACTCGCTCCTCGACGAGATGACCAGCGGACTGCAGAAATCCGACCTCGTTATTCTCGCGGCACGCCCCTCCATGGGAAAAACCTCGTTTGCGATGAACATCGCCGAGAATGCCGCCATCGATGACCAGAAGGTTGTCGGTATCTTCTCGCTCGAAATGTCGAGCGAGGCGTTGCTGCAGCGCCTGCTTTGTTCGCGCGCAATCGTTGACGCGCACAAGATGCGAACTGGATCGCTCTGGCGAGAAGACATGCAGAAAGTCGTGCGCGCGATGGAGGAACTCGCGCAGGCGCCTATTTTTATCGACGATACCCCGGGGATTTCGATCAGCGAGATGCGAGCCAAGGCACGCCGCCTGAAACAATCCCAGGGGCGGCTCGATCTTCTGGTGGTCGATTACCTTCAGCTCATGTCGGGTGGCGCGAAACGATATGAAAACCGGACGCAGGAAGTTTCGGCGATCTCGCGCGGCCTGAAAGGAATCGCCAAGGAACTCCAGGTGCCTGTCATCGCGCTCTCGCAGTTGAGCCGCGCGCCCGAGAGTCGGGGCGGCGACCATCGGCCGCAACTCTCCGACCTCCGCGAATCAGGATCCATCGAACAGGACGCCGATGTCGTCATGTTTATCTTCCGCGAGGAAATCTATAAGCAGGACGACCCGGAACTCCGAGGCCGCGCTGAGATCATTATTGCCAAGCAGCGCAACGGCCCAATCGGCAAGTTCAACCTGGCTTTTCTCCACAATTCGACCCGTTTTGCCAACCTCCAGGAAGGCAACAGCGAACCCGGCGAATAGCCCCTTACCAAGCGGCTTCGGGCGCGCTCCTTAGACCCCGCTACCCTGTGGAAAATATTGTGGATGCTAAGGACCGAGTCCAAACGGTCCTCAAACCGACCGAGCGGTCGGGGCCGAATTGAGGCATGTTTTTTGTCTAAAGGGCTATTTCTGAATTGGTTAACGGCGGCTTGCGGCCTGTTTACAAATTTGGCTCATGCTCAGTACTTTGGTTTCCAAGACTGAGATTTGCACATACATGAATGCCTGTAGGCACTAGCTTTCACAGGCACTTTCCGCATTTGGGAAGAGATCAGTGCCGACTTGAAAACGCGAACCAGAGCGGAATCTGGCATATTTCTAGGAGCCTTCTCCGACCTTCAGAACCGCCAGAAAGGCCTCCTGCGGGATGTCGACGCGGCCGATCCGCTTCATGCGCTTCTTGCCTTCTTTTTGCTTCTCGAGCAGCTTCCGCTTGCGCGTGATGTCGCCGCCATAACACTTGGCCAGAACGTTCTTGCGCATTGCCGGTACCGTTTCGCGCGCGATGATCTTGGCACCAACGGCGGCCTGAATGGCAACCTCGAACATCTGGCGCGGAATTAGCTCTTTCATCTTCGCCGCCAGCGCGCGCCCTCGTTCGTAAGCGAAATCGCGGTGCACGATGGTCGAGAGTGCGTCGACCGGATCGCCCGCCACCATGATGTCCAGTTTGACCATGGGCGACTCCCAGTAGCCCGAGAGGTGATAGTCGAGCGAAGCGTATCCTCGCGAGACCGACTTCAGTCGGTCGTAGAAATCGAGCACTATCTCGTTCAGCGGTAGTTCATACTGCAGCATCACTCGAGTCGCGCTCACATATTCGAAGCTCTTCTGCTTGCCGCGCTTCTCTTCCACTAGCTTCAGGATTCCGCCGACATATTCTTCGTTGGTAAGAATGACGGCGAGGATCACCGGCTCCTGCACCTTACCAATCTCGCTCGTGTCGGGCCAGCGTGAAGGATTGTCGACTTCGATAACTTCGCCGTCGGTCTTCTGCACCATGTAGCGCACGCCCGGGGCAGTGGTGATCAGGTCGAGGTTGTACTCGCGTTCCAGGCGCTCCTGGATGATCTCCATGTGCAGCAGCCCCAGGAAACCGCATCGGAATCCAAATCCGAGCGCCACCGAACTTTCGGGCTCGAAGAAGAAAGACGAGTCGTTGAGGCGCAGCTTTTCCAGCGCCTCCCGCAGTTGCGTGTGCTCGTGTGCGTCGACCGTGTACAGGCCGGCGAAGACCATCGGCTTGATGTCTTCGAAGCCGGGGAGCGGCTCAATCGCAGGACGATCGTCGTCGGTGATCGTGTCGCCGATTTTCGTATCGGCCACGTTCTTGATGTTGGCGAAGAAAAATCCAACTTCTCCTGCCATGAGCTCGTCGACCTCTACCGGCTTGGGGGTGAGCACTCCGAGAGTCTCCACTTCAAAAACGCGGCCGTTCGACCACAACCTGATCTTCTGCCCCTTACGCAGCGTGCCTTCAAACACGCGCGCCAGCACAACCACTCCGCGGTAGGGATCAAACCACGAATCAAAAATCAGAGCCTGCAGGTGCCGGTCAGGATTGCCTTTCGGCGGAGGCACGCGCTGAACGATTGCTTCCAGCACAGCGGGCACCCCTTGTCCGGTCTTGGCGCTGATCGGCAGCGCATTCGAAGCGTCGAGGCCGACGGCACCCTCGATCATTTCCTTGGTGCGCGGAATGTCGGCGCTTTGTAGATCGATCTTGTTAATGACCGGAATGATCTCCAGGCCGTGATTGATCGCCAGGTATGAGTTCGCAAGGGTCTGCGCCTCGACACCCTGTGATGCATCGACCACAAGCAGCGCGCCCTCGCATGACGCCAGCGAGCGCGAGACTTCGTACGAGAAATCGACGTGTCCGGGCGTATCAATCAGGTTCAGCTGATACGTCTCGCCATCATGCGCGGGATACATCATGCGGACAGCATGAGCCTTGATGGTGATCCCCCGCTCACGCTCCAGGTCCATTGCATCGAGCACCTGTTCCTGCATTTCGCGCGCGGTTAGCGATCCGGTCAGTTCCAGCAGGCGATCCGCTAGCGTGGATTTGCCGTGATCGATATGCGCGATAATCGCGAAATTGCGTATGCGGGACGCTTCCATCGGGATATTTCGATTTTAGCAGTTGTGCGGTGAGCGCATTCTGACCGAGCAGGCCCGAATGGTTGCTTGGCTCCCGGTTTATCGTAGAGATTGGAGTTGTTCGATAGCAGAACGCAAATGTCCAAACGTTGCCTGCTGTACTACATCACCGATCGTACGCAGTTTCCGGGAGACGAGTCTGCCCGCCGCCACGCTCTGCTCACGAAGATCGCTGAAGCAGTGGCTTGTGGCGTCGATTACGTTCAGCTGCGGGAGAAGGATCTGACCGCGCGGGAGCTGGAGACGTTAGTCCGGGAAGACGTTCGCCTCGTGAAGGATGCTCTGCTGAAAACTGGGGACCGAGAATCTGAAACTCGGCTTCTGATCAATTCACGTACGGACGTTGCGCTCGCCGCCTGCGCCGATGGCGTCCACCTGCGCTCCGACGATATCTCTGTTACAGATGTACGCTCTATATGGGCGGAAGCGTTAGCTCGCAACTCGCAGCTCGTTGCTCGCAGCCCGTCAATTGCTTGTTCCTGCCATACCCAAGCAGAAGTTCTTCGCGCAGCGTCCGAAGGCGCCGACTTTGCTGTCTTCGCGCCTGTGTTTGAAAAGAGCGACCAGCCGGAAACGCGACCAGCGGGTCTGGATATCCTGCGCGAGGCGTGCAAGTCAAGAATTCCCGTGCTCGCCCTGGGCGGTGTCAGGCTGGAAAATGCGACATCCTGCCTGGAGGCCGGCGCCGCCGGAATTGCAGGCATCCGCCTGTTTCAGGAAAATAGAATCGAAGAAGTGGTGCGCGCGTTGCGCGGAGTGCGATAGGCGTAGGCTCACTGGCACTTTAACGACGAGCGATGACCGGCCGATGACTCGCTCCATGAGGACTGGAATACTGCGATCGCCAGACATGCTTTCGGATAGCCCGGCCCTGACTCCCAAGGTCGTAACCATCCCCGCTGGATGGTTTCTTATGGGCTGCGATTCCGGCCAGGACAACGAAAAGCCCGTACATCGCGTATGGACCGATGAATTTCAGCTTGCCGTCTGCCAGGTGACCAATACCGACTTCGCGCGTTTTCTGCTCGATATTCGTTCCCTGCCACCCCCATTCTGGAGCGATCCCGACTTCAATCACCCCGAGCAACCGGTTGTGGCCGTGTCATGGCTCGAGGCGGCTCGCTATTGCGAGTGGCTGAGCGACCAGAACGGCGATAATTTTCGCCTGCCGACAGAAGCCGAGTGGGAGCGAGCTGCGCGTGGCGGTCGTGAAGGCGAGCTCTATCCTTGGGGAAATACGCCGCCCGAATCGTTGGCAGGCTACCCTGACCGCTGGAAGACCGGACCCGAGCCAGTCGGACGCGGTGAGCCAAACCGATTCGGCTTACATAACATGTGTGACAACGTCCATGAGTGGTGCAGCGACTGGTTTGGGCCGGATTACTACTCAGTATCGCCGGACCGAAACCCACGAGGCCCTGAGAGCGGCTCGCGTCGCGCCTCGCGCGGAGGCTCCTGGCGTCACCACATTAAAATGTCACGCTGCGCCGCGCGTTCCAGCATTCCACCCGAGTTTCAGTATGCCGACTACGGCTTCCGCGTGGCGAAGAGTCCCTCGTGAAAGCCCGTGAGAATGCTGGTCCAATTGCTTGCGCTTGGCGGCTCGCGGCTCGACGCTCACCGCTCTGAGCCGTACACGACATCACCGAGCGAGGATTTACGATAATTCCAATATGACTGACTTTGCTTCCCACTATCTCGACGAAATCCGCCGCCAGTTGCGCGGACACAAGCGCATGGCCGAATCTGCCATGGCGCAACTCGAAGACAACGACTTTTTCATCACGATCGATCCCGAGGCCAATTCGATCGCCGTCCTCGTGAAGCACATCGCCGGCAACGCACGCTCGAGATTCACGGATTTTCTGACAAGCGATGGAGAAAAACCCGACCGTTTCCGCGATCGTGAGTTCGAGCTCTCGGCCGCGACCAGCCGCGAGGAAGTCATGCGTTGGTGGGAAGAAGGCTGGGCGATCATCGTTGGCACGCTTGATTCGTTAAAGCCGGAGGACATCGACCGCACCATCACGATTCGCCAGGAGCCGCACACCGTCGTGCAGGCCCTGAACCGCGCGCTTGCCCACTACGCGCAACACATCGGACAAATCGTATTTCTATCGAAGCACCTGCGCTCAACCCAATGGAAAACCCTCAGCATTCCGCGCGGCAAGTCGCAAGAATTCAAAGTCGCGAAAGACAAGGGATTCGTGCGCGGAACACCAGCACCGGAGAAATAGCGCAATCAAGACTGTGGCCCGAAGTACCTGTAGTGCCCAGTGATTTTCCAGTTGAAGAGTACATCTTCCATCTTCGGGCCCTGACCGATGTTGTGCACGATCATGAAGCGACCGCCTTGGCCTCTTCGGTCCACCACGATTCCGATGTGCGGTATGTTGCCGCCTAGGTCCCACGTCACCAGGTCTCCCGGGTTGTAGTCGCCTGGGTTCGTTGTGACCGGAAGCACTTCGCCCTTTCGCTGGAAAAACACCATCAGGTTCGGCACACGTCGATGATCGATGTTGCGGTCGGGCTGGCCCCCGACCCATCTCCATTTGCGAGGGTAGGCAGGAAAGTTCGCGACCATGTCTTCGTGAACTTCCTTCTGCAGATCGACTCCCACCGCGCGATACGCGCGAATGATCTCGTCGGTGCAAACTCCGGTGCTGGCGGGGACATCGCCTCCCGGATACGGTATCCGGACGTACGCCGGATCGTACCGCACAACGTGATTCGTGCGTTCGATCGCGGCCAGCACTAGTTTTTCAATGAATGTTTGTCGGGCACTCGAAACGGCCGATGTCTGACTGAGATTTAGCCCTGACAGGACCAATGGGGCAAGAAAAAACAGCCAAACTCGCGACCTCCCGGCATTTCTTCCCATCGCACCTATTGTAAGGACGGTTTCAAGAGGTGCTCTATAATCGTATTGTTGGCAGCCGGATCGGACGGTCGCCCCGCTCATTCTGGCAGGAGCACGAACCGTCGCTCTTGCGAGAATGGGCGGGGAGGAAAGTCCGAACTCCGCAGAGCAGTGTGCCGGATAACGTCCGGGACGGCCGGTTCAAGCCGGTCGGACGGAAAGTGCCACAGAAAACATACCGCCCCGCCCATGCTGGCCGGAGTACTCGTTCGCCGGGTCGCTCTTGCGAGGATGGGCGGGGTAAGGGTGAAAAGGTGCGGTAAGAGCGCACCGCCGCGGCAGTAATGCAGCGGGCAGGGCAAACCCCACACGGAGCAAGACCAAATAGGGAGGGACTCCGCCCATTCTGGCGGGAGCACTGATACCAGTCGCTCCTGCGAGGATGGGCGGGGGCGTACTGGCTCGGCGCGCCACAACCTCCGGGTAGGTCGCTAGAGCCGTGCAGTAATGCGCGGCCCAGAGGAATGACCGTCCCGTCGCAAGGCGGACAGAATTCGGCTTACAGGTCCGGCTGCCATCTTTTCACTTTCGGCTGTTACACCGCTTCTGCGCCAAGCAGTGGAGACCTCCCGTGAAACTCAGACTGCTCTTGCTAGTTTCGGTGCTCACGCTATCGGCACGCACCGCTCTCGGACAAGAACAAGGCAGCAATTTTCAAAAGCACCAGCGCACGCGAACTCGGGTGGTGCTGCTTGGCACAGGAACTCCGATTCCTGATCCTGATCGGTCTGGCCCGGCGACGGCAATTGTGGTCGGTGACAGCGCCTACCTTGTCGATTTCGGTCCAGGGGTCATTCGGCGAGCACAGGCCGCGGTTCTCCAGAGGGGCATCACGCAGCTTGAGCCTGGCAACCTGAGAGTGGCATTTGTAACCCATCTCCATTCCGATCACACAGTCGGCTACTCTGACTTGATCTTCACAGGATGGACTTCCGGCCGAAACGTGCCGCTCGAAGTCTATGGCCCCAGCGGCCTGAACTCGATGACCGACCATATCCTGCAGGCCTATCGTGTGGACATCGACGCGCGCATCGGTCCAGAGGGTAACCAGCGTGCGATTGCGGATGGATGGAAGGTGAATTCCCACGAAATTAAGCCAGGGGTGGTGTACAAAGACGCCAACGTCACAGTCACGGCATTCCCTACAAAACATGCGCTGGAAAGTTATGGATATCGGTTCGATACGCCGGACCGCAGGATCGTCATTTCGGGTGATACCGGTCCATCCGAAGAAACCATCAAGGCTTGCGCCGGTTGCGACGTGCTAATTCACGATGCGCAAACTCTTGATTTGTACGCCAGGATGCCGGAACGCCTTCACGCATTTGTCACGAAATACCACACAACCACGGAGCAACTGGCGGCACTTGCAACGCAAGCCAAACCCAAGCTACTCGTTGTCTATCACACCCTGGGGTTCCGTCCCGGAATGTACCCTCCGAAGTTCCTATCGTCTATGCAAGGCGCGGGAGCCTCTCGCTCCACGGAAGAGATCCTGCAGGAAGAGCTAGGTTCTCGGTATTCGGGAGACTTCGTGGTTGGGCGAGATCTTGATGTGTTCTAGATGCACCCCTGGCTCAGCACTTGCCATCGAAAAAAGCCGAGTTCCATCTTTCATGAAGGGACGCAAAGATAGAACTCGGCATTAGAGGGCCGTGCGAGAAGAGCCTATTGATTTTCGCAGCTTACGCGATTATTCCAGTCCACAAACGCACCCTGCGGATTGTCGCGCCACGCCCACACGTGCAGCTCGAAGAAATCAGGAAGGTTGAAACGGTTCGGCTTGGCGACGAACTGAAAGTCCTGACCATCGAGTTGTGGCGGCGTATTGTTGTTGTTCTTCAGCCACGTTTTTGCGTCCACAATGTACTCGACGCCCACCAGCCTGCGTGCATTGCCGATCGGTTCATAGATCAAAGCCTCGGGGTGACCGATATCGAGCTGACCGTCGCCCACCAGGTCGCCATTGACGTAGTGAACGCCCATGGCTCCGTGGTCGGGACCACTGACGCAGCCAAATGCCGGGCCATAACCGGCCGGGCCGGTATTATTGACGTCGAGGAATTGGCGGGTCGCCTCGCGGACATCCTGCACGAGTTTGGCTGACGACACATCGGGGGTATGATGCGCCTCCTGTGCCCAGAGCGAAGCTCCCCCCATGAAAGTGGTCGTCAGTGCCAGCGAAAGAATCGTTTTCGCCGATGCGTGTAGCAGATTCGTGATCCGTTGCGTCATCTTAATCTCCTTTTAACTTGATGTTTCGTCTCCAGTCTTCTGGGGACACTTGCGCGGCCCTGGCAAGGTTCGTCCCTTGCCGAATTCATAAAGTGTGTTTGAACCGAAGCGAGGAGTTAGAACCGTTTCGCGCTTACTGTGACTGGCACTCCCTTGGTCAGCGAATCGAATACCGGCGAATGTGACGTCCCGAGTTCGACAATCTCTTGCAACTGCGACTCTGGCACGTCGGCTTTGACCTTGAAGGTGACTCGGATGCCCTGGTATCCCTTCCGCACCTTTGGGTCGAGGTCCAGAAATCCGTGCAGGTCGATGTCGCCTTCGAAGAACGATTCAACTTCTTCGAGTTCGATGCCCCGAGCGGCCGCGTGATAGACCATCGAGGTGGTCACGCAGGAAGCCAGCGCGTGAAGCAGATATTCCACGGGATTCGCCGCCATGTCTTTGCCCAGCAAAACCGCTGGCTCATCCGCCTCCAGGACAAATGGCTTTGAACGCGATAGCTGCTGAAGAGCGCCCTCAAACTCATTTACGGTCGAGCAGTTTTGACTCGCTCCCTGCCACTGGTTGCGAATGCGAAACCTAAACTTCGCGATCGCCGGCGTAGCCTTGATCGCGTCGACGGTCGTGAACAGATCATTGACTTTGACTCCATTGATAATCCTGGCCAGTTTTTGTGCAGTTGCCATGTATGTTTGCCCCACTCTCTCTTTGATTTTTTCGATCCAACCAGATTCGATGACTCAAAATAGCGGTGAAATGTGCTTGCAACAAGATGGCAGATATGCCATTGTAGGTAGGTTTTTACGCCAACCGGTATTGAATGATTACGAGGCGCGGCCATGAGAGAGATAACAGTCCTGCTTCTCGACCAGATGTTTTCGTCAACGGCTATCGGCCCGATGGAAGTCTTCCGCCATGCAGGTTCCCTGTGGAACATCCTGACCGGATCGCAACAGGCTCCGCGCTTCCATGTGACCACCGCAACGGCTGATGGGCGCCCGGTTCAATGCGACGGGGGAATTCAGATCCAGCCCAACGTTTCGTTAAAAGACGTTGGCAAGACAGACCTCATTTTTGTTCCGACTACCGGGCTGAGCATTGATGACGTCGTCGAACGGAACGCCCCGATCGTGCCCTGGTTGAAGCGTCGCAGCACAAATGGCGTGTCGATCGCGAGTGTTTGTTCGGGAGTGGGCCTGGTTGCCGCTGCCGGGTTACTCGATGGCAAACGCGCAACCACTCATTGGGGACTGGCGGATCGTTTTCGCCAGAAGTATCCCAAGGTTCACTGGATGCCCGAAGTGATGGTCACAGAAGACCGGGGCTTCTATTGCGGAGGCGGGGTAAATGCTTCCCTTGATCTCAGCCTCTACCTGGTCGAGAGGTTCTGCGGACACGATGTGGCCATGCAAACCGCCAAGGCTCTACTGATCGAAACTCCGCGCGCCTGGCAGTCCGGATTCGCCATTGTTCCTCTGAAAACCGATCACACGGATGATGCAATCTCGAGCGCCCAGGAATGGATGCACCGAAATTTCGCAAAGACGTTTTCACTCGAAGATCCGGCGCGCCGCGTGGGCATGAGCATGCGCAATTTCGTGCGCCGCTTCAAGCACGCGACCGGCGACACGCCGCTGATCTACTTGCAAAAACTGCGCGTCGCCGCGGCCAAACGCATGTTAGAGAGCAATCACCGCACCATGCAGGAGATCAGCGACGCTGTCGGTTACCAGGATCTGGCTTTTTTCCGCGCGCTGTTTCAGCGGCACACCGGTGTCTGCCCCAGCGCGTACCGGGAGAGATTTGGCGCGTAATCGGGAGAGTGCAACCGAGCTCAGCCACTGCCACTCAAATGCACATTAATTTTCTAATTTTCTTGGAGATCGTATGGAAAAAGCTGCCACCGATATCAGATCGCTACAGAAGCCGTTGAAGGAGCAATATCGCCGCGATCCGCAGAGCTCGCGCATCACCCTGACTGCGAAAGGTGGCGAGACGGCTACCCCGCTGTCCTGCTCGGTTGATATTGGCCGCGCGATTTACCAGGCCGAGGCTCACAAAGGTGTTGGCGGAACCGGCACTGCGGCTTGCTCTGGCGATCTGCTGCTGGGAGCGTTGGCTGCATGCGCACAGCTCACGTGCCAACTGGTTGCTACAGCGATGGGAATTCCGACTCGTCAGATCGAGGTAACGGTTGACGGTGACATGGATTTGCAAGGAACTTTGGGCATTTCGAAGGAAGTGCCGGTCGGTTTTGACGCGATACGCGTAAAGTTTGACGTCGAGGCGCCTGAAGCAACCCCGGATCAGCTGCGTTCGCTCCACGAGAAGACGGAGCAATATTGCGTGGTCCTGCAAACCCTGTTGCGCCCACCGAAGATTGACGCCCAGTGGCTCACCCGCTAAAAGCGGGTTGAAGCTTTACAACACGCGCTCTTTTACGAAATAAAAATTGCGTGTGGGAGTGCCTTCGCGTCTACAGCTAGCTAAGCGCGGGATCGCGAGCGCTGCTATTTCTTGCGAACGAGAGGATCCTAATGCAAATCGCATTTCTGATTGGGAGGATCATCTTCGGTCTCTACTGGATCAGCGCGGGATGGAATCACTTCAGGCAACTCGAAGGGATAAGCCAATACGCCAAGGCAAAAGGAACTCCGGCGCCAAAGCTGGCAGTAGGCGGAACTGGAGCGATCCTGGTCTTGGGCGGTCTTAGCATGCTTTTGGGTGTTTATCCGCATATCGGCATTGCCTTGCTAATCATCTTCCTGGTGGGAGTCACGTTCAGGATTCATGACTTCTGGAACGACGCCGACCCGCAGATGCGTCAGAACAACATCATTAACTTCACGAAAAATCTCGGGCTCCTCGGAGCGCTGTTGATGCTCCTGTTCTTGCCACTTCCATGGCCGTACAGCGTTCCGCTCGGATAGGGACGCGATGAACCCGATATCTTGAGCGTTCTCATCTACGCTGATGGACGATGTTCTCGGTCAGCTTCGCTCTGTATGTCTTGAGATATTTCATTCCGGTATCGCACATGATCGTAACCACAGTTGCGCGCGGTCCCAGCTGTTCCGCCAACCGCAGTGCGGCTATGACATTTGCGCCTGTTGACGTTCCCGCAAACAAGCCTTCCTCGCGCGCCAGACGAAATGCCATGGCTATCGCCTCTTCGGTGGAAACTTGGTCCATCTGATCGGCGACATCCTTCCGCCAGAGTGGCACAACGAACCCGGCTCCGATTCCATCGATCTTGTGAGAACCCGGCTTGCCGCCCGAGAGCACTGCAGACTCCGCAGGCTCGACAGCAACGATCTTGATCCCCGGCTTATGCTGACGCAGTCGTTCTCCAATGCCACGCACCGATGCGGCAGTTCCCGTGCTCTGCACGAGGCCATCGATCTGCCCGCCTGTTTGCGCCCAAATTTCATCCGCCATTGTGTAATACGCGGCCAGTTGATCGGTATTGTTCAGTTGATTGGTCCAGAATGCTCCAGTTTTCATTTGGATCTGGCGCGCCGCTTCGACCATGTCACGCGTGAGCTTTTCCGTCATGCCTCCGCTCTCGCTCAAGACGATCTCGAGCTTGGCGCCCAGAAGTTTCATGTGGTCGAGTTTTTCTTGGGAGAAAGCATCAGAGCTCACGATGTAGAGCGGGTATCGTTTCACGGCGCAAACAAAGGACAATGACACGCCCGTGCTGCCGCCGGTGTATTCGACGACGCATCCGCCGGGTTCCAGTCGGCCATCGGCGCCCGCTGCTTCGATCATCGCCAGCGCCATCCGGTCTTTCATGCTTCCCGTAGGATTCTCACTTTCCAGTTTCAGAAGAACGCGGGCTCCATTGCTTGGAGAGATGTCGCGCAATGCAAGCAACGATGTATTCCCGATGCGCTGAAGAATGTCTTGTGGCAGCTTGTCCATTAGTTCTGTCCCTTCAGAAAGAGGCTGTCTCATGTCTGCGATTCGATCCTAAGCAACGCGGTCCCACAAATCTGTGATGGCCGTATCCGTGGTTAAGTTCGGGCTAACTCCGCTCTTACTGATACAGCAGGCGGCACGAAAGATTCAGGCACCTCTGCCCAGGGTGATGCAGGTCACGGATCAATCCGCCTCCAAACGCTAGGCTCGAACGTGGTCTGCCGCCGGACCCGCGTAATCGTGGATTCCTCCACCCATCGTCCGATCAATCCGTGGATTGTCACCGTCGCGGTAATGATGGCGACGTTCATGGAACTCCTCGACACAACGGTCGTCAATGTCGCGATCCCACACATCAGCGGCAACCTCGCGGCGACGGTTGAAGAAGGCACTTGGGTCGTCACGTCATATCTGGTGGCAAACGCCATCATCTTGCCGATGTCCGGATGGCTGGCACGTTACTTTGGCCGGAAACGGCTGCTGCTGATCTGCGTCGGTGGGTTCACGCTCACTTCTCTGTTTTGTGGACTCGCCACCAGTCTCGATAGCCTGATCTTCTTCCGAATCTTGCAAGGGCTGACCGGAGGAGGACTACAGCCGCTCGCCCAGGCCATCCTGCTCGAGACCTTCCCGCGCGAAAAACATGGCCAGGCAATGGCCGCGTTCGGCATCGGAACTCTTCTGGCTCCGATCCTCGGCCCTACACTCGGTGGATGGGTGACCGACAACTACTCCTGGCGATGGATCTTCTATCTGAATCTTCCGGTTGGAGTCTTCTCGCTGTTCATGATGAACCGTTTCGTTTTCGATCCGCCCTATATCAAGCGCACTGCTGGCGGCGTGGACCTTTGGGGCATTGGGTTGCTCGCCGTAGGGCTCGGCTCCTTGCAAATTGTGCTCGACACCGGCCAGCGCAAAGACTGGTTCTCATCCACCTACATTCGCTTCTTCGCGATCCTCTGCCTGGTTGGCCTGGTCTCGATGGTCATTCGCGAGCTTCTCGCAAAAGAGCCGATTGTCGATCTGCGCGCACTCAAGAACCGATCATTCAGCGCCGGCGTCTTTCTAATTTCGCAACTCGGCTTCGTGCTCTACGCCAGCCTGGTTCTGCTGCCGATCTACCTGCAGACTCTACTCGGATATCCGGCCTACAACGCCGGGCTGGCCTTGTCGCCGCGAGGAATCGGTTCTCTCGCCACCATGCCTGTCACGGGATACCTTACCAGCAAGACTGATCCTCGCCGCCTCTTGGTTGTGGGGATCTTGCTTGGCTCGCTCACAATGTTCGAGCTTTCCCGCCTCGATCTGAACGCGGGCTACTGGGATATTTTTTGGCCGCAAGCGATACAGGGAGTCGCATTGGCTCTCATGTTCATTCCGCTGATGACGTTGAGCATGTCCCGCATTCCGAAGGAAAAGATGGGCAACGTCACCAGCATATTTAACCTGATGCGCAATATCGGTGGCAGCTTTGGAATCGCGATCATGACCACGTTTCTGTCGCGGCGCTCACAGTTCCATCAATCCCGCTTGGCTGGCAACATTAACCCTGCAAACCTGAAGGCACAAAGCATGCTTGTTGGCCTGCAGCAGTTTTCCATTCCCGCGGCGTCGACTCCGTCACAGCAGAACGCAAAGCGATGGCCGCCGTTTACGGACTGGTGCAAAGACATGCCATGATCTTGTCATTTGTCGAAGCGTTCTGGATCATGGCCGTGATGTTCGCCGGACCGCTGCCGTTTCTTCTCCTCCTGCGTTACTCCAAGCCGCAGAGAAAACCTGAGAGCGTGGCCGCTGTGCCGCTCGCGAAGTCCTCAAAAGCCACCGAACAGCCCCAGGAAGAAGAACCGGAGCCCGAGCCGGAACTTGTTCTGCACTGATCTTCCTGATCCTTCCCGCTCGAAACCCGCTGTCTGCAAACCGGGTTACACTTATCTGCGGGGAAAATCATGGCCCGATGCTCTTCGTGCAGCGCCGATCTGCCCGCCGCGAGCCGGTTTTGCTCAGTCTGCGGCACGCCAGTGGGCTCCGATGACGCAACCATAACTTCTGCCGAAGGTTCTTTGGGGAAGGTAAAGGCCGTTCCCTCATCGGCTGAGGACGCGACTCTTGAGTTCGCGTCCGCCCGATCACCCAAGCCACGGCCATCTTCTGCTTCGTCTTCGCGGCTCACCAGTTCAGCGGCATTCTCCTCAGCCGAAGGCAGATTTCTGCCCGGCCGCTTGCTCGCTGGCCGCTATCGCATCATCGCCCTCCTCGGAAAAGGAGGCATGGGCGAGGTCTATCGCGCCGACGATCTCACCCTGGGTCAGCCAGTCGCACTCAAATTCCTGCCCGAGGAAGCCATGCGCGATGAGGGCCTGCTGGAGCGCTTTCGGAATGAAGTGCGGATTGCCCGACGCGTTTCTCATCCCAATGTTTGCCGCGTGTACGATGTCGGCGAAGTTGATGGGCACACATTCTTCACCATGGAGTATGTCGACGGAGAGGATCTCGCTTCTCTTCTGCGACGAATCGGACGTCTTCCGCAAGACAAAGCGCTCGAAATTGCTCGCCAGCTTTGCGCGGGGCTGGCCGCCGCGCACGCGAAGGGAGTGCTGCACCGCGACCTGAAGCCAGCCAATATCATGCTGGACGGACGAGGCCAGGTCGTGATGACCGACTTCGGGCTCGCCGGCCTCACCGATCAGATACAGGGGGCCGAGATTCGCAGCGGTACCCCGGCCTACATGGCACCCGAGCAGCTTGCAGGGAAGGAAGTAACCGCTCAGAGTGACATCTATTCTCTTGGCCTGGTACTTTATGAAATTTTCACTGGCAAACGAGCGTTCACGCCTGAAGCCCTGGCCGAACTTGTGCGCGGCGGTCCCACCTCCTCACCCAATAAGCCTTCGTCGGTTGTAAAAGATCTCGATCCGGCCGTTGAGCGTGTCATCCTTCGATGCCTCGAGTCCGAGCCCCCGCGGCGGCCATCTTCCGCGCTGAGCATCGCCGCAGCGCTGCCTGGAGGAGACCCGCTCGCCGCCGCGCTCGCTGCTGGAGAGACGCCTTCGCCGCAGATGGTCGCGGCAGCCGGCGACACCACTGGCCTTTCCCCGCGAGTTGCCATGATCTGCCTGGCTGCCATCCTGATCGGCCTCGGGGCGGCGGTGTATTTTTCCATTCGTCAGAGCGGGATCGAGCAGTTATCGCTGGAGCAGTCGCCCGAAGTTCTCTCGCAAAAAGCTCGCGAGATGATCGTACGCTTCGGCTATGACGCCCATCCCGCCGATAGCGCCTCCGGGTTCCTGCAACATTCCGATCTGATTGAGTACATCGAAAAGACCGACAAGCCGCGGCCGAACTGGACTGACATCTTGGCCTCGCGGCTCCCAATCTTGCATTTCTGGTATCGCCAGAGCCCCGACAGTCTGGTGGCGCAAGACTTCCATGACTTTCTGCTCACGCCAGGACTAGTCGATCCCCAGGATCCGCCATTAACGCTTTCCGGAATGGTAAACGCCGTTCTTGATACGCGCGGCCGGCTTCTCTATTTCGAAGCCATCCCTCCGCAGAAGGAAAGCTCCGTCACATCGTCCACTCCCGAATGGAGCCCACTCTTCAACGCCGCAGAGATCGAACCGGCCAAGCTTAAGCCGGCCGAACCGCAATGGAATTCGCTCGCCTCCTCCGACACTCGGGCCGCCTGGATCGGTGTGTGGCCCGGAACCACTCGTCCGCTGCGAGTGGAAGCCGCGGCGCTTCACGGAAAGCCTGTCTTCTTCTCGCTCATGGGGGACTGGACAAAGCCGGAACGAATGACGGAGCCGCAGCAATCGGCTGGAAAGATCAAGAATGTCCTCCTCGTGCTGCTTATGTTTTCTTTGCTCGCGGGCGCGGTGTTTCTGGCCCGGCGCAACTACCGCCAGGGACGCGGAGACCACGACGGTGCCATTCGCCTGGCGGGTGTGATGTTCGTCCTCTTCATGTTGCTACTGCTCTTCCGCAGCCATCTTGTAGCGGGCATGTCGGCCGTCGGTTTAACGATTCTGGCGATTAGCACCGCTCTTTTCTTGTCGGGACTAACGTGCGTTCTCTATCTTGCTCTTGAACCGTACGTCCGCAAGTACTGGCCGCATGCCATCATTTCCTGGAGCCGCCTTCTTAGTGGGCGCTTTCGCGATCCCCTCGTTGGACGCGACATCTTGTTAGGCGTGCTGCTTGGAGTGATCTGGCTTGCCATCTTCACAATCTCTCGCGCGATCGCGTTGCGCCTCGGCTCCTCTCCGTCTCTGTTCTCGACGGACATGATCCGCGGAACCCGTTACGGCATCGGCGCGTGGATGTCGGAGATTCCCGGGGCGATACTGGCCACGCTGGAATTCTTCTTCCTGCTTTTAGGGCTTCGAATAGTTTTGCGCCGGCAGTGGTTGGCTGCCATTGCATTCGTCGCCATTTTTACCGCTATTAAGTCTTTGGGTTCAACCTACCTGATTCTGGATGTTGTCACGGCAGCGTTCGTCTACATCGTTGCTGTGCTGATCGTATTCCGCTTTGGACTGGTGCCACTAGCCTGCGCAGTGTTTACGATCGACCTGCTGGTCAATGTGCCTTTCACGACTGATCTCTCCGCTTGGTACATGGGGACGTCCATCTTCGCGTTCCTCAGCGTCGTTGCCCTCGCCGCCTGGGGCTTCTATACCTCTCTCGGCGGTGTGCCAGTCTGGAAGCCAGACTTGTGACCGACGCATCGGACCACTCGGGCCGCGACCCCGGCTTGTGTCGCGATTGCACGCATTCCCGGAAAATGGAGTCCGATCGCGGATCGATGTTCTGGCTTTGCGAACTCTCGTTCACGGATCCAAGTTTTCCAAAATATCCGCGTCTGCCTGTTCGTCAATGCCGAGGGTATGAGAGCGCGACCGATATGCAAGGTCAGCACGAAACGTGACTACCAGCGACGCTGAGATCTTTCTTAGAACTCTTAGAACTGAGAACCGGGTCCTGAGGACTGTCGCGACCCTATATAATCAATAATTCGACTCGGGCTCGTCGCCGGCCCGGGATGTCATTTGAGGAGACTCCATGTCCGCACCCAGCCGCCGTCCCGAAATCCGCCGCCGCCGCACGCGCGCCGAAAAAGTATCCAAGCTTCGTAAGCGCCTCGCGAAAGCTACCGGAGCAGACAAAGATCGCCTCACGGCCAAGCTTCACCGCCTCGAATTCAACTCGCCGGGAAACCCGCTGGTCAATAAGTAAGTCGTCCTAGCTGAGAATTCTCATTCTCTTTCCGACGCGCCCCAGTACCTCGAGCGCGCGCTGCAACTCGTCGTCCGTGTGCGTTGCCGTCATGATCGTGCGAATGCGGGCTTTGCCTTCCGGGACAGTCGGAAAAGCGATCCCGGTCCCGAGCACGCCTTCTTTGAAGAGCTCACGTGAGAACTCCATGGTCAGCCGGCCGTCGCCGATGATGATCGGTGTGATCGGCGTCTCGCTGGCGGGCGTAGTCTTGCCGCCGATGTCGAATCCGAGTAGTCCCAGCTCTTTCTTCCATAGCCGCGTGTTCGCCCAGAGTTGTTCCATCAATTGAGGCTCGTTCTCGAGAACATCGAATGCGGCGATACACGTTGCGGCCACCGACGGCGGATGCGAGGTGGAAAACAAAAACGGGCGTCCGCGGTGATACAGGAAGTCAATCAAGTCGCGCGTACCGCAGACATATCCCCCCAGAGCGCCGATCGCCTTTGACAGCGTTCCCACCTGGATGTCGACCCGCCCATGCACGCCGAAATGATCAATCGTGCCGCGGCCGTTGCGGCCGAGTACCCCGGACGCATGCGCATCGTCGACCATCATGATCGCGCCATACTTATCCGCCAGATCGCATAGGGCAGGCAGCGGTCCAATGTCTCCATCCATCGAGAACACGCCGTCGGTGATCAGCAGCTTGCGGCCGGGAAGATTCTTCACGCTCGCGAGCTGTTCCTCAGCGTGCGCGATATCTTTATGCCGGAAGACGAGAATCTTCGCGCGCGAGAGCCGGCAACCATCGATGATTGACGCGTGATCGAGTTCATCGGAGATAATAAAGTCGTCTTTCCCGAGGATCGCCGATACCGTGCCCGCGTTCGCCGTAAAGCCCGACTGGAAGACCACGCATGCCTCCACGCCCTTGAAGCGCGCAATCTTCTCTTCCAGTTCCATGTGAAGCTTCATTGTGCCAGCGATAGTGCGCACCGCGCCTGAGCCCACGCCGTATTTGCGGGTCGCTTCGAGGGCCGCCTCGCGCAACTTGGGATGAGTGGTCAGACCGAGATAATTGTTGGAGGCGAGATTGATAACCTTCTTGCCGTCAAACGTGCATTCCGGCGTTTGCTCGTCATCGAGCACGCGCAACTTGAAGTAGGTCCCTTTTTCCTTGAGCTGATTCAGTTGATCGGTGAGATAAGAAAGCGGATTCGTACGAGTGGCGGTTGCCATAAGACCTCACGTTCGTTGCGGGCACGGGCGCATTCCCCTGTTTTTGCTCTGTGTCCTTTGTGGTAAGAATCCCACGTTGCGTTAGTCGATTATTTCGTGCCGTTCGGATACACCAGGATCTTGCTGGCCTCGCCGGTCTTCAAGCGAGCCATCGCCTTCGAAAAATCCTTCATCGCGATTCGATCGGTAATCACGGGGTGGAGATCAAGTTTTCCAGCTTTCAACAGCGCCGTCATCTGATACCACGTCTGGTACATGCGGCGCCCATTGATGCCTTGGATCGTGATGCCCTTAAAAATAATGTCTTCCGAAAAATTCAGCGAGATAGGTTTATTGGTAAGTCCGAGAAGGGAGATGCGTCCGCCGCGTCGCACGATGTCGAACGCTGTTCGAATCGCGTCCGGGTGCCCGGCCATTTCGAGGACCACATCGACGCCGAGCCCGCCTGTTCGTTCCGCCACGATCTTGCGTGCATCCTCTTTCGACGGATCGATGACTACGTCGGCCCTCATCTTGGTGGCCAGATTTCGGCGGTGCTCGTTCACCTCGATAGCGAACACCGTCGTTGCGCCAACGGCGCGCGCTACGGCAATCGAGAACAATCCGATCGGCCCGCAACCTGTGATGGCTACTGTTTTCGCCGCGATTTCACCCGCCAGAACGGTGTGAACGGCATTCCCCAGCGGATCGAGAATTGACGCATACTCCTGAGGAATTTCCGGGTCCAGCTTCCAGATATTTGACTCCGGAATGACTACATACTCGGCGAAAGCGCCGTCGGCATCGACGCCGATGATCTTCACGTTCTGGCAAATGTGCGCTTCGCCCGTGCGACATTGCAGGCACTTGCCACATGCCACATGCATCTCGGCGGAGACGAAATCGCCTTCCTTGACGCTCGTCACCTCGTCGCCGAAGGCGACGACCTCACCACAGAATTCGTGACCGGGAATCAACGGCGGGTGAATCCTTCCCGCCGCCCACTTGTCCCATTCGTAAATGTGAAGATCGGTGCCGCAGATCGAAGCCACTTTGACCTTCACCAGGACGTCGGTGCGCCCGAAAGCCGGGATTTTGACTTCACGAATCTCCGCTCCCGGCGCGGCCTCCGGCTTGACGACTGCGAGCATCGTGCTGGGCATGGAAGCTCCCTTATAAGTGCAATATCACACGCGCAAACCGCTTATTTTAGCACCGGAAATTGGATGCGGCTCGCAACACCGACGGAGCACTACAACAGCCGATCCCCGCGATAAATCATTTGCCCATCTACCATTCGCGCTTCGTCCGTCAAACGATGCGGCCTCACCGGCCCTTCTGCGTCGATGTGTTGGACCTCATGCCCATGCGCTACCAACCAATCCGACACGATCATTCGATGACATCGAAAGTAGACGCGCTCAGCGCACATGTAGGCAGTCGGCGACTTCTCTGCCAGTGTGATCAGTTCGCCCATCGCGTCCTCGAATTCCGGTGTCAGCGTGTAGTCCGCGTAGTTGCGAAAGCTTTCATTGCGCAACGCCGTGTGCGGAGAATCCACGCGCGTCTTTTTGCGATATCCACCAAGCGCCTTCATCCATACGTATCGAATTCCATGCCTCGGCAGTTCCGCCTCTAACGATTCACGATTGAAATAGGGAAGTCGTCGTGATACAGGGAATGCCCTGATGTCGACTAGCGTCTCGATGCCATGCGCCTTCAGCGCCGAGATGAGCTCGTCCAGCGAGCGCGTGGAATGGCCGATAGTATAGAGAACCGCCACTACTTTATTTCACCACAGAGGCAGGGGAGACACGGACAAAGGCGATTGTTGATTCGGCGCGATTGGGCCAAAGTTTCAGTCAAGACATCAATCAATAATCGTCGATTCGGAGTTTCACTGGATGGAGCTCAATGCGACGATGAGCTGCTCTTCCTGCTCCGGAAGCACCGTCCTCAGGTCAACCAACACTCGCCCGTCTTCCACGCGCGCAATCACCGGAGGATCGGCAGCGCGAAGGCGTGCGCACAGGTCATCGGCGCTCAATCCCGCGTGCGTAATCGCGACCAGCTTCGTTGGTAATACCGCCGATGGCGCCGCCCCGCCACCAACCACCGATTCGCCATCGAGCAATTCCAGTTTCAATCGGGGTGGCCGCAAATTCTGGGCGAGTCGCTCAGCACGTTGCGCAATCTTATCTTTCGTGATGCGCATCATGCGCAAGACGGGTATTGCATCGTGATCGCGTTTCACATACGCAAGCAAGGTGGTCTCCAGCGCTGCGTATGTCAGCTTGTCGACGCGGAGAGCGCGAAACAGCGAATTCGACCGCATACGGATCACGAGATCCGAACGCCCGCTGATTAGACCAGCTTGCGGACCACCCAGCAATTTGTCGCCGCTGTATGTAACCACGTCGACGCCCACGCGTAGACTGTCGAGCACGCCCGACTCGCCGCCGATTCCAACCGAGGTCAAATCAAATAGCGCGCCGCTTCCGAGATCCTCGACTAGCGGAACATTCTTCTGCCGTGCCAATTCGACCAGTTCTTCCAACGACGGCTGCTCGGTGAATCCAGTGATCTCGAAGTTCGACCGATGGACACGCAACAACAGCCGCGTCCGTTCGTTAATAGCGCGCTCGTAGTCTCCGATGCGGGTGCGGTTGGTCGTGCCGACCTCCCGCAGGATCGCATTCGACTTCGACATCACGTCCGGGATGCGAAACGATCCGCCGATTTCAACCAGCTCTCCGCGCGAGACGATCACCTCCCCGCCTTCCGCTAGCGAATTCAGAGCCAAAAGCACGGCGGCTGCGTTGTTGTTTACCACGATTGTGGCAACCGCCGATCGGGCGGGTTCAAGCAACTTCTGCAGCAGCCTCTCGACGTGTACATCGCGCTTGCCGCGCTCGCCCGACTCCAGACCGAACTCGAGATTGGAATACGTCGCCGCGGTTTCGTGGATGTGTTCGATTGCGTTTGCGGCGAGCGGCGCCCGTCCTAGGTTAGTGTGCAGAATGACTCCAGTCGCATTGATCACCGGCCGCAACGAATAGCGGAGAGATTTGCGCAATTGATGCTCGACGGCTTCGCGAATTCCTGAAACCGCCAGCTCGACTTCATGTTCATCGAGCGTGCCCGCTGCAATCTCATCTCGCAATCGGGACAGGACTACACGCACCGCGTCGGCTGTTGCGGCATGGCCCTCCTGCGCGGCCAGAAGGCCTATTTCGGTGAGGCGCAACACCTCATCGGTAGATGGCAGTTTGCTGTAGAGCGCGGACTTTTCCGTCGTCGACATCGGGGCAGATTATCCCATAGTTAGGAAGCGCGGCGGACAAGGGGCGCCCGCGTGCAGAATTTTACAAGGTATGCATGTACGCCAGCAGATCCTGAATCTGCTGATCGTTGAGCACGCGCCCGAAGCCTTCCATTTTGCTACGCCCGTTTTTCACGATGTCGGTCACGCGCTCATCGTTCGCCGGGAGCCCACTCAGTGGCATGTACTGCTGCTTGAAGATGGCTTTCAGTGCAGGGCCCTTCTTTCCTCGCGTGGAATACGGCTCGTGGCAGCGGTCGCAATAATCGTCGTAAACACGACGACCGCGAGCCTGCTGCTCATTCAGCCCGAGTTCAGCATCGGACTTGCGCCTCTCGACTTCACAGCCGTTACAGATCAGCAACCCAACACTCGTCACAAAGGCACAGAGACACAAACAAAAAACCTTCGACCATCTTTTCATTGCGCGTGTCTCTCCCCCTGTGACAGTGATTCCTGCCTTCATCCGTAGGATAATACGGGAAGTATGGCCATCCGCCTCAAACGCATTTACGAGTCGCCGTCAGCAGCCGACGGAGCGCGGGTGCTGGTCGACCGACTGTGGCCTCGCGGGCTCAACAAGCAGGATGCGGCCATTGACGCCTGGTTGCGCGACCTATCGCCCTCAAACGAATTGCGTCAGTGGTACCACGCGAACCCTGATGCCTGGACCGTCTTTCGGCGCAATTATCTGAAGGAACTCGCTTCCGAAAAAGCGACAACGGCACTCGAAAAACTGTACAGCCTTGCCCGATCGAAGCGCAATCTGACACTGCTCTACGCCTCCAGAAACGAAGAGCACAACAATGCCACGGTTTTGAAGGAACTTCTGGACGGATCGCGCAAGCCCCCTTCCACGGTCGGAAGCGCCGCCAACCGCGGCAGCCGTGCGCGCAAGGCCAAGAGACAGTAGCCCATTTCTCCGTTCTCGATCCCAGTCCCTAGCGAAGCGATGGGAGCAAATCAAAATAACGCCACTGGTCTGCGTGCGACTGAGAACGAGAACGCATGATTGAGAACCGGTACCGGAAACCGAGAACTGCCAGCAAGAAACTATAATCTCTTCGATCATGCCCTCCGCTGCCCTCGATAAAAAGATCGAATCCCTGCGCGAAAAAATCCGCTACCACGAATATCGCTACTACGTCCTCGACGATCCTGAAATTTCCGACGCCGACTTCGACAAGCTCATGAACGAGCTCAAGGCGCTCGAAAAAGAACACCCGGCACTGATCACTCCCGACTCGCCAACCCAGCGTGTGGGCGGCAAGCCTCGCGAAGGGTTCGTCAAGGTCCGGCATTCGTCTTCCATGCTGTCGCTCGACAACGCCTATAGCGAGGAAGAACTCCGCGACTGGGAGCGCCGCGTGCACGAACTCAGCGGGCGCCGCGATGTCGAATATGTCTGCGAGCTCAAGCTCGATGGAATGTCGCTGGCGCTTCGATACAAGGAGGGTCACCTTGAGCGCGGTATCACTCGCGGCGACGGCAACGAAGGCGAGGATGTGACCTCAAATGTCCGCACCGCCCGCTCCATCCCGCTTTCCATTCCAAAGGACAAACTGAAAAAAGCCGGCATCCCCCTTGATTTCGAAGTTCGCGGCGAGATGCTGATGCCGATCGCTGGTTTCCGGCGCATGAACGAAGAACGTGAACAGCAAGGTCTGTCGCTCTTTGCCAATCCACGCAACGCGACCGCCGGCACAGTGCGTCAATTGGAACCGAGCATCACGGCCCAGCGCCGCCTCGATTATTTTCCCTACATGCTTCTACAGAATGGGCGTACTTATTTCGATCGTCATTCCAAAACCTTGGCCGCACTTGAAGCGGCCGGATTCAAGGTGAATCCGCATCACAAGCTTGCAAAGAATCTTGGCGAGGTCTGGAAGTTTATCCAAGGCTGGGAAGGGAAACGCGACTCGCTGCCTTACGAAATAGACGGCATTGTCATTAAGGTCGACCGCACCGCGCTCCAGCGCGAACTCGGATTTACTGGCAAAGCTCCGCGCTGGGCGATCGCCTACAAGTACGCCGCGCGAGGCGCGGTCACCCAGATCGAAGACATCGTCCCTCAGGTCGGGCGAACAGGAAAACTCACACCCGTCGCTTGGCTCAAGCCGGTGCCCATTGGCGGCACTACTGTCTCTCGCGCCACGCTTCACAACATGGACGAGATCGAGCGCCTGGGCGTAAAAATCGGCGACTGGGTTGAGGTCGAACGCGGCGGGGATGTGATCCCCAAGGTTGTCAAAGTTGTCGAGGACAAGGATCATCCGCGGGGCCACAAACGCTTTGAGATGCCGGAACATTGTCCGGTCTGCGGCGGCAACGTCGTGCGCACACCCGGAGAGGCCGACCACCGCTGCGTCAATGCCAATTGCCCGGCAAAATTGCAGGGCACCATTCTGCATTTCGCGTCGCGCCACGTGATGAACATCGACGGTCTCGGCGACGCGCTCGTCGCGCAACTCACTGAGCGTGGAATGGTGAAAAATGTCGCGGATCTTTACCGCCTAACCAAAGACGACCTGCTCAAACTTGAGCGGATGGGCGAGAAGTCGGCGCAAAACATTCTCGGCGAGATCGACCGATCCAAGAAGCTTCCGCTCGAGCGCGTGATCTTCGGACTTGGTATTCGCTTCGTCGGCGAGCGCACCGCGCAATTCCTAGCTGAGCATTTCGGGTCGCTCGATGCCGTCATGAACGCTAGCGCCGAAGAACTCGAAGAAGTCGACGAGGTAGGGCCGCGTATTGCCGAGAGCATCGCGGAATTCTTTTCCGACGAACACAACCGCCAGCTCGTTCACGACCTCCGCAAAGCCGGACTAACCTTCACTGGGAAAAAGAAAGAAAAGGGAACAAAGCTCTCCGGAAAGACTTTCGTCCTCACTGGAACACTTGTGCGACATACCCGCGACGAGGCGAAGAAGTTGATTGAAGATGCCGGTGGCCGGGTTTCCGGCTCTGTGAGTAAGAAGACTAACTACGTTGTGGCTGGGACTGAAGCGGGTTCCAAGCTCGACAAAGCACGCGAACTCGGCGTAGCCGTGATTGACGAGGATGAAATGGAGGCCCTGCTTCGCTGAAGGGGCCGCTCGCCGTTTAACTGGCCACCAGCAGCGGATTCCCTGTACACTTCTGAGTTTCGCCAACAACCACGGCCGAATCGGCCGAAAGCCTAGTGGAGTTCCGCGTGAAGACGCCCCTTTCTCTTTTTGCCGCTGCCCTTCTTTTGTCGATTTCCGCTGCGCAGACTCCGCCCAAGCTCACTGTTGATGCGATCTTCGCCGAGGGCAGCATCACCGGACGCGCTCCCGAAACCATTAAGTGGAGCTCCGACAGCACCAAGGTCTCGTTCGTCCAGCGTGACGACGCGGGTGAGCATGGCGAACTGTGGTATGTCGACGCGGCAACGGGAGAAAAGAAAATCCTGGTCAGTGAAAGCAAGCTTGCTCAACTCGCACCGCCTGCCAGCAAGATTGCGAATGAGCGCGAAAAGGAACGCGTCACGCGCTATCACGTCGCCGCCTATAACTGGGCGCCCGATTCGAAACACCTGCTCTTCGATTCTCAGGGACAGCTCTGGTATTTCGATCTTGATTCCGGAACTGCAGTGCAACTGACCTCCTCCCCCGACCCTAGCGAAGATCCCAAGTTCTCTCCTGACGGCAAACGTCTCGCCTATGTGCGCAGACATAACATTTACATACATCCAGTTTCAGGAGAGCTAGGTGAACAACAAGTCACTCGCGACGAGAACCGCGAAAAAGAGAAAGGAAAGGATAAAGACAAGGCCGCTTCTGAGCGCGAAGACAACATCCTCAATGGCGAAGTCGATTGGGTCTATGCCGAAGAACTAGGCGTGCGCAGCAATTACTTCTGGTCTCCTGAGGGTAAGGACATTCTCTTCCTGCAAATGGACGAGACTCGGGTACCGACTTATCCGATCACGGACTGGCTGCCCACACATCCGCACGTAGAGTCGGAAAAGTATCCCAAGGCGGGCGATCCGAATCCGGTCGTGCGTCTGGGTGTTGTCAGCAGCAGCGGCGGAAAAATCAAATGGATCACGCCTACCAGCGAAGATGATATGTACATCCCGCGCTTCGGCTGGATCCGCGACGGCTGGGCGTGGGCCGAGGTCCTCAACCGAAAACAAGACACGATGGACCTCTACTTCATCGATTCGCATTCGGGCAAATCGCGCAAGGTTCTGACCGAATCAAGCCCCGACGCGTGGGTGAACGTCAATGATGATTTCCGCATCCTGACATCGGGCGACCGTTTCCTTTGGACGAGTTGGCGCGACGGCCACACCCACATCTATCTGTACAGCTTTTCGAAGCAGGACCCACTTTCGTCCGATGCCAAGTCAGAACGCCAGCTCGAGAGCGGCGACTACGAAGTGCTCGAGATCACCGGCATGGACGAGGCCTCCGGAACCGTGTTCTTCAGCGCGAATAAAGACGACCCTCGGCAACTGCATGTCTATTCGGTCAAGCTCGATGGCTCGTCACTGCAGAATATTTCGTCCGAGGAAGGCCATTACACAGTAACCTTTGCCGATGATGGCAAGCACTTCATTCAAGACTATTCGACACCGCTGAAACCTCCCGTGACCTCCCTTTGTGCGGTCGGAGGCCCTTGCCAAAAAATTTGGGAGTCACGCAGCGTCGATCAGTACGGACTGGTTGAACCAAAATTCCTTGAGTTCAAAGCCGAAGACGGCACTACTCTCTATGGCTATCTTCTGCTCCCGCCCGGTAGCAGTCTTGATGACCGCATTCCCTTGATCGATTACGTTTACGGCGGTCCCGCTGGGCAGACCGTGTTGAAAGCTTGGATGGGCCCGACCGGGCTCTTCCACCAGTTGCTCGTGCAGGAGGGTTTCGCTGTTTTCTCGCTCGACAATCGCGGATCTCCGAATCGCGGAAAGAAATTCTCCGCAGCCCTTCGGCTCCAGTTCGGTGGGGTCGAACTGAAAGACCAGCTCGCCGGACTCGATCAACTCCTGGAGAAATTTCCGCAACTCGACTCCGAACGCACCGCGGTCTGGGGATGGTCGAATGGCGGATCGATGACCCTGTATTCGCTCACCCATTCGAGCCGGTTCAAGGCCGGAATTTCCGTCGCACCGGTCACCAGCCAGCGCAACTACGACTCGATCTACACTGAACGCTACATGGGCCTGCCCAAGGAAAATCAGCGCGGCTACGACGACTCCATCGTGAGCGCAGCTGGCAAATTGCAGGGATCACTGTTGCTGGTGCATGGCACAAGCGACGACAACGTACATTTCCAGAACACCATCCAGATGACCGACGCGCTCATCAAGGCGGGCAAACAGTTCCGGCTGATGATCTATCCGAACAAAACTCACGGCATTTCCGGCCCGGACGCACGCAAGCAGCTGTTTCAAATGATGGACGATTTTTGGAACGAGAAATTGAAGTAGCTATTAGCGATTAGCAAGTAGAAATTAGCAATTGGTGACGGCCTCGATTTTTGCGGGTCCAGACTTTACTCTTTCGCCTGGGCCAAAACGACTCGCGATTTGCTAACCGCTAATTGCCAAGAGCTAAAAGGCCGGTTTCATGTATTCCACTACTCTCGGCGATTTCGAATTGACCATCGTTTCCGACGGCACCTATGTGTCTGACGCCGGCGCTTTCTTTGGTGTTGTGCCAAAAACGATGTGGTCGAAGCGAGTGACAGTCGACGAACTCAACCGCATGTCGGTCGGGCTGAACTCGCTTCTAGTGCGTGATGGGAAAAGAAATGTGCTGATCGAAACCGGTATTGGCAACAAGATGCCCGACAAACTCGTGCAGATCTACGGTCAACCCGCAAAACTGCTCGACAACCTGCACGCCATCGGCGTAGCACCGGAAGATATCGACGTTGTCATTGATAGTCACTTGCACTTCGATCACTGCGGATGGAACACGGTGCGCCGGGGCGACAATTACGTCGCGACCTTTCCCAAAGCGACGTACTACGCACAGAAGGGGGAATGGCAGCACGCCAGTTTGCAGCTCGAACGGGACGCGATCAGCTACATGAGCCCAAATTACGATCCGCTGATCCAGTCCGGGCAGATGCAACTAGTCGAAGGCGACCGCGAAATTGCCCCCGGCATCTCGGTTAAAGTCTTTCCTGGACACACTGCGAACATGCAGGCCGTGATCGTGGAGAGCGGCGGGAAGACGGCGTGTTACATCTCGGACCTTATTGCCACCACGGCGCATCTTGACGTCACCTGGGTCATGGCCTTTGACCTATACCCTTTGCAAACGATCGAAAGCCGCAAGCTGTACTATTCGCGCGCAATTCCGGAAAAATGGCTGACGGTCTTTACCCACGACGACAAGACGCCCTGCGGCTACGTTGAAAAAAGAGAAAAAGGAAAGATGGGCCTGAGAACCGTCGCGTAGGGACAGCCGCCCTCGGCTACTGCGCCGAGCGAAGCGCGGCAGCAGACCACTTATATTGTCACTACCTGGTGTAACCGCCTCTCGAAGAACGCTTCCACGTTGCCCAGTATCTGCTCTCCGCTCTTCGCGTCGTAGATCGCCTTGCGTAATGCCGCTCCGCCCGGCACGCCGTGCGTGAACCACGACGCAAATTGCTTCATCTTGCCTTCGGCGCCCGGCATTCCTTCCTCGATCAGCATCTGGAAATAAGTCCGGATCATCTGGTAGCGATCCATTTCCGTTGGCTCGTCATAGAGCTTTCGACTTTGGGTGACGGAGAGCTCTTGGTTTTGGGTGGCGCAGCGCTTTAGCGCTGCAGTATGGTCGTCGCCTGTTCCTGGAGCTTCAGCCTCCGAGGAATCTCTCTCTGCGGCTGCTGACGGCTGGCTGACATACTGCTCGATCTGCCGGAAGATCCACGGATTCGCCGGCGCCATTCGCCCGATCATCACCGCATCGCACCCCGTCTGCGCCACCATTGCGCAAGCATCTTCGGGAGAGCGCACGTCGCCATTGCCGATCACCGGAATCTTCACCGCCCGCTTGACCGAAGCAATCCACTCCCAGCGCGCATTGCCGCTGTAGCCCTGCTCGCGCGTGCGAGCATGAAGGGCCACCGCGCCCAACCCGCAATCCTCGGCTATGCGCGCGAGTTCCACGCACACAATCTCGTCATCACTCCATCCCGCGCGGAACTTCACCGTAAACGGAATCTTCACCGCCGCGCGCACCGATTCGAAAATCTTCCGGATCAGCGGCAGGTCTCGCAGCAGCCCGGATCCGCCATTGCACTTCACCACTTTTTTCGCAGGACATCCCAGGTTCAAATCGACCAGATCGAAGCCGAGATCTTCCACCATGCGTGCGGCATCCGCCAGCACCCGCGGATCGCTTCCAAACAATTGCGCCGAGATCGGATGCTCGTCCTCGTAGAAATGCAGATATCGTCCGCGCACGCGCTGGTCGCGCAGCACGCCATCGGCCGAGGTGAACTCGGTCATGATCAGCCCGCATCCACCAAGGTTCTTGATGAAGCGCCGGAAGACCGTGTCGGTCACCCCAGCCATGGGCGCAAGCACAGTCGCGGGAGAGATCGCGACCCCGCCGATCTTCAGCACCGCCGGAAATGGCGTACCCCATGCGGAGCGGGCATTCTCGCCAACCGCAGGCATTCCGCTCGAATCGTCGCCGGCTGAAATGCCCGTGCCACCCGGATTGCCCCAGAACTTGCGCACAACAGTATTCTACCCACCTGCCCAAAACGGCCTGTCACGCTGTCGATCACTGCCATCCGGGAATCAGACCGACTATGCGCCGCGCAAATATCTCATCTCGGACGACCGCCGTCCCCACACTTCATTCAAAGCTCCGCCTGAAACAGAAAGCCCCCGCCAGCGCGGGGGCCTCAATCCTGTTTGTGTGGCGCGGGCGCCTCGCCCGCGAGTTACTTCTTCGCCGTCTCTGCCTTCGCGGCGTCGCCCTTCGCATACTTCCGGCGGAAGCGCTCGACGCGGCCAGCCGTATCCACCAGCTTCTGTTTGCCAGTGAAGAACGGATGGCAATTCGAACAAATTTCTACGTTGATATCGCCGTGATGCGTCGAGCGAGTGGTAAATGCGTTCCCGCAGGCGCAGTGCACGCGCACTTCGTGATAGTTGGGATGAATCGCTGCCTTCATGTCTGTTCCGGTACCCTTTCGAATCCTTAGATTCTACAGGAGTTAAAAGGATTCAGCAAGACACCCACGAGCCTCTCAGCCATTGCCGCGCACCCAAACGACTCGTGGGAAGTCACTTATCGAGTGGATTGCATATCCTGCCTCATCGCTTGTGGAGAGCGCTGAACGACGATAGCTGACGGCTGAATGCTGACTGCTGACTGCTACTTCAAGTACTTCTCAAACCATCCCGTAAGGCGCTCCATAATGTCGCGCTGGTGCTCCGGATCGTGAATCGAGTGTCCCTCCCCAGCATAGATCACCAACTGCGTCGGCACTCCTAACTCTTTCAGCGCGTGCCAGAATTCCCGCGACTGCGGCGCCGGGACCTCGCCATCACGCTCGCCCACGAGAATCAACGTGGGTGTCTTCACGTTCTTTACGAAGTTGATGGCCGAACTCTTCGCGTAGGCAGCGGGATCGTCATACACCGACCCCCCGAAGTACGGGATCATCCACATGTCAATGGAGTTCTCACCGTAATAGCTCTGCCAGTTCGAAAGTCCAGCGCCCGAGACGGCCGCCCGGAATCGATTGGTCTGCGTCACCGCCCACATCGTCATGAAGCCGCCATAGCTCCATCCGGTGATTCCGATCCGGTCATTATCGACCGGCAAGGTCTTCACCACCGTATCCACTCCCGCCAGGATGTCGCGCAGGTCGCCGTATCCGAAGTCCTTCACATTCCCTCGTGTAAACGCCTCCCCCTGTCCGTAGCTTCCCCGCGGATTCGGCTCGAGCACAAAATACCCCAGCTTAGTGAGGGTGAGCAGATTGAAGAAAGCCCGCGGCCACGACGAGCCGATTCCCACCGCCGGCCCGCCATGCACCACGACCACCATCGGATAACGTTTCTTCGGGTCGTAATCCACGGGATACGTCAAGCATCCCTGCACATGGAATCCTTCATTGGTCCACTTCAGGCTCTTCATCTCTCCCCACTCGGGACGCACCCCTTGATTCACATGTGTGACCTGCGACCACTTGCCCGGTGCGCCCGCCCATATCTCCGCCGGACTGGCCGCCGAGTGCCGGATCACTGCCGACTGCGATCCATCAGCCGATAGCGACATCTGAATTCCCCACGCACCATTGGTGATGGTTTCGAATCCACGCCAGCCCTGCGTGATTTTTCCGGATGCAACGTCGACCGTGGCGATTCCCGAGTCGCCTTCGATTCTCTCCGCGAATACAACCTTGTCCCCGACCGGCCATGCCAGCCAACTCGGCGATGCCGGGATTCCCGGTGTTATGTTCCGCGCCTCGCCACCCTCCGCGGAAACGACGAATATATCTCCGCCGGTTGAGCCCTCGTCACTCATCAACCCGCCGATGAAAGCGACTTGCTTTCCGTCGGGCGACCAGCGCGGATTCGCGATCTGCAGAGGTGGCTTATACACCGTCGTCAGGGGTCCTCCCTCCGCGGGCAGCCGGTAAATCTTTGCGATGTACCAGTTGTTGTCGCCGTCGCCAGGCGCCGCCGTCAATACGAATTGCTTGCCGTCGGGCGACCAGTCAAACTCGTACACGTACATGTCGGCCGGCGAGATCTGTTGCATCGCCCCCGTCGCAACGTCTACTACGGTGAGCCTCTGCTCGTAGATTTTCGATTCGATCACCCCAGTTTCAGGGGTCATCGCCTCAAGTGGCCCGGGCTTGCGCGGAGCGTTCTCGATGAACAGAAACGCGATCTGCTTTCCATCCGGAGACCATGCCGGATCGCCAAGATCGCCTTTGAGATCGGTGATCTTCTTCACTCCTTGTCCGTCGATTCCGGCCACGCACACTTGAGATTGTCCTGAACCGGACGCGCACAGGAATGCGAGCATCTTGCTGTCCTGCGACCACGCCAGATCACTTACATCCGTTGCGGGCAGATCGCCGACTCTCGTTGTGGGCCTTTTCTGACCTTCGAGTGACTGGACATAGATCCCGTCTACGCTCGCGCCATCCGCCGGCCCGATCCATGCCGCCAACTTTCCGTTGGGAGAAATCGCGACCTGATAGAAGCGTTGGACATCCGCCACGGCAACTGCACTACCGGTGGCAGAGGCTGCCACGGCGCTCGGAGTCGATGTCGCGACCAAAACAACAAAAACAAGCGTAAACAACACAAGGCGGGACAATGTAAGCTGACGAAAAACCATGAGTCGCAAGATACCATCGCCGCGCCTCGCTCATCCACCGGACTAGGAAACTAGCTACTCGCCACTAGCGACTGATCGTAGACTATCTCGATGGCGAAGTTCCCAGTACTCGAAGTCCTCTGGTCTGTCTGGATTCTCTATTGGTTCCTGAGTGCGGCGCACGTTCGGAGGGCCGCTCGCAAGGAAAGTTCCGCCAGCCGATCGAGCACGATCCTAATCACCATTCCCGCCGTGATTCTGCTGGCGAACACCGGACTTGCGGTCGGCCCGCTCAGTCGCCGCTTCGTTCCTGCTACCGAGGTAGTCCACATCATCGGTCTTGCGCTCACCGTGCTCGGGCTTCTCATCACCGTCTGGGCCCGCATTCATCTTGGACAGTTCTGGAGTGCTCGGGTCTCGTTGAAAGAAGATCACGAATTGATTCAGTCCGGCCCGTATGCATACGTACGTCATCCCATCTATTCGGGGATCTTTGTCGCGTTGATGGGTACTGCACTCTATGTCGGCGAATATCGCGCCTTAGTGGCGGTTGCTCTCATCTTCATTGCCCACCGTCAGAAGGCAAAGCGGGAGGAGAAACTGCTCTCCGAACAATTCGGCGATTCTTACGAACGTTACCGCGCACGCACCGGATCGCTGGTTCCGAAACTGTTCTAAAAAGCGAAACGGCAGGGCCGACCCCCTGCCGTTTGGCAACTTTGAATATGGCCCTTACTTCCCCTTGTTGACCGCCTTTTTGAGTTCGTTTCCGGGAGTGAACTTCGCGACTCTGCGGGCAGCGATCTTAATCGTGGCTCCCGTCTGCGGATTACGGCCATTGCGGGCCTTGCGCTGCGAGACGGAAAACGTACCAAACCCGATCAAGGCTACCCGATCTCCTTTGCGAAGGGCAGCGGTAACGCTGTCCACGGCTGTATCGATCGCAGTCGTTGCCTGCGCCTTCGAGATGTTGCAGGCTCCCGCGATACGATCGACGAGATCGGCTTTGTTCATGCTCTCTCCTGACACTTGTTATTTCGGTTCCCGCGCATGTACCGGGGAGGGGAAGCACAAAACGCTGTCACCGAACGGCAGCCATTTTCCTCTGGGTTCGAGAATTGTCAATGGGAAACACGTGCCAGACGTGGCATTTCGACATCTGAAACTTTCGTGCCACAAATCGGCTAGTCCATCTGGAGAAGCGCAAACGCAACCGCGAAAATCTCATCATTCGCGCAATTTTCCTCGGTTCTCCACAAGCACTTTTCTGCCTCCACAGGATGTGCACAGCGCTAGTGTGCTTTCAAGTTGCGCATAGTGCGCCTTCCGGTGCAGAGTCTAAGGAGTAATCATGATGAACACCGCTGCTGAAACTTGCCCGCTCTGCGAAGGCTCAGGCTGGAAATCGATTCCCGGTCCCGAACGACGCGTCACCCGTTGTGACTGCCAGCTGCGTGCTCGCTCTGATGCCTTGCTTGCCTCTGCCCACATCCCGAAGCGTTACGAGCATTGCGAACTTTCAAGTTTCACGACGGACTTCCCCGGCGCTGATCCCAAGATTGCGCTTGCGCAAATTGCCGCGTCTCGCTTCGTTGAAGAGTTCGATCCACGCGATGGCACTGGCATCCTCCTGGTTGGCGGCATCGGGACGGGCAAAACACATCTGGCTGTCGGCATCCTGAAGGAACTGATTGCACAGCGCGGCAGTCACTGCCACTTCTCGGACTATCGCGAGTTGCTGAAGCAGATCCAGAACTCCTACAACGATTCGGTCCAGGCAACCGAACTCGAAGTCCTCCGTCCCGTCTTCGAGGCAGAGGTACTCGTACTCGATGAGCTCGGCGCTGTGAAGCCAAGCGAATGGGTCTGGGACACGGTCAGCCTGATCCTCAACACCCGATACAACGACAAGCGCGCGACCATTATCACCACGAACTTTCCCGACGAACCTGCCGCCGCGGTAAGCGGATCGGAAGCTCCACGCTCCAATCCTGCTTTCGCCGCAACCCGCCGTGAAACGTTGGGCGACCGCATCGGCGAACGCATGCGCTCCCGCCTGCACGAGATGTGCCGCATCGTGCGCATGGAGGGCCCCGACTTTCGCCAGAAGTTCCGCAGCGCGAGCTTCCGCTAGATCTCACCACAAAGAATTGTTAATTGATGGATTGTTGATTGTCGTTTTGCAAGGACTTGGACTAACGCGCAGGTTCGCTAGAAACAACCAAGGATCAACAATCGACAATCCGCTTTTATCTGTGCCCCTGTGTCTCTGTGGTAACGAACCGCTAGAATCAATCTGTGCTGCGTGAACGGCTCGAATTTCGGCCTGATTCCGATGCCGAGATATTCTCCGCTGTCCCGGCCCTCCCTGCAGTTTTCCTGTTGCGCGGCATCGACTCGTCCGCCGATCCTTACATCAGCAAGACCGCCAACCTCCGCCGCCGTCTGCAGCGCCTGCTGTCGCCGCCCGATGAGCGCAGCAAGCGCCTCAACCTGCGCGATCGCGTCGCTGCCATCGAGTACTCGCTCACCGCATCCGACTTCGAATCCGGATTCCTGCTCTACCAACTTCTGCGTTCCGTTTTTCCGAAGACCTACGAAAAACGCCTTCGGCTGCGGCCCGCGCCCCTCGTCAAGATGCATCTCGAAAATGAATACCCGCGCGCCTCGGTCACCACCCGCCTGGGGCGCGTCAGCGGGAAGAATCTGTACTATGGCCCGTTCTATTCGCGTGTTGCCGCGAAAAAATTCTTGAATGACGGGCTCGACTTTTTCAAGATGCGCCGCTGCGTTGAAGATCTTCACCCCGATCCCAGCTTTCCTGGTTGCGTCTATTCCGAGATGAAGATGTGCCTGGCGCCCTGTTTCAAAGGCTGCACCGATGACGAGTACCGCGCTGAAGTCGTTCGAGTCGAAGACTTCCTCAATTCGAGCGGCGACTCGCTCAAGCGTCAGATCACGTCCGAGCGCGACCGCGCCTCCGAAAATCTTGCTTTCGAGGATGCCGCCAGTCTCCACGCCAAACTCGAGAAACTTTCCCCGATACTGCAACAACTGCCGGAGGTAGTCCGTCGCATTGACCGACTTAACGCACTCATCATCCAGAAGTCGTCGCAGCCGGAGAGCGTTGCCTTGTTTCGTATCGATGCTGGAATGCTCGCCGGGCCGCTCGATTTTCCCATCTCCGCTGCCGAACACACCAAGTCACAATCGATGGAGGCGTGCATCGACGCCGCCCTGGCAAGCCTGCCCGCCGCCCAGCCGACCATGGCCATCGAACGCACCGAGCACCTTGCTATCCTCAAGCGGTGGTACTACTGGGGCAGCCGCGTTGGAGAAATTTTCTTCGCTGATCCACAGGGAGAACTTCCCATGCGTCGGGTTGTTCGTGGCGTCAGCCGCGTCTACCGTGGTGAGGCGCCTGAAGCTGAACCGTCGTCCCTCGTTTAGCCGTCTTTGCTAACGCAGACAGCTGAAGCTGTCACTTCTCACTCTTCATCGCTGTCCCTAAAATAGAAATTGTTATGGCGAAAACATTCAAAAAGAAGGCGCCCAAACCCAAATCGTCAAAGAAGCCTAAACTCTCCATCGTTCGCTCCGCTTCTCCAGACCGCCTGTTGCGCGACCACGTTCTGTATGTTCTGAAAGAAGGCGGTGCGCACATCGGCTTCGACGCCGTCATGAACGAGTGGCCTGTGCAACTCGCAGGCGCGAAGGTCGCCAACTTCCCCCACACCGCCTGGATGCTGCTTGAACATATCCGCCTCGCGCAATGGGACATCCTCGAGTTCAGCCGCAACCAAAAACATGTTTCCCCGGCTTGGCCGGAGGGATATTGGCCGGACTCGGAAGCACCTCCTAGCGAAAAGGCATGGAAAGACAGCATTGCCGCTGTGAAGAAAGATCTGCGGTCGATGGAGCAATTGATTTCAAGTCCAAGGGCCGATCTGTACGCCCGCCTTCCGTGGGGTGACGGCCAGACTTTGTTGAGGGAGGCGCTACTGGTCGCCGACCACAACGCCTATCACGTGGGCCAGCTTGTTATGTTGCGGAAGTGCATCGGGATCTGACCGAAACCGGCAAATCGCGACTGGAACCTGACAACTGTTCCTACGCGCTCTGAGTCTTCGCCGTCAATTCCGCCCGCTTTCGGAACACGACGCGCACTCCGTCGCGCCATCGCTCATCAATCCCCAGCAATTCCCATTCAATTTCGCGCGAGAGATATTTCAGGATCGTGTCGGTCGCCGGATGCACGTGCAGCGCAGGAGCCACGAGCAACAGCAACGGTTTCTCCCCGGACAACTCACGGCCGGGGAAATATCCGAACTTCGCGAACTCCCGGCGAGTCTGATGCCACGCGACTCGCGACCAATAGTCCACTCCTTGCAGCGGCAAATGGATATCCTCGTCCGCCTTCAACTCCACCACAGCCAGCCTTCCTTCTCGGGTCATCGTCAGCACGTCGATCATCGCCCGGTCCGCGGAACTGAATGCCGGCACCTGCGAGTAGAGCGCGTCCTGTTGCAGCCTCCCATCTAGTTGCGCCACATTTTCCATCACTACCGACTCCAACCAACGCTCCGAACACATCCTCCACAGAGGATGCGTCTTCGGGCCGTCCCGGTGCCGTATACCTGCCGCCAAATGCATCAGGTCGGTGAAGTCCGCTACATTGGGCGAATCGAGCACGCGCTCCTCGGCGCCGATGCCAAACACGATCTCCTGTTCGTTGGTGAACGATCTCGGATCATGTGCTAACCGGGCTCGCGCGAACTCTAACCCGCGCAGGCGGAACGAAACCTCGACTGCCGATAGCACAACCACTTGGCTTTGCGGAAAGATTTCTTGCACCCGCGCTATCGACTCCGCAAATCGTTCGCGCGCTGCCCCTTCATCCGGACACCGCACCAGCCTTGTCGCGATGTTGCCGCGGTCCGCACAATCGATCTCTTCCAGACAGGCTTCTCTTTCATGGAACTCAAACAGTTGCCACTTCGCTGCTCCGCGGTGTAGTTGTGCAATTCGCTCACGTGTGAGCGCGCTCGATTTTTTCGGGAGCACCAGCAACAGACCCTGCACCACGGCGTGCCCACTCTGCCGGTGCCGGCAGGAGTCGAGCCACAGAATTCCGCACGTGAGTGCGGCATCGATGGTGCCCTGCGTTTCGGTCTCGTTGACGCCCACAACTGCGAACGCGCTCTGCCCCCGCCACATCAATCCGCGCGCGTATGCCGGACCAAACGAATGCTCCAGATCCATGCTGGTCGCCATTCGCACGACGTTCCAATCGGGAAAGCGCCGCTGCAGCGCCCGACGCAGTTGATTTTCGTAGGTAGTTCGCGCGATCTTGCGCGACGACGGCGATCTCCGGTCGCGATCTCGGCAAATCTCGAGCTTCGACGGACGGTTTTGCCCCATCCTCTGGACCTGTAAGCGCAGACTTCCGCTCTTCGTCTCCGCGTCCAGGACACGCCGCACAATATTCCTTTCCCTCGACCAGAAGTGGAGCAAGCACTTGTTGTACTCGCCTGAGATGGAATACTTGGCTTCGGTTAGATCGAACGCGACGACGCCGTCCTCAACGACCACTGCCGCGCGCGATTCCGCGAGGAAGTCGGAAATCGTGCGACGTAGCGACTCCGGACTCATCGTCACGACTGTGAGTCTGAGCCGAACCCATTTCTGTGACTCACGCACATTCAATTTGTTCGGATTTCGTGAAAACCCACTTGCTGCGCATTTCACTGAGAACCGGTAACTGAGAACTGGCAGCCGGCAACTGTCCTGACGGCTATAATGTCCCCAGATTCCTTTCCGAATCCAAGGACATCTAATTACCGTGACTGTTAAGACTGACCGCTTCTTCTTTGAACACTACGGCCTTACTAATCAGGACCTTGAAAGCTATCTCGCCGCGGCTCTTTCCGCCGGAGGCGACTACGCCGACCTGTATTTCGAATACCTGACCTCGACCTCGCTGATGGTCGACGAGTCCATGGTCAAATCGGCCTCCCAGGGAATCTCCGCCGGATGCGGCATTCGGGTTCTCTCGGGCGAACGCACCGGATACGCCTACACCGACGATCTTTCTCCCGAGCGCATCCTGCACGCTGCCCGTACCGCTGCGCTGATCGCCAGCGCCCCGGCCAAAACGCCGGTTACCGGGTTCCAGCAAAAGCCCGCGCGCAGCCTTTATCCGGTGCAACTGCCCTCGGTCGACGCCGAGATTCGAGCCAAAGTCGATTTGCTGATGCGCGCCGATCAGACCGCTCGCGCCTTCGATTCCCGCATCAAGGAAGTTCGCGCCAGCTACGCGGACGAACTGCGGAACATTCTCGTCATCGGATCCGACGGCACTTTCGCCGAAGACTCTCAGCCGCTTGCCCGCATGAACGTCTCCTGCATCGCGAAAACCGACTCCACCTCCGGCCGGGGCACTTCCGGCGGCGGTGGCCGGGTTGCCCTCGATTTCTTCTTCGGTGAAAAAACTCCCGAATACTTCGCGAAAGAATCGGCCCGTCAGGCCATCTTGCAATTGGACGCTCGTGAGGCTCCCGCCGGAGACATGGAAGTCGTTCTCGGCCCCGGATGGCCCGGCGTCCTTCTGCACGAAGCCGTGGGGCACGGTCTCGAAGCCGATTTCAATCGTAAGAAGACCTCGGCCTTCGCTGGACTGATCGGCAAGCGCGTGGCGAGCGAAAAGTGCACCGTGGTCGACAACGGCACCATGCCATGGCGCCGCGGCTCGCTCAATGTCGACGACGAAGGCCAACCGACGCAGGAAACTGTCCTCATCGAGAACGGAATCCTCAAGGGATATCTCAGTGACAAGCTCTCCTCAAAGCTCATGGGCCTGGCTGATACCGGCAACGGACGTCGCGAGAGCTACGAGCACATCCCGATGCCACGTATGACCAACACCTACATGCTCGCCGGGCAGGACGATCCACATGACATCATTCGCTCGGTAAAGCACGGCATCTACGCGGTGAACTTCGGCGGCGGGCAGGTCGACATCACGAACGGCAAGTTCGTCTTCTCTGCCTCCGAGGCCTACATGATCGAGAACGGTGAGATTACCGCTCCGATCAAGGGCGCAACGCTGATCGGCAACGGACCTGACGTACTCACGCGCGTCTCCATGGTCGGTAACGATCTCAAGCTTGACGAAGGCGTCGGTACCTGCGGCAAGGATGGCCAGGCTGTCCCCGTCGGCGTGGGAATTCCCACGATCAAGGTCGACCGCCTCACCGTCGGCGGCACCGCCCGCAAAGATCCCGGCGGCTTCATGCAATAAGGCTCTCAGAACAAGAGACGCAAGAATTTCTGATTGTTGAATGTTTTGATTTCTCCTGTGGAAGTCTTCATCAACGCGAGCGCGTGAAATCGAAAATCAACAATTGACAATCAAACAAATTCCCTGTGGCCTCTGTGGTGAAATAAGAATTCCGAAATGACAACGACACTCGAAACGCAATCCACTACCGATCTCAAACAAATTGCCTCTGACGTCGTAACGCGCGCCATGCAGGGCGGTGCCAGTACCGCCGAATGCGTCATCCGCGAAGGAGACGAATTCTCCACCGTCGTACGGCTCGGACAAGTGGAGACCCTCAAGGAATCGGGCTCGAAATCCATCGGCGTGCGGGTCTTCTTCGGCAAGCGCGCCGCTTCCACTTATTCGAGCGATTTTTCGCCCGCCGGCATCGAGCGCATGCTCAACTCTGCGCTCGAACTTGCGAAGATCACCTCCGAAGATCCCTACGCTGGACTCCCCGAGCCCGGCAGCTTCGGATCGCTGTCCGGCAACCTCGACCTCTATCACGAGGACGTCTACTCGCTGCCCGGTTCCGAGCGCATCGACCACGCCCGCCGCGCCGAGAAGGCCGCGCTCGAGACCGATCCGCGCCTCAAGAACTCCGACGGTGGATCCTTCGATGCCGCCACCGGCCGCAAAGTGTTGGCAAACTCTCTCGGCTTCGTCGGCGAATACCGCCGCTCCTACTGCTCTGTCGCCGCCGTTCCCATCGCGCAGGACGAGCTGGGCAACATGCAGCGCGACTACTGGTTCTCGGTCTCGCGCACGCTCTCGAAACTCGAATCGCCGGAGCAGGTCGGCCGCGAGGCCGCGCGCCGCACCATTCGCCGCCTGGGTGCCCGCAAGGTCAAGACTGCCAAGGTTCCCGTCGTCCTCGATCCGCTTGTTGCCGCCTCAATCATTGAGCACATCTTCGAAGGCGTGAACGGCGACTCCGTCTACCGCGGTGCTTCCTTCTTGGCTGGCAAACTCGGACAGAAGATCGCTGGCGACAACGTCACCGTCATCGACGATGGCACCATCGTCGGCGGATTCGGCACCTCTCCGTTCGATGGAGAAGGCATCCCGACTCGCCGCACTGTCGTGGTCGAGAACGGTGTGTTGAAGTCCTACCTGCTGAACACCTATACCGCAAGAAAACTGGGCCTCCACACAACTGCCAACGCCTCGCGCGGCCTCGCGGGGACTCCCGGCATCGGCCTGGGCAACTACTTCCTGCAGGCCGGACCGAAGACTCCGCAGCAGTTGATCGGCGACATCAAACAGGGCTTGTACGTCACCGAATTCCTCGGTCATGGCGCGAACCTCGTCACCGGCGATTATTCTCGCGGTGCGTCTGGTCTGTGGATTGAGAATGGCGAGCTGACCTACCCGGTAGAAGAGATCACGGTCGCGGGAAATCTCAAAGACATGTTCTTCAACATTTCCGAGATTGGCAGCGATCTCGAATTTCGCGGCAGCGTCGCATCCCCCACGATCCGGCTCGATGGCCTCATGGTCGGAGGCGAGTAAGCTCAATGAAATTCGCTAAGGTCGTCTTCTGGATTGCCGGGATCTATGGCGTGCTCGTTCTGACGCCGCTCTATTTCATCTTCGATCGCATTGGGCAACAAGACCCGCCACCAATCACCCATCCTGGCTTCTATTACGGCTTTGTCGGCACAGCCCTGGCTTGGCAAATTGCGTTCATGATTATCGCCACCAACCCGGTGCGCTTCCGCAACATCATGATCGCCGCCATGTTCGAGAAGTTCAGCTACGCCATTTCACTGGCGGCGCTTCACCTGCAGGGTCGCCTGCACACCTCCGACCTCACCTTTGGGGCAGTCGACTTCGTGCTCGGCATTCTCTTTGTCGTCGCGTTTGTGAAAACGAAACTGGAAAAGACGAACATCCGGCCCGGCTGTTTCTATGTCAAGAAGGTCAGTGGGCCACGTGCGTTGGTAATTTGCCGCTGAGTCCCTCCCTGTCTACGCTTGGGATCAAGCCCTGAATCCAAGGAGTTCCCATGCGTTTGAAGTCCCTTTTGTCCCTGCTTACTGCCCTTCTGTTTTCTCTAACTGGATTGGCGCTGGCCGATGACCACGGCCATGACCATGACAGGTATCACCGTGCGGATTACCGCTACCACCACTATTATGACGACCATGACCGCGACAGAATGCGCGGCTGGTACCACGAACATCACGACCACCTTCCGCCCGGACTTGCTAAGCGGGATCGTCTGCCTCCCGGCCTTGAGCGTCAGCTAGTCGTGCGCGGTACGCTGCCGCCGGGTCTCCGCAGAAGGATGATGCCGTGTCCGGTGGGACTCGAACGCGAGTTGCCCCCGCCGCCGCCGGGATGTGCTCACATGGCAATCGGAGGTCACATCGTGTTGGTCAATCGCAGCAACTTCATGGTGCTTGACGTCTTTCACTTCGAGCTGTAATGACAACCGCTGCAACGCTATTTGCTTAACTCCGGCGGGTTCGGACGACTCGCCGGAGGCACCATCCCATTCAATCGCAGATACACGGTCATCTGTCCGTAGTGATCGGCGGTATGAACAAGGCACCACACCGCCAATCGCAATCGGGTTGACGGGCCCGCATACGGCCCTTCGATCGGATCGAGCATATTTTTCGCATCGATTGCGCCAATCGATTTCTTCAACGCCACAAAAGAATCCCTCAGATAAGCGGTCAAGTCCGCCTTGGACTTGGCCGGTGAAGGCCCGCCCATATCGCAGCGCTCGGGTGGTTTCTGTCCGTCCATCTCTGCCGCAAAAGCAAGATTCGCGCACGCGATGTGCTTAACCAGATCGCCGAATGTCCGGACCTCAGCCGGCCCAATTGTTGGGTGCTCTCCCTTGAACATTCCCTCTGCAGGACGGAATCCGTACTTGTCCGGCGGCATGGCTTCGGCCGCGGAGCGTACTTCGTATTCCTCGATATCCAGCGTAGAGATCAGCGCCGAGCCTGGAGTCTCCCTTCGGCTCAGTTCCGCTGCGGTTAGTTCTTTGGATTGGGCAGCGCTCTCCATGACACCGAGCGCCAATAAGATCACGGCGATTCCCCACCACATACGGATCATCGCGCACCCCGGTCGAAGAGTGTAGCACCGCTTTCGACACGCCGGATTGCGCACAATCTCAGACCATCAGAAAAGACTTATTCCTGTATCCGCGCGTGCCGCACAACTTCGCCTCGGATTCGGTCCGAGAAGCGGATTTCGCTCTCGCCCGGCGCGCTCTCAACCACCGCGTTCCCGCCGCGCAGAAAGCCTCGCACTTCTCCCGTCTTCGCATCGCGCAGCATGAGCACCGGATTCCGCTCACCGTCCCACGTCACCTGCATCTGTCCGTCCGGCAGATCCTGCATCTGCACAGCTGATTGCGCGTCCATGGGCGCGGCCGAGATCGTGCGTGCAGCACGCTCCTGCCCGTCCGACTTCACATGCATGCTCTGGATGGCCTGCAACACCTCCGCCTTCAGGGGCACAATGAACGAGAACACTTGTGTCGAGCCATCCGGCAGATCGGCCACCTCGTGCGCTTTGAAGCTCATGCTGGCCAGCACCCGTCCGGCGCCGTCGCACGCCTCCCATGTGAACGGGCCGCCCTCCACCGGGACTCCCGTCGAAGGAAGGCGAAATGCTGGCTCGAGGACCATCGTTCCGTTCTCAATTCGTCCCCAAACCAGCAGACCCTCGGCCGGACCGTTCACTCGGTCCGCCGCGTTCACGATGATCCCAATCGGACTGCTCTCGCGGTAGCTAAGCACAAGTTTGTACACATAGTCGCTCACCCACACCGGCGAACAGTAGCTCATGACGTCCACATAGCCAGTCGCGGATTTCAGGTTGTTGCTGCCAGCGAAAGCATCCCATCCCGGCACGCCGATCTCCGCTCCCGGGTATGGATAGTTCGGGTCCGGATTCGAAGCTCCTCCGCACGGGCTGTGCGGACGATTGAAATTGTGCCCTTCCTCGTGTGCGAATACTGTCGGGAAGCTGCCGCTCACATCCCACCCAATCGCCGCAGGCCATCCCACAAAACCAAGTCCTGCCACTCCACTGTTGTAGTTCGTGTGGACCGCCCCGAAGTAATAGCGGTCGGTGGCCCCATCCGCCGTCCGTTTCGCGTCGACCTCGTTCAGTACCGTGCTCCAGCCTCCGCCGCTGTTGGTCAACGTCGTCACACTCGAGTTCAGCACGCTGCCCACAGCGACGTCGATCGTGTCCGGCACTGGATGCAGTCGCCGCGCCATATCGAGCCAGTCCTGCCGCGTCCGCGATCCGCCTTCCACCACACCCTGCAGGCCGTCGCCGGTATGCACGGGCAGTAGCGTCACCTTCCACGTCTTCAAAGTATGTACATCCAGGTTCACGGTCGCCGTATTGTTCGTCTCGCTCGTCTCGGTAACCGCGTTCGTTGGATCGACTGTCGCCACGACCTGTGTTCCAGGCTGCATCCAGGCCGCCGGAACCGCCGCATTCCACGAGGTCGCCGCGTTCGTCGGATCGGCGCTTAGCGGTACGGAACTCGAACCTGCGTTGATGGTTAATGAGTTGGTTGCGCTCCCCTTGATGAAGTCCACCTTTACCTGAGGTGTAACGCTGTTCGCCTGGTTCGCCACGACAAACACCCTTACCCAAGCACTGCGATTTGCCACCAGCGGCACGCTCGGATTTGGATATTCCTGCGTTGCCTGCGTCACGTACAAACCATCGATCGTCAAGTCAAGCCCGCTTGACGAGATCACCGTGAAGTTGTTGGCCGACGTTCCCGTGCCGCCCGGCCCGGTGACCGATATCTTGCCGGTCGTCGTTCCGTTCGCCACTGTAGCCGTAATCTGGATCGCGCTGTTGACAATGAAGCTGCTGGAAGGAGTTCCATTGAACGCCACCGCAGTCGCGCCTGTGAAGTTGCTGCCATTGATCGTCACCGGCGTTCCCACCGGCCCGCTTGTCGGATTGAAACTCGTCACTACCGGAACGGTCGTTGTCACCGTGAAATTCGTGCTCGAATTCGCCGTTCCCATCGGTGTCGTCACCGAGATCGGCCCGGTTGTAGTTCCGCTGGCGACCGACGCTGTGATCTGCGAGACGCTATTTACCGTAAACGTCGTAGCCGCGTGACCATTAAAAGACACCGCCGTTGTGCCCGTGAAATTCGTCCCGGTGATCGTCACCGTCGTGCCGACCGGTCCGCTCGGCGGATTGAAACTGGTAATTGTCGGTGGCCCCAAAATGCTGAAGTTGCCCGGCGAGACCGCCATCCCTCCTGGCGTGGTCACCGTAATCGCCCCGGTCGTCGTCCCATTCGCCACCGTGGCGGTAATCTGCGTTGAGCTCGTTATCGCAAAACTGGCGGCTGCCGTACCGTTGAACTTGACCGAGGTCGCTCCGTTCAGGTGCGTACCATTGATCGTCACCGTCGTTCCCGCAGACCCCGACGGCGGCGAGAAGTTCGAAATTCCTGGCGTCGGGACCTGGCCGTTGTTGGATCCACCGCTGCCGCTTCCTCCTCCGCATGCCGTCAAGACCAGAGCTAAGCCAGCCGCTAACAGGCCCCCTGTTAGCGCACGTCTCACGATCCCGTCAAGTTCGTCTAACTTATTGATAAAAGGGGAGATCAAAGTGACAGTCCGCCACTGCTTCCGCCGATTTGCCATGCCACATTGTTCCTGCCCGAAGTGCTCCCCTTCAAGCAGCGGTGGTGTAAGAAAAGCCGAGCATAAGGACTACGACCTCCGCGCGGAATCGTGTGGCGCGGGGACCCCGCCCGCGAGCTGACGGCTGATAGCCGAAGGCTTTCTGAAAAATTAACCTTCCGTTAACACCCCCTCCCCCAGCCACGCTTTAACATTTTTCCTATGTCTCCGGAGTCCCTTCAGATAGAAGACCGCGCGGGTTCTCGCGCGGAAGTCCGCATCCTGAGCCTCACCGGGCCCCTCACCCTCTCGAATATTTTTGGATTTCAATCCACCGTCCGGGCCGATAACTCTCGCGCCCTGATCATCGATTTCACTGGTGTCCCGCTGATTGACTCCGCTGGAATTGGCGCTCTGGTCGGTGCCTACGTCAACCGCCAAAAAGATGGACGCACCCTTGGGCTAGTCGGGGTGAATCAGCGTATTCGTCAGGCGCTCCAGATCACGCACGTCGAGAACCTGTTCCAATTCTTCACTTCAATCCCCGAAGCCGAAAAAGCAGCTTGAGAAGATTGCCGTCAGCCATCAGCCCACAGCTCTCAGCCTTCAGGGAGACCCGTGTCTGACCGCGCACAGCGTGTTCCTCACGTCGGAGAGCTGTTGCCGGGATTCAATAAACGAGGCGCTTCTGACCCCTGCAATCCCGTCCTCTGCAATCCTCTTTCACGCCTGCCTTCTACCCTCTGTAATCCTTCGTACTTCCGAGGTGTTTCTGACCCCTGCAATCCTCTTTCTGCAATCTGAACTCTGCAACCCGCTTTCACACCTGGCTTCTACCCCTGTAATCCTTCGTACTCCAATGACAATGTTTTAACCCTGTCATCCTGAGCGACGTCTAAGCGCAAGCGAAGACAAGTCGAAGGATCCCTGCATTTTTCTGATAGCCGCCAGCCAATAGTGTTCAACTTACTTCTGAAGTTTTTTTCCTTCTCAATTCAGCCTTTGGCTTGTCTGCCCACTGCCAGGTTTCGCCGACGGCTGATGGCCATCAGCTGCTCTTGTGTACACTTAGCAATGGTCACCCTGCCGGATATCCAGGCTGCGGCGCGCCGCACCCGCGACTCCATCTACCTTTCGCCCTGCGCCCGCTCCGAGCACTTCTCCAACGCCACTGCCAACGAGGTTTTTCTTAAGCTCGACAACCTGCAACGTACAGGCGCTTTCAAGGAGCGTGGCGCCCGCAACAAGTTGCTGCTCTTGAGTGCCGAAGAGCGTGCTCATGGGGTGATTGCCGCCTCCGCCGGAAATCATGCCCAGGGTGTCTCCTATCACGCCGGCAGGCTCGGCATCCGGGCTCAAATTTGTATGCCCCTGACCACTCCTCTTATTAAGGTTTCCGCCACGCGTGGATATGGCGCCGACGTCATCCTTCACGGAGCCAACTACGACGAGGCCTTCGAGGAGGCCCTTCGCCGTAGCCAGTCCGAGAAACTCACCTTTGTTCACGCCTTCGACGATGATGCAGTGATCGCTGGCCAGGGCACCATCGGCCTCGAACTCCTTGAACAGCATCCCGATCTGGAAGCTGTCATCGTCCCAATCGGCGGAGGAGGCCTGATCAGCGGCATCGCCTGCGCCGTCAAGGAATCAAATCCGAGAATTCAGGTCTTCGGAGTACAGCCCTCGCGGCTGCCCTCGATGAAGGTCGCGGTGGGCGAAGGAAAGCCGGTCACACTCAATGCCGCCTCCACCATTGCCGACGGAATCGCTGTCCGCCGCGCTGGCGACCGCACTCTACCGCTGGTTCAGAAATATGTCGACGAGATCGTGACCGTGGAAGAAGAAGAAATTGCCAACGCAATCCTCCTTTTGCTGGAGCGAGAAAAAACGTTGGCGGAAGGCGCCGGAGCCGCCGCCATCGCCGCGCTACTGAACCGTAAGCTGTCCCTGGTGGGGAAGAAAGTTGCCGTGCTGGTCTGCGGGGGCAACATCGACGTCACTCTGCTCTCCCGCATAATCGAACGCGGCCTGGTCAAAGACGGACGCCTCGTCCGACTGCGTGTGCATCTCGGAGATTTTCCGGGCGCACTACACCGTCTGACTTCGATTCTGGCCCAGCACCGCGCCAACATCGTCGAGACCGACTACGACCGCGCCTACCACGGCGTGAACCTCGGCGAGACCGCGATCGAAATCACCATGGAAACCCGCGGCCCCGATCACATCGCCGAAATCATTTCCGCCCTGGGTGCGGCGGGATACGCCCACGAACGAGTGCTGTAGGGTTTACTGAGGGCAGTTGCAGAGGACAGTTTCCAGAAGAAAAAATCTCTTTTCTGTTGCACTTCTACAATCTGACGTCTAACCTCTGCAATCTCGCTATTCCCACTGCCGCTTCAATCTGTCCACCTGTTCCCGAATCTCCCCCACTTCCCGTCGCAACGAAGCTACTTCTTCCTCCAGTCTCGTCATTCGATCCGCATCGACCGAACTGCGGTCAGCTTGCACACTGGCTGGATGCGGCTCCTCAACCACCACATCCCCCGCCATCAACTGTGCCCAGCGCGACTCCTTCGTTCCCGGTTGCCGTGGCAGCATCTTCACCAGCACCGGTTCGCGCTGCGCCAGCTTCTGCAATGCTCCCTGCACATCGTCAAGAGTCTCGAAGCGGTACATTCGTTCGGTTCGGCCACGTAGTTCCCCGGGGGTCTGTGGACCGCGCAGTAAAAGCACGCACAGCACCGCAATCTCTGGACGCGTGAAGTTGAACACCTCCTGCAGTCGGTGCTCATACTTCGTCACCCGGCTGTCTGCACCGCCCGCCGGACCCGCCAACCGCCGTTCCTGCAGGCTATTGAGCGCATCGCGGACCGCATCTTCCCCCAATTGCATCACCGGATCACGGTTCGATTTCTGATTGCATGCATTCACCAGCGCATTCAGCGACAACGGATAGTACTCGGGCGTCGTAATATCCTTTTCCACAAGGGCGCCCAGCACTCGCACTTCAACCTCACTCAGCGAAAGTTCCAGATTCGTCATCAGGCCAACACAGCTCCGTTGCGATTGTAGCGAATTGACGGTTTGCCACCATAAAAGCGCTCGTTCGAAAGCCCTGCGTCCTCTGTGCTCTCTGTGGTGAAAGCTTTTCCTGAAAGCTGATCCCGATACCGCCCTCGATCTCGAACCCCTGGCATCGCCCCCGCATCAAAGCTCAGTTCGCCAGTCGAACACGCAGGAGGATGCATGGCACACTACGGAGTTTTGCGAGACTACCGCTTTCCCGATGCTCCCGATGAGATTCGCGGAGCCAAGCTCTACGGCGCGGGCGGCGACAAGCTCGGCAAGATCGACGACGTTATCTTCGACCACGAAACCGGCAATATTCACTACGCTGTCATCGACACGGGCGGCTGGCTCACTACCGCCAAATTCATCGTTCCAGCCGACCGCTTGCGCGCTTCCACCGAGCACGACGGCGACTACGAAACCAACCTCACTCAGCACCAGGTCGAGAGTTTCCCGCCCTACCACGAGAAGGATCTCGAATCGGAAGAGAGTTGGAAGAAGTACGAGGACAAATACCGCTCCAAATGGGAGACCGGCCCGGTGATGCACCGCGCCGAAACCGACCGCAACATCACTCCAACCACGGAGCAATTGCAAGGCAATCGTTCGTCACTTAGCGCTTCCGAACCCGCTTTGGTTGCCGACGAGGATCTCGACTCCGACCCGAACGCCGAATTCGATCTCGAAGAAGAAGCCGAACGCGATGCTGACGCCGATCTCGCCGCAGCCAATGCCGATACCGGCCGCACTGTGGCAGCCGGCACGGATGTTGTCGTGATCGACAACAGCGCTTCGGGGATCGGCGGCGGCTGGGACACCTTCCAAGCCCGACTACGCGAGCGCCGCAAACAAGCAGTCGCCGGATGCAGCACCTGCGCTGTCGGTCCGCAAACCGTGCGCGGCTCCGAAAGCGCCGACACGCTCAAGAAAGCGAGCTAGTCCTCGAGATTCCGGCGTCGGAACTTCCCGGCGCCGGAGTCTTGCTCGCATTGACCCTGGCTCCAAAACCCAACCCGGAAAATTCCCGGAACGGACCTTCTCTTGAGACGTAGTTGCTGGCCTTCCGTAATTCTCATTAGTTTGCTTCGCACAGTTACACTGTGACTTCTTCCGGGAGGTCTATGTCGAAGTATGGTTGTTATCTCTCGTCCTTAGCAGCTCTATTACTCTTTGTAACTCAGGCAACTGTTGCTGAACGACAAACTCCTTCCAAGCCGCTACGACGCGCGGAAATCATTGCCCTGGTTGGCGGCCAGGCACTGCCCGCCAATATTGCTCATGCTATCAAGGCCCGTGGCCTGTCGTTTCATCCCACGGACGAATATCGCGCAGATCTGAAGAAGATCGGCGCCGACGCTGTCGTACTAGCCGCGCTGGATCGCGCCACTGCACCTAACGCCCCGGCTGCCCCGGACGCAACCGAGCAACAGATTATTCAAAACTTGATTCGTGCCGCCGAACGCATCCAGAAGCGGCAATTTGACAATGTTGTTGGCGATCTGGCAGCAACACTTAAAGCCCCAGTCGAGGTCCCCGAAGCCGGCTTTGTTATGGGGGCCGTGTTGCGTGAGAAACAGGAGTGGCCTCAGGCAATCGCAGTGTACCGTGAAGTTCTTCGTGAAGACCCGGGCTTCCCGGAAGCACGCACTAAGCTGGCCTTTGTGCTCTATCGCGCCGGTGACTACGATTCGGCGCTGCGTGAGGTCAAACTAGCCCTCACCGAGAATGCAGATAGCGCTGAAGCGCACAAGAATCTCGGCCTCGTTCTGCTTGGAATGGGAATGCTCGACGCGGCGAGCGCCGAATTCAACGAAGCCCTACGCCTGAAGCCGGATTATGGCGCTGTTCATTTCAATCTCGCGCTCGTGGCCCAAGCCAGGCGAGATGAGCCCGGCGCGATTGAGGAACTGAAGAAAGCTGTGAAATTCAATCCAGACGAGGCCGACTATCACTATGGCCTTGGGACGCTTCTCGGGCATACCGACGCGGTCGATAACGCGATCTTCGAACTCCGCGAGGCCAAGCGTCTCGACCCTACTCGCCCTGACATCCGAATGAACCTCGCCGTCAACCTCGAGAAACGCGACATGCACGCCGCTGTCGCCGAATTTTTCGAACTCGAGAAGATCGCACCCGACTTCCAGCTCTGCCAGAAGTGCTTGGCCAACGCCCTTCATGTGATTGGCGATGACAAAGCTTCGGTCCAGCGTTATCGCAAGGCAGCGGAACTCGATCCTTCCGATCCCGACATTCCGCTCCAGTTGGGCGGCATCTTCGAAGAACAGAAGAATTACGATTCCGCACTCGCCGCTTACCGGAAAGCCGTCGAGCTCGCGGACGATTACGCTCCTGCCCACTTGGCTCTCGGAAAGGCTCTCCTGGCCCGGAAGGAATACATTGCCGCGATCGCTGAATTGAAGAAAGCGGCCACGTTAGCTCCTGCCGACGTTCCTACTCACGAAGCGCTCGCCCGCGCCTATCGCGATTCCGGCGATCCCGCCACCGCCATGGTCGAATTCAAAGAAGCTCAGACTCTCGATCCGAATCAGTCGAGCGCCATGGTCGGACTCGCGGAGATACTCGAAAAGAAAGGTGATTGGCCCGAGGCTATTGATCGCTATAAACAGGCTGCCGCCACTGAGGCCGCTTACAACCGCAGTAGAAAAGAAGGCCAAGCTTTCATCTACACAACCGACGCGCAGTTCCAATACCGGTCCGCACAGCTCCGACTCGATGCCCACATTCAATCTCTGAAGTCCGCCGGCAAACTCAAAGAAATCGCGGACTTGCAATCCCGGATCACGACCGTCGAATCTTCCGCTGGAGTTACGACGCAGCTTCAGCAATTGCTTCAGGCCGGTGATGATGCTCGCGGGGAGCGCCGCTTTCCCGAGGCCGAGAGTTCCTATCGTAAGGCAGTGGAACTGGCCGAGAAGTCAGGATCAAACAGCGAACTTCTGATCACAGCCCTCGAAGACCTGGGCGGCATGTATTCGGTTCGTCAGGACTACGCGGCATGTATTCGGTTCGTCAGGACTACAAGGAAGGCGACCAGACCCTGCACCGTGCTCTCGTCGTAATCGAGAAGGGCTATGGACCCGGCTCAACTCGCGCCGTGCATTCCCTTGCAACTGCTGACGTCGAATGCGCTCGCGCAGAAGGAGTATGCTGCGGCCGTCGACTATGGTACACGCGCGCTCGCACTTAGCGAGAAAGAGCCCGGCGACACCAACCCGGAAATCTCTAACTGTCTGCGCATGATGGCTGAGGTTTACAGGCAGCAGCAGGCCTTTGACAAAGCAAAGCCCTATCTTGCGCGTGCCGTCAGCATCAACGAAAGACTCTATGGTGCGATGGACTTTCACGCGGTCATCCCGATGTATGCCCTATGCCAAGCGGAAGACCACGTTGACGGTCCAGAAGTGACGGAGGCCTGTTATCGCAAACTGCTCGCTGGCATGGAAGCCATATACGGTCCCAACAATCCTGCAACCGCCAATGCTCTGCACGGATACGCCCAGTCGTTGCGCAAACTGGGAAAGAACGACGAGGCTGCTAAGATCGAAGAACGCGTCAAGTCGATGCCTACGCCGGATCCTTAGAGAAAGAAGACTTTCGCAAGGAAACTGCAATTGATTGAATGGCGAGGATTTTGTTGATCTTTGATTTCTGGCGTGACGTCTTTTGCTTAGTTAGCTGAGAGTCACGCATACGCGATCTGCGCTCTTCTTCCGAAAAACGCTGCCAGCATCAGAACCGTCGCCAACCCGAGATATACCGCCGGACGCGCCGACTCGGGTGTAGTCCCAAGAAAATCCAGTCCTGGCAGATGGTTCGCTACTCCTAAGTACCACCATGCCGTGTACACGCCCTCAAATGTTTTGCTCGTGCCGGTCCAGATACCGAGTGCCAGTGCGAGCGACGGAATAAATAAGGTGCACGCTAGCCACGCAGTCATCCCTGGTAGGTCCCTTTCCGCGGCCAGACGAATTCCCAGCCCGCCATTCGTAAGCGCCGCCACGATCACACCTGCCACCCACACCCCCGGCAGCTGCCGCCACAGCGCACGCTGAGAGGAAAAAATGAGCGCCGCCGTTTCGTACCGGCTCTCCCGCGTTCCCATCTGCGACCAGACCAGTACGGGCCAAATCAGAGCAACGATGGCAGGCCCCTGATGTCCCCCCGCCGGCGCGGCCACGCTCGCCACAAACAATCCCGCGGCCACTACGTACCACCACCACTGATGCCCCTTCAGCATCAGATGTAGTTCGGCCGCCACCAGGCGCGCATAGCTCCCTCCGTCCGAACCGCTCGGCAGCGGCGTAAGATGTCCCACGCTCGGCGTCGCCGCCGCAACCGTGACCACGCTCTCGCCGTTCACAGCGGCCTGCGGCTCCTTTCTCTGAACCCATTCCCGCGCCGGATCAAATCGGTGGAAGAACACCGCCGCCAGCAGCGCCACGGCGATCGCCGCCATAACGCAGGCGACCCGGCTCAAATACAGCGGCAGGCTTCCGCGCAATCCGTTCCACAAGAATTTCTTGCTGGTTTTCGTGTCACCGATCGTCAGCGCCGTTCCGTTCCTATATGCGGGATCGATCTGTCGCAGGTCTTGCTGCATCTGCCCCATCACCGATACGATCCCGGTAAAGTCTGTGAAATAAGCTTCGCGGTTCACTGGCCCAGTCTTGTCGAGTGTTCCGACCGGCGTCGCGAGCAGAGCCGTCCACACAAAAAAGTAGATGACATTCCCGGCGCCGCCACGCAGCACCGGCAATGTTTCGAACAGCACTGCGAGAGACGCTGTGAATGCCATCGCCGGCAACGCGAAAAGCACAAATGGAGAGAGCAACTGCCGCCAGTCGATGTGTGCAACTTCTCCCTTGGTCAACTGCATGACGACCGCCGCACCGGCCATCACTGCCACCATCGATCCCAGCACCGCGAAATTGCTGATCGTCTTCGCCAGCGTGTAAAACGTCTTCGTCATCGGCGTGGTCGCCAGAATCTGCCCCACGCGCGTCACTTCGTCCCGTAGAATTGCGTTCTTAACGATGTAAAATCCGATCAGGCTCAGGAACACGGTTGCGATGAGCGTCATCAGGCAGCCCAGCCACGCCGAGTTGTAGACGCCGCCGTACTCATCCAGTCGAATCACGACTTGGCCCGCATAGCACGCGTACCCGAGATAGACAGCGGCCGCGAGCGTGACCAGGAACTTGTAGCGCCTCACGCGCTCCAAGAAATCTGCCCGCACCAGGTGATATAGCACTCGTCCCTTGCTCATGCCGCCGCACCTCGCGCTCGATACTCCGCCAGGCAATACAAATACGCATCTTCAAGTGTCGGCGCGAGCGGCTGCGCCGACATTGGCATCGTTCCCGTCACCAGTCGCACGTGCACGCCGCCGCTTCGGCGCGTTGTCCCGCTGATCACATACTTCTTCTTCACTTCGGTGAGATCGGAGCTCGAGAACACTCCCTCCCACACCTTGCCCTCGATCCGCTGTAGCAATTCCTCCGGCCTCGCATGGACCACCAACGTTCCCTGCGAGATCAACGCGATATCGGTCGCCGTTGCCTCGATATCCGACACAATGTGCGTCGACAGAATAATGATCCGTTCGCCGCTCAGCTCCGAAAGCAAGCTGCGAAAGCGCACGCGCTCCTCCGGGTCCAATCCTGCGGTCGGCTCATCTACGATCAGCAGTTGTGGATCGTTCAGCAATGCCTGCGCAATTCCGATCCGCTGCTTCATTCCGCCGGAGTACCCGCCCAGCGGGCGTTTTCTCACATCCGACAGGTTCACCAGGTCCAGCAGTTCGTCGATCCGGCGCTTCGCCGCCGTGGCGTTCAACCCCTTCACCGCTGCCAGGTATTCCAGGAACTCGACAGCATTTAGATTCGGATACACGCCGAAATCTTGCGGCAGATACCCAAGCACTGCGCGCAACGCGTCAGGATCCCTGGCAATATCGGTATCGTTCCACTTAACGCTTCCTTCGGTCGCACGCGTGATTGTCGCCAGGATGCTCATCAACGTCGTCTTGCCCGCGCCATTCGGACCTAACAAACCGAGCACTCCCGGCTGCAAGTCGAGTGTGAAATCGCGCAGCGCTTGGACTCCCCCGCGATATTGTTTGCTGACTCCTTGGATCGTTAGTCTCAAATCGATAGTCTCCGTCTCTCGCCTGTCTGCGCTTATAACGAAAAATGCCGCCCGAAAGTTCCATCGGACGGCTGCAAGCATAGGCGCGACGCTATTGGATCGCAATCAAAAGGATACGCATACCTCGTCTCACTTCTTTGCGCTGGCGCTTTCCTTGGAGCGCGGCTCGATCAGCCGCTTGCTCATCAGCACGAGCGCCAAGAGCTGCGTCCATTCGGAAACGATGTTCCCCACCACCTGACCCCACCTCGCTTCCGAATTCAGGTTCACGAACAGAGCTACCCACGCGGCACCGGTCAACAAGAGGAAGATCGTCAGCGAATGAGCCTGCAGTAAATCCCAGATAGGCGCCAGCAGCCGATGCGGAGGTTCTCTGCTCTCCGCCGATCCCCGCTCGTACAGATACTTCGTCGCCAAGACGGTCACCACCACGCCCGACCAGTCGGCAATTGCGTTCCCGAAGAACGATCCCAAGTGCGTGCTGGGATCCGATCGCGAGTAGAGCACGATCCATGCCGTCAATATGGTGCAGGCAACAATACTGAGCGAATGTCGCCGGATGAAATTTGGCTTCCCCTTTCGCGCCATCGATATCCCCCTAAACTCTGCCGTTCGCGGAACCAATTCAAGACCCCGCGATCCGCCTTAGCCTTGGATGACGTTTAGCGAGCGCGTGACAACCGACCTGAATGCGGCTGTGATCGAAATTCTGGGCGCACAGGGGGCAGACCATTTTTAAAAGGGAAAACGGCCCGATCGGCAACAGGACTCGAAATATTCTCAGGATTGGATTCCCGACTTATTGGAGTTACCCTTGTGGCGCGATGAAGCCCGCCACGTTCATCCTCATCTTATTTGTCCTTAGTCAACCTCTATTCCCTGCCGCCCCACCGCCGCAGGGGCCCACCGATGAGAAGGCCAAGTAGACTTACAAAGAGGCGACAGAACGCGAGACCAGGCACGAGTGGCAGATGGCTCTGGATGCCTTTAGAAAAGCGGACAAACAAGATGGCGGGCACTGCGTACCATGCAAGCGGAACATCGTCAGGTGCGGGATTGAGTTACGAGACTGGAAAGCCGCCGAGTCAGCTGCTCGCGAGATGGTGGCAGATGCTCACGACGAAACAGCTGTAGCCATTGCGCACTACACCTTGGGCATGGTCCTGATGAATGAGGCAATCAGCCGGCACAAAGAGGACTTGTACAGCGACGTACACCAGGAGATGGCGGAAGCTTTGAAAGTTCATGCCAATTTCCCGGATGCGGTCTATGCGGATGGACGCGCACTCGCGTACATGAACCGTGATGCGGACGCAAAGGCTCGTTTCGAAGAGCTCGTAAAGATGCGCCCGGAAGGCAATCCGGACCGGCAGCGCGCCATGCGGTTCATTGCCCAGCTCGAGTTGGCAAAAGCAAAGTTGGCTCCCGCTTTCGCAACCACGGATAGCAATGGAAAGCGCGTCTCTTTGGATGATTTCGCGGGCAAGGTTGTGTTGCTTGATTTCTGGGCAACTTGGTGCGAGCCATGCAGGGCGGCGATGCCTCACATACGGGAAATCGCAAAGAAGTTTCAGCACGAGCCCCTCGTGATCTTGTCAGTTAGTCTGGACGAGGATGAAAAAGACTGGAGGGAGTTTATTACGAAGCAAGAGATGACTTGGCTGCAGTGCCGCGACGGAGACGGGTTTCGAGGCGACATCGCTCGAATCTTTGAAGTAATTGCCATTCCGCATACCTTCACCATCGACGCCGACGGGATATTGCAGGACGAGCACATCGGCGATGCATCGGTGGAAGGCAAGTTGAAAAAACTTCTCGCGAGAGCGAAAGAGCTGCAGCAGATTCAGCAATCTCAGAAGACTCCACAGTGAGTAGCTTGTTTGGGGCAGCGCCTTGTGACGGAATGCGCTCCAGCGACCAGCGGCTGCTTTTGGCTAGTGCAGTCCCTCTGCGCTGCGAGCAAGGCGCGCCGTCGCTTTATCGTGACTCGCGACGCGCTTCGGGGTCTATGAGTGTAGTGGGGATTTTCGTCAGTTGGGATTAGACTATCGGTCCAGATGTCGACGTGACGAAACAGGAGGCATTCATGGCTCAAGTTGACCGTTGCGCGATCGGACTCACGCGCCGACGTTGGCTCGGATTCGGGATCGCAACCGCCGTAGGGACCTCCTTGCGTGCAACGCCAGTTCAGTCTCAATCTCTGCCGCAAAGTTGCGCGCCTCCGATTCCGCAAAACCACGAGCCTTCGAACGGTGGATCGTGTCCGTATCCCATTCCCTGGCTCGACAAGAACGGGAATCACAATCAGCCCGCAGCGCCAAATGTCGAGCTCTCGAACATCTATCACTTCAAGGGAAAGCTGGCTCGCTGCAGCGGCTTTCAGGGTATGGGGGCGGACAACCAAGGCAACCGTCAGGCGTGGGGAACACCGACTACTGACTACAGCTACATGGCGGGCGAGTACTGGGCGGCGCGCCAGGCGCATCAAGGCGTATTCGCCCACACCTGATTGACCCTATTCAAGGGGCAGGCTGTCCCTGCGAACCAGGTTCATGATTTCCATTCGCCGATCTCGCCCGAAGGTCTCTATTGGGTCACTCCTGTGCCAATGAGCGGACTCACTTTCAGTTCAGATGGAAAAACGGCCACATTGCAAATGACCAACGTGCCTATCATCGACCAGCCGCGTTGGCCGGCGATGGATGCCGAAACCACTCCGGCGTTTCTCGACTTCAGGCTTGTATTTGCTTCGACTGACGAACCCGTTAAATACGAAGACCCGATGCGGCAGTATCGGTTTGAAGGCTTTAAGGCAATCGCGAAATTGGAAGCCAGTGTACGTGTGCCATCGATCGACTTTGCATTCAAGACTGATCCACTCGACACGTCCAAATGCGACTTCGCGGTGATGGGAGAGGAAGTGAACGGCAGATATTACGAAGCGAGCAAGACCTGAATGTCGCGTTGGTCGACGATTATCGACGCCGTATTGGCGTAAACAAGCGGTTTACACTCACAACTCCTTTGGCCTTCAACCTAGCGTCGCAACACAGTGGTGATAGGCGGCCCGGGCTGCCTGGCTTCATTTGTCAAAGAGTGATTCGGAGATGTACCGCTCATTGAGCAACCTCACTTAGGCAATCGCGTTTTAGGTGACCAGCGCGTCTTCGACATGGCCTCGTCAGACATCGAAATTCACATCTGACAAGGAGAACAGTCATGAAGGTTTTCGCTATTGGATCATTCGCCAAGCCGATCACGGACGAAGAGAGGCAGCGGATTATGCGGAAGGAAGTTCCAGACACACTCAAACTTTATCTTGAAGGCAAGATCGAGCAATTCTGGTTCCGCGAGGATAAACCCGGCGTGATCTTCCTGATGAATATCGAGTCGCTCGATCAAGCTAAGTCGACAATCTACGAGCTGCCGCTTGCCGGGAACGGCTTCCTTGCGTTCGAATTCATTCCAGTCGGGCCGCTTAGACCGCTCGGCCTACTGATCCAGGGTAAGTAAGCCCTGGATCTGCTAGCGACATTACGAAACTATTTGGCGAGTGCAATCTGTCCTGTGTGAAACGATGCGTGATTGGGACGGTCGAGAAGACGCCAAGCCGGTTTCGTGTGGGATTCTTAGAGAACTCGTCAACTACATTGATCAGTGTTTACACTCACTGGGCTAAGCAGTCTTACAGTCGCTGACGGCTCAAATCTCACTCGTGAGGAAACAGTCACTATGAAAATCCCTACCTTTGTTCTAGCACTGTTTGTGCTCTGCGGTGCCTCGGGGTTTGGGCAAACCGAATCGGGGATTCGAGACCGAATCGTGGGCACTTGGAAGATGGTTTCGTCAGTGGACATCATGAAAGACGGTACCACTCGTCCTACGTATGGGCCCCACGGTAAGGGCTTCCTCATGTATCAGCCAGATGGATACATGTGCGCTGATTTGGTTAATCCCGACCGTCCGAAATGGGCTGACCCCGTTCATCCGACACACGAAGAAAAGCTCGCCGCCGCCGACAACACCTTCGCCTATTGTGGGCGCTACGAGATCGACGTGAAGCAGAAGCAAATTGTTCATTTGCCTGAAGTGGCAACCGATCAGGGATATGTGGGCTCGCGCCAAATTCGTCCCTACACGTTCGAAAACGGACAGTTGGTCCTCAGCGACATTGAGAAAGACGACCCCAGCGTTGCACGTTGGAAGATCGTATGGGAAAAAATCTCAGTGAAGCCGGGACGATAATTGTTGTAGACAGGCATGGCTGTTGAAAAACTCTTTCAACCTAAAATCGCAAAAACAAAATTGCGTTAGGAAGCGTTTTAAGCGATTCTCGAATTTCAAGGCATTTCACGTCACCCGGATTTTGACCATTTCGGTCGAGATCGGAGTTTTTCAACAGCCACAGGCATCTACACTCATGGACTCATGGTCAATGCGTGAAATGGGGATTTTCACCGTTGAACTTCAATCCATCACCGACCAACCGAGAGAAGAGCGCGAGAGCTCAACAAATATCGGGCACCCAGTCGCTATTGCGCCACCTGGTTAATGACGGGCGACGTACTTTGGTCAGAGACCGCATCGCCTAACTATTTGGAGGTGATCGGGTGAGTTGCGGTCGTCCTCTACAGCAGAGGACAGGTGTCGGGAACGTCTTTCATGCCCTCCGTTGTTCCATCGCTGAAAGCTGAAATGCAAGAACGCTCGGGATCCTGAGTTGAACCTCAGTCCCTCCACCCAAAGTACTGGAAATATTTAGGACACCGCCGATTCTGGCGGCCCGCTCCCGCATGCCCAAAAAACCAAAATGTCCGGCACGCCCTTCTCGGAGCACCTGCGGATCGATTCCCTTTCCGTTGTCCCGAACCCGCAACTGCAGGTCGTTGTCTGAATACTCGAGTTCGCATTCGACTCGCTTCGCCCCCGAATGACAGAAAGCATTGAGCAGCGCCTCCCTTCCAATCCGGTAAGTCTCCTGCTCGATGAGTGGGCTCAGCGGTTGCTGTCGTCCAGCGACTCCGACGCGGAAATCAATGTCCTGTCGAACGGGAAGTTCCTGCTGAACTCCGGTGAACGCTTTCACGAGATCCGTGCCGCCAGATTTAGACGAGCGCAGCCCTCTGATGGTACTTCGGCCCTCCTCAATGCCTCGGCGCATGATCTCAACAATGCGATTTAACAGTGGTTTCGCCGACGATTCGGCGGGTAAGAGATCAAGTGCGATGTCCAGTTGCATTGAGGCGCTCAAGACAGTTTGAAGAAGCGTGTCGTGGAGTTCCTGGGCGATGCGAGTGCGCTCTTCTAATCGCACGTTTTCTTTCCGCACGCGCGCTTCTTCCTGCCGTGTCACGTCCTGAGCCGCCCCAACATACTCCAAACGACCGAACTGGTCTCGGGTCGCATGAGCGAACAAGTGTACGTGCTTGACGGACTGATCAGGCATGAGCAACCGGTGCTTGTATTCCAAGTCACTGGCCGCGCGTCGCGCCCGTTCGATCATGTCCTGCATCAGCGGGAAGTCATCAGGATAGACTCGACTGGCAATCCGCTCGAGCGTGACCGGAAGCTTGTCGTCAAGGTCAAAAATGCGATATAGCTCCTCTGACCAAGTGATTTCGCTTGTTTCTATACACCACGAAAAGCTGCCAGTTCGGCTGAGATGTTGGCCTTCCGCCAGAAACGCTTCACTGCGCTTCAAATCCTGCTCCGCCCGCTTGAGATCTTCAATGTCGGTTGCCGTCGCGTACCATCGATCGATCCTTCCTTGTTCGTCGAGCAGAGGACTGTAACGAATCAGGAACCAGCGATAGCTCCCGTTCTTGCCTCGCATACGTTGCTCATTTTCGAATGGTACAGCGCGTAAAAGCGCATCGCGTCGCTCCTCGCGCAACCGTTCCACATCCTCTGGGTGGAACATGCGAGAGCGGAAGTCTCCATTCTGGACATCTTCCGGAGTCAGGCCGGTGTAATCCAATATCGTTTGATTCACGTACAGGATCGATCCATCGGTGCGCATCACGCCGACAAAGGTGGGAATAGCGTTGATGATTTGGTTCAAATTGCGTTCGCTCGCCTGCAGAGACTCCGCCCTGCTCCGCAACCGTTCTTCGCGTTCGGCAGTTTCGCGGCGAAGTTTGGCCATTTTGACGTGCGTCGCTACACGCGCCAGCAACTCCCGCGCCGCAAACGGTTTGACGAGATAGTCGTCGGCGTCGGCCTGCATTCCTTCCACGCGAGACTCTTCGCCCGCTCGCGCGGACAGTAGGATCACGGGCGTGCTGGCGAGGGCTGAGTCATCGCGAATGGCCCGCAGTAGGCCAAATCCATCCAACCGAGGCATCATGACGTCGGCCAGCACCAGTGCAGGGCGCAACTCTCGTGTGGCTTCCAGCGCTTGACGTCCGTCAGCAACCGCGTGCACCTCATATCGATCACGCAGCATGTGCATGACGTATTGGCGCATGTCTGCATTGTCATCGGCCAGGATGATGAGTTCGCGCCTCGCTCCAGCATTGGGCTCCAGCGAGGGAGCGAGCGAAGCCTGTTGAGGAGGTATCGTCACATCTGCCGCAACGCCCGCCTCATCCCCCAACCACTGATGTGCCTCCTCGAGATAAGCTTCAGCTCGGATCTTGGTGGACGCAGACGATGATTGTGCGTCCTGAATGCGCTCCGCCGGTAGATGCTCTTTGCCGGTCGCAATCGTCACCGTAAACGTGCTGCCTTGACCGAGCGCGCTCTCCACCCGCACACTGCCGCCGTGCAGGTTGACCAGTTCCTGAACCAGTGCCAGTCCGATCCCGGTGCCTTCGTACGTCCTGGCGTGGATGCCCTCGATGCGATGAAAGCGCTCGAACACCCGCTCGCGATGCTCCTCGGGGATTCCCACGCCTGTGTCGCGGACCTGCAATTGCACTGCCCCATCCACCGGTTTCAATGCGAGAGCGACTTCGCCTTCGAACGTGAACTTCAAGGCGTTGGAAAGCAGATTCAAAACGACCTTCTCCCACATGTCGCGATCCACGTAAACCGGTTCCGCGATTGGCTGGCATTCCACTGAAAACCGCAGACCAGCGTTCTCCATCGCGGAATCGAACGCGCTGGCGATTTCTGCCGTGAAAGTGGCCAGATCAGTCGGCTGGTAGGACGCCTGCACGCGCCCCGCCTCAATGCGCGAAAAGTCCAGAAGTGTGTTGACGAGTTTGAGCAATCTGAGCGCGTTACGGCGCACCGTGGCCAACTGCTCATGATGTTCGGGCTTAAGGCGTTCGAGCGCCTCGGGCAAAACTTCCTCGAGCGGCCCTAGCATCAACGTCAGTGGCGTACGAAACTCGTGGCTAACATTACTGAAGAATGCCGTCTTGGCGCGATCAAGCTCGGCCAGTGCCTCCGCCCGTTGACGTTGTTCCTCGAATGCGCGGGCGCTGGCCAGTCCGATCGTGATCTGTTCGGTGATCCGATGGATGAATTGCCGGTACGCATCATCAAACGCCTGGCCGGGATGGATTCCTGCGACAAGGAAACCAAGCGCTTCGCTGTGTTCCCCCAGCCGGATCGGCGCCACGCATGCTTCCTTCGGACGCTCCGGCCAATTTGGCACCGACAAACCCGATGCACGATTCCCGAGTTCGACGACAACCCCATTCCTCGTCAGCGCTGGATCTAATCGCCAGAGATTCTCGCTGTGGCAATCGATAACCGCCGGATGCAAAGTTTCGTCGGTCTCCAGGCTGGTTCCTGCCAGATAAGCTTGATTTTCGGCCGGCCGATATTCATAGAGGAATGCGAAGGGAATGCTCAGGCGGTGTTCTCCGAGAGTCTCCGCGCTAACGCGCCACACTTCTTCCTCGCTTCGCGCCCCTACCGTTCGCGATGCTAAATCGCGTAGGACCTGCCGGCGTCGATCTTCGAGCACCCGTTCCGTTGTCTCTAGCCCGGTCCCCAATATGCCGCCGACGTGCCCGTAGTCATCCGGAATCGGACCGTACGAAAACGCAAAGTAGCATTCCTCGAGATAGTTGTTGCGGTTAAGAGGGACTAGCTGGCTATTCAGGAAGCTGGTTTCCTGACCCCGCGTCATGATCCTTTCGTGCATCGGTCCCATGAACCCCCAGGCCTCGGGAAACACGTTGCGGCAGGAATGGCCCAGCGCCGACGGGTGCTTTGCTCCCATCGGTGGCACGTAAGCGTCGTTGTACAACATCACGTAGTGCGGACCCCAGCAGATAGACATCGGATAGCCGGAGCAAAGCACGATCTGCACGCAGGTTCGCAGAGCTTGCGGCCATTGCTCCACTGGACCCAGTGGCGTAGTCGACCAGTCGAACGCACGCATCAGTGCGGCCATCTCGCCGCCTCCGGCGAACACCGACTCGATCAACGGCGACTTGCTCTGCTCCATGGCGAGATCCATCGATTCGGCAGCAGCGTTTTAAAACGCGTCACTGCCGATCACCTCTAATGCGATAAATCATCCATTGGGGTGCTAGTTTGAGGAACCGGTTCTGACGAATTGGCCTTTAAAGGTCCGAAGAACCGTCTAATGACCACGAATTATCCTCCATATCGGCACCTTGAGTCACGTCTGAACCTAACAGTTCGCCAGAAGAAACGGCCTTCGAGGAACTTGGTAGGATCTGCACCGACAAGCCGGCTTGTGGAGGGCGATTAGCGAACCGATTCTACTTGCTGAATGACGGGCAACTCGGAAGCCAGTTGGCGTAAGAAGGCACTATCACCAACTACGAAATCACACAGCAAACGAACTTTTCCCACTCACGGAAGAGCTACGACGGTACCCAGGCCCGCGTAGATGTACCGCTCGCCAAACATCTTTTGCAAAGTTGCGAAGGTCGGCTCACCCGTGCAGTGACCCACGGCAACATAATCCAGTTTCCATTGGTCATGTAATGCGCTGGATATTCTCTGAATGTCGGCATCGGACGCTCCCAACAGGTGTAGCCCGCCGAACAGGACCCGGACATGCGGATCGACCTTGGTCGCGGCTTCGAGAACTTTCTCCACTCCCGCATGCGAGCATCCGTCCACAATGATCAGACCATGTGGGCCCCTGATCGCTGGCGAAATTTCACGAAGTTCGACGGTGCCGGTGACCTGAGAGATTGTGGGCACAAGAAAAATACCCGGTGCAATTTCCGTCGTTGCCTCAACGCGGACAAAGTGAGCCTGCGGCCATGGTGAGCTGGCGGAAAGCTTTTCCGGTGAGCTGCCGCCAAGGTAGCGGCTGTTCGCTGGCAACGATTCATCTTTTCGATAGAGACTACTCGGAGCTTCCCATCCAAACGGCCCCCATGGGTCGGCGGCAGTGTAGATCTTGACCGAGGGATTTACGCGCAGCACATAATTGAGCCCACTGATATGGTCGCCATGCCGGTGCGATAACACCACAAAATCCAGCTTGCTGAGATCAACACCCAGGGCCTTGACGTTATGTTCCAGAATCTCCGCATTCCCACCCGTTTCGAACAATATCCGCGTACCCCCATACTCGACGAGCGCCGAGAACCCCCACGCTGTGAGAGTAGGGTGCTGGCCGCCAAGCCAGACGTTGCGAAACAAGGAACGGTAGAAACCCACGTCTCGGAAAGTACGAGACGTGGGTTGCCACTTACGGTTTTACGTTACCGTGGCCTCCGCCCTCGCTTTCGGGATACTCGAGCTCCTTAGTCGCACCAGGCGGAGTGAGGTAACAGTAGAACTCGAAGTCACCACTGAAATCGAAGGTCAACACTTCGGGATTTGTGACGTTGTGTTCAACCTCTTTGAATGGCCAGGGATCAAATACGACCCTGAACGCTCCATCCGTCGAAGTGATTTGGAGTGTGTCCCCATTCCACACTTGAAGGTCATTGGGGTCGGCCTTTGCATAGTTTCCCTTCTTTTCTATTTTCACTTGGTGGGCCGTGATTGTTGTGTGCATACCCTACTTCCCTCCTTTTTCGATTCTTAGGACTATCTCTTGAAAGCGTGGATCCTGACAAAAGTCCGCCATATCGGGATGGCGTTCGAGCACATGCAACAAATCCGGAGTGGCGTTACCAAGGACAGCAATGGCCCGGTCTCTCTCACCCAGTGCCTCATATGTGAGCGCAGCATTCTCGATGACCTTGTTGTCGCCAGGTGATGACTTCAATGCCTGCACGATTTCCGCTTCGGCTCGTCGGCCGTCGCCCAAGCGCGCAGCACAGTAGGCGACAAATCCGCGAGGGAAACCTTGTGCGGGATTTTCGGCCAAGGACTCCAGCGCCAAGTTCATAGCCTTCCGGTAAGACGTTCTTGCAGCAGGCGTCTGTCCTAAGCGGCGATAAGAGTCCGCGAGATTCTCGACATTCACATAGTCGGAGGGACTCATGGCTACTGCACGTTCATAGTAGTCGACAGCCTCGGCGTCCCGCTTCTGATATGCACGAATGGCACCTAAGTTGTTCAGCGCAAGCGCTGTCTCCCGCAATTTCAGAGCTTGCATCAAAACTTTTTCGGCTTCTTCGTACTCGCCGCGATCCATCAAGGTCGCGCCGAGATTGCTATAAGCATTGACTATCCCGGGGGCGCGTTCGATCACCCTCCGGAATTGCTCGGCAGCCTCCGAATATCGTCCGCGGTTGTAGAAGAAAACACCTTGCACTTCATAGGGCCAAAAGTATGCAGGATCGAGTTCGATCGCGCCATTGTAGGCTTCGATCGCTTTGTCAGGCATGTCGACCTTGTCATAGACGCTGGCAATACCAAGAAGAGCGTCGACATTCCGCGGTTCGAGATCGCGCGCGCGACGGTAATCTTCGAGGGCTTTCTCATACTGCCCAGCGGTTTCGTTAAGCAAACCAGCGGCAAGACGGACCCTTGCAGAATCAGGATTGAGACTTTCCGCTACTTGCAGTGCTTGCTGCGCCGCCTCAAGAGAACTGTGGTCTCGCGATGCCTCAAATTTCGCAACCAGCGCGTCAGCGAGCGCGGCCGGCGGCAATGGAGAACGCGGGTCGAGTCGAGCAGCCTCCTGGAAAAGCACGATTGCATCTTCAAATGTCTGGCGGTCGTTGCGCAAAAGATAGAGTCCCTTGTCGTAAGGGGCGGTGGCTTCCGTAGAGAGAACTTCCGGGACAGCCGCAACCTGTAACTGCAAGGCGAGCGACACATCGCTGGCAAGAGCCGAAGGCAATGCTCCGATCGTCGCCTCGGAGTAATGGGTCGAGAAGTCTCGAAGGTGGGCGCCGGTTCCAAGGTCGATTACTGAACCCTCAGCAACATAATCCGTTCCTTCCCGGCGCAACGAGATTCGCAAGGCATGAGTGGCATGGAAGACTTTGATCGCCTGATCTGGAGTCTGCACAGCGGTTCCGCCGTTTCCGCCGGGCGGGATCACGACCAGTGTCCGGCGAGCGCTCGGCAAGTGACGAAGACGGTCGGAGACGTCCTGCAGTGCGCCTTCCCCGACCATAGTGGCTTCGCTTGGACCCTGGAACGGAAGTATCGCCAGGCGGACATTCGCGGGCATAAACCGATCCATAAAAAAGTCGGTGATCCGCTCTCGAACGGGTGGCATCAGGGCGGCGAGAACCAGAACTCCAGCCACAATGAAAGGCGCTTTGCGAATAGGTCGCTTCTTGAGCCGGGCAGTGACCTGCGACGCATCCGTTGGCCTGGCGCCCGGAGATTCGCTCAGGCAAGAAAGGATGACGTGATCCCATCGCGGATCGAGTCCCTTGACCCGACTCGTGGGAGCTGGCGGCCGCTTCATCCGACTATCGAGGGTCTTGCTATCAAAGGGCAGGCGGCCGGTTACCAGTTCATAAAGCATGACTCCGAGAGCATAGATATCGGACGCATTGGATGCTCTATTCCCACGCCATAGTTCGGGCGCCATGTAGTCCGGAGTGCCGCCGAACTCTTCGGGGGACTGATGGATGCTACTTGCCAATCCGAAGTCGGTGATGACCGGCCGGACGCTGCCGTCCTCGTTATGGCAGAGGATGATGTTGCCGCTCTTCAAGTCGCCGTGGACGATTCCACTGCGATGAGCTTCCGATAATCCAGCGCACAGCTGCCGAGCGATGTTGAGGGCTTCGACCGAATCCAGCTTGCCGGTCTTCTTTATGTGATCGGAAAGCGTTTCCCCCTGGAGAAACTCCATTGTGAGGAAATCGACCTCGCCATTTTCGGTTTGCGTGGTGTGAATCTGATTGACGAGGCAAATGTTGGGGTGGCGAACTTTGAGAGCGCCTTCCAGCTCCGGCGAGAGGAGACGCTGGAAGCCGGGTTTCGCCGACTTGATGGCGATGCGCAGGTTGCGCTTGCGGTCGATGGCTTCATAAACGACGCCCATGCCACCTTCCCCGATGGCACGCACAATTTCGAAACGGCCTTCAATGACTTCACCCGGCTGGAAAGGACGTCCGACCACGGTGTGGGCAATGAGGGGCTGCTTGAGGAAGGTTCCTAGGCGATCTTCCCACTCGATGGTGTCCGCGATTTCGCGGTAGAGATCGGTATCTGGCTCGCATGCCAAGCGCACGAAGGACTCCCGCTCTGCCGGGGACCTGCGAAGGGCCTCGGAAACAATTCTCATGACTTGCTCATCACGCTCCGGCGCTGTTTCCACGATCCTCCGCGACACGCTTGAATAACCAAATGCGGGCCCGGTGCCATTCGCGCTGCAGCGTATGCAGCTTGAGATTGAGGGCATCGGCGGCTTCTTCGTCGGTCATGCCGAGAAAGAATTTCAATTCGACCACGGCCCTCTGTTGTGGCGACACTTTGTCGAGTTCATTAAGCAACCGATCGATGGTGATAGCTAGATCCAGGGGCGTACTGCGGCCCAGAACCCGTTCCGGAAATCCTTCCATGGGAAGGAACTCGACACTGGGCTGCGCTCGGGCATGGTCGATGAGATAACGGCGCATGATCCTAGCAGCTAAAGCGAAAAAATGGCCGCGATCCCGCCAGTCAATATTTTTCGCCCGCGCTAGTCGAACAAAGGCCTCATTGACAAGAGCAGTGGGTTGGAGTGTATGGCCGGACCGTTCACCGCGGAAGCAGTTGCCCGCAATTTTGCGCAGGTCGGGTAGGAGCAATTCGAATAGTCTGGCTTCGGCGTGCGGATCGCCCACGCGCCACTGCGATAGAAGGAGTGTAACTTCGCCAGGGCCGGCCCCCACCACGCTACCCCCGCGCCAAGCGGCAAAAAATTATATCCTAAGTCTCCAAATAAGAAGGCCTTAGCGGACGCCGAGGCGCCCGTTGTGCGCGCCGCACAAATTTTTCCCGGTCAGAGTGGCGGGATTCTCTCCTGCCTGCGCTTTCCATTCATGGGGGCAAGACAATCGGCACTCAGCCGGAAAAGAGGAACCACAAATGAAAAGAAACTTTGCGTTGTTTGTCACAGCCGTCGCTCTGTTAGTGACTGCGGCTGCCAGCGCCGAGACGATCAAGCTGAGAGCGAACGTGCCTTTTAACTTCATCGTCAACGGCGCTACTCTGCCGGCCGGCGAATACTCGATCTCGACCATGGACGAGCAAGGATTTGTCCTTTCGATCCGAGATCTTAACTCGACGGCGAAAAGCCTGATCGTGGTGCACGGTTGCCAATCGCCAACGATCATGCAACAAACGAAACTGATTTTCCATCGTTACGGGAACCGTTATTTCCTCAGGAAGGTTTGGGTCGAGGGAAATAGCATTGGGCATGAGCTCCCGCCCAGCCCTCGGGAAACGGAAGTGGCTAAGGATTTTTCAATGCAAGAGGTGGTGTTGATGGCGCGGCGTTGAACCTCGCACCATCACAAGCACCGCATGGGAAGGTCAGGCGAATTTGGGGAAGGTTCGCCTGGCCTTTTCATGAATTCAGGTAGTTCTACACGAATTGGCACACGTCAAACTTTCCATATTTTGTGCGCCATCTAGCGCGCAGGGCGACTCATGAGAGCGCGGCGCCGTTACCGCGGTAGTTCTCTGCTGCCTGGTCGGGTACGTTGCTCACCCGCACATTGACGACGCAACGAGGCACCAGCCTGGTGCGTGCGATGCTGCCGAGCGCGACGGAGCGAAGCGACCGAGCGCGAACAGATGCGCGAGCTGCAGGCGGCTGCGGCGTGCGGGATCCGCGCGGAGGTGGGAGGACCCGCGCAGTGAGCACGGCGCGCGCCACGGCGGGGTTTTGTTTTTGCCGTGGCGGCGTGACGTTGCGCACGCAGCGGGAGGACCGCACCGGGAGCGCGGCCGAACGAGAAGATCGAGCGAAGCGAGCGCCGCTCTTTTGAGGATCGGCCATCCATGGCGGGTGAGCGAAACGGTGTCCGAGGGGGAAGCGCGACGGCGTCCGGTGGCTCGGAGGGTGCGCGTCGCGCGCCACAGCTTTATCGTGGCGGCGCGACGCAGTGTGCTCAAAATGAACTTGACACGGCCGACATTGTCAGAGATTGATTACAGCAGTTACCGGACTTTGAGCATGTTCTGACGAGTATCCGGCCTTTCCGCGAAAACCGACGCACCGCAGTAGGCCTATGACATGATTCAAACGGTAGTCGATCCTCGCGCCACCCAGTACGAAGTGCTGGTCGCACTGTGGCGCGAGAAACAGAGAGGGAAATCCAGGCGTGTTCGGTTAGCAAGCGATTTGGCGTGGATTCTCCGTCACCGCCTAGTGGTGGGCTTCGGTCTTGATTCCCGCTAGTGGAATGTTTAAGCTCCCGATCAGTCCCGTCAGATTGTCTCTTACCACCAACCTGAGGTCGCCCTGTGAAGATGCAGTGTCCAACTGAAAATGAAATGGCAAGCCATGCTGGCGAACGTCGGCATATTGCATTTCTGGCAAAAGGCTCACAAGATTCTTGTGAACCCAACTGATTAACCCGCCGTCGGGCAAAACCAGAAATGCTGCAACGTCCAGATCAAACTGGTGACGGTCAGAGGGAGACTCTCGAAACGAAATTGACGTGGAGTCCACTACTAGGTTTATTTCAGTCTTCATGTCTCCGGGTTTCGGCGGAACGATCTGAGCTCGAAAAGTGATACCGGTTGCGGGAAGCGGGTCAGTCGCTGCGATTTGCATTTCTTTCAGACGGTCCTTCAGTTCACTGTGTTCAACGCGCTTGCTGGCGGAGATCGAGTCAAACGCGAAGTATCCACGCCGATAACGGCAACCGAGTCCTTTCCTGCGCAATTTCAACTCAATCTTCCGATATTTTCCATCCCACTTTTTGTTCTCTGGGTAGTACCCCAGCGCGTAGTAAGAGGTTCCATCCGCGATACTGTTGGCCACAGCGCGATCGAGATCATTTGCGTTGTAGTACGCTTTGCCCCCCGTATCGAGCGCCAACTGCTCCATCGCCATGTGTGACGCGTCTGCAATCTGTGGCGCACCTATCAGCGGATCGCCGTCCAAAACGCTGTCCCACGGCGATACCACCGTCGCGACCAGTTCGTCCGATCCCGTAGATTCCCGGACAGCACTCAAGCCCCTGGAGTCCACTGGATACAGCGCGACCTGAGCCTGCGAAAGGAGGGTAGCCGTCTCACGAACCTCGCTGGCGTAGTTCTGCGAAAGATCCGCATATCTGCCCTCCATGGCCAAAGAAACTGGGAACCCAGCAGAGATCCACACCAGGTTCTTCCGGCCCGGATACCCCATCATGGCCCGTGCAATCGCATTCAGGGAAGCCACCGTAATCCGCACTCGTTCATCGATCGAGTTCACTGCCTGCTCCTGATTGAGTCTTTTCAGCGAATTGAGCAAGGTTTCAGGCAGTCCCGCCGCCATCTGCGGAGTAATGGTGAAAGCCTCCCCACGAGACGCGGCCACCGCTTTCTGTGGCGAAAGCTTTTCAATTGCAGTGGCAAGGGCATTGGGGTCGCTAGTGAAATCCTGCAAAAGGACCAAATTGTTGGCGAGGGCGAAGATCGCGATGCGGCGCCTCGCTTTTGCTTCTTCCGCGAGATAGCGAAAGGCTCTCTGCCGAACGTAAACCTGGTCGCTCAGTTGGCTGTTCAGGGCATCTACCAGCAACAGCACCAACGGTCCCGTCGGCTTACGAGACTCTGGGCGATTGGAAAACTCATTCGGTGGCAACGCTAGGGCTTTTTGGTTCGCAGGCTGCAGACTCTCGGGAAGAGAGAACAGCCGGATCTTCTGCGGCTTTCCGTCCTCAAGAATCGTAAAGTCTCCCACCCCCAAGTCTGCAACGGAATTCCCCTTCTTGTCCGTCACAACTGCGTCGACCATGACCATGCGAGTGGTAACCCTGAGAGAAATTCCCGTGTCGGCCGGCGGACTCGTCGGCTCAGTCTGTGGGACGAGTACTGGCGTCAGCAGAAAAAGCAGGTAGACCACAGCAAGAGAACGCCGCATGAGCCTCCCTTTACGGCCTATCTTATACGACGTGTGTGTCGACCTAACACCAAGCGCACCACTGCAACCTTGGTTTTCGAAACTGTATGTATCTTTCACTCCTTGCTTTCCAACTCATCCAGAGCGATTGATTTTCCAGAGGGGTATCGGAAACTGCAAGGGGAAAGACGACAGTTGGAAACGTATACTTAGGGCAGCCCGGGGAATCTGTCGTTGGCGAAAAATCGCCATCTCTCCGAGTAGAGGAGTCCCGATAGGCTGTAGGTTTTCCTTGGCTGTATCCGCTGTTTCCAGCTTCGTGCCCGTTTAGGTCCACCATGGCACCACCGGGAGGGCTCCTCCCTCACAGAC
>Ga0126383_10000008_pt1 | contig 122478 bp, 93 predicted proteins | sample PanSoiMetPlot_35_FD_96882 | JGI IMG/M metagenome (GOLD analysis project Ga0126383, IMG submission 96882) | Tropical forest soil microbial communities from Panama - MetaG Plot_35 | ecosystem: Environmental > Terrestrial > Soil > Tropical forest > Bulk soil | place: Panama | collected 2016-02-17 | reverse complement strand
CGACACACTGCAGCAAGTTGGCTCCGAATGCAAGGAGCAGACATTCATACTGTAGCGCAATTGCTCGGCCACAAGGACCTGAGAATGGCCGCCCGGTATCAGCATCTCTCACCAATGTTTCTGGCAGACGCTGTGGCGCGATTAGATTCCGCCTATGGGACTCTTCGAATCGATGCCCTGGAAGCTCGCACCTTAACAGCAGATTAATTTCCACCCGTTCAATATGCATTTGGAGTCATGTAGTCAAACCTATGAAGCAATGATCGACAAACCGTCGATGGTCTGCCAATCGGTTTTCGAACGATAGTTAGCGGAAACCGATGGCCAAGGAGTGGATAGTCGCCAAAGTTCTGTTCACAGAAAAGCGACTACTGCGAGCGATGCGACCATCCCTGCGTGATGAACACAATCAGATTATCCCCCGTGCAACGCGCGACTTTGGATGTGGCAAGTGCCGGTTGTACTGGAGGAGCGAGTTTGCATTTTTCGGATTTGCCGTTACCCATGCGTTACCGAACAAGAAATTCTGTTCTAGTCAAAGTTCTCAAATCATTGAAAGGATTTGGCGTCCCCGACGGGATTTGAACCCGTGTTACCGCCGTGAAAGGGCGATGTCCTAGGCCGGGCTAGACGACGGGGACTACGATTACGATGGTGGGACTGACGCCGCAATCCATAGTAGCAGGGCAGTTTTTGCGGTGTCAAAGAACTGCCGGTGTAATGGACGTTTAAACAGGATTCTCTGTCTCCACTAACAGGATTCTCTGTCTCCACTTCCCCGTTGGCATCGGTATGGATCTCTCATACTCGTCTACCGCTGAGAAGTTCTGTGGCCTCACACGACGACCATGAGCCGCTGATTTGGTCGCCGACAGGAACAGGGCGCAGCACCACATCTGACGGTTGGGAAACAAAATCTCAGCCTTCGCAAAATCACCTGATGTCGGAAGTCGATTGAGAATTGTCTTCACACTTTTCATCGACTATTCACAAAAATTCGCAGCAAACCATACCACCGAACATCTTTCCGGCATAACCTATCGATAGGGGTGATTCATGAGCACTATCGAAGCGAATGTTCCCGTCGAAACTGTAGAACTCAGTCCTTACGCTCCGACCCGAACCAGCATTCAGGAAACGCCACTGACCACTGAGGAATTGCACCGTATCGACATCTATTGGCGAACCTGCAATTACCTGAGCCTCGGAATGATTTACCTGATGGAGAATCCACTCCTGAACGAACCGCTTCGCCCGGAGCACATCAAGAATCGATTGCTCGGTCACTGGGGATCTAGCCCAGGGCTGTCGTTCGTCTACGCTCACTTGAGTAGGCTGATCAAGAAACATGACCTCGACATGATCTTTCTCGCCGGCCCAGGACACGGCGCGCCGGGTGTGCTTGGTCCGACATACCTGGAAGGAACGTACTCCGAGATTTATCCAGAGAAAAGCCAGGATGTTGATGGACTACGCGAATTCTTCAGGCAGTTCTCCTTTCCAGGCGGAATTGGTAGTCACTGTACGCCCGAGACGCCAGGCTCGATCCACGAAGGCGGAGAGTTAGGGTACGCACTGTCGCACGCTTGCGGAGCTGCGTTTGACAATCCGGAACTGATCGTCGCAGCGGTAGTAGGTGATGGCGAATCCGAGACAGGGCCACTGGCCACGTCGTGGCATATCAACAAGTTCCTTAATCCGGCGCGAGATGGTGCTGTTCTGCCGATCTTGCACCTGAACGGCTACAAGATCGACAATCCGACACTGTTGGCGCGCATCTCGCGTGAAGAACTCGAGAAACTGTTGCAGGGCTACGGTTGGACTCCGTATTTCGTCGAGGGCTCCGAGATCGATTCAATGCACCAAGCGATGGCGGCGACAATTGAACATTGCGTTCGCGAAATCCAGCGTCACCGCCACGAGGCCCGTGAGAAGAATGTCACGACGCGGCCGCGCTGGCCGATGATCGTGCTGCGTTCCCCAAAGGGATGGACAGCACCGCGAGAAGTTGAGGGGCATTTCCTTGAGGGCTTCTGGCGGGCTCATCAGGTGCCTTTAGTCAACGTGAAAAAAGACCCGGAACAACTGAGGATCCTCGAGCAGTGGATGCATTCCATGCGGCCGGATCCGTTCTTCGACGCCGAAGGCAAGCTCGCACCACTTTTCAAAGAATTTGCTCCGACAGGTGAGAGAAGGATGAGCGCGAATCCGCACGCCAATGGAGGACGACTCAAGAAAGGTCTCCGTCTTTCGGGCTTTCGAAACTACGCGGCGAAAGTCGATAAACCAGGCAAAACCCAGGCCGACAACACCCGTCCGCTCGGCGTCTTTCTGGGTGACGTAATGAAAGAAAATTCGAATAATTTCCGCGTCTTCGGACCGGACGAAACGACTTCCAACCGGCTGGACGCGATTTACAAGGTCTCAAAGAAATTCTGGATCGAGGAGTTCTTCCCGGAGGATAGCGATGGCGGCAATCTCTCGACCGATGGCCGCGTGATGGAGATGCTCAGCGAACACACAATGGAAGGGATGCTCGAAGGATATCTTCTGTCGGGAAGGCACGGTTTCCTGTCCACCTATGAATCGTTCGTGCATGTCATCGATTCGATGTTCAACCAACATGCCAAGTGGCTCGAGATGAGTCGGCATCTCTCCTGGCGGCAGGCGATCGCGTCATTGAATCTGCTGATCACCTCGACCGTGTGGCGCCAGGACCACAACGGATTCACCCATCAGGATCCGGGTTTCCTCGATGTGGTTGTAAACAAGAGCGCGAATGTCACCCGCATCTACCTGCCTCCCGACGTGAACTGCCTGCTATCTGTGGCGGACCATTGTCTGCGCAGTCAGAACTACGTGAACGTGATCGTATGCGACAAGCAGAGCCATTTGCAGTATCTGACGATGGAGAAAGCGATTATTCATTGCACGAAGGGAATCGGCATATGGGATTGGGCTAGCAACGATGAGGCCGGTGAGCCTGACGTCGTGCTGGCTTCGGCGGGAGATATTCCTACGCAGGAGGCACTGGCAGCCATAGCGCTGTTGCGCGAAGAATTTCCGGATCTCAAGATTCGGTTCATCAACGTGGTCGATCTTTTCAAACTGCAGCCGAGCACCGAGCATCCCCATGGTCTATCGGACCACGACTTCGATTCCCTGTTCACGGTGGACAAGCCTGTCCTGTTTAATTTTCATGGCTATCCGCAGCTCATTCACAGGCTGGCCTACAGGCGGACGAACCACAACAACATTCATGTCCGCGGGTATAAGGAGAAAGGCAGCATCAACACGCCGCTTGAGTTGGCGATCGATAACAACATCGACCGTTTCAGCCTGGCAATGGACGCTGTGGATCGCGTGCCCAAACTGCAGAAAATTGGGGGCCACGCCAAGGAAAGATTCCTAAATCAACAAATCGAATGCCGAAACTACGCACACCAGTACGGCGTGGACGATCCAAAAGCAGCTGATTGGATATGGCCGTATTGAGTGCTGAGTGCCATACGTCGGACATTCTGCTGGCGAGAGCATTCAAATCAGCTTGCTAGCCTGAGGCTATCCACTCGCGCACTCCTGCTCCGGCGCCGCTGAGATTGGCGAGGCGCATCTCAGAATATTTGCGCGAGAGAAGCACGCCCGGCGCGCCAGCGCGGAGGGCGGCCAGTACTGCCCGCTTCACGCTCTGTGGCGTGCACTTGCTGTTGTTGGGTTCGGTGGGAATGTCAACGTCAATTCCAGGCCAAATCAGAGTGTGCGTGCCAGCTACTCCGTGAAGCGCGCGTTTTGTTTCGCGACAGACGTAATCATCCGAGAGTCCCGTCTGGGAGATCTGATCATAGCGACCCTCGTTGAATCCCATTACCGCATAGTTGAAATCGATGAGGCTCTGTTTCGAGAGGTCGGCGTAGAGCGTTACTCCGATGTTGTCGGCGTACATCGCCATGCGTTCGCCGCCGCAGTTGTTGTACATAACGATCTTGATGAAATCCGAATACTTCGAAAGCTCTTGCAGATCCTGCTCCGCGCGATAGATTGGGTTGAACGAGTTGTTGTGCCAGATGTGCCAACCGACTGGCACAGCGGCATTTGCGGATTTCACTGTTTTATAGATTGCAGCATAGGTCTCGCGGAGACTGTCGGTCCAGAGCGTCTCCCAGGCAGCGAGTTCCGGATAGCGCAGCAGAATGCGCCAAAATTGCACATAATAGCCATCCACGGGGCGTTTGCCGGAACGTGCCGCGCGAACAAATTTTTCCAGTTCCAGAAATCCCTGCCGCGCGCGCTCCACATTAATTCCTCGATCTTTCGCTTTGCGCTGACAGAACTCGCAGAAGCACGTAACGTTGCCAGGGTCGACAGGCGGTTGGTCGTGCGTGGCTCCCAAACTATCGGACAGAGCGCCTTGCCGCTCAGATCCCCACATTAGTCCATCGATTTCGTAGGAGCGCGTGTAGTCTTCCACGAGGCCGGTCAGGAAATTTCGGTAATCCGGATTGTTGACGCACAATGTTTCCGCGTTTCTCCCATATAGGTCGCGCTCTTGTAGTTTTGCGATGTTCGGCAGGTCACTGCGAAAGACGTCTTCCAGCCAGCAAATGACCTTCATCCCACGCTTCTTTGCGGCCGGCAGAACTTCGGCAAGGATATCGAGGTTGCCGTGATCCGGCGCACGCGTGTCCTTTAGGACGGTGTTTTTGTAGTACTGCAGATGAGGTGTCGCGAAGTTTCCGCCATGGAAGTTGAGATCGTATTCCTGCTTGCCATGATCGGGCAGGGGCTGACCTGGAATTTGTCTGCCCGCTATGCCCCGGCCGTAGGTGAAGACGGCAAGGAACAGGGTGTTGACCGAACCCCGTTCCTCAAGGATATCGAGAACTTTCTCGGTACCCTCGTCGACAAACGAAATCGCCCCGATCTGGATTCCAATCATTTTGGGCGGCGGAGCGGCGTGCGCTGGATTTGTGATGGCGAAAGCCGCCCCTGTGCCAGCAGCAATCTTCAGGAATTCGCGGCGATTCACATCAGACCCAAACATGGAATGCTCCTTTGGCACACGCAATATCTCTCATGAAGCGCGCCGTCGAGTGGTTACGATTTATTACTTATGCTTTTGTTTTATTTCGGCTCAGTCTATCATCGGTGCTGTCGGGAGCAGTTGAATTCTTCTCGTCTTCGGGAGAGACATGGATCGTCGACGGTTTCTGACGTCCGCCACCGCAACAGGAATCGCAGTTGGCTTGGGCAAAACGGCCGCCCATGCCTACATTCCCGAACACAACTGGGACAAGTTCGATTGGGGCTCAGGACCGCCGGTTCACGACCGCCTCTATCAGGGCCCGTTCCCGCAGTATGGTCCTGGAGCAGTGGTTCCCGACAGCGATGTGGCGATGGTCACCACGCCATCGAAGGAGATCGTCAGCAATTACGGCATGGGCATGACAGTATATGCGTCCGACGACACTGGACCGTTACGCGTTCCAGGCCAGACGACGGAACAAACACTTGAGGAATTGATTAAGCTGCCGTTCGCGCAGAAGATTTACATCCGCCCGAACTGGCGCGACGTGCAGAAGCAGCCCGGACGGCTCGACTTCCCCGAGTGGTGGAAAGTCACCTTCGATCTTGCTCGCCGTTATGACAAGCGCATCGGTTTCCGGGTGATGCTGGAAAATCCCGACTTCCCCGATCCTGGCATGCCGGACTTTCTCCTGAGCAAGGTTTCCTATGTAAAGCTGAAAGGTGAATGGAAGGGCAATCCGGCGGCAATGCGCTACCGCAAAGATCATCGCGTGCCCCGGTACGATCATCCAGCATATCAAGCAGCGTTCAGAGAGTTGAACGAATTACTGGCTACCGAACTCAACGGGCATCCGCAGGTCGAGTTCATGGACACGATGATGTACGGCTTCTGGGGCGAAGGTCACACATGGCCGTATGACGGGAATCCTTTTCCCAGCCAGCTGATTGCAGAACAGACCTGCTCCGCAATGTTCGAGATCCAACTCGAACACTGGACCAAAACTCCGCTGGCAACCAATACGCAGCCCGACTTCAGCAATGTCGGGAACTCCGACGTGCTCGATCGCACAATCCGCACCAACAACTGGCTGCGTACGGATACGATCTTCATCGAGAATACACAAATCGAAGCTTTGAGCTATCGACCTCCCTGGGTGGCTGCGATGTGCGAGGTTGGCTTTACAACGGGCGATCCGAAAGAACTACGCATCGACGAAGACGGAATCACTTACAACGAGCAGATCATCTCGCATGCAACCGATGTAGGAGTGAACTATCTGTCGCTCTGGAGCTGGCACAATCAGTCTGCGGCAAGCATACTGAGCTACTACGACAAGTTCCCGGGACCGATCGACGAGATTGCCCGACGGATTGGGTACCGAATTCGGCCGTCATTCATCTGGACCTTCAACCGGGATAGCGTAACGGGGCTGGTGGTGGGGCTGGCCAATGACGGAATCTCGCCCGTTCCGGGAGTTCTACGATTAAGCATCGTAAGCGACGACAAGAAGATCAATGTATCGGGATGCGTCGACGCGGGATATCCGAAGCCGACCGGAGTTCATCAGGCGATGCTGATACTGCCAGAGGGGGCACAGTGGGAAGGGCTGCGGCTGAAGGCTGAAATCGAGGTGAAAGGAGTCCGTTATCCGCTGCGGTGGGCGTGCCGGCAGAAAGTAAATGGCGATGGCTCGTTGACGCTACGTCGCAACTACAAGCCAGACCAGCCGCTGGTTTAGAGATGGAGAGTTACGATTCCAGCGACGAGACGCGAGTCCAAGAGTCAGGATGGGTGCGACTGACCGAGAATAACCCGCACGGTATCGCGTGCAATGAGGAGCTCTTCGTCAGTGGGGATCGCATACGCCAGGAGCTTTGAATCGTCTGAAGAGATCAGGCCCTCACTGCCAACCGTCTTTTCATTTCTGCCCGAATCGATCTTAAGTCCTGCCCATTCCATTTCTGCGCAAATGCGAGCACGGACGTCGGGCGAATTTTCCCCGATGCCTCCGGTAAAAACGATCGCATCGGAGCCACCCATCGCGGCAAGGTAAGCCCCAATGTACTTCCGGGCGCGATAACAGAAGATTTCGATCGCGAGTCTCACGCGGCGATCATCGTGTTCTTTTAGTTCTGCCTGCAGTTCGCGCATGTCATTCGTGAGGCCCGAGATGCCGAGCAAGCCAGATTGCGTGTTCAGCAACGTGTCAACTTCAGAGGCCGATATCGCTTCCTTACGCGCGATCACCCCCACGACTGCAGGATCAATGTCTCCCGAGCGCGTGCCCATCACCAGGCCTTCCAATGGCGTCATGCCCATCGAAGTATCGACCGAGGCCCCAGCCTTAATCGCGGTAGCGGAACACCCATTGCCGAGATGAAGCGTGATGATGTTAGTCTGCTCGCGCGTCAGTCCGCGGATGGCACGGTAGCGGAATGCAACGTAGCGATGCGAGGTACCATGAAATCCGTAGCGGCGAACGCGGTATCGCCGATAAAGGTGGTACGGTACGGCATAAAGATAGGCCGGCGCAGGAATCGAATGATGAAAGGATGTATCGAACACCGCAACCTGGGGAAGATCTTTGCCGAGGATCTCGCGAACTGCCAGAATTCCCCTGACGTTGTTTGGATTGTGAAGAGGCGCAAGGTCGATGCAGTCTTCGATTCCTTTCAAAACGCGATCGTCGATCAATGCAGATTCCTTGAACGCTTCTCCTCCGTGGACGACACGGTGCCCGCAGGCGTGAATATCGCTGGTAGTCTTGATTTCCGGAATGCCTGACTTATCCGACACGATGTAGCGAATCAGGTAATCGATGGCCGCCTGCATGTCGCGCAGCGGAGCCGTCATGGTGTGGCCGGGTTCAGTCCGGTAGCGCAGATGGATAATCGCTTCGCCACCAATGCTTTCAATGTCGCCGCGGCAGATGCGATCGTCCTGGTATTGTTTGATTCGGTCGAGATCGGTGGCAATGACCTGAAATTTCAGGCTGGAGCTTCCGGCATTCAGAATCAGGACATTCAAGGCGCAACCTCGTCAGTTCACGCGTTGTACCAAGATAACCTCTGCCATTCGCTGAGGGCAACCGAGGGACAACTCGGTTCAAGTGTTGCTGCCGCGTACGTTCCCTAGGTCCGACGTTAGAATACAAAGATGGCCGATTCCCTTTATCTGAGTTTGTGGTTTCCTAGTTTCGAAGAGCCAGAAATCTTGCCGCGCACCGTGGACGTTCTCGAACAACTACCCTTCTCCCCGCAGCGAACGGGCGTAACCTACGTTGCATTGCATCCTGTGTCTTGGAATGAGCCCACCATCCTGGAACGCCGATTCCAGCCGGGTGTAGCTCCGGAAGAAGCTGCGGGCATTGCCGCCGATCTGATTCACGACGACTATGCATATGTGTTCGAGGCCCATTGGGATTTGTGGTCGCCATTTGAAAACGGCGGCAAATGGATCCTTCAGCCATCATTAGTTCGCTTCATTGCGCAAGGTTCGGAGTTCGAAGAACGAGCAGCGGAATCAACGGGCAACATCCAGATTGATTTCGGTCTTGATACGCCGTTTCTGCATGAAGAGCTAGAGATGAGCGCGGAGACCGAGCAGCGCGTTCGGGACAATGTGCAGAAGCTTGTCGAGTTCACTGCGAAAGTGGAGAAGAATGCCGGAGCGACTGGGCGACTCTTGTGGTCAGAGTCGGAAGAAAATCTCGCGCAAAAGCTGATTGCGCGACTTCAAAAGACCAACTAGCTACAAACAAAGAGCCCAGCCCCGAAGGGCTGGGCCTTTCTGTCGAAGTTCAGTTTTTACTTGGTCCGGCCGCCTTCTACGCCCAGTTTCTCGCCTGCAGCAGCTTGCGCTGCAGCCAAACGAGCGGTCAAGACGCGAAATGGCGAGCAGGAAACGTAGTTTAATCCGGTCTGGTAGCAGAACTCGACCGACGACGGTTCGCCACCGTGCTCCCCACATATTCCGACCTTGAGGCCGGAGCGCGTCTTGCGCCCGCGTTCGGTGGCGAGTTGCACGAGCTGGCCGACGCCGTCGCGGTCCAGAACCGCGAATGGATCCTGCTTAATAATTCCCTCTTCAAGATACGTGGGCAGAATCTTGTTCACGTCGTCGCGCGAAAAACCCCAGGTCGTCTGCGTGAGGTCGTTGGTGCCGAAAGAGAAGAACTGTGCTTCCTTGGCAATCTCGTCGGCGACCAAGGCGGCGCGCGGCAACTCGATCATCGTGCCGACCAGATAGTCAACGTTGTGCTCCTTTTCAGCGAAGACTTCCTTGGCAACACGGTTCACGATGTCCGCCTGGTTCGCCATCTCTTTCAGGGTAGCGGTCAGCGGAATCATCACTTCGGGGAAGACCTTGACACCTTCCTTGGAAACGGCAACTGCCGCTTCAAAGATAGCGCGCGCCTGCATCTCGGTAATCTCAGGGTAGGTAATGCCGAGACGGCAACCACGATGACCGAGCATGGGGTTGAACTCATGCAACTCCTCGACCCGGCCCAGCAACTTTGGCATAAGGTTTTTCAAGTCCCCTACCGCCTTTGCGCCGTAGTCCTTGTATTTCGCGACTAGAGCCTTTTTTTGCTTGGCGTCGAGAGTACCGAATGTGGCGATGTCGACCATTAGTTCTTCGCGGCGCGGCAGGAACTCGTGCAATGGCGGATCGAGTGTGCGGATCGTGACCGGGAAGCCGTCCATCGCACGGAAGACGCCGATGAAATCATTGCGCTGCATCGGAAGCAACTTCTTTAAGGCAGCGCGCCGGTCCTTCTCTTCTTTAGCGAGGATCATCGCGCGCATGTGCGGAATTTTCTGCTCGCCGAAGAACATGTGTTCGGTGCGGCAGAGACCAATACCTTCCGCTCCGAACGCGCGCGCTTGAATAGCATCTCGTGGAATATCAGCGTTGGCACGCACTTTCATAGTACGGAACGGCTCCGCCCAGCCCATAAACTTCTGCAGTTCCGGGTCATCCGGAGACGGATCGAGCGTGTTCAGCTTGCCTTTGATCACCCGGCCAGTCGTGCCATCGAGGGAAATCCAGTCCCCCTCTTTGAAGACCTGACCTTTGACACGCATTTCGCCGGCTTTCTCGTCGACGTTGACGTCACCTGCGCCGGCAACGCAGCACTTGCCCATGCCGCGCGTGACCACTGCGGCGTGACTGGTCATTCCACCTCGAGAGGTGAGAATCCCTTTTGCGACTTCCATGCCATGAATGTCTTCGGGAGTCGTCTCACCGCGGACGAGGATGACCGGCGCTTTGCTGTTCTTCCGCACGGTCTCGACAGCGGCGTCGGCGGTGAACACGATCTGGCCTACGGCCGCGCCTGGGGATGCGGGCAATCCCTTAGCGAGCACTTCGATCTTCTGGCCCTTTTCATCGAGTCGCGGAACCAGGAAGTCATAAAGCTGGTTAGGCTCGACGCGGAAGATCGCTTCTTCCTTCTTGATGAGGCCTTCATCGACCATCTGCAATGCGACGCGAACAGCCGCAAGTCCCGTGCGCTTTCCATTGCGCGTCTGCAGCATGTACAGCTTGCCGTCCTGGATCGTGAATTCGAAGTCCTGCATATCGCGATAATGCTTTTCGAGCCGTGTGGCGATGTCACGCAGCTGGTTGTAGACGGAGGGCATGGCCTTCTCGAGCTCTAGGATCGGAACTGGAGTACGCACGCCCGACACGACGTCTTCGCCCTGCGCGTTCATCAGGTACTCACCGTAAAACTCTTTGGTGCCAGTCGCAGGATTGCGCGTGAAACCGACGCCGGTCCCGCTCGTGTCACCGAGGTTGCCGAATACCATAGCCTGAACGTTGACAGCCGTACCGAGATCGTCGGAGATGTTGTTGATGCGGCGATAGTGCTTAGCGCGCTCATTCTGCCACGAGCGAAAGACGGCATCGCGCGCCATGACCAGCTGATCGTGCGGATCCTGCGGGAAGTCGCGCTTGGCGTGCTTCTTCACGACCTTCTTGTATTCTTCTATTACCTCCTTCAGGGCTTTCGCATCCAGTTCGGTGTCGAGCTTCACTTTGCGTTGTTTCTTCTTGCCATCAAAAACCTCTTCGAACGCGGCTTTATCGATATCGAGCACAACATTGCCGAACATCTGGATCAGGCGGCGATAAGAGTCGTAGGCGAAGCGCGGGTTATTCGAGCGCTTTGCGAGGGCCTCGACACTCTGGTCATTGAGGCCGAGGTTGAGTATGGTGTCCATCATGCCTGGCATCGAGAACTTGGCGCCGGAACGCACGCTCACCAAGAGCGGATTGTCGTCCGTGCCCAGCTTCTGACCCTGCAGTTTTTCGAGGTTGGCTAGCGCTTCATCGGTCTGCCGATCGACTGCCTTGGAAACAGCGTTGTTGCGCATGTACTCGCGGCAGGCTTCGGTCTGAATAGTGAACCCAGGGGGAACAGGAAGGCCGGCGTTGGTCATCTCGGCGAGTCCGGCGCCTTTGCCGCCAAGGACGTCTTTCATCTTGCCGTTCCCGTCCGCCTTGCCACCGCCAAAGAAATACACATACTTCGTGCCGGCTGGTTTACTTTCTATGACTTCTGTTTCGGGCAGAGTTGTTGTCGCCATATGAGTCCTTTTCCTCTCTACTTCGTAGATTCCTTTCCTTCGGTAACTATCTCGGGCCACTCGCCTTCCAACTGCATATCCTCACTAAGCTCGGGATGACAACCATACAAAACATGCCCCTCTCGGCTGTGACTCGCAATTCCACCACTTCGGACCTTTGTCATCACGAGCGCCCACATTACTGCTCACTGCTTCTCCAAACTGGTCTCGCGCGCGAGGGATCTGCAGCTTTATAGGTTCGCCCCAACCTTCAGCCAGGCCCTGCCATGTGGGATTGTCCGCCTTAATCAAAGCAATTCGTTTCGCACGCGTCCAGGCTTTGATCTGTTTCTCCCTAGCAATCGCGTTGTCAATGTACTTGAAAACTTCGTAGTACACGAGACGATTGATGTGATAACGCTTCGTGAATCCTTCGATCTGACCGGTCTTGTGTTCTAACGATCGGCGATAGATGTTGTCAGTCACACCCGTATAAAGGTTCAGCGATCTGCTCGCCATGATGTACACGTAATATCGGCGTGCATGTCTCACTGCAGATCCCTCGCTACGCTCGGGATGACAAACAATAAAGGGTATGTGTGATTTCAACCCTTTCCTTCGGTAACGATCTCGGAGAAGTCCGCGATCGTGGAGAACTGGCGAACCAACGCCTGCAGGAGCGCCAGTCGGTTGGCTCGCAAACTTTCGTCCTCAACCATCACCATGACCTTGTCAAAAAACTTGTCGACCGCGGGACGAAGCCCGGCGATCTCGAGAAGGGCCTTGTCGTAGTTATGTTCGGCACGCAGCTCCTCGACTCTCGCCGCAACTTGCGGCACAACCGCGGCGAGTTCCTTTTCTGCTTCTTCCCAAAGCTCTTCCGGGCGCAGTTGATCCGCGACACGCCGGTTGTTTTCTTCTGCCTGCTTGAGGATGTTCTTGCTGCGCTTAAAAGCCACCGAGATCGATTCGAAATCGGCGGAGCCGCGCACCCGGCTGAGAGCTTGAGCGCGGGCCAGAGCGTTTATCACATCATCGGCATCGGCCGCGAGCACTGCATTCACCACGTCGTAGGCAAATCCATGCGCATCGCGCAAAAAGAATTCAAGCCTCTCCCGGAAGAATGTCTGGACCGACTCCGCGTAGACGGTGTTCGAGAACTTCGTTTCTGCATCGGAGCCGCGGTATCGCGCCCTCGCATCGTGCATTATCTCCGACAGGCGGAACGGCAGTTTGTGTTCAGCTATGGTCTTGACGATTCCATTAGCCTGACGGCGTAGAGCGAATGGATCTTTCGATCCGCTGGGGATCAGACCCAAGGCAAACATGCCGGCGATGGAATCGGCCTTATCGGCAATCGATAGCACGGCGCCCTCGATTGTGCGCGAAACTTCATCTTCCATCGATTCCGGCTTGTAGTGGTCGTAAATAGCCTTGGCAATTTCGCCCTGCACCTCCGGCTTCAAATCGCCATCGAGGTGTTGAACGCGGACGTAGAGGCCGCCGACAATGCCCTGCAGTTCGGTAAACTCTTTCACCAGTTCGGTTGTGAGGTCGGTTTTGGCAAGGCAAGCGGCCTTGTGCACAACTCCCGGCCGAATTGCCATTCCGTTCTGTTTGACGATCTCCGAAAGCCAGCTCGCCAGGCGCTGCATGCGGATCGTCTTTTCGTAGTAGCTTCCGAGATCTTTCTGGAACGTGACGTGTTTGAGAAGCTCGACACGATCGCGTAACGTCAGCTTTTGGTCTGTCTGCCAGAAGAAGCGGGCGTCGTTGAAGCGGGCACGGAGCACGCGCTCGTTGCCGTGACGAATCAGGCCGTCAGAGTCGCCGGACGTATTCAGCACCGCGAGGAAGTGCGGCAAAAGCTTGCCATTCGCCTCCTCTACCGCGAAATATTTCTGGTGGTCACGCATGACCGTGACTAGAACCTCTTCCGGCAATTCGAGGAACTCGCGATCGAAGCTGCCCAGGACCACAGATGGAAATTCGGTGAGGTTGACGACTGTCGCCAGCAGCGGCTTGTCTTCGCGCCAGCGCGCGCCAGGTATCGTGCGAGTGGCCGCGTCAAGGGCCTTGCGGATCACGTGTTCGCGTTCCGGAGCAGCGAGCACTTTTGCCGCACGAAGCGAGTCGACGTAAGCGGCTGGCTTTGGGATCGTGATATTCATATCGCCGATGATGCGATGTCCACGAGAGGTCTTCCCTGCCGGTATACCGAACAAGTCAAGCGGTACCACTTGCTCGTCGATCATCGCCACTAGCCATCGAACGGGCCGGACGAATACCTCGCCGCGCTTCCGCCAGTACATATTCTTCGGCCAGTAGAGCGACGAGATTTCTTTTGGCAAAAGGTCGGAGAGAATCTCCGCTGCCGACCTTCCCTTACGCGTGACAGTCGCGGCAAGATACTCGCCTTTCGGCGTGCTGACCTTCTCGAGACGTGCAACATCGACGCCGACTTTTTTCGCAAACGCGTGCGCGGCCGGAGTCGGCTGACCATCCTTATAGGCGACTTGCGCGGAAGGACCCGTAACTTGCTCGATAACATCGGCTTGAGCGGCGGGAATTCCGCCAGCCATGATCGCCAGACGGCGGGGAGTATCGAACGATGTCACTGTGCCTGAGGGCTCAAGCCGCTCGCGCTGCAGGAGGTTGGTCAGGCGCTCTCGCAACTCGCGGGAGGCGCCATCAATCATTCGCGCCGGGATCTCTTCACAACCAACTTCCAGCAAAAAATCAGGCATTAGGCGATCACTTTATGGTCTCAAAATTACGAAATCGTGAATGTGAGCCGCGTCACAGAAAAGCAGCCTCCAGGCTTTTGCTGCTGATTCTAGGTAACAGCTGGCGCAAGCTTCTCTTTCTTCCTCTTGACAGTGGAATTGGATTCTCGCTCAGCCTTTTCACCTTTTTCTTTCGGGCCGTATTGCTGGTCCATCCAGGCCTTAGCGATGCCGACCGCTAATGCGCGAACGCGCGCGATCACTCCTACGCGCTCAGTTACCGAGATAGCTCCGCGCGCGTCGAGGATGTTGAAATAGTGCGAGCACTTCAGGCAGAGATCGTAGGCGCCGAGCAAGGGAAACCGCGCTTTCTCGCTGCAAACGCGTTCAGGATCATCTTTCTCTTTACCCAGGGCAGAATAGCGGTCCAGCAGACCTTTGCACTCCGCTTCGCACAGTTCAAAGTGCTTCCACGCGCTAGCGACATCCGCGGCTTCGAAGTTGTAGAGCGAGAACTGCTGCTCGTCGGCCAGCCGCACATCTCCATACTTCACTTCCCTTCCGGAGTTCGGATCGCGCGCCCAAACGATGTCATAGATCGAGTCAACATCCTGAAGGAATGCGCACAGCCGCTCGAGACCGTACGTCAGTTCGGCGGAGATGGGGTCAAGGTCAACGCCGCCGCACTGCTGGAAATAGGTGAACTGAGTGATCTCCAAGCCGTCGAGCATTACCTGCCATCCGATGCCCCAGGCGCCGAGCGTCGGTGATTCCCAGTTATCTTCCTCGAACTTGATGTCGTGCTGGCGCAGATCGATACCGATGGCAGTCAGGGACTCAAGATAGAGTTCCTGCACGTTCTCCGGCGGTGGCTTCAGGATCACCTGCAACTGCAAGTGCTTAAAGAGCCGGTTTGGATTCTCGCCGTAGCGGCCATCCGCTGGACGTCGCGAGGGCTGTACATAGGCAACCTTGTAGGGCATTGGTCCGAGCACGCGCAGGAAAGTCTCAGGCGCCATGGTGCCCGCGCCAACTTCGACATCGTAGGGCTGCTGAATGACCGCCCCGCGCGCGGCAAAGAAGGTCTGGAGCTTGAGAATAAGCTCCTGAAAGGTAGGCGGGTTGGACGTTGATGATTTCATTCGTTTCACGGACTCACGCTCGGGCTAAAATGTTTTGCCATCGGGCCTGCTTCTTGCAACGCCGCAAACAAGGCTTTCGGGCGTAGTGCACCGCCGAGACAGGCACATCTCGATAGCAGCTAGCCGCTCAGTTTCTCCATCATCCCAGCCGTAACCAGTTTCTTCTCGATGTGTCGCTCGAGCGTCTGGATCAGGAACTTCCGCAGATCGGCCGCTACAGGTTTGGGCCAATCAATCGCGTGAAACTCTGATACACGCGAGCGCAGCATCTGCGCGGCAATCACTCGCGACTCGGGCGACATCTCCGACGAAGCCAAGCGCTTATCATCCACGCACATGAGGCCATCGGCGAGCGCATGCCAGAACGCCCGGCTACCATTGAGCGATCGCCCGCACGCGACGCATTCAGAAAACTCAGGCAGAAACCCCATGAGCCGCGTCATCCACAGCTCAAAGTAAGTAACCGGCATCCAGATCGAAGCGCCGCGCAACTCCTGCAAGACGGCTAGCGATAGCCGGAAAACTGCGTCGCTGGCCTCGCGATCCGGCATCAATTCGTCGAGCAATTCTGCCACGTGCGCTAGAGCGACCGCCCGCGGATAACTAATCTCGGTCGTCATCGGCGACTCGATCACTTCACACGAATCAAGCCTCGTCAGTTCCTGCCGCTCGCGATCGTCGTAATAAACCCGGACGTAAGTGAGCGGCTCGAGAGCCCCACCGAATCGACGTTTCGACTTCTTGGCCGCTCGTGCGACCCCTTTCACCTTTCCTTCGCGGCGAGTAAACAGGGTCACCAGCAGGTCGGACTCGCGCAATGGATAGGTGCGCAGGACGATCGCTTCCGACTCCTTTAGCGCCATGGAAGGCTACGGGGTAAACCTTGATTGTAGCGGATGAAGCCGCCAGACGTCAGCACTCAGCTGTCAAGTAACGGTCGCAGGCAACGTTGCCTGCTTGGGCCTTGGTTTCGATCTCGTGACGCCCATAAAATGTCGACAGCGCGTTTCGCACTGCATCGCTCAGTCTTTTGCAGAGATGAAAAATGGCGCAGCCAATACCAGGCGTGCGCCAAAAACTTCTAACGAGAACGAACGCTTATCTGCCGAAGTACTTCGCGTTAATCTCGGTGTATTCCTTCCACTTTTCCGGGAGATCATCGAGGGCGAAGATTGCCGACACGGGGCACACAGGCACGCATGCACCGCAGTCGATGCACTCGACTGGGTCGATGTAAAGCATTTTTTCGGTAGCGTACTTGTCGGAATCCTTCTTGGGATGAATGCAGTCGACCGGGCATGCATCGACGCATGCCGTGTCTTTTGTGCCGATACAGGGCTCAGCAATTACGTAGGCCATAAACTCTTAAGCTCCTGAGAGTTTGGGAGGGTCAACAGAACCTCTTATTTTAGCAGGAATAGCAAACGCCGGTACACGAAGGCTTCAGCAAATGGTATCAATTCAAGCTTAAGACGACGACAACACCATGTGGACAGAAGAATTCAAAAACTCGGGATTCGTGGTAATCCACGATGTGGTTCAGAGCGGCAAACTCGATCAACTGCTTCATGACATTGCCGATTCGTCTATCAGGCATACAAGGGCAGGCGCGCGACACGCAATGAGCATTCCAGCGGTGCGAGAATTGGCAAACGATTCCCACCTGATGAACATCGCCCGCAAGATACTTGGACCGGGAGCGATGCCGATCCGGCCACCTTGTTCGATAAATCGCCAGCGTCGAACTGGCTGGTTGTATGGCATCAGGATACTGCCCTTCCCATGCGCGAGCGCCGTGAAACAGCAGGCTGGGGTCCATGGTCGGTCAAAGAAGGTGTCACCTATGCTCATGCACCCGCGCGAGCGCTTGAACGTATCTTGGCACTGCGCGTCCATCTGGACGACTCAGCCACGAACAACGGCCCCTGAGAGTATTGCCCGGAACACACATCAAGGGTGTACTAAACGACAATCAGATTCAGGCATTGACGTCTGCAGTAACGCCGGTGGATTGCCTTGTTTCGCGTGGCGGAGTGTTGGTAATGAGTCCCCTCATTGTGCACGCCTCGTCGAAGTCGACTAGTGACTCCCCTCGACGCGTTCTGCATGTCGAGTACTCGAAATCAATCGCTATTGGCGACCACCTCGAACTTGCAATTGCGTGACCGAGATCAAGCTCCCCCCAACTCCTTCTTCTCACTCGGTTCGTACTCGACGATGTATCCGGCGACCGCGCTGGCGGCGACGGTCAGGGGCGAGGCCAGGTACATCTGGCCGGGGCCGCTGCGGCCGGGGAAATTGCGGTTCTGTGCGCTGATCACGATCTGATCAGGACGAGTCGAAACTCCGGGGCCAGCGTTGATGCAGGCTCCGCAACTCGGCTCGATCACACGCGCTCCGGCTTTTTCGAAGATCTCCAGATAACCCTTGCCGCGCGAATATTCGCGGGTTTCCTGCGACCCGAACTGAATCCAGAACTGGACATTTTCGGACACGCGTTTGCCATGTCGAAGCGCGTCGGCGAGAACTTCGGCATACATATCCATGTCTTCGTTCTTGCCTGCGGTACAAGTTCCTCCGTAGGCGATCTCAACCGGCACAGGCGTGTGCAGATCACGGATGTATTTGCCGTTTCCGGGGTCGCCGGGTGTCGCGACCATCGGCGTGATTTCTTCAGCATCGAGTTCGATCACTTGTGCGTATTCAGCATCAGGGTCGCTCTGCAAGCCTTGAATCAAGCGCTCCGCCTGCGAGCGCTGCATCCCACGCCTGCTGACAAGGAATTCAACGACTTTTTCATCTGGCGCGACGATGCCGGTAAAGCCACCAATTTCGGCGGCCATGTTGGTCATGGTGGCGCGCTCGTCGACACTCAATTGTTCGACGGCTTCGCCGGCGTACTCCATCACTTTGGCCAGTGCCTTGCCGCTGCGCACATATTCGAGCGACAGAATTTTCAAGATCAGATCCTTGGCCGTAACATTGGAATGACACTTGCCTCGAATGACAATCTTCACCGACTCGGGAACCTTGACGCGCACGTCTTTGGTGATCCACGAGTTAAATACATCTGTCGTACCGATTCCGAAGGCAATGCATCCGATTGCGCCAACGTGGGGTGTGTGCGAGTCGGAACCGACGTTGACTTGTCCCGGCAGGGCGTACGCTTCGAGCATCACGGAGTGGCAAATGCCCTCCGAGCCTTTGCGGTCCGACAACTCGCCATGGAGTTTGATGCCCTGCTGCTTCGCAAAATCCTGCTGCTTGAGCTTGAGCTGTGTCGCAAGATCGAGCAGCCCGATCTTCTTCTTTTCTTCGGAGATTACTTCGTCGAGAAACGTGAGATGGTCGCGGAAGAAGCGGACTGTGGAGGCGTCGTTGACCGGGACATCCTTTCCGACATTCTGTTCGTAGAAGATGGCCGCCATCGGCGTGACGTACTCGTGACTGAAGCGAAGATCGACATGTGTGAAGCCGGTATCACCAGCCTTCACAGCCGGAACTCCAATTCGTCCTTCGGGAGTGACCATGTGCCGAGCAAATATCTTTTCGCCCAGGGTCATGGGACGCGGCGGAGTGTTGATCGACGGCAGAAACACTTTCTTCTGCATGCGCGCCACGTTGAATGGAAAGAGGCCGCCGTGCTCGATGACCTGGCGAGTAATGTCGTCTTCCCCGGCAGTAAACTCGCTCAATGCTATTTCTTCGCCAGCCCGGATTCGATCAATCAGGGAGAAATTTGTCGATGTCAGCAAGCCCAAGTTCTGGCAGTTCTGCTTGTAGATCCGTTCGATGTTTTCAGCGATGACAACCTGTATACCGGCACACATCTCGGCGTAAGGAGATTGTTCACGGCTGGAGCCTTTGCCGCGCCGCTTTCCACTCACCGAGCAGACAAAGCCGCCCTTCTTCACGTCACCGCGGCCGATTGGAAGCTCGTTCCCGCATTTCAGTCCGAGATACGGGATTTCACCCAGGGTCTGATCGAAATAGAAGCAGTAGTGCGCGGGCGTGATCTCGTCGGTCGAGATGTCATCTCGAAGCTTGGGATTGCTCTCAGGGTTGCGCGTATTCCAAGGGAGGTCCCACCCTGCAAGCTGCTTTTTGATCAATGCGGGGTCTTCGGTTAGAAAGAGGATGCGACCCCGTAGCCGGACGCTGTCCGGGCGCTTCTCGATCTTGCGTTCATTCAAAGGGTTCACGATTGTCGCCGCCGAAGAACGAGGGCAGGAAATTCACCAATAAAATCTCAGCCCACACCTTCTATTTTAACTCTCAGATTGTCCGATTTTTCACGTAGGGCGCTATGCTGGGCAATTCTTCCAGGCCCCGTCCCGCGAAAATTGCTTTGAATTCGGCCAGCAAAGCGTCGTGCACTATACCGTTCGATGCAAGGGTTTCACGGCTGGACAGTTGGAAGGGTCCACCGGAGAAGTCCGTCACTCGGCCGCCGGCTTCTTGAACGATGAGAACACCGGCCGCGGTATCCCAGGGATTGAGGTTGAACTCCCAGAAACCGTCGAAGCGGCCGGAAGCCACGTTACAGAGATCGAGCGCTGCCGAGCCCGCCCGCCGCACACCATGGGTTCGCAGGGTTAGCTGATGATAGAAGTAGATGTTTGGGTTCTTATGCCGTTTGTGGCTTGGAAAACCTGTAGCCACCAGGCACTCGGCAAGTCGTGATGTGGCAGAGATCCGAATCTTCGAACCATTTAGATTCGCGCCAGACCCTAGCTCAGCAGAAAACATCTCGTCACGCGTAGGGTCATAAATGACGCCCGCAATGCGCTCGCCGCGGTAGTCCACTGCGAGGGAAACGCAAAATACAGGGAATCCATGGGCAAAGTTTGTCGTTCCATCCAGAGGATCGACATACCATTTGTAATCGCTGCCGGAGTCGACGCGGGCACCCTCTTCACCCATTACGTCATGAGATGGAAATTGCTGACGAATTTTTTCAAGGATCAGAGCTTCCGAGTTGCGATCTGCAACCGTAACCAGGTCCGCATCACCTTTGTATTCGATCTTCACCTGCTGATGGAAGAAGCCCTTGAGCAGGTGTCCGGCTTCCCGCGCAATAGCCTCCATCGATACGACCAAATTTTTGGGATGTTCCGATGACATGAATGGAGATTCGGATCCAGCGGTGAACCGAGCTACTTCTTCTTATTAGTATCTTCAGCGATATACATGATCTCGTGCTTGAAGATGAAGAGATTCGGACCGTCCTCGCGCGTCAGTCGAACCATGTTTTTGTCATAGTACTCAATCCATCCACGGACCAGTTCGCCATCGGCTAGTTTTAGGCTCACGACCTTCTGTTTCTCGCCGAGAGCCTTGAGGTAAGCCGCTTCCTCGAAGGTTTCGTCCGGTGGGGGAGTCCTCTTCTTGCCGAAGCTTGGATTGGCAGATTGGAACGCCATAACAGCATTCTACACTCCCGTTCCGGACGAGTGCTCGCGGCGCAAACACAGGCGAAAATGCGGCATTTGTCGGCATTTGGGGGTTCGGCTCCGGATCTTATAGCCAAAATGGCTAAAACCTTTGGATGCACTAGTGTGTATTGGCTCCAGTTTCCCCACCGCAGTAGGATTCCCAACCACTTGATAGGGCACTGGATATCCCCCGTCCTTGACCAGTTTTCGTACACATAGTGGCCTTTCGAAATCTAGGGAGGGGCTCGCCTGTTTCCTAGACTACAGATGCCGGATTACTGATCTGTGTGCATCCGGTGACTCGAATCCCCCGCCGTGAAAACGCGGCAACACGAGGTCTGGCACGTGAAGGTACAACCGGCGCCCCATTACTGGATCAGCCTTCTCCTTCTTAGCGTGGTTACCCTCACCAGTTGTCAGATGCTGGGGAAATCGGGCAATGACAACAACGTTCAAAATGATGTTGTCATCGGCATCGCCAACGTCGACTTTGGCACAGTTACAGTCGGAAACAGCAAGACCGTTACGAACACTCTCACCAACTTCAAGACCGCAGCAGTGACGATCGCATCGGTCAGCGGCCTGACGCCAGACTTTCAGCTCAACGGCATCGCGTTTCCCTTGGTTCTCAATCCGGGCCAGCAGGCGACATTCAGCTTCCAGTTCAAGCCTTCGGCTCCGGGAAAACCGTCGATCAGTGTGACCTTCACCGGCGACGGCCAGAACTATGCGACGGTGTCGATGACCGGCAATGCGATTTCGGTTGGACAACTTGCGCCAAGTCCTTCCTCTCTGAATTTCGGAAACATGAAAGTTGGAAAGAGCCAGACGAGTACCGTGACTCTCTTGAACAGCGGAAGCACGGATGTGACGATTAACGCTGCCAACCTGAGCGGCACGGGATTCTCAATGTCGAAGCTGGCGTTGCCGATCACGCTCCCAGCGAACCAATCCACCACGATGAGCGTGACGTTTACTCCGCCAAATGGCGGGAATTTTAGTGGCAGCATCTCGTTCACAACGCTCGGCTCCCAAAATGCTAAGCAGCAAGCACGCGCTCATGGAAAAGCGCAGGCTCAAGACGATCAAGTAGTCATTCCATTGGCTGGAAATGGCGTAACTCCTGGAACGCTCTCGGCGAATCCGGCAACCTTAGCATTCGGAACGGTAGTTGTCGGAAGCCACAACAATCTTTCCGAAACCCTGACGAACACAGGAGCCTCAGCGGTCACGATCTCGCAAGCGAACGTCAGCGGAACAGGGTTTTCAATCAGCGGCCTCGCCCTGCCTGCAACACTAAATCCGAACCAGAGCGTCACGTTCACTGCGTCGTTGTCCCCAACTTCAGCGGGATCGCCGACGGGTACGCTCTCGATCGTTTCGGATGCGTCCAATTCGCCGTTGAACGTTTCGATGTCAGGAACGGCTGTGGTGGCAGGTGCTGTTACCGCGAATCCCACAACCCTGGCTTTTGGCAATGTCCAGGTCACCAAGACCGCAAACCTTTCGGAGACCATTACCAATACTGGCGGAACTGCGGTCACGATCTCGCAAGCGAACGTAAGCGGAACCGGTTTCTCGATCAGCGGATTGTCGTTGCCCGCCGTGCTGAACCCAAATCAGAGCGTCAGTTTCACGGCGACCTTCGCACCTTCTGGAGCGGGTTCCGCGACGGGCAATCTCGCAATCGTTTCTGACGCGCCCAACTCGCCCTTGAATATCGGGCTTAGCGGAAACGGCGTCACCCAAGGCCAACTTTCGCCGAATCCAGCCAACCTCGGCTTTGGAAACGTGCTAACAGGCAGTTCGAAGACGCTTAGCGAAACACTGACGAACTCGGGCGGCACGAGTCTGACCATCAGTGCTGCCAGCGCGAGCGGCACCGGATATAGCATCAGCGGCCTGACTCTGCCATTGACCTTGAATGCCGGACAGGGCACGACTTTCAACGTGAAATTCGCACCCACCGCGACGGGGAACGCTAGTGGCAGTGTCAACATCACTTCTAACGGCGCGAATCCGAACCTCTCGATTCCGCTATCTGGGGCGGGAGTCACTCCGGGCGCGCTGACTCCGAATCCGGCCAGCCTGTCATTTGGCAGCGTTCAGGTGGGCGACAACACCGATTTGTCCGAAACGTTGACCAATACAGGTGGATCGGCAGTTACAATTTCGCAGGCAAACATTACCGGTACAGGGTTCTCGGTCATCGGGCTTGCTCTGCCGGCGACGTTGAACCCGACTCAAACCGTCACGTTCACCGTGCGATTTGCGCCCACCTCCGCGGGAAGCGCGAGCGGCACGCTGGCTATCGTTTCCGATGGTTCCAATTCCCCGCTGAACATTCCTCTTTCCGGCACAGGCCTTACCCCCGGCAGCCTGACAGCGACTCCTAGCAGCGTGAATTTCGGGAACGTCGTAATCGGAAACTCTCCAAGCGTTTCAGTCAAGCTGAGCAATACCGGTGGCACCAGCGTCACCATCTCGAGCGCCACCGTGAGCGGCACCGGCTTCAGCTTCAATGGACTCACGCTACCGATGACGCTGAACGCGGGCCAGAACACGACGTTCAACGTGGTGTTCTCACCGACGTCGGCGGGAAACAGCAGCGGCACAGTCATCGTCAATTCCGATGCCATTAACCCGGCGCTTGATGTGCAACTCAGCGGTAAAGGTGTGACACTTGGCCAGCTCTCGCCGAATCCGGCCACCCTTGCATTCGGCAGTGTCGCAACTGGAAGTTCCAGCACACTAAGCGAGACCTTGACCAATACCGGCGGAAGTTCGCTAACGATCTCGGCCGCCAATGTGAGCGGGACGGGTTACACGATGACCGGACTCACGCTGCCCCTGACTCTGAATGCGGGCCAGAGCACAACGTTCAACGTTCGATTCGCGCCCGCGACAGTTGGAGATTTTCCGGGGAGCATCAGCATCACTTCGAACGGCTCGAACCCGAATCTGAATATCGACCTGTCCGGAACTGGCGTGACGCCGGGCGCGCTATCGTCGAACCCCGCCAGCCTGTCATTCGGAAATGTACAGACTGGAAAGAATTCCAGCCTGTCCGAGACATTGACCAATACGGGCGGCGCGACCGTCACAATTTCGCAGGCCAACGTGACCGGAACAGGATTCTCCATCAGCGGCCTGACACTGCCAGCGAAACTGAACGCCAATCAGACAGTGACCTTTACCGTCACATTTGCCCCGACTGCGTCGGGGGCGGCCAGCGGCACCCTTGCAATCGTCTCGGATGCCTCGAACTCGCCGCTGAACATCGCTCTGTCGGGTACTGGCGTGACACCGGGCACACTGTCGCCCAATCCTGCCAGCCTTGCGTTTGGAAGCGTTCAGATCGGCAACAGTTCCAATCTGTCAGAAACGCTGAAAAATACGGGTGGCTCGGACGTCACGATCACGCAAGCCAATGTCACGGGCACAGGCTATTCGATCAGCGGGCTCACACTTCCGGTGACGTTGACGTCGAATCAGAGTGTTACATTCACAGCCACTTTCGCGCCGACCGGCTCGGGCGCGTCAAATGGAACGCTGTCCGTGGTTTCGAACGCCACGAATTCACCATTGAACATCGCTCTCACCGGAACCGGAATTACACAGGGTCAGCTATCACCGAACCCGACGACCCTCGCGTTCGGGAGTGTGCAGACCGGCAGCAGCGCGAATCTGAATGAGACCTTGACCAACACTGGCGGAACCGCCGTCACCATCTCACAGGCAAATGTCACAGGCTCGGGCTTTTCGATCAGCGGCCTCACGCTGCCCACGACGTTAAATGCGAATCAGAGCGTAACATTCACGGCGACCTTTGCACCGACCGGAGCCGGTGCCGCAAGCGGCACGCTGGCCGTCGTCTCGGATGGCGCTAATTCTCCGCTCAACATCAGCATGACGGGTAACGGAACCGCGCCCGGCCAACTGTCGGTATCGCCGACGACCCTCAATTTCGGCAATGTTGTTGTGGGCCAGAACTCTGCTCTCGGTGGAACCCTGGCGGCCAGTGGAGCACCGGTTACAATCACCGCCGGAAGTAGCAACAGCAGCGAATTTGTGCTCTCGGGTATCACGTTCCCGAAGACGCTGAATTCCGGCCAATCAGCGACCTTCACAGTGACATTTACTCCCAACGCCAATGGCGCGGCCAGCGCCAATATGACGTTCACCAGCAACGCAACAAATGCGCCGACTGTTCAGGCACTGACTGGGAACGGACAGGCACCTCCGCAACATTGGGTTGATCTGTCCTGGGACACTTCGTCTGGAGCAGTGAGCTACAACGCATATCGCAAGCTGCCCACCGACGCAAATTACACGCAGATTACGAGCGGCGACAGCACCACGAGCTACCGCGACAACAACGTGGCGGCAGGCACGACGTATGACTACGTGGTAACGGCGGTCGACTCGAGCAACAACGAGAGCAGCTTCTCGAATATGGCCGTAGTCACCGTGCCAACTCCGTAGCCACTGATTTGCAACAACAAGGCTTCCGCTGCAAAACCCAGTACGCTTTAGTGGGGTTTGTTCTCGCCGATCTCGCGGGTGAGAATCTTGGCAATACGTTCGCCCGCGTGTCCATCCCAGAGCGGAGGAGTGCTTCCCTTCTTCGCCTTCCCCGCCAGAATGTTAAAGATCTCCGCCGCGAGTTTCTGTGGATCTCGGCCGACAAGCACATTCGTTCCCTGTGACACTGTGATCGGACGTTCAGTATTCTCGCGGACCGTCAGGCAGGGTATGCCAAGGTAAGTTGTTTCTTCCTGAACGCCTCCAGAATCCGTAATCACCACCGCGGCCCTGCTCTGCAAGTTCAGGAAATCGAGATAAGGCAACGGATCGAGGATTCTGAGATCGCCGGAGGTAAAACTAAATTCCAAGATCCGTTTTTTCGTTCGAGGATGTGCCGGAAAGACGACAGGCACCTTGCGGCTGACTTCCAGCAGCGATTCGAGAATGCTCTTGAGCGTCGGCCCATCATCAACGTTGGCGGGACGATGCAATGTCACTAGCGCGTAGCGCGCCGGCAGATCTGGATACCGTCGCTGCTGGGCGACCGGCAACAAGCGGACCAGAGAATCGATCATCACATTGCCAACCCGGAAAATCTTATCCGCAGACACTCCTTCTCTCTTCAGATTCTCGTCTCCGTCCTCTGAATGGGTGAAAAGCAGGTCGGACAGCTGATCCGTAACCAGGCGATTGATTTCTTCCGGCATGCTTCGGTCAAACGACCGCAACCCTGCTTCGACATGTCCAACGCGAACACCGAGCTTGGCGCAAACTAATGCGGTCGCCATTGTCGAATTCACGTCTCCGTAAACCAGCACGACACCCGGGCGCGTGTTGACGATGACGGGTTCTATTCGCCTCATGATCTCTGCGGTTTGCGTTGCATGCGTGCCCGAACCGACGGCAAGATTCACTTCCGGAGCAGGGATTTCCAGTTGCTTGAAGAAGATATCGGACATGTTGCCGTCATAGTGCTGCCCGGTGTGGATGAGCGACTGCGCCACGGCCTTCCGCATGGCAAGGGCGCAGTATACGGGCGCCACCTTCATGAAGTTCGGACGAGCTCCAACTACATGTAATATCTTCACGCGATTCTCGTTAACGGATATCGCCTATCAGTCTAGCTGACATTAATCATCCCAAAAAAGTCAGGAAAATTTTCCGCAAAGGGATACGCGAAAAGGTTCATACAAGCCATAGCACTGAGGCATCTAAGAAGAGTATGAGAGCTCTGATTGCCCTAATACTGGTGAGTTCGTTCGCGGTAGCGGCGGAGAGCATTGAAACGGCTCGCATTATCAATGTCAAGCATCATGAGCTCGGGCGGATCGCGTTCTGGGAAGGGCGCGTGCCGATTGATGATGGCTATCCGTTTTATGACCTGACTCTTCAGATCGGCGAAAAGAAATACGTTGTGCGGTATGAGAGCGGTACAGGCTACATTCCGTCCGCATGGAAAAACGGGGCGGACATCAAAATTCGGATGGGCGGACGCGGTCGGATGTATCTCTTCAATGGAACTGAGGAAGTTCCGGTCGTAATCCTTAACAATCAGGCGCAGGACTGCGTATTGAGAAACACTCCTCACGTTGCAAGAGGACCAGGTTCGCAGGTCTCGTGTGATTGATGTCGTCGTAGCAGTAAAGTTGGGCGCCTGTCCTCCACGGTAGATCAATCCTGCGCTTGCACCTGTGCGCGTACCACTGCATGAATCCGTAAGCGGCGCCGCACGATCAGCGCGACGATAGGGAAAAAAAGAATTGAGAATATACCGGCTCCCACCAATGCTGCGGCGTTGTCGGGCAGCATTCTTCCGGTCCGAATGCCGATTTCAGAAATAGCAATGAGCAGTGGAAGCGATGTCGCCGAATAGAAGATAAACGGCAGGTGATCTTCTTTCGCAAGCTCGCGTTGGTAAAAAATAATTGGCAATGCGCGGGATACGAACAGCAGAAGCAGGAATAGCGGCACTCGCAGCATCGCTTGCCTATTGGACAGCAATGCGTGCAAGTCGAAGTGCATGCCGCTGACAACAAAAAACATCGGTATCAGGAATCCGTATCCGATCGCCTCCAGCCGCTGGAGTAAAGGAGCCGCTTCCTTCCCTTTGCTTCCGAGGGAGACAATCATGCCAGCCGTGAACGCGCCAAGAATCATATCCAGGCCGAACTTCTCCGCCAGAGCAATAAGCGCAGCCAGCACGAAAATCGAAATGCGCACAGGCATCTGGCTGGGCGCGTTCATGGTCTTGGCGAGGAATCTGACCACCTTTCGCGACTTCGGTCGAAGAGCAACAATTGCCGCCAGTAGCGCGAGGATAACGAAGAAACCCATGAGAGCAGTTTGCTCCCACCGTGTGTGCTCGCGAGTAAGGAGCAGGGAGAGCAGAATGATTGGCCCAAACTCACCCATCGCGCCGGCGGCGATCACATAGTTTCCGAAGCGTGTACTGAGTTCTCCCGAATCCTTCAGGATCGGCATCAGCGTGCCTACACCGGTGGTCGTCAGCGCCGTGGCAATCAGAAGAGGCGCGCGGACGAGACCCATCCATGAAAGGATGCCAGCCACCAGGAAGGCGACGGCTACCGACATTCCCCATCCGATCGCGGCAAGTTTCAATGGCGGGCCAGCGACACTGGCGAAGTCAATTTCCATCCCCGCCAGAAAGAAAAGGAAGACCAGACCAAGGTCTCCTAAAATGGCCAGCATGCCAGTCGGCGAACCCCAATGAAGTACCTGCGGTCCTACCAAGATTCCAAGTGCTACTTCCACAACGATCATTGGTAGACGCAGCCCAATTGGGAGCTCCGCGATGAGAGGAGAGAGCACGGCAATCGCAGCCGCGATAAGCAAATCGAATCCGTTGAACTCCATCTCTGAACCTTGAAAGGACCGTTTTGGAGCACCACGTGGCCACGAGATGGTATTGATGAGCACCTCGGCAGGGCAAGTGAATTTGGGGAAATGAGTGGACTGAGCTTCGACGGGGTCGAGAACTCGTGCCGCTCAGGGTCACCCAAAACGTCAGCGCACGGGAGCCCCCTGGAAGGTCTTTCGTCAGCACATAACAACAGCCGAGCCTGGCGAACGTGGCGGTCCCTACATTGTGCGCGAGAACGATAGGCAGCTAATCACACGGGAAATGTGACACTGTGACGACATAGACGAATAAGTGCAATGTAGTCAGCTATTTACGGCCTCCAGCAATTGCTTCAAAGGCCATCGTTCGCTTCCCCCACCCGACGGACGAAGAAGTTGCAAATTACTGCAACCATCGCAAAAAGTATCATCTTGACAATGACTTACGAGGGGGCCTTTAATAACACAGGTCGATTCAGGTTCCCCCAACCGGAAAAGATTACTTCCTCTGAATTCATCAAACTCGTTTGCAAGAGGAGTGGAAGTGATGGGAAATGGGAACCGGAAATGGTGGCTAACGGCAATCGTAATCCTGTGCCTCGTTCCGACTTCGTTGATCGCGAAGCCGAAGCCAAAGGACAAAGGATGCGATGACGACAGGGGCAGGCCACGGGACCGGAAGTGCCAAAACGTTCCGGAAGGCGGTTCTGCTCTAGTTTACTTGCTCGGTGCCGGCGTCACATGCGGTGCAGCAATGCTCATTCGACGTCGAATGGACGCCCAAGAAGCGTAGTTTTCCTACATTCCAAAGCAAACCCACATCTACCACGATGTGGGTTTTGTTTTTCCAAGAGATCGGTTCAACTCTGGCAACGCAAGAATGCCCTTTTCTAGTATTCGGATGCGGCTACTGAAATTGATCGTATGCAGGTGAACCTCGAGGCGGCACTCAACAGGGTCCTCTGATTTTCCGGTCGCGTTTGTCATTGATTCCGTATGCCGCGCGAGAAGATTAAACTAACAGGCTCACTGAAATCGAATCCCTCTTCCGCAGAACGAAAGCTGCGGCGTGATGAGGTCGCGCCTTGGAACGATATCCATCGCCGGCTCGTAACTTTAGTCTCATCTCCATCGCCGTCATGGCCGGTGTCCTCGCCGGATGTCAGGGGTTGAATAAAAGTCCGCAGAATTCTCCGACCAATTCCGGCACGCTCTCGGTCGGTCCAGCGTCGCTCAACTTCGGAAGCGTTGTCGTCGGCGCAAAGTCGTCAAAAAGTGGCAGCCTCACAGCAACGAACGCTGCAGTGAAGGTGTCGTCGGGAACGAGCAACAGCAGCGAATTCGTATTGTCAGGAATTCAGTTTCCCGCAACGATCGAAGCAGGCCAGTCAGCATCGTTTGCTGTGACCTTCGCACCGAATTCCAGCGGCACGGCGAATGCACAGTTGATGTTCGCAAGCGACGCCTCGAACTCGCCGACGATCGAATCGTTGACCGGCACCGGTATCGCGGCTCCACAGCACTGGGTCAACCTGACATGGTCCCCCTCTCAAGGCGCCGTCTCCTATAACGTCTATCGGAAATTCCCTAATGACGCGAAGTATTCGCAGATCGACTCCGGCGAAGCCGCTACGGCGTATACCGACAACAATGTCGCCGCTGGAAAGACCTATGACTACGTGGTGACTGCTGTAGACGGCAACAACGTGGAAAGCGGCTACTCAAACCGGGCCGAAGTGACAGTGCCGAGCCCGTAGCAAGGAAGCGCGCCAAGAATTTCAAGCCTTCTGGGAATGCGCGCAGCATGTGTAGCTTGGTCCTACTTTGATCGTCTCTATCTGGTCCCCTTGAAAACTCGCATCTAGCGCGTGATAGCGTCGGTGAAGGTATTATCCTCGACCGTGGATGCGTGGATGTCGGTAACCGAGAAGGCGTGTCGATCAAACTGAGCGTGAGGAGGAGAATAGCTCCTCCTAACGCTCAACGCCGATTCTGTTATTGAATCATCACGTTTCATTTCACAACCCCTTGTAAGTTAGAGTCACAGACTTCGATCCTCTACTGGTCAAGCGAATGTCGTAGAGCAGCACAACCGAGCCGTCGGTGGAAAGCACTGTCGAAGGGGCGATGTTAAGCCCTGGATTGCACGGATTGGGCGGCACAAAGCTATTTTGAATGAATCCCTCGCTTCCAAAGCCGTTCAGCGTGCCAGTGTTTTCAAGCAACAGTCCTACCGGAGCGGCTGCCCCGGAGGTAATCGAGTTCCAGCCGAATGCGGCGCCCGCTGTTCCGTCGAAGTTGTTCTGAACGATTCCGTCGGCGTCGACATCCGCCCAGCGCAGGAGAAATGCTTCCCGGGCCGCAGCGGTGTTGTTTTTCAGCACCATGCCGATCTTTACGGCGGCCGGTGAAGTTTGTTGCGTGAATGTTTGAGTCAGCGTCCAGATGCCGTCGCTGGTCGTGCGGGCAATCTTCACCGAAGTGGCGTTGCGGCTAAGCACAGTCGGCGGGTTCCAATTGGCGGAATCACCGAAGAAAGCGAAATCGCTATAGGCGACGCGGCCATTGCCTTGTGGGTCGCCGTTGGTCACATCGCAAATGGCGTACCCCTCTGCCCGGTCCTGGACAGAAATAAGGGGGTGACCGATTGGCATCTGGAACTCGGAAATGTTGCCATTGGCGGTCACGCAGTATTCCAAGCTGTTATTGTTGCTTCCGGAGTTGAATGTGAACGAACAATCAGTCGTGGCATCCGGAGTGCGGGCGAGCGTTTTCAAGAACGCCAGTTTCTGCTGACGCAGTGTTGCATTCAGATCCGGCTGAGGGCCGTCTGCTTGTTTCTGCACGTCATTGGCTAACCCAAAAGAGCTGAAGGAAAATCCAACAACGATAAGTAGAAATCTCGTTACCAAGAACTTCTTCATTGAATTGAGTCTCCGAATCGAGTAATAAGCAAAAGGTTATCGTTTGTGCTGCAAACCCGTGGTTGCGGTGAGAGTTAAAGGTAAGTTGCTCGGTGTGCCGGACGACGAGCCTATCGTGTAGATTCGATTCAACTCGGCAAAATCGACTGCCTCAGAAAGTCTGGCGCATTGACGAATAAATTCCATCTACAGTCCCTTGTAGCTGACCGACACGGTTCTCGTTTGACCACTCTGAACATCAAATGTGTAGACTTCGAAGATCGCCCCATCGACTCCTACGAGAGGCCCTGGCTTAGTGTGCAGATCAGAGTGGCAGGGATCTGGACCCGCGGCGACATTCTGCACGAATGCTCCGTGAATGAAAGTTGAATGCGCCGCATCTCGGAGTTCAACGCCAAACGGATTTGGCGAATCAATTGAATTCCACGCCATCGCGCTGTTCAACGTCGCATCGAACTTATTGTCGAACACACCGTCGGCATCGACGTTGGCATAGCGCAACAGGACTGCGCCTCTTTCGAACTGGCCGTTGTTTGTCAGCGCCATGGTGACTTTCACAGACGGAGTTGCCGCGTCCTGCATGAACGTCTGCGTCAAGGTCCAAACACCATCAATGGTCGTGCGGGCGATCTTGACGGACTTTGTGGACTGACTGAGCAAGACGGGTGGTCTCCAGTTCCCGCTGTCCCCAAACTCGGCGTAGTCGTGGTAGTCGGTAACCGTGAGCAGATCACAGACGCCGTATCCTTCGCCATCCTGTCCGACCGCGATGTGTTCGTGGCCGCTTGGAGTCTCAAACAACGTGACGTTCCCGTTGGCGGTGACACAGAACTTGAGAAAGCTGGTGGACTTGCCCGAGGTAAATTCGAACGAGCACTGAGCAGTGGGCGTTCGTGGTTCTGCGACTTTGTTCGCTTTGGGTGTCTCAGCCAGACTGAGAACACACACGAAAAACAGGGTAGCGACGATCAGCACCTTCTTCACAGCAGATTTCTCCTTAGGCATCGTTTTTCAATAAGAAACTGAAACAGGAACCTGGCGCGGCGACCTCCCAGACACCGCGCCAGTCGTGGCGCACGTGGGTTTAAACGACATCGAACCATATGCGCCACCAATTCACTGATTACTCGCTCTTCTGGTAGAAAAAATAGTCCGCTGTGTACGGCACAAGCTGAGTTTGGCCGACCGAACATGCGGTTGTAGGAGCGGATCCGCCGTTCGTGTTCAAACGTTGCACGTACGTGACTTTCGCAAGGAGCTTGCCGCCAGTTGGACCGACCTCATTGCCGATCGATTGAAGCAGTAGGCACTGAATTGAACCGCCATTGGGGCAACTCGAGTCAGTTCCTGCGTCGATGCCTCCGGTTTTCACCGCCCAGACTTTGCTCGTGTCGAACGAGCTCTGCCAGGTTGCGTTCCCGCTAAGAGATACCGGTTTGGGTGCAATCGTGCTCGGCTTTTCATCAATGCTGGCGAAGTGAGTGATGATTTGGACGGGTTTTCCGAACACATCCGTGAACAATGTAGCCTCCGGACGCGCAGTAGGGTTCCAAGCCGCGCCACCGTTAGCCGCCGGCAAGCAAGTGTATCCTTGGGTACCGGTGGCGTGACCGACAAGAAATGCAGTGTTTCCGACCGGCGGTGTGATGTCAATCGGAGTAGCAGGTGGTGTGACGTTCTGTGCGGTCGCGTTACTGACAGCACCAAACGCGAAGCCGAGAGCAAGAGTAACTAGAAAGAGATTTCGCACTCGCGAAATCATCGTGTCTTGTGTACCTGCGTGTATCATTTGTTCTCCAATGATGCTATGTGTGTGTGTGCACACCATGTGCGCGTCAGCTTTCATGACATGCATAAGCGCCCTCACTTACTAAGACGATATTTGCAGTGGGAATACTTTTTGGACCGTCGACAATGGTGCGCAGTGCGTCTTGAACTGTGACAACGCCACCCACGTTCAGACCAGGCGTAGGCTTTTAGCTAGGGAGTAACGCTTACTTTGCGCTGCAGATCGTCACACACAACGCTTGGCTGTTAGTTGCAAGCGGGAGTACTGTGCCGGTCCGATTCGAAGACTGTGATTATTGGAAAACAGGTTCGGCGGAATTCGTTGTAGTGGCTAAGGGTGTCGTCGCTCCGCTTAGGTCGCGGTCCCCCATAGCGGAGTGGCACACCATACACGACCGTTGCGTCCTGTTGCCTTCCTTAGAGACCAGAGCGTAAGTGAGACCATGGAGCGTCCAGGTAACCACTTTGTAGTCCTTGACGATTGCATAGTGAAAACTTACTCGTGTGAACTTGGCCTCTGCTCCTCCTGACGCAACGACGACCGAGTCAGGGATCACAGTGAGGCTGACGACCGCCGATCGCATCTGATTGGGCGAAGATTGTGCCCCGCTTGCACTATAAGCAACGAAGGTTGCCGGGAAGTTTCCGAGTTGCACCACCCGGGCACCCTCTGGGTGAAACAACCATTCTCCAGCAGGACCGTTACGTTGATCGGGCAAAGCCAGACGGAACGGCGCCTTCACTCGAAGCCATTCATTGAGCGCCTGTTGTGACTCAGAGTGGATGTCGAGCGCAAGCTCCCCCCGCTCAAGTTGTTGGTGGTTCCTCACAGCAAATTCAGCAAACTGCAGTGCCAATAAATTGTTCGGGGACTGAGATGGGCGTCTGCTCAGCGCGCCAGCGATCAATAGGAGCGCTAGTACCGGTGCCAACCACTTGATGAACCCGACGACGGGGTCTCGTTTTACGGGGGAGGTCCGTGGTCTTTCCGATGGCCTCAATTCCGCCAGGAAGGCTTCTTCTTGTGGAGTCGGATCGCTGTTCAACGCCGCTGCAGCGCGGAGTTGCGGGCCGCAATGGCTGCACAAGGCAGCATGTGCGATCAACTGAAAGGCTCTGGCTTCCGGCCACAGTCCAGCCGCGACTTCGTACCATTCGATATCAATTGGACAGCTCGGTGAGGGAAGCGACGCTATTGCCCCGGTCCTTGAGGAACGGTTCACCAGGAACTGGTATTTCTGGAGTTTGCTCCCACAGTCCTGACACAGAGCAACGTGATGCAGGGCCGCCCTCAGGACCTCCGGGGATATTCCCCTCCCTTCGTATCCAGTCTCAAACCGCGAGGGCGCCAGAGCATCAAGTTCTTCCTGATCGATATGTTTACCTGGTGGACGAAGCAAGTCTAAAGACTCCCTAAAATAGTCAATACGAGTTCACGACGGAATTTGCTTTTTGTGGGTCTCCCCTATCATCTTCGGAATTTGGTCCACTCCTTAAAATCTGCTCTCGAATGGAATGCTTCAGGCGCTCGATTACGCTTCCAACTCCTTTCGCGCTCAATCCAATGCCGGGCAGCGAGGCAATCTCTTTGGTGCTCATTCCTTGCCGGAAGTAGAGCCAAAAGATCGTACGATCACGATCCGCATCGGGGCCCACCATAACACGCTGTAAATGCTGATCGATCTCCTTCAGGAAGACTCCAAACGCGAGCCTCTCCTGACTTCCATGTGCGTATTGCCCGGCCTCAAGCTCAACCTCACTATCAGAGACATGTAACTTGTCCCCGCCTGAGGATTGACTATGTCTATGCTTGAAATAGTCGTGGGCTACATTGGCGGCAATTCTTTTGAGATAGTTCAAGACAGCGTCTGGACGAGCGACGGCGAAGTCACGCAAGAGAATCCGACCCCCTTCCCACAGTTTGAGAAAGGTCGCTTGGGTCAGATCCTCCACCATGGCACGAGAAGAGTCTCCCCACATCGATGCGACGCGCATTATGATCAGGCTGACGGGCTTTCCGACGCGGGCAACAAATTCGTCCCAAGCCTCGTCATCTGACGTTCCGGCACAAAGGCAGACAATCTCTTGCAATGACAGAGATGAATACCGCCTCGGCTTAGGACTTTTTGACATCCTGCATCCTTCCAATCCGACAAATTTCGAAACCTGCGAATAGAGCCGGGAACTTGAGTAGGTGCCAAGGTGGGTGTGCGTGGATTTCCGGATCTGCTGTTTGTCCGACGAGCATCTCCACGGGAATGAGATGCGGTTGAGAAAATCACAATTGTAAAAACTTCGTCATCGTTGCATCAACGAGGCATGTATTTAGAAACAGGTTTGAGTTCGGGCTGCAGGGCAATACGATGTCCGCGGCGTTAAGCATTGTAGCCGTGAACACATGTTGTTTCGTGAAGGAGTGCACAAAACACTGAGATCATTCCGTAACAGACGCAGAATAGATTGCTACGTCGGATATACTGCCCATTCCTGACTGTTGGAGGACCCTTGTTTGGATCTTGGGTGATCCGCTTTTCCATCTGTTTTCTATTGCTAGGCGTGAATTGCCTGGGGCAGCGTGAACCGGTACTTAAGCAAATCGACCTGCCGCATGCTTACTACTACCGCGAGATGTACCTGCCTCAGCTCACAACCGGGCCAAGCGCGGTGACCTGGTCTCCGGACTCTCAAACGGTAATTTATTCGATGGCGGGATCGCTGTGGCGACAGCAGATCGGAAGCACGACGGCTGAAGAATTGACCCTGGGCCCCGGGTATGACTATCAGCCCGATTGGTCGCCAGATGGGCGTTGGGTTGTTTTCACTCGCTACGACCACGATGCAATGGAGTTGTGTGTACTGGACCTGCGAGAGGGACGCACCCGACAGCTCACCTCCGGAGGAGCGGTTAATCTCGAGCCACGGTTCTCTCCCGATGGAAAGCGCCTTGCTTTTGTTTCGACCTCCTACAAGGGTCATTTGCACATCTTCCTGGCACGATTCGAGAACGCTGAACTCCGAGAGGTTCAGCAGCTCACTCCCGAAAACGTCAGTTCCCTGCCTCGTTACTACTACAGCCAGGTAGACCATGAAATCAGCCCGGTGTGGTCGCGGGACGGCTCGGAGATATTATTCATTTCAAATCGGGGCCACATTCACGGCACTGGCGGCTTCTGGCGAATGAAGGCCCAGCCAAGTGCTGAGCCGCGCGAGATCCATTACGAAGAAACGACGTGGAAGGCGCGCCCTGACTTTTCACCGGACGGCAAGCGCATGGTATACGCCTCCTACCTGGGACAGTCGTGGCACCAGATTTGGGTGATGCCGGCGACGGGTGGTGACGCGTTTCCTATTTCGTATGGAGACTACGACAATATCAATCCGCGATGGTCGCCGGACGGTTCGAAGATCGCATTCATTTCGAACCGTGGAGGTAACACATCGCTGTGGATCCAGACGATTCCCGGCGGTATGCAGAGTGAACTGGTGGCTCGCGAGCGAAAGTACCTGAAGCCGATGGGAAAATTGCGTTTGAAGGTCTTAGGCCTCGATGAGACGCCTCTATCCGCGCGCGTTTTTGTCACGAACGAGAACGGCCGTGCGTATGCGCCGGACGAGGCGTGGATGCAAGCAGACGATAGCTTCGACCGCAAGGAACGCCGGTTTGAAGCGCATTACTTCGACACAAAGGGGGTCTCCGAAATTACGGTTCCAGTCGGGAGGGCGCACCTAGGAGTCATGCGCGGTTTCGAATATGAATTCGAGGAACGGAGCGCGGACGTCGTGGCCGACACAACCTTGGAGATCACCATTCGACTGCGCCCCATCAACTTGCATACTTTCGGAAATAGGTGGATTAGCGGCGACGTGCACGTCCACATGAACTATGGCGGCACATATCGGAATACGCCAGCGCATCTGATTGAGCAAGCCGAAGCTGAAAATTTGGCTATCGTTGAAAACCTTGTGGTTAATAAAGAGCAACGTTTCCCCGACATCGCGTATTTCTCGCCGAAGCTTGATCCTGCGTCGAACGAAGCACATCTCTTACAGCACGCGCAGGAATTTCACACCAGCTACTGGGGACATCTAGGACTCTTGAACTTGGAGAGAAACCTGATCCTGCCGGGATATGCGGGATATCCGAATACTGCCGCAGCCAGCTTGTTCCCAGCAAATGCCAACGTAGCGGATCTAGCCCACGAACAGGGAGCGCTGGTGGGGTACGTGCACCCGCTGGAGAGCGTCCCCGATCCCGGCAAAAGCGCGGTCACGTATGAACTGCCCGCCGATGTGGCACTCGGCAAGGTGGACTACATCGAGGTCGTCGGTTTTGCCGATCACAAGTCCACTGCAGAAGTTTGGTACAAGCTTCTGAATTGTGGCTTCCGGCTGCCGACGGCAGCGGGAACTGATTTCATGGGGAACTTTGCATCGCTGCGCGGGCCCGCTGGGCTGAACCGAGTGTATGCGGAGGTAACTGGCGGGCAGCTAAACCTTCACTCCTGGCTCGAATCGATCAAGGCAGGACGGACTTTCGCAACGAACGGCCCGTTACTGCAGTTTGAACTTGGAACGAAGGTGCCCGGAGAAGAGGTAAAGCTCGACAAGAAGCAGGATGTCTTCTTTCGAGCGGAGCTGGCGTCGATCGTCCCGGTGGATCATCTGCAGATCGTTTGCAACGGAACGGTCGCGCGAGAGCTCGAGCTTAGCTCGGATCACAAGAGTGCTGGCATTGAAGGCAAGTTGCCCGTTGATAACAGTGGCTGGTGCGTTCTGCGGGCGTTCAGCGACAAAGCAGAATTTCCGATCCTGGATCTATATCCGTATGCAACAACCAGTCCGATTTATGTGAATATGGCAGGCGCTCCACTGCACAGCCCGCAGGATGCTGCTTATTTCTCAGCGTGGATGGAGCGGTTGATCTCGGCGGCGCAGAAGAGCGCAGCGTGGAACACCGAGACAGAAAAGCAAGCAGTCCTCGCACTCTTTGAAATAGCGAGGCAAAAATACGCCACATTGCAAAGCCAGGACGGTGCCAAACGGTGAACGACCCAAGCCCGCCGGCGTCAACGCTCCCAGACGCATCTGTGATCTTTCTATTCTCCTAATCGGCACAGATTCACACTCACAATCGACCCGACAACCGGACTTCGAGCCGGGACTCGCGCCGTGGGATGATCGCAAAGTATCTTTCAGAGGAACGAACGAGATTACCTCAGCATGACCCGCCCTCCCGACAATGAGGCTCCCAACGAGTTTCTATTCTCGATCTGCTCTTCAATGCGGCGTGGATTTTCTGGATAGACCATTGGCGTGTGTCGATCTCGACTGGCTGCGAAAACGCGCGGGAGGGACTGTGAACTCACGTTTGAACGCGCGGTTGAAAGCAGCTTCGGACTCATAGCCCACTTCCGGGGCGATCTGTGCCACCGAACGACTCGTAGAGGCTAGCATTTGAGCTCCCAGCTGAAGTCGCCAGCGTGTGAGGTAGGCCATCGGCGACTCGTTCAGGTAGTGACGGAAGCGCGCAGCTAGTACCGAGCGTGATACTCCGGCTTCTTTTGCCAAAGAAGCAATGGTCCATGGATGCGCTGGATTTCGGTGCATTAGCGCCAGCGTCTTTCCGATCTCCGCATCACGCGCACCCGCCAGCCAACCTGTTTGGTCCGGAGGAAGTTGTGTGATGTAGGCTCGCAGTGTTTCGACAAACAAGACCTCTGACAGCCTCGCCAAGACTGCTTCTCCGCCCGCGCGAGAAGCGTCGGCCTCGTCTACGGAAAAGCGAATTGAGTTTTCCAACCATCTGCCCGATGCGTCGTTGCGAATACTGACCTTGAACACCCGTGGCAAGCCGCTGAGAAAGACATGACTCAGTTGCGAATCGCATGCCATGAAGCCGCAAATAAATTTGGTGACCTCTCCTCCACCACCGAAGCGCGCAATCTTTAGACCATTGGCGACAATCCGGGCTAATTCTTTGGCCAGGTCCACAGTCTTAGTTGGCGGGCCGTTCTCTATGATGTGCGGATCTCCATGGGGGAAGATGACGAGATCGCCCGCGACGAGAGCCAGACGTTCGCCATCCAACAACCGGGCGGAAGCGTGCCCTTCTGTGAGCAAGTGGAAGATGATGACATGTCCTGAGCCCGGCACAAGATGTGGCGCAACGGTGCGGGAAGCCGGCGAACAGAGGCTCCAAGGAGAAGAAAACTCTCCGTTGTAGAACATGGCCCCTTGAAGTTTCACCGCCTTCAACACTTCCGAAAGTACATCCACACAGCCTCCCGGCAAATATTCCCGGACTCCTGAGCAAATCATCATACGGCAATTGTGCCGTGAGCAAGAAAAGCGGACCCGCAGACAAGCGTGGAAAGTGCCAATGCCGCATTGTAAGACTCGTCGAAGCGTTCATGAGATGTGCAAGCGCTTCAAGTCAATTTCGTAGAAGAGGACACGACCAATGCCAACAAAAAACGTTGTTGCAAATCAAAGTGGGGGTTCCACCAAGGTTGAGGCTGAATACCTTCAGGATACTGGCGAGAGGCAGACGGTGGATGGACCACATATTCACAAAACCCAGCGTTCCGCCAGCCGCCGCGCTGAATCCCTAGCTGCTCGTATCGAAGAAGGTGCAGCGGGCTTGGAGGCTTTCGCTCAAGGGCTCTCAGAGACTGAATGGGGCACACCTATTTCGACCGGGGACCGGCGCACCGTAGGCGTTATCGTTCACCATGTTGCCACCATGTATCCAATCGAGGTTGATATTGCGCGAACAGTCGCCAGTGGCAAGTCCGTTTCGGATGTCACCTGGGAGGCCGTCGCACAGTTGAATGCCAAACATGCTGGGGACAATGCCCAAGTTTCGAAGTCTGCAGCACTCGAACTCTTGCAGCAGAACAGCCGCAAGGCGGCCGCGGCGGTGCGGGCCTTCACGGATCAAGAACTCGATAACGCGGCACCGTTCTCGTTAAGTTTTGGCGCGCCGGTAACGGCTCAGTTCGTTATTGAGGACCATGCAATGCGGCATAGCTGGCATCACCTTGCAGCGATTCGAAAAGCATTGGGCCGCTGACGACTGTGCGCATCAGTGTTTTGCGTTGAAACTGTCGAAGCAGAGGATCGCTGGTTGATTCGAATTCAAAAAGTACAGGAGGATGAAGTATGGCAGTGATTCAGGGTAAACCAACTGAGAAGTTCTTTGCACAAGAGCCCGAATTCTCTACTCGTAGCTCAGCGGTAGCAAAAGCGCCCGAACCCGATCGAACTAAGTACCTGCGCATCGCATTGCGATTGGTGGGCTTGATCTTTATCTTCGGAATTTACACGCTCTCCATTGTTTGGCCATCTGGGTGGGTATGGCACACAGGCCACACGTCGCACTACCTCCAGATGATTCTCGGTGTTTATGCGACCCTGGGCGTGTTTCTGCTGATTGCGAGCCGTAATCCGCTCGCACACTTGAGCCTTATCTGGTTCACGGTGTGGTCGAGCATAGTGCACGCCGGCATTATGGCAGCACAGGCTCTGGCGAACTCTGATCAAAGAGGGCATCTTTTCGGTGATGTCCCAGCGCTCCTGGTTGTGGCGGCAGTCCTTGCGGTTTTGACGCTGCGAGGGACGGCAGCACCACCCCTGCCCGCAGGCAAGAAGTAAAGGTGAAAGACACTGGAGGAAACATGAGCACTACTACGACTGCCCCGGAAATCGACAGTCTGAAGGCACGCCTTAAAGAAACCTGGATGGCCGGAGAATATGACCGCTTCTCACGTTATATGGAGCAGGGCGCCCGAATTTATTACGAACAACTCGATATTCCCGCTGGATGCCAACTGCTCGATGTGGCTTGCGGCTCGGGTCAGGTTGCGCTATGGGCGGCGCGGGATGGAGTGAATGTTACGGGCGTGGATATCGCGCCGAACCTCGTGCAACGCGCGCAGGCACGTGCCAAGGCGGAAGGTCTCAACGCTTGTTTCATTGAAGGCGACGCCGAATCACTTCCGTTTGAAGACGCCAGCTTCGATGTCGTCACGAGCCTGGTTGGAGCTATGTTTGCTCCGCGGCCCGAACTCGTGGCACGTGAACTGCTGCGCGTGTGCAGTCCCGGCGGCACGATCGCCATGGGAAACTGGACTCGCGAAGGATTCGTAGGACAAATGTTCAAGACCTTCGCCAAGTTCATTGCTCCCTCGGGCATGCCGGCCCCTGTGCTATGGGGAGATGAAGCCATGGTGCGCGAAAGACTGGGATCTGGTGTTTCGGACCTTAAGATGACCCGGCGGCAGTACCCCTTCACCTATCCGTTCCCGCCGGCTGAGGTGGTGGAGTTCTTTCGTCAATACTATGGGCCTACGAATCGCGCCTTCGCGTCTTTGGATGACGTTGCGGCACAAAAGCTGCGCGAAGAACTAGAACAGCTCTGGTCTCAGCACAATCGCGGAGGGGACGAGCTAACCGTCGTCTCATCCGAGTATCTGGAGGTCATCGCAGTTCGAGCCTGAGGTTGGGAACTTGCCGTTTTTATTCTCTGCGCAGCTTGCTCCGATTACTCGGACAAACCTGCGCAGTTTCTTGTATGCGGACCGCTCGAGGCTCAATCGATTTTCCATTTGAGCGCGCCGTCATGTGGAGAGAGGCACTTGCAGCAGACCCCAGGCTCCATGTTCACGGGAACAATCTGAGCCGTCTGCGAGTCTGCTGCCGCTCTACGGAGTTTGATTTGTCTGGTTCATGTCGTGTGCTTCAGTCTCCCTGATGCACCAGCTCTGGCTCGTGCGGGGTGTACTCGCCTTCCCCGAGAACCCTAGACCCTTTATCAAACGAATGGCCAGTAATCAATCCAAGAACAAACCAGCCCAACACGACGGCGCCAAAGGCGAAGATCGTGTCACCGAACATCCGCATCCATCGGAGATTCGTCAGTATCGGTGTATGGAGAAATTCGGACGAACGCGCATACCAGGTCCCGACCTCGACAGATGCCCACGCTTGCGCGAGACCTATCGGCAACGTACTGAGTAAGACCATCGCTGCAAGACCGATGTTGATGGACCAGAACGCAATGGCGAGCGGGCGATCTTTCCACATCAGTCCAGGCCGCAGCGCTCGCAGGCAGAACAGCATCAGCCCGAGGCCAAGCATGCCGTATACGCCGAAGAGGGCGGTGTGTCCGTGTACCGGGGTGAGGTTTAGTCCCTGCACATAATAAAGAGCGATCGGAGGATTGATCATGAAGCCAAATAAACCCGCGCCCACGAAGTTCCAGAAAGCGACGGCCACAAAGAAATAGATTGGCCACTTGTAAGCGCTGATCCATGGACTTTCGGCAGTGCCGCGAGAAAGCCGGATGTTCTCCCACGCTTCGAATCCGATGAGAACGAGCGGGACCACCTCAAGAGCACTGAAGATGGCTCCGAGGGCCAGCACCGCGTTCGGAGTGCCCGTGAAATACAGGTGATGAAAGGTTCCGATTATTCCTCCCGATAGATAGATGACCGTCGAGAACAACACTCCGCGAGTAGCCGTTGTAATCGAAAGCAGCTTGAGTCTGGTGAGAAGGAATGCAATCACCACCGTGGCGAAGACTTCGAAGAATCCCTCAACCCAGAGGTGCACGACCCACCAGCGCCAATATTCGGCGGTGATGAGCGGAGACCGCTGGCCATACATCAGTCCCGCAGCGTAGAAGAGCGGAATTGCTATGCTCGAAATCAGGAATAGCATTAACAGCGAGTAGTTCTCATCGCGGCGCGCTAACGCCGGTTTCAGCCCGCGCCACATCAGCCACAGCCAGAAGGTGAGGCCAACGAAGAGCAGGATCTGCCAGACCCGGCCAAGATCAACGTATTCGTATCCTTGCGAACCGAACCAGAACCACAGGTTCCCGAGTTTCTGCTGGATACCCAGCCACTCTCCCGCGAGAGAGCCAACTACGACGGCAATAACTGCGACAAACAGGGCGTTCACCCCAAGCCTTTGTCCCCTGGGCTCTGTGCCGCTGACAGCTGGAACGATATAGAGGCCAGTTGCTAGCCAGGAAGTAGCGATCCAGAAGATCCCAATCTGCAGGTGCCACGTACGAGTCACAGAATATGGCAGCCATTTCCCGAGCGGAATTCCGTAGAACCCGCCTCCCTCAACTCCGTAGTGGGCGGCGATGGCGCCCAAAGCAACTTGCACGACCCAGAGCGCGGCCACCACAAAAAAGTATTTAACCGTGGCTTTTTGCGAAGGCGTTGGGCTGAGGCCCAGCAGAGGATCTCGCCGAGGCATTGAATCGGTCGTGGGCCTGTGTTCCTGCGAAGCGAAATACCACACCATTCCGCCAATGCCAGCAAGGAGTAGCACGAAGCTAACGACGCTCCAAACGATAGTCCCGCCCGTTGGGCGATTGCCGACCAATTCTTCGTGCGGCCAATTCTGTGTGTAGGTAACCTGCTGGCCGGGACGATTCGTGCTGGCTGCCCATGCCGTCCACCAGAAGAATGTCGCCATCTGCCGTTGTTTCGCCGGATCGCTAAGCGCACCCGCCGGTATGGCGTACGCATCACGGCCATTGCCATAAACATCCGCATAGTAGGCCGCCAACTCCTCAAATGCTGCGGCCCGATCGTCATCGAGGACAATGGTATCGGTCGCGGAATCATAGGTATTGCGCCGCGTGAGTTCCGTCAATCGTCCCTGGAGGGCTGCCCGCGACTCGGCCGATACGGATTGATAATCCGCAAATCCTTGTTGTTTGGCCCACCGATTCAACACGATCTCGGATTGGCGATGAAGATAGTCAGCGCTCCAGTCGGGAGCAACATAGGCGCCATGTCCCCAGATCGTGCCGATTTCCTGCCCTCCCGTGGATTGCCAGACATTCTGGCCATCGCGAATTGTCTCGCCGGTAAGCAGCAGCCGCCCATCGGCAGTGACCACCTTCCCTGGGATCGGGGGAGCATTGTTAATTGCCATGTACCCGACTCCACCTAGGACCGAAAACCCAACCAGCATGATCAAACCAAATGCGATCCACAGCTTCTTGTAGTGCATGAATGCTTTTCTCCTATGAGTCGTGTCGGACGGTCGATGCGATGTGGCTACCTTCCCTTCTCGAGTGCCACAGCGCGAGGAAACAGAATGTTGTTTTCCAGATGAATATGCTGGTGAAGATCGGCTTCGAAAACGGCCAAGGCCTTGTACAGGGTCTGGTAGCTGACACAGACGTCGCTCGGCGCAGAGTAGCCGTTCGTGGCCTTGCTCAGTGCCCGCAAAGCATTCCCTGCCGAATCATGTTCATGTTCCATCATCGAAACCGGATTCTGGACCGAGCCGAAAGGCGCACGCGCAATTGGTCCATTTCCTTTCGCAGCAGCTTCCATCCTGAGGATGTAGGGGAATAAGATCACCTCTTCCTTCATGAGGTGTGAGTTCAATTCTTGAGAGAGCCCTTGGAATATCTCACGCGCGTCGAGTAGTTCAGGGTGGTTCTTTCCGTGAACGGAACACACCTTTTCAAACAAAGGACCGACCCGGCCTATCTCTTCGCGCGTGTATTTGTGATGAGTGTTTTGGATGTGTTCAATCAGTGACGCAAGCGACTCGTCCTGCCAGTCCCGGTCGGTCTGCGAGCGCTGCGCCATCTGATCGGCCTTCTCAAGTGAGTCGAGGACCTGATCGAGTTGCAAGTTTGCACTCTCGCACGCTTCTCGCAACGATCGATTGCCTCCGCAGCAGTAATCGATGCCCAGCTTTTCGAATACTCTGGTCGAAGAAGGATTCTCTAGCGCTAGTTCACGCACAGTTTTTTCGATAACAACGGTCATCTCAAATGCCTCCAGTATGATCAGAACCTTCGGATGTTTAACAGTCCGCCCGCCCCAGATCTCGCTGGGAATTCGTCCAGAAATCACCCGGGTTGCCAGCGATCGCGGAGAGCGAGGTAGAAATAAGAAATCCCAAATAAGCTGACTGCAGACCTTTCCAAGTCGAGTGTGCTGTACAAGGCTTGGTCTCAGAGCATGCTCGTTTCCCGCCAAGGAAGCAGCCCGGCTTGCTGCGTGAAATTTCCTCAAACAGCTCCACCACGTCGATCAAGTGGATATCCTTCGCAGGTTTGCCGAGCCGATATCCGCCGCCCGAACCGCGAGCCGTCTCCACCAGCCCGGCATTTCGCAAGATCAACAACACCTTTGACAGGTAGTTCGCTGGGATCGCGACGGACTGTGCCAGGTCTCGCCCAAGAATCGGTTCGCCCGATTGACGCGCAAGATGGGAGAGGGCCCGCAGTGCGTATTGGGAAGTGACAGAGAGCATAGTTGACATCTACATGCAGATATCGTCTACGCCGGCTCAACAACAGTCTGTGATCTTCGTCCTACTATGCTGTGAGCCAAGTCACACGCTGATGTGAGTTCATCCTCATTCCCCAACTCTCACGAATAGAGCAAGAGTCGTATTGCTGTCAGTGAGTTCTGAGTGTCGTCGGCGCTTAGCAACAAATAGAAAGGTCACCCGATAGCTAGGCGACATCGGGACGGGATTTGCCTAGATTACTAGAGAGAACCGATGATCCTCTTCCGCGCTACCATGTTTCTGGCCCATGACCAGTTCCTGTTCCAGATAACATTTTTCATCGGCTAGAAAACATTTAGTCCTTCAGTCCGAAATCGGGCGCATGCACCCGCAACCACCTCCGGTGTTGGAGGCTGGACGTCCTGAAGCGAGTACTTAAGGTTGAGTTCTTTCCACTTGAAGCGACCCATTTGATGAAATGGTAGGACATCGACTCGATGGACGTTGCCGAGAGCGGCAGCGAATCTTGCGACTTGGGTAACAGTTTCCGCATCGTCCGTCATTCCTGGGACTAACACAAAACGCAACCAAATCGGTCTTTTACGAGCGGACAAGCGTCGCGCGAAGTCGAGGACCGAAGCGATGTCCATTCCTGTAAGTTTTTTGTGGCGCTCTGAATCCCAGCTCTTTATGTCGAGCAATATGAGATCGATTTCTTCTAACTCGCCGTCGCTGAGGCGGCTCCCAAGACTGCCGTTGGTATCGAGCGCGGTATGAATTCCCATCGCTCTCGCAGCAGAGAGCAGCTTCACAGCAAAACGATCCTGCATGAGCGGCTCGCCCCCACTTAAAGTGAAGCCTCCCGACATAATCTTCAGACCGTGCCGATACTTACGCAGTTCCTCGGAAGCGCGGGCCAGGGTGACTGGAATCCCATTGGTCATCGTCCATGTATCGGGATTATGGCAATAAAGGCAACGGAACTGACAGCCGCTCGTCCACGCAACAACGCGCATGCCTGGCCCATCAACGGCCGACCCGCTGGTAAACGAGTGGAGGAATCCCATCTCACCAGTGCTTAATGCCATGCGCACGTCGGATTCCGGAACATCCCGACCCAGATTCACACGCAGTTCATACGGACTGCGGGCCTCGAGCGGAGTTTGCTGCGCCTGTTCTAGATTACTCATAAGTAGCTATTGACCATGGAAGGTTCGATTGATCACATCCATCTGCTGCTCTCGGCTCAACCTCACAAAATTCACCGCGTATCCCGACACCCTAATCGTTAGGCTTGGATACTTTTCGGGATGATCCATCGCATCCAATAGCGTTTCTCGATTTAACACGTTGACGTTCATGTGATAACCAGTAACGCTGAAGAAGGCGTCGAGCATATTTCTCAGATTGTTGATCCTGTCCTGTAACACTCGTCCCAAGCCCTCAGGAACTAGCGTGGCTGTGAGCGAGATGCCGTCGGCGGCATCGCGGTAAGGAATCTTTGCGACCGACGCCGCCGAAGCATGGATGCCTCGCTTGTCGCGTCCGTGCATGGGATTGGCCCCGGGTGCGAAAGGTTCTCCGCGTCGCCTTCCATCAGGAGTGTTGCCTGTGTTCTTGCCATACACGACGTTGGAAGTGATCGTCAGGACCGATTGCGTATGCAACGCATTGCGGTAGGTCGGGTATTTTCTTAACTTGCTCATGAACGTGGTGACAACCCACGAGGCGAGCTGATCGACGCGATTGTCGTTGTTGCCGAACTGAGGGAAGTCCCCTTCAATTTGATAGTCGGTCACTAGTCCGGTCGTGTCACGAACGACCCGCACTTTCGCGTAACGAATGGCCGATAGGCTGTCGGCGACAACCGAAAGTCCCGCCATGCCGAACGCCATTGTTCGCAGCGGAGCATAATCGTGCAGGGCCATTTCGACGCGTTCATAGGCGTACTTATCGTGCATGTAGTGGATGGCATTCATTGCATTTACGTATACGCCGGCCAGCCAGTCCATCATCGCGTCGAACTTGCCAAGGACCTCATCAAATTCCAGGATGTCCCCTTGAACCGGGGTGGTCTTCGGTCCAATCTGCTCGCCTGAAATTTCGTCGCGGCCGCCGTTGATAGCGTAGAGCAAACATTTCGCTAGATTGGCTCGTGCGCCAAAAAACTGCATTTGCTTACCAATTAGCATGGGAGAGACACAACAGGCGATGGCGCCGTCGTCTCCCCACGCACGACGCATGATCTCATCGCTTTCAAACTGAATTGAGCTCGTGTCGATCGCAACCTTGGCGGCGAAGCTGCGAAAAGCCTCGGGTAGTCGCGGTGAGTACCAGATCGTAAGATTTGGCTCCGGTGCGGGGCCGAGATTATAAAGCGTTTGGAGAAACCGAAAACTCGTCTTCGTGACTAATGGCCGCCCGTCGTCTCCCACTCCGCCAATTGACTCTGTGACCCACGTCGGGTCACCAGCGAAGAGCTCGTCATATTCTGGCGTACGAAGAAACCTAACGATTCGCAGCTTAATGACGAAGTCGTCGACAATCTCCTGGGCTTGAGTTTCGGTGAGAGCCCCGGAGTCCAGATCGCGCTCGAAATATATATCAAGAAAAGTCGAGGTCCTTCCCAGCGACATTGCCGCGCCGTTTTGTTCCTTCACCGCCGCAAGGTAGCCAAGGTAGAGCCACTGAACAGCTTCGCGTGCATTGCGGGCCGGACCGGAGATATCGAATCCATAAGCCAAGGCCATCTGCTGCAATTCTTTGAGCGCACGAATCTGCTCACTAAGCTCCTCTCGATCGCGGATGATGTCATCCGTAGACATCATGGAGTCTAGACTGCGCTTCTCTTCCTCTTTGCGCTGAATCAGCCGCGACACGCCGTACAGAGCCACTCGGCGATAGTCGCCAATAATTCGTCCGCGTCCATAGGCATCAGGAAGTCCTGTGAGAATGTGCGCACTGCGGCAGCGCCGAACATCGGCCGTGTAGGCATCGAACACTGCATCATTGTGAGTCTTGCGATATTTGGTGAACGCTTCGACCACGTGCGGATCGGGCTTGTACCCATACGTCTTTAGAGCGTTTACCACCATCCGCAACCCGCCGTTCGGCATAATGGCGCGTTTGAGCGGGGCGTCAGTCTGAAGCCCAACGATCACTTCGTTATTTCGATCAATGTAGCCCGGGCCATGCGCGGTAATCGAACTTGGAGTTTGGGAGACATCAAGCACGCCTTTTTTTCGCTCTTCCACAAAGAGTTCGTTAAGCCGATTCCAAAGTTTGTTGGTGCGCTCTGTAGCGGGCACGAGAAACGACTCGTCCCCTTCATATGGTCTGTAATTCTGCTGAATAAAGTCGCGTACGTTGATCTCTGTCTGCCACAGTCCGGGTGTGAACGAATGCCAAGGCGAAAGCGCCCCTTCAGATTCAAAGTGATGAGTCAATGCGGCGGCCATTTGTGGTCCCCTGTTCTAGCTCGCAAGAGCGGGTTCGAGTAATCCGAGTAGTGCGCCAGTGTGCCGGGCGATCATGAGTTCCTCGTTCGTTGGAACGATCCACACCGAGATGCGGCTCTCGTCGCTGGAAATGCGCGCAGATCCAGCGGCGTTTGCTTCTGGGTCGAGTTGCACACCCAACCACGAACATGCCTCGCAAATTCTGCGTCGGATTTCCGGCGAATTTTCGCCAATACCCGCTGTGAATATGAGTGCATCGACTCCACGCAGCACAGCGGCAAGAGCGCCGATCTCCTTGGCCGCCCGGTACACGAAGTATTCGACGGCAAGTTGTGCCTCCGGTGCGGTATTGCCGAGCAGGTCGCGCATGTCATTGCTGAGTCCTGAAATTCCCAAGAGCCCTGACCTTTTGTAGAGAATGGTCTCCACTTCCTTGACCGTCATTCCGAGACCTTGAAGCAGATAGAGAACCGCACCAGGATCAATGTTTCCCGGCCTGGTACCCATACAAAGTCCATCGAGGGCGGTGAACCCCATGGTGCTGTCCACACTCTTGCTGTTCTTCAGTGCACACAGACTCGCGCCACTTCCGAGGTGTGCCGCGATAACGCGGCCGTTAACGATTTCCGGAGCAACTGTTGGCAACGCGGATGCCACGTACTCATATGACAAACCGTGGAAGCCATATCGCTGCAGTCCCGACTTGCACAGATCCGTAGGGAAAGGGATGACACTGGCAACTTGAGGGTGTCCGAGATGAAAGCTTGTATCGAAGCAAGCTACTTGGGGAACCCCTGGCATACGCTCGAAAACAGCCTCAATGGCCGCTAAGTTGTACGGCTGATGGAGTGGTGCAAGTGGAACCAGCGTGTAAAGATCCGAAAGAACTCTTGGCGTTACGATGGTGGGCCCACCATAATGTGTTCCGCCATGAACGACGCGGTGGCCAACTGCAAGCACCCGCGCCCCCACGTATTTTGACCGGAGCCACAATGTGAGGGCCTCGATTGCGGCACGACTGTCACGAATTTCCGCACCCAATTCGTTGTTAGGCAGCACTTCTCCGTCCACACCTTTGACGGACAGTCGGGCCGATGTCCCGATGCCCTCGATCTGACCTCTCGATTCGAGAAGCCATGACTGTCCACGTGGACGTCGGAACACACAAAATTTCAGGCTCGACGAGCCAGCATTGAGTACAAGTGCATAATCATTCATAAGCTAAGGTTTTTTCTCCTGGCGTGGGCGGCCAGCATGGCTACTCCGCAGCTGGCGATTCGGGATCGCACGCTATCAGCCCGGCTCGTGAGGATGATCGGTACCCGTGCGCCCAGCACGAGGCCGGCGCTGTCTGCTTTCGCAAGGAAACTCAGTTGCTTTGCAAGAATGTTTCCGGCCTCCAGATCGGGTGCCAAAACAATGTCGGGGTCGCCGGCAACGTCCGACAGGATGCCCTTGGTCTCCGCAGCTTTTTTGCTGATGGCATTGTCAAATGCTAGCGGACCATCGAGACGTGCACCCTTGATCTGGCCTCTTTCCGCCATTTTGCAGAGGGCGGCAGCATCGATAGTCGCCGGCATCTTCGATGTCACGGTCTCGACCGCAGCCAAGATAGCGACCTTCGGCCCTTCGAGCCCCAGCGCAACGGCGAGGTCAATCGCGTTCTGGCAGATATCCACCTTGTCTTCTAAGCTCGGTGCGATATTGATTGCTCCATCCGTGACGATGAGAACCTTGTGATACGTGGGTACGTCCATGACGAATACGTGGCTGATGCGCCGGGAGGTACGAAGTCCACCGTCACGCGATACGACCGCTCCCATGAGTTCATCAGTATGGAGACTGCCTTTCATTAGTAGCTCTGCTTTGCCCTCACGCAGCAACTCGACAGCCTTTGCTGCCGAAGCATGGCTGTGAGGAACATCGACTATCTGGTGGTCTCGGAGGTCGATGCCTGCCGCGTCGGCAGTTGCTTCCACCTTTGTGCGAGGCCCCACCAGAATTGGCGCAATCAATCCCTTCTCCGCAGCTTCAATCGCGCCGGACAACGCCGAAACCTCACAAGGGTGAGCTACTGCAGTTTTGATCGGTTCCAGTGTTGCGCATCGTTCCAGTAGGTGTTCGTACCTACCCGTTCCAGTCGAGACTGCGATCCCTTTACTCATCCTGAAGCCTTTCTATTTCACGAGATCATGTTGCGGGCCGCCGGGCCCGTCTCCTTCAGAAGCGCGGTGAGCGCAATAGCGACAGCGACGCCCAATAGAAGTGGAGCGAACGCCGTCTGGTAGTGTGCGAGTTCCAAAGTCCCTGTTCCTCCGGAAACGTTATGCAGAATCAATGCAAAGACCGGTCCTAACAACGCGCTGAACGTGAAATTCAGGAAGTTGATGACCCCGGTGGCGGTTCCACCGTACTGCGGGGGGTTGGCTTCCTTAATGATGGTGTAGGGCAGCATGGCTGCGCCTGATGCGGTCCCCAGCAACAACCCGAGACTGTAAATGGGCAATATGCCTTTGGGGCCGAACAATATCCATGTTAGGCAGGCCAGGAGCAAGGTTGCGGCCCCGATGATTACCGGCTTTCTTCGTCCGATTCGATCTGAAATAAATCCAAGAAGAGGACATCCAATGATCCAGCCAAACGGAACCGTTGCTGATCGCATAACGGCGGCGGCGTACTCGACACCATGCGCGTCCTGCAGGTATCGCACGCCCCAGATCATGTCGAAGATCGTAGTCGGTATGAACAGCAAACCTGCAATCAGGCCGCACAGAATGGACTGTGGATTCTTAAACACCACGTAGAAAGGTTTCGTTGTAGCTTTCAGCCAATCCCGGCTGTCCAGGGTCTTACGGTGTGGGGGCAGAAACACCAGCAGAAGGGCGCCAACGGCGAAGCCGGTTATGCCCACTACTGTCCAGAAGCGGTCCGGACTAACACCTCGACCGATGAGTGGCCCAACAGCAAACTGACCTGCCGCTCCACCGGCCATTCCGAACATCTGAGTGGCCCCGATCAAGGTTGCAGCTTGAGATGGTGGAAAACTATTTGAGGCGATGTAGATCGCACCTACCGCAGCGAATGCACCGCCGATTCCCTGTAGGATCCGTCCTACGCTTGCAGCGTCACTGCTGCTGGACGCAAATAGCAACGCCCCAGCGCCCATTACACCAGCCGCAATTGGAAGGGTCTTTCGCGGTCCCAGGCGATCCAAGGCGGCTCCGGCAACGAGGCTAAATATCGCGTACCCGTAGTAAAAGAGACCGACAATGGAAGCTACCGCGAGCGCGCTGATGCCAAGTGCATCTGATAACTGTGGCATCATCACGGATGGTGACGACCGTAGAACGTACTGATAGAAATAGCAAAATGCGGCTACCAACCAGGCAATAGCCGCCGTTCGAGTATTCCCATGGACTGCCGGCTCTTCCTCAACCTGCAAAGGTTTCTGCGGGATAGGCCTGTTTACGATTGACAGTCCTGTTCTCTGACCCATTACCGACCTCTAGCAGAGCACAAGAGACACGGCCAAGCCGCCTTCCGACGTCTCTTTGTACTTGGCGTTCATCTCTTTGGCTGTCAAATCCATCGCAGCGATAGTTGTATCTAAATCGACTCGTCGTTCTTCTGGTATCTCTTCGCTCGCAATGCAATACGCAGTCCAGGCCTTGACTGCGCCATAGGCACAGCGCTCAATGCACGGAACCTGGACGTAACCCGCCACCGGGTCACACGTCATTCCCAGGTGATGCTCTAAAGCTGACTCGGCAGCATTGGAGACAACCTTCGGCGGCGCATCAAAGGTCTGTGCGATCATTGCCGCCCCCATGGAAGAACCCACTCCAACTTCTGCCTGGCAACCTCCCTCGGCTCCAGACAGAGTTGCGTTGTGCTTGCACAAGTATCCAATCGCAGCCGCCGCCAGAAAGCCGTTCCGGATCTTCTCTTTTGGCGCGTTGACATCGTGGAGAGACTTCACAACTGCTGGGATGATTCCTGCCGAACCGGCTGTGGGAGCAGTCACAATAATGTGGCCTCGTGCATTCTCCTCCCCCATCGCGAACCCGTACGAAGCCACTCTAGTCACGGCTCGGCCCGCGTCTCCCTTGGTGCTCTTACTCAAGTTGCGTTGCATTGCTGCAGCTTTGCTATGGAGTTTGATCGGGCCGGGGAGAACGCTCTCGGTCTTCAAACCGGTATCGACACCTCGCAGCATGACTTCGGAAACCTGGTCCAAAAATTCCCAGATGTCCTTTTCGCTCTTCCCTGAGATAGCCATTTCATTTGCGAGCAATAGCTGTGGAAGCGGAATCTTGTCGTCAATGAGATATTTCTTCAGCTCTTTTGCATGCTGGTAAGGATATTTGGGCTGTCCTTTGTCCGGTGGCTTGTAACCCTTCCACTCAATAAACCCGCCTCCAACCGAGTAATATTCCAGTTCGTACAGCGTGTCGTTGCCTGCGAGAAGCTTGGCCGTCATCGTGTTCGGGTGGTGGAAATCTCCCTTTGTTGCGTCAAACACGATGTCTTTCAGTGTCAGGTTGAGTGTCGTTGGGCCGAGTGTGACTTTGTGAACTTCATCTGGATGAGCAGCTAGACCGTCAAGGAATTCAGGAGGACAAGTAGCCGGCGCCTTCCCGAGCAATCCAGCGAGCGAAGCTCGGTCCGTGCCGTGGCCTTGGCCGGTCGCGCTAAGACTGCCATATAGGTGTACTTTGAGCGCCGTTGCCCGTTTGAGCTGGTCGTCCGGAAGTTTGGACACCCGCTGGAAAAAGTCATACGTGATTCTCATCGGGCCCATGGTGTGAGAACTCGATGGACCAGGGCCCATCTTGTAGAACTCCTCGAGGGTCGTCATGATCGGACCCTTCGATTGCTGAACAACGGCTAGATCAGCTGATAACGGCGGAGCGCTTGCAGCTGGAGGGGAGATGGAAGTTGCTTGAGCGGTTTTCTCGGTCGGTTCCTTGCTCGAACACCCGGTGAGAAGCATACCCACTGTAGCGGCTATCGCTGTTCTGCCCAATTCCCTCCGTGTGACGCCCGCCGAGGACTCTTTTTTCTGCGTGACCGGGCCGCAGGTCGAGCAGCCGCCAGAACTGCAACTACCGCAAGAGCTTGCCGATTCGCCGATTATGTTGAAGAGCTTGTCCATCGAGCCTTTTCCCCCGCTGCCACGCTCTCTTGTACTGTGCGAGCAGACCGACATCGCCTTCGATTTCATTTAGAAAGTGTCAAACATGCCGCGGTGCGAACACTGTCAGTTCTGTCAGCAAAATTCGATAAACAGAGAGTCTCGAACACATCCGATGGTCCTCGAGACGAGCGTTGATGGTTTCAAGCCGCCGAGCGGAGCGTTTCTTCACACGAGATGTGCTCGGGGAAATCGCTGAGGATTTTCGATTCTGAAGCGATATCCCATAAACCCGGGATAAGTGCGATTCCCATGAGACACTCCCTCCATCCCGCGCCTCTGCGCTGTACAAAGCAGCGTCCTTTCCTATACAAATAGCGGAAATCCTAGGCCGCTTGTGCAGCCCATCCTGCACATCCCGGGGGAATCGCGTTGTATACCAGACCACAGACAGTGGATGAAGCCGTTGCACTCCTAGCCAAGGGAGACGCTCGGATCCTCGCAGGAGGCACAGATTTTTACCCAACAGCAGGTGAACGACCGGTCCTCGACAATGTCGTTGATATTTCGGGCCTGGCCAGCCTGCGTGGAATTGCGACAGAGGCCAGCCACATACGCATCGGTGGACTGACGACATGGACTGATATCATTCGAACTCCGCTGCCCGGTTGTTTCGACGCACTCAAGGGTGCGGCCCGGGAAGTTGGTTCCATCCAGATTCAGAACCGGGGCACAGTCGCGGGTAACTTATGCAATGCTTCGCCCGCTGCCGATGGAGTGCCTCCGCTGCTTGCCCTCGACGCCCAGGTCGAACTCGTTTCGCGCACCGGCATTCGACGGATGGCTTTAGCAGAATTCATCGTTGGGAATCGAAAAACACTGAGACGACCCGATGAATTTTTATCCGCGGTGTTGGTTGAGCGGAACGTTGAGAATGCGGCGGCAACGTTTTCCAAGTTGGGCACCAGAAAATATCTTGTGATCTCGATCACGATGGTTGCGGTCGTGGCCTCTTTTAAGGGCGATCGTGTCTCCGACGTGCGGGTCGCAGTCGGTTCTTGCTCAGCAGCCGCGAAACGCCTCACTCTGTTGGAACAGGGTCTACGTGGCGCTCCGGTTGAGCACGTAGAGAAACTGGTCAGACCGGAACACCTCGCGCCGCTTTCTCCCATTGATGATATTCGTGCGACCGCCGACTATCGCATGGACGCTTCCCTTACACTCATACGGCGGACTCTGCGAGCTTGCCTGGGAGCGAATTGATATGTCCTCCACGCACGAGCTGGCGAGGGAGATTGGTTCCGACGTGATCTCATTTTCCGTGAATGGAACTGGCGTCAGCTCGTCGTCACCGCCCACGCAAAGGCTGTCGCGTGTCCTGCGCGAGGACCTCGGGCTCATTGGCACGAAGGTTGGTTGCGACGCTGGTGACTGCGGCGCCTGCACAGTTCTGCTCGATGGCGAACCAGTCTGCGCCTGCCTGGTCGCTGCTGGGCAGGTGGCGGGCCGGGAAATCACCACAATCGAAGGCCTTGCAACAAGAACGAATTCCGGCGCTCGCCTGCAGCAGTCTTTTCTTTGGCACGGTGCGGCACAATGCGGAGCCTGCACGCCCGGCATGTTGATGTCAGCAGCAGCGTTGTTGGAACAAACGCCGAATCCGCGCGAAAGTGAAGTTCTCGACGCAATCGGGGGAGTTCTCTGCCGCTGCACCGGTTACCGAAAAATTATTGCCGCCGTGATGGAGGCCAATGCGCCTCACGACATGACGACACGTACCCTGACGGCGGTCGGCGAAAGATTGGTTCGCCTCGATGGGAAAAAGAAGGTCGAAGGCGCCGATTTGTTTGGCGCGGACGAAATACCTGCTGGCGCACTAGCATTGCGCGTGGTTCGGTGCCCGTATCATTGCGCTCGATTTCATTTTGGCGAGCTCGACGCTTTCGTCCGGAACCACGATGGCGTCCACCGAATTCTTACCGCGAAGGACGTGCCCGGAAAGAACTGCTACGGCGTAATTCCTCGCTTTGCCGACCAGCCTGTGTTCGCGGAGGGTGAAGCGAGGTTTCGGGGCGAAGCGGTCGCGGCTGTCGTCGGCGAAGCGTCGGCGATCGACCGGCTCGATTTGACTCAATTCCCCGTGACCTGGGAGGACTTGCCTGCACTGAAAGACATTGACTCGGCGCTCGCGGCGGACGCGCCCCTCGTGCACGCAAATCGGGATGAGAATGTTCTGGTGAGAGGACGTGTAGTTCGCGGCGACGTTGAATTTGCGCAAGAAACGGCTCCCATTGTTGCAGAACTTGAGTGCGAGACAGGATTCGTCGAACACGCGTACATCGAGCCGGAGGCAGGATTCGCCCGGCGGGTCGGCAACACAATCGAAGTTCAGGCTTGCACGCAGTCGCCCTACATGGATCGCACCGACATTGCAGCCATTCTCGGTATTCCAGAAGAGAAGGTGCGAATCATTCCAACCGCTGTAGGTGGCGGTTTTGGATCGAAGCTTGACCTATCCGTGCAACCATTTCTCGCTTTGGCGGCGTGGGATCTGGGTAAAACAGTGCGGATGGTGTATTCGCGTACTGAGTCGATTGTTTCGACGACAAAACGACATCCAGCCCGTATGAAGCTGCGTGCGGGCTGCACGCGGGAAGGTAAGCTTTTGTCGCTCGACTTTACTGCCGACTTCAACACCGGGGCATATTCTTCATGGGGACCGACCGTCGCGGCTCGTGTCCCAGTGCACGCTTCCGGCCCTTATTTTGTTCCTCACTACCGAGCGGTGACGCGAGCAATTCACACGCATCTGGTGCCGGCAGGGGCATTTCGCGGATTCGGAGTTCCGCAAGCTGCGATTGCCCAGGAGCAACTATTTGACGAACTCGCAGATGGTGCTGGCGTGGACCGATTGGATTTCCGAATCCTGAACGCACTCGACAACGAAAAACCCACAGTTACTGGGCAGGTTATGGGTGCTGGCGTCGGTATTCGCGCGTGCTTCGAGGTGTTACGTCCAAAATGGCAAGCCGCGCGGAAGGCAACTGCTGAGTTCAACGCAACAGTAAGAGGCCCTCTACGTCGCGGCGTTGGCGTCGCGGGGATGTGGTACGGGTGCGGCAACACTTCCCTTCCGAATCCTTCGACGGTTCGCGTGGGATTGAAACGAAATGGACGCGTCTCGCTGCACCAGGGTGCGGTGGATATCGGGCAGGGATCGAATACGATCGTCACGCAAATCTGCGCCGATGCTCTTGGTGCGCCAATCGAACGATTTGACCTGATTTCTGGCGATACGGCACTCACTCCTGACTGCGGGAAGACTTCAGCATCGCGACAAACATTTGTGACCGGCAAGGCTGCACACATGGCCGGAAACGAACTGCGGCGCAAGATCCTCGATTTAGCGAAAGCATGCAGTTGCGCGAAGTTGTATTTCGAGGATGGCTGCATAATCGTTGAAGAGGATGCTAGTTCGCGCACGGTCGCATTGGCAGATCAGACGCTTGATGGACATGGTTACGTTGCCACAGGGGAGGCGACCTTCGACCCGCCCACAAGTCCTCTCGACGAAAACGGACAAGGCAGTCCGTATGCTGTGTTCGGATTCGGCGCGCACATGGCGGAGATTGAGGTTGACATCGACTTGGGGACCGTACGAGTTATAAAAGTCACCGCCGCGCATGATGTCGGTCGCGCGATCAATCCTACGTTGATCGAAGGTCAAATTGAGGGTGGTGTTGCGCAAGGGCTAGGCATGGCGCTGATGGAGGAATTCTTTCCCGGCAGAGGCGAGAACCTGCACGACTATCTCATCCCTTCAGCGGGCGACATACCGCCCATCGAATCGATCCTGATTGAAGATCCATCGCCGATCGGGCCATTCGGCGCCAAAGGGATTGGCGAACAAGCTGTGATTCCAACCGCGCCAGCCATCCTGAACGCATTGCACGATGCAATTGGAATCCGGCTGAAAAGGATTCCAGCGACCCCCGACCGAGTGCGAGCTGCGATTCTGGTCGCGAGGAAAGCAGGTCCGCGTGATTGATGACGCCATCCGCTGTGATGCCTGCCCAGTGCTCTGCTACATCAAGCCGGGGCGCACCGGTTCGTGTGATCGTTACGCAAATCATGATGGACAGCTTGTCCGGCTCGATCCGCATGTTGTGCTGGAGCGTTCCGTCTCCCGAGGCGAGTCGGTTGTGCCGTTCCTGGGAGAAAGCCGCGATTGGGATGGTTCCCTGGTCAGCGGTGAAGGGATGTTTGTGACTGCAATCGGTGCCGGAACAACCTATCCCGATTACAAGCCCGCTCCGTTCATTATTTCGTCGAAGGTGGAAGGCGTCGAGATGGTTACGGTGGTGACCGAGGGCATTTTCAGCTATTGCGGAGTCAAGCTGAAGATCGATACCGATCGGCATCTGGGGGCGGAGTGCAGTGCAGTCCACGCGCAGGGAGAAGTGGTGGGTCACGTCACGACGAATGAGTACGGGTCGCAGATGTTGTCGCTCGGAGGTGTGAGACACCTGACTGGAGGCAGCCGGCACGAAGGTGTAGTGACTTGCGAAACGCTGCTCAATCTGTGCAATGGCAAAGCGGCGGAGCTTGCGATTGAGAATGGCGCGCGAGTCGTGGTTCAGGCCGACAAACCTCCTGTCGTCGATGGAGTCCAGGAAGAGCGCATGCGAGTCGGTTGCGGATCGGCGACCATCGGCATGTTCGCCAAACAGTGGTATGGGAAAGTTGATGAGGTCGTGGTCGTGGACGATCACATTACGGGAGTTCTTTCAGAGCATCAGGCTGGAAAGCTGCTCGGTGTAGCGGAAACCGGGATCAAAATGAAGGGCAGGCGATCCACACCTGGGCGCTACTTCAAAGTAGCGGAGCCGGGGACCTCGTGGGGTGGAACGAATCTCACAGATCCCTTATCGATTTTGGATGCATTCGATGCAAGAGAAGCATGGGCCGGACTTCGCTTGCTCATGGTCAGCACAACCGGTGAACACTACGCCTATTTTGAACTTGATGAGAAGCTGCTCCCGGCAGAGAAAGAATTGCCCAAAGCGCTGCAGGAATCCGTGGAGCGTATTCGTGAAAATTGCGAGCCTGCGCTTTGCACCGTTTTGTTCATGGGTGGTGCTGGTGGGTCTCTGCGCGCGGGCGTCACCGAAAATCCTGTGAAGCTGACGCATGCCGTGCGCGATGCACTGACCCGCGTGACCTGCGGTGGCGCGCCAGTTTATGTCTGGCCGGGAGGCGGAATCACCATCATGGTGGATGTGAGCCGCATGCCCGAAAACGCATTTGGGTACGTGCCCACACCAGCATTGGTGGCGCCGATTGAGTTCACATTGAAGCTTTCTGACTACGCAACCCTCGGCGGTTACATGGATCACGTGCGCCCGGTGGAATCAATCAATCGAGAAGAAGATAGCCGAAAGCGGATGAATGCTCGCCCGGAAAATCCCTGGCCTCTTGAATCGGGCAAGGCGGGACAGAAAACATGAGTTCCCGTTCGCAGGCCTTAATGTTCAACGATGGCCGGCTACATATGAATGACGGCCCAATTGATCTGATCATCGAAGCGTTTGGCGATCGCGAGCAGATAACACAAGCGTATCGGGCTGCGGCCGAAAGATTTGTGACGGTACTCGATGAACTGTGCGGCGAACTGAGTATGCTGCGCCAGTCCCCGGATGACGGCGCCCCTCCAATAGGAGTGATCGCTCGGCGGATGACTGCCGCGGTCAGGCCATATGCCTCCCAGACATTCATTACGCCGATGGCGGCAGTCGCCGGTGCGGTAGCGGAGGAAATATTGATTGCAATGACTACAACCGCCGAGTTGTCGCGAGCGTACGTGAACAACGGCGGGGATATCGCCCTTCACCTCACGCCGGGAGAAAGATTCGTGGTCGGGATGGTCGAACGTCCGGATCGCGCATCCCTATTTGGCACAGCGGCCATCGAGTTTAATGATCCGATTCGAGGAATTGCGACAAGCGGTTGGCGTGGGCGGAGCTTCTCTCTTGGCATTGCTGATGCCGTGACAGTTCTCGCTGACACGGCTGCCATGGCTGACGCCGCTGCTACCGTCATTGCCAATTCGGTCGACTTGCCGGGACATCCGGACGTCGTGCGCGTTCCGGCATGTGAGCTAGCTCCAGATAACGATCTTGGAGAACGCCTCGTGACGCAGGGAGTCGGCGAACTTCAAGCTCACGAGGTCAGTTCCGCCCTGGCAAGCGGAGTATGTCGTTCGCGAGAATTGAGGGCAGCCGGCCTGATTCGCGCAGCAGCACTCAGCCTGAAAGGCGTTGTTCGTATTGTCGGTGCAGACTCACAATCTCGGCTTTTTCTATCGCGCGAGAGGAACCTGATTCATGCCTGAGGTTCGAATACGCAAACGTGTTCTCTCGGTTGAAGAGATATTCCACGAAGGAGGGCCAACTGCGGAGAAGCCTTTACGAAGAGTAGCGGCGCTGGCCGTGATCCACAATCCGTTCGCTGGACGCTACGTGGAGGACATCGAAGGTTTCATGGATGACTTGAAGCCATTGGGATTAGAGATGGCGAAGTCCCTGATCGCGGCTCTGGGCAACGATGCGAAAGTTGTGGAGGGTTACGGGAAGGGCGCGATTGTTGGCACGGCGGGAGAGCTTGAACATGGCGCCTTGTGGCACGTTCCGGGAGGTTACGCGATGCGAGAAAGTTTAGGCGGCGCGAAGGCAATCGTCGCGTCGACGAAGAAAGTTGGAGGGCCGGGAACACGCGTTGATGTCCCCATCACGCACATCAATGCTTCCTATGTGCGCAGCCACTTTGACGCAATGGAAGTAGGAATGGCCGATGCTCCACGCGCGGATGAAATCCTCCTGGCGCTGGTAATGACCACTGGGCCTCGCGTTCATGCTCGCGTGGGCGGATTGAAGGCCTCGGAAATCAAGGGAGACGACGGATTGCGATGAAAGCGAAGATTCGCAAAATTGCGACATTCCTGGAAGAAACTCGAACGGAAGCCGGGCGGCAAATCCATCCGCCGACGAGACGCGCTGCTGCAGTCGCAGTGATCGAAAATCCATATGCGGGACAATATGTCGAAGACCTATCGGAACTGATGGCGATTGGGGAAGAGCTAGGCGAACTGCTGACGCAAAAGGCCGTTGCTGCTTTGGGAATTCCCGGACCTTCCGCTGAGAGCTACGGAAAGGCCGCTGCGGTTGGGGAGAACGGAGAACTCGAACATGCGGCGGCGGTTCTCCATCCCAAACTCGGTACGCCGGTTCGGCGAGTCTTGGGCAAGGGTGCGGCGCTGATCCCCTCATCTAAAAAACGCGGGGGACCGGGAGTAGCACTCGATATTCCGCTAGGGCACAAAGATGCCGCTTTTGTGCGCAGCCATTTCGATGGCATGGAGGTTAGGATCAACGATGCGCCGCGCGCGAATGAAATCATGGTTGCGATCGCCGTTACCGATAGCGGACGACCGTTAGCGCGAGTGGGTGGGTTGACAAAGGATCAGATCAAGGGCGAAGACGGATTGCGGTAGACCTAAAAGGACCCAGAATGCAAATTACAAAATCGTGGCGAACGATTTTCTGTTTTGTTTCTCTTATTTCAGCCTGCCTGGCAACCGCTCAGACCAAGCAAAAAGCTGATCTGCTGGTGACAAACGGAATCGTGGTCACGATGGATGGCTCTCGATCAATCATCAACAATGGTGCGATCGTGATCTCCGGAGACACGATTGCTGCCGTCGGGCCCCGCCCCGAACTCGAGTCCGCCTATCAGCCAGCAACCACAATCGATGCGAAGGGCGGGCTGATTCTGCCCGGTTTCATCAACGGTCATACGCATGTTCCGATGACACTGTTTCGTGGCATTCACGATGATGTGACCTTGAACGATTGGCTGTACAAGTACATATTTCCCGCAGAGGCGAAGAACGTAAACGAAGAATTCGTGCGCTGGGGAACACGATTAGCGGCGGCCGAACAGATTCGGTCGGGCGTGACGACGTATGCAGATATGTACTACTTCGAGGATGCAGTCGCGGAAGAGACCAAGGCGGCGGGCATGCGGGGGGTGCTGGGCGAGACGTTCATCGACTTCCCCGCTCCCGATAACAAGACCGAAGCTGCCATGCTCGAATACACAGAGAAGTTCTTGAAAAAGTGGCAGGGAGATCCGTTAATCCACGCCGCGCCCGCGCCGCACTCGATCTACGCCTGTTCCAAGAAGACATTGCAGGATTCGGCAGCACTGGCGCGGAAGTATCACGCTCCGATTCTGATTCACGTCTCGGAAATGAAAAAAGAATGGGATGACAGCCTGAAAACGAATGGTATGTCGCCCGTGCAATATCTCGAAGAAGTGGGCGTTCTAGGCCCCGACGTGGTTGCGGCGCATTGCATCTTTGTCAATGAAGCGGATCGAAAACTGCTTGCGCAGCGTGGCGTGGGCTGCGTACACAATCCATCGAGCAACATGATGATCGCAAGCGGAGTTTCACCCGTGCCCGAAATGCGAGCTGCGGGTGTGGCGGTCGGCCTAGGTACCGACGGTCCAGCGGGAAGTAATAACGATTTGAATCTGATGGAAGAAATCGATCTGGCGGCGAAGCTGGCCAAGATCTCGAAAATGGATCCGCTGGCGCTGAATGCGAAAGCCGTTGTCGAAATGGCAACGATCGACGGCGCACGAGCATTGCATCTGGAAAAAGAGATCGGGTCACTCGAAAGAGGCAAGAAGGCGGATGTCGTCCTGATCAGCCTTGACGAGCCGAACGCAGTGCCCATGTACGACGTTTATGCGCAGATTGCTTATGCGCTCAAGGGGTCGGACGTCGAGACGGTGATCATCGGCGGCCGCGTGTTGATGCGCGATCACAAATTGCTGACAGTTGATGAGGAATCAGCCATCACCAAGGCGCGCGAATACAAACAGAAGATCGCGAATTCGCTCGGAATGCAGTAAGCAAACTAGCGGGCGACGATCTCTGGCATTCGTGTGGCAGGCGGCGTGTTCCGGCTGCGCTGCACGCTGACCGCACCGTCAACAATGACCATGCCGATACCAGGCAAATCTCCTTTCTGAATGCTCTCGAGCAGATCCTTCCCCGACGAGTGTTGGGCTTTATCCATCAGTACAAACGATGCTTCGTAGCCAGTCTCGATCAGTCCGCAGCTCAGATTACGCATCTTGGCAGTGTTGCCGGTGGCGAAACAGATTGCTACTTCGGCGGCCACCTCTCCAAGCGAAGACAGCAGCGAAATCATGCGGATGATTCCAAGCGGCTGTGCTCCTGACCCTGCAGGAGAGTCAGTACCCAGGATGATTCGATTCATCTGGTTCAACTCTTTTGCGGTGCGCAAGGTGAGCAGCCCGGCGCGCTCGTTGCCGTTGTGCACGATTTCCAGCGCTCGTGTGGACTTCTCGCATAGCGCAGTAATCTGATCGTCTGGGAGCGCTGTGTGACCCCCATTGACGTGCCCGATCACGTCGGCATCGGTCTCGAGAACCATATCCTTGTCAATCAAACCGGATCCGGGGATTGACGGTCCTCCAGTATGGATGGTGCTCTGGATACCGTATTTGCGGGCCCAACCCACCATTTGCCGAGCGGTCTTCCCGTCCTTGACACTTCCAAGGCCAACCTCGCCAAGAAGCTTCACGCCCGCGGCAGCAAGCTCTTTAAAGTCGTCTTCCACCATTCCGTGCTCGATGACCGGCGCCCCGCCGTGAATCTTGACCCCACCGGGCCGGAATGCGTGAAAGGCACGCTGGGCGAAAATCGCCATCGCTTTCAAGCCGACGACATCTTTGGGGCGTCCGGGGGTATGCACTTCGCCGGCGGAGATCATGGTTGTGACGCCACCGTGCATGTAACTGTCGATCCAGCCGAGTTGATTCTGACGGGGCGTCCAGTCTCCGCACACTGGGTGCACGTGGCTGTCAATCAAACCTGGCGCCAGAGCAGCGCCCTTGGCATCGATTGTCAGCGTGGCGGCAGAGGTGTCCAAATCCTTCTCTTTCCCCACGGCGGCGATGCGATCTCCTGTAGAAATCACCGTATCGGCATCGAGTATGGGGCGGGCGAGGTCACCACTCAAGACAAGTCCTATGTTGCGGATAACCACTTTGGATTGGCTTAAGGACTTCGAACTTTCTTCGTGAGCCATAGTCCCTTCTTCTGCACGTCTAATGGCCGCTAGTATACAAATCCTCCGACGGAGAGCAACGGGCTTCCGTTTTGCCCGGCGGCAAGGGATATGGTAGAAGCATGGATACTGTGGGGGATGAATGGCACTGGGAAACATAATTCTCTGGAGCGTCGACATTCAGAGGGACTTCATGCTGCCGGGAGGAAACTTGTATGTGCCGGGCGCAGAAAAGTTGCTACCTAATATTCATAAGCTTGCCGAAGTCGCGCGGCGGGACGAGGCCTTGATGGTTTCACATGGATGTTTCCATCCGCAGGATGATCCAGAGTTCAAGCAATTTCCACCGCACTGTTTAAAGGGCACCGAAGGGGCTGAGTTTGTCCCGGAAGCGATGACACGGAACTTCGTGCGCGTAGAAAACCATCCAGCCCAACATCTACCAGGTGATGTCTCGAAATACCAGCAGATCGTGCTGGAAAAGCAGACTCTCGACATCTTTGAGACTCATCATGCGCATTCGCTCGTCGAACGACTGGGTAACCACCCCGAGTTCATCGTATTCGGCGTGGTGACAGAATACTGCGTGAAGTGTGCCGCGAGAGGGCTGCTGGCCCGAAAAAGGAAAGTCTCTATCGTACGAGATGCAGTTGAGACATTAGATCCAGCGGTCGGGGGCACAACTCTGTCAGAATTGCAGAGCCTCGGTGCGAACCTGATCACAACAGAGCAAGCACTGGCGAAATTCCGGACAAAGAACTGAGATTCACAACAGAATTCCGGCGATCGAGGCTGACATGAGATTGGCCATCGTGCCCGCCAACATGGCGCGAAAGCCGAGCCGTGCGAGTTCGCCTCTTTTGTTTGGCGCGAGAGCGCCGATGCCGCCGATCTGAATACCGATCGAACTCAGGTTCGCAAACCCGCAGAGGGCAAATGTCGCGATCGTAAAGGAGCGCGGATCAAGCATAGTCCTTTGAGGTCCGAGCTGGGAAAATGCGACCAGTTCATTCAGGATCATACGTGTGCCGAGCAGGTTTCCTATTGCGTGACAGTCATGCCAGGGGATTCCGATCAGCCACGCAATGGGTGAGAACAAGGTACCTAAAATCTGTTCCACGCTCGACGGAAACCATGAAATGTGGAGCACGTTGTGAATCCCGCCGATGATGGTGTCGAGGAGTGCGATTAGCGCCAAGAACGAAATGAGCATGGCCGCAACATTCAGGGCCAGGTGAAGTCCATCAGTCGTGCCGCGCGCAATGGCGCCGAGGAGGTTCTCGTTCTTTTCGGTCTGCGTCTCTTCTTCGCTCATTACAACCCTGCCCGCGGTTTTTGGCACCTCGGTCTCCGGCACAAGCATTTTCGAAATCAGGATCGTACCGGGTGCGGTCATGATCACGGCACTCAGCAGATGCTTGGGTTCGATTCCGAAGGCGATGTACGCCGCCATGATTCCGCCTGACACGTGCGCCATCCCAGATGTCATGACCGTCATCAATTCGGATTTGGTCAGATCAGATAAGAACGGCCGAATGGTCAGTGGGGCCTCAGTTTGTCCCATAAAAATGCTGGCGGCGACGTTCAGTGATTCAGCGCCGCTTGCCCCCATCACGCGCGTCATGACCCACGCCGCAATCCGGATGATGAATTGCATGATCCCGTAGTGGTAGAGGATCGCGAAGAATGCTGCGATAAAAATAATCGTGGGCAATACCTGGAAGGCGAAGTAGAAACCCAGGTGGGAACCCTGTTTTCCCAAATCGCCGAAAACAAATTGTGATCCGACGAATGCGTGCGCGAGCAATCGATTCACCACGTTGCCGGCTTTCTGGAAGAGGTTACGGCCAAATTCAACTTTCAGCACAAAAATCGCAAACACGATCTGCAAACCAAGTCCCCACGCCACGGTCTTGAAGCGAATCGATCTTCGGGCGGTAGAGAAAATGTAGGCGAGGCCAAGCATGGTGAGGATTCCGAGAATTCCCGTAAAACGTGCCATCTAGTGTTCCCCTTTGTGAATCACTCGATGTATCAACGATTTCTCGTGGGCTGGAGGAGCAGAACTCAATGCGTAACTTTCTTCGATCAATTTTCTCGCGCGTAGCGCTTGCTCGTCGGAGTGGCAGAGAATCGTGCAGAGTGCTTCGCCCACAGCCGCTTTATCTCCGACCTTCTTGTGGACAATGACTCCTACCGCGGGATCGACGGAGTCTTCCTTCTTTTCGCGTCCACCCCCAAGGATGACGCATGCCGTGCCAATCTGCTCACATTGGATTGAGGACACGTATCCACCGCGTGGGCTCGGCACATCAATGCGACGTTTTGCGGCAGGTAGAAGGGATGGATTGTCGATAACGCTCACGTCGCCTTTGTGCAACTCAACAAGCTGCCGAAATTTGGCGAATGCCTTTCCTGACGAGATCAGTTGCTCCGCGAGTTTCTTTCCATCAGAAATATTCTTAGCGGCGCCGCCCAAATAGAACATCCAGCTCGCAAGTTCCAGGCATAGCTCGCGGAGATCGTCTGGCCCCCCGCCTTTCAGCACTTCAATGGATTCATAAACCTCGGTTGCGTTACCTACCATGCGCCCAAGAGGCTGATCCATGTTGGTGATGAGAGCGACCATTTTCTTGCCCATTCGCTCGCCTGTTTCGACCATTAACTCCGCAAGGAAGACGGCATCCTCTTCTTTTTTCATGAAGGCGCCAGAACCGGTCTTCACATCAAGGACAAGGGCATCGGTTCCCTCCGCGAGTTTCTTGCTCATGATAGAAGCGCAGATCAGATGCGGACTTTCCACCGTTCCCGTCACATCGCGCAAAGCGTACAGTTTGCGATCAGCGGGCGCAATTTCAGCGGTCTGGCCGATCATCGCCGCGCCGCAAGTTTTCAGAACCCGCTGAAATTCTGGCACCGACAAATTCACATTGAAGCCGGGGATCGCTTCCAATTTGTCGAGCGTGCCTCCGGTATGACCAAGCCCACGGCCGCTGATCATCGGTACGAACAGACCTCCAGCAGCGACGAGCGGAGCGAGGATCAGGGAAGTTTTGTCGCCGACGCCGCCCGTGGAATGTTTGTCCACAGTTTTCGTCGGCAGGAAACTGAGATCTAGCACTTCGCCCGAATGCAGCATCGAGTGCGTAAGCGCAGCCGTCTCTTCGCGCGTCATCCCGCGCATGACAACCGTCATCAGCCACGCGGCGATCTGATAATCGGGAATCGATCCCTTCGTGTAGGAATCGACGAGGCATTCGATTTCCGACGCAGTCAATGCCGCTCCGTCCCGCTTTTTGCGAATCAGATCAACGACACGAAATCGGGTGGGAGCGGCGGTAGTGGGACTCACTGGAGGCGGAAACCCTCCGGGAGAAGGTCCGTGATCGGAGTTTCCTGCCAGCTTCGCTTGCCCTGAAAGTAAACTACGGCCTCAGGGCCGAATTCGTAGATCACTTGTCGACAAGCACCGCATGGAGAGCACGGGACGCCATGGTCGTTAACTACTGCCACGGCCCGGACTTCAGTCTTGGGGCCGAGAGCGGCGATTGCCGCAAAGATCGCGGTCCGCTCCGCACAATTCGTCATGCCATAAGATGCGTTCTCCACATTACATCCGAGGAATACCTTGCCGTTCGAGGTGAGAATCGCCGCACCCACTCGAAACCGGGAATATGGTGCGTAAGCATTTCTCATCGCTCGACGCGCAAGCTTCAGCAGGCGCTCGCGAGTTGCCGCGGAAACAGTCTTGTTACGCATTTATTCTCAGGCTTTGATCGGCCCGCCATTTTAAACCTTATTTGTGCTTCAGGCGAGAACTTCCACTGATTCAGTACATGATCGTCTTAGTCAGATGGTGGGGATATGGTGTGGTGTGAAAGTGAGTCCAGAGGCGCGCATCGATTTGGGGGACGAAAATCTTGCGGCCGGGTTCGCGAAGCTTGTTGATCTCTTCCGCGAGGAGGGCAGTTGCATAGACGCAGTGCGCTCGGATCTCGATTTCCCAGGAGCTATCGCGATCGATCATTTGGTGTGTATTGACGGCCCGCTCCAGTTCGCGTGAATAGCTGATCATCCCATGCAGCCGTAACGCGACCGGAACAATGTAATCGGCGAATGCAGTCATCTTATCGAGATCTTCAACCGGGAACCCTCCGCTTTTTCCCAAGCTGCAATACAGAAACCAGATTGCCAATTGCGGTAGCTTGTAGAACTTGACGGTAAAGCCCTCGTAAAGACTGACATCGTTAAAGCGCGGGAACTCCGCCGCAAGCCGCTCTACCAGGCCTTTTCCGCTGTCATACAAGCGCGGAGAGCAAGCCGTCACAAAATTGCGGAATCGGCCGCCATACTTCGTGACGAGGGTGGTCCCTACCTGGCGCCAAACTTCGATTTTTTCATCGAGCATGGGCAACTCGATGTTCGCATCGAAAATTTGCTCCATCTCACTGCGCTTGATCTGCGCGAGAAAACGACCATCTAGTAAGGGAATTCCTGCATCGAGGGCGCGTTTCATGCACGCAAAGAGCGCATCGGAATCTGACCATTTCTTTCCGCCGTACTCAACCTCAAACTTGACGTGATTTGTGAAATCTGTGAAAGCTGTGTCGATGCATGAGGTGGTCAGAATGAAATCAATCGTCTCGCCAGGCTCGCCTCCGCCCAGGCCGAGAGGCAGCACATAGTCGGGGATTGGAAGTTCCTCATAAGCCATCCAGTTTGCAACTTCCACGATTTTCTCGCGATGGGTATGCACGTCACGCGATCGGTCAATGACTGGAATGACGCTTTCCAACACTGGAGAGCCGAGGAGAATCTGTGAACGGTGCGCAAGATTCGAGGTGGGGTTCATCTAGCGAGTTTCTCAGCTGCTTCTTTCTCAGCCGCGGCCAGCGCTGATTTGCCGGTCAGAGTGTAGATCTCCGCCATGCCCCGATGCGGTTCCGGCTCTTGCGGCTTTTGCTGTGCAGCGTCCTGATAATAGCGTAGAGCTTCAGAATAGTCCTTCGCTGCCTGACGCTTTCTCGCAACCATAATCGTCGCGATGAAAAGCGCATCTCCAACCGCCGGATCCTGCCCGTTCAACTGGTGAGCATGTTGGAGCGTTTTGTAGGCCAACTCATCTTCGCCCAATTTCGACAGCACCGCGCCATAAAGAGCATTCAGCTGAAAGATGTCTGGCCAGCGCACAACGACATCGCTGAGCGCTGCGCGCGCATCAGAGAACCGATTCAGTTGGTAGTAGGCAAGAGCAACGTTGTATTGCGTTTGTGGCGACTGCGGCTCCAGTTCAGCAGCACGTTGCAAGGGCTTCAAGGCTGCATCCAAGTGGCCGTGTTGCGCGTAAATCGTTCCCAGAGCAGTCAACTTGTCGGAATTGTCGGGATCGTAGAGCTTGTCGCAAACGGCATGAGCCTCGTCGCGCGGACCATTTTCCAGCTTTTGAGCGCACTCGAGCCTCAGACTGCTTTGTTCGTTGTCGGTACGGCGAAGCTCCTCTGAGAGCGCGATCGTTTTCGTGGCTTCCTCTTCCCGGCCCTGCTTGCGATAAACCTGGCCGAGTTGGTACTGCATGCGAGCGTCGTGAGGATTTGTTTCCACTGCTTGCTTCAGCCACTTTTCCGCCGAATCCAGATCACCCTGTTTGAGATAGGAAAAGCCCAGATAATAGGAGGTGTCCGAAAAGGGTGGCTTCGCCATCGCCTTGTTGAAATTGGCGATCGCGGATGGAAACTTCCCTTCTTCGAGATCGATTCGGCCAAGATAATACAGAACGTTGGGATGATCGCCGGTTTCTCGCCCCACAATCTCAAACTCTTGCCGGGCCTCGTCGCGCTTATGCATTTCAAACAAAGCCACACCCAGCGGGAAGCGAGCGCGCAATGTCAGCTTCGGATCGATCGCCAGAGCTGCGCGAAATTCTGAAGCGGCAACCTCGTATCGGTCTTCTTTGAGCGCATCGTATCCTTTGCCCAAATGGGCTTCCGCGCTTCCAGTCGGGGTAGATTCAATCTTAGGCTTGGCCTGCGCTGAACTCCGCCCAAGAAGAGCTATCAAAACGCATGCAGCCATCACCAGCGAACGGAATCCTATTCTTTGACCGGGAAGAATCATCGGAACTTCGACAATTATATTCAGCAGCGTTTTTGTGCTGCTTTGGTGAGGAGACTTGTCGCGACGCCTTTCAGCGCGGCAATTTCGCTCGCAGTCGCCGTGCTTACGCAGTCCGCCACCAATTCACCGCAGCGCTCTCGCACGCGTTCGTATGCCACGGGATCCTCGCCGCGCGCCGCAAGCAGTTCTTTGAGCCAGTGCTTGCCATATCCGGCATGGATCGTCTCATCGGCCCAATCAAAATCCATATCGTGTTCGCTGAGAGAATCACCATAGCTGTGGAAGAGCTGTGCCCGTGTCAATTTGTGACGAATGTTTTTTGTCTCGAAAAAATAGAGCATTCCGAGGCGATAAATGGGATCTTGCCCAGAAGCGCTCTCATAGATGTATGTGCCCAGCGGGATCTCGGCCGGGTCGAAGCCCCAGCTCATCAGGCGTTCATACCCCATGCGGCAATGCCGGGACTCGTCATATGTCCAGCGCGCCGCGTCATGAATCCACTCCCACGGCAATACATCGGCAAATGCGCTCAGCATTACCCCGCCTGCCTCGATTGCCCAGACTTCATTCAGGTGGCTGATCGCAGAACGGATCTGTAAGCTGAGGCCTTCGCCGTAAGGAAACTCGGGATCGACAATATCTGGCCAATAGAATCGACAAGGCCAGAAACGTTCATCTCGCGCCGGATGGTCGGGCGTCGAGTATGGCTTGGCACTCGAAATTGAGCTGTATTCTGCTGCCCTAGATGGTTCGACACCCATACCACCGATTGCTGCCAACCGCAAAGCCATGGCATGCGTCCACTCTTCGGCCTCCTCGCGATTTTCCGGACCCCGGACCAGAGTGTCATCTGCCCATCTCGCAAAAGAGCTAACTTGCTCGCGTTTTTCCGACAGGGCAAGCGAGAGGAATCGGTGGGTTGGTCCGTCAGCAATTGCGTCGGAGGAGAGCAGATATTGCTCGTAAGCGTCGCGAATTGCAGGCAGCAGGACAGTGGCATTGCACAATAAGAATGCGGGAACAGAAGGTGAATTCCTGACGGCCGTGAAAAGATCGATCAGTGCTGCATCTGCGCCCTCCTCCTCGAGGAGTCGACTGGGAAAGCGCAACTCGAATACTCGTTCCCGGAGCGCATGCGCAGTTTCGGAGGATTGCCAGATGCAACGTGCGATGCCCAGCTTACTTTCGAGCGAAGCGATGGCTGGGATCCAAGCGGCGGCGCTCACTAGCAGCGAACGCTCGCAGAAGAAAAACCGCTTCAGGAGTTGCGCAGTATCAAAGCGCATCCAACGGGAACGCGGCTGTGAACCCAGTAGGAATGTTGATGATTCGGCCATCCCTTCCTCAGATTGTACGCATGTATCCAGAAAACGTCGCGCTAGACCGAGTTACTGAAAGCGATCAAGATAACCGCTGCGATTAAAACGATCAATCCAACATTCAGCAGTCGTCGAGCCGAGCGAGAGGCCCCCTTCCACTCTCCTCGCCAGACTCCCCAGATATTCCCAATCACGATGGAAAGTGAAATGAATAGAGGCCAGCCGACCACGGCACCCCAACGTCCCAGCTTCGCGGCACCCGCGCCATACAAATAGAAGCTGCCGATCCACATGAGCGCCATCAGCGAGCTAAGCCCGACATTTCGCGGGAAATCGGGACCCAAGTAGCGATTTCCGGTTCGGTTTTGGATGATTAGAAAGACACAGTAGCCAACATTGGCAACGCAGCCAAATGTGAACAGGAGCGCCCAAACCGTATTTCCCGCAGATGTCTCTGCGACTCCGCGAGATTCCGCGGCGCTCATCAAGGACTTGCCAAATGCCATGCCCACATTGGGCAGGCACGACAGCAGTCCTGCGAGTACAGCGATGACGAGACCTCCGCGGAGCACATTCGCTGTGCCCGCAGAGCCAGGAGTCTTTCTCGACGCCGCCATCGAGCACACCACAATCCCAACCACGACGACAAAAGTCCCCGCAAGCAGGACCAGCCCTTTCGAAGTCGCGAGTTCCTGAGGGAAGAAAAGCAAGAGTGGTATCAGAGCCCCGACACTCGCAATCAGACCCATGATAATGGGATATCCGAGCGCCATACCGAGCCGCTCCATCCCCAAGCCAAACAGAACAGCTCCAACACCCCATCCAAGTCCGAAGCAGGCCAAGATCACGAGATCGCGGGCGGGTACCTCTCGATAGATCGATGAAATGTTGGGAATGAAAATCAGGGTGATGATCCAGTTGAATACAAGCATCCCGAGCAAGGAGAAGGAAATCCATGTGTGCGCCCAGGACCAGCGCCGAACCATGGTCATCGGCAAAATGAACGTACCCTGGAGCAGGCCGGCAAGCAGCACGAGCAGAAACCCAGTCAGTAGGGGCATTGGACTAGGCTGGCGATGGTAACACGGCTCAGTAGGAACTCGGCTCTTGCTCTCGCTCTTGCACATCCCCCTGAAGCTCCGCCATGATTCGCGCTCCAGCACTCGTTCCAACCAGTTCGGCGCCAGCAGCCAGCAATTCCTGAACTTGGCTCGCCGATTTGATGCCGCCCGAGGCCTTGACTCTGACGTTTGCGAGGGCTAGCCGCCGGAGAAACTGGATCTGCTCCGGAGTAGCAACTCCGACCGCCCCACTGCTCGCGTTTTTCAAGTATGCGACTCCTGAATCGATGCTCAAGGTGACGGCCCGAGTCGCTTGCTCCGGCGTGAGCAAGGGAAGTTCCAGCATGATCTTTACAGGAATCTTTCCGGCAGCCTTTACGACCGCCAGGATGTCATCCGCATATTCGCGCTCCATTCCCGAGAGCAGAAATCCGACATTCGGCATCAGATCAATTTCGTTGACCCCATCTTGCGCCAGCCGTCCGGTCTCATAAACTTTCCCTGTACTGGTCATAGTTCCGCGAGGAAAATCGATGAAAGATGCAACTCGTACCTCAGAACCCTTCAATACGGCGGCCGTTTGCTTCACCCAACATGGAGGAATCATCGCCGCATGAAAGCGATACTTCAAGCACTGTGCGATGTGCTCCTCCCACCTCTTACTAGTGAGGGTGTTTGAGATTAGAGTCGATTGTATGGACCGAGCGATCTGCGATTTCAGAACTGCGGTAATCTGCGGGCTCGAGTCGGAAACGCTCATATGCACCCCGGACGGCCGGCAATCCATTCGGGTGGGGCCGTACCGCTTTGCCGACAGTAGCTGAGGACTTCCTCTGGTCGGGGAAGCGCTGGGATCACGCCCTCTTTCGTGACTGCCAGTCCACCTGCCACCGCGGCAAAGCGCACTGCCGGTTCGAGAGGTGCTCCCCAGCCTAACGCTACTGCGAGCCCTGCATTGAACGCATCCCCAGCGCCGACAGTATCTAAGGCTGCGACCCGGATTGCGCCGATATGTGTGGTCTTCTCAGCGCTCACTATGAGCGCCCCTTCCTCGCCAAGCGTCATTACGACCTGTTTTACGCCCTTGTCGATTAACTCGTGCGCTACCTGCTCCGCTTCGACTTTCCGTTCTGGGTCACGACCGGCGAGCACATAAGCCTCGGATTCGTTCGGTGTGAGGATGTCGACCAACTCCAAGATGGATGCAGGAAGGGGCCGTACTGGAGCGGGATTCAGGATCGTGATTGAGCCGGCTTGTCGTCCACACGCCATTGCCGCCGTCGCCGCAGCGACAGGGATTTCCAACTGCGTCAAAACGACGGACACACCGTCGAAAACCGAAGCAGAATCTGCAATGTCTTTTGCCGTCAAATGATCGTTGGCGCCCGGATCGAGAACGATGCAATTGTTACCGCCAGCATCCACTACGATGAAACCGATGCCGGTAGGAGTGCCCTTTGTGCTTTTAACGTGAGAAACATCGATTGCCTCTTCGCGGTAGAGAGCGAGTGCCATCTGACCAAAGCTGTCGTCGCCGATTCTGGCTACGAAGCTGACTCTTGCGCCGAGGCGAGCACATCCCACGGCTTGGTTTGAACCCTTGCCACCATAGTCCACGCGATAACCGGTTCCAAGGAGTGTTTCTCCGCATCCCGGTAAACGCTCGACTCTCATGGTCAGGCCGGTGGCATAACTTCCAACAACCGCGATGTGAGGAGGGGGCAAATCGAGTCCTGCGGCGTTTGAATGTCAAGAACGGCTAGGCTATCACAAGCGTTCGAGTTCTCCATGCAACCTTGACTCAGTTTGTTGCGACTGTTAGATTTCGGCTCTAAACGTAGCATTCAGGGGGCACTCTGAGCGGTTCAGAGAAGAAGTTGTACCGGGAAAAACAGCGCCCGCCTGCCCATCCCAAAGAATCCATCGCCGATCACAGTCGCCGTGAATTCCTGATCCGTTCTGGTCAGTTGGCAACGGCCGGACTTATCTCTCCCGCTTTCAGGGGCGCCCGACCCTTTTGGCTGTTTGGTGAGCCAGCAATCACGTCAGCGAGGGGCGAATTTCATTTGCATCCGCGTTATCGCACACCGAACCCACTCGATCCACTTTTGCTGAAGGTGAAAGCCGGGAATGACGACTTCGTCATGGAACGTTACGCAGAAAAGATTGATGCGATCCTGGCGGTATGGAAATCCGAGCTTTTGCAGGCTTCACCGCAGACCACTGCGATTGAGAGTTCCTTGGCCGAGCGCTTTGTCGGCAATTCATGGCGTCCGACTGAATCGAGAGTTACTCGGAGTGGCACGCCGGTCGAAGTGCGGCAGAACAGATTCCAGGCAGAGCCGTCGCTAAGTCGAGCCGATTTCTTGAACGAACTTCGTTCCGCGGTTGCACACTTCTCCAAGTTCCTGACGGCAGATTTTCAGGTTACGGGAATAGAGACAGATCCACCGGAAGAGGCGGCCAATGCTCGACTCCTTGGGACTCTAGTTCGTTTTGAACTGGTTGGCACCGGGCGCGGCTTTCATCTGGAGCAATGGATCGGAACTTGGTCATTGAAGTGGGAGGCGATCTCGTCTGGCGAGTTTCGCATCACGCAATGGCAGATCTTGGATCAGTCGCAAAGCCGCTCGGAAAGCCCGGTTTACAGCGATATCACGGCTGCTGCACTGGGAGGCAACCCTTCATATTCGGCTCAGTTGCTCCACGGTGCCGACTATTGGCGCACGGTGCTCGATGGCGCGTGTGGCATTGACATTTACGGTCACAACGGAGTGGCTGTTGGGGACATCGATAACGATGGATTCGATGATCTCTATATATGCCAACCCGCGGGTCTTCCGAATCGACTTTTTCGAAATCGCGGCGACGGCACTTTCGAAGACATCACTGAATCGTCGGGAGTCGGAGTCCTTGAAAACACCGCCTGTGCCCTGTTTGTCGATGTCGAAAATAAGGGCCGCCAGGATTTAATTGTGGTGCGAACCGACGGACCAATGCTCTTTCTCAACGACGGGAACGGGCGTTATCGTCAACAAGCGAATGCCTTTCAGTTCGCGAACGCGCCCCAGGGAACATTCACCGGTGCGGCGGCGGCCGATTACGACCGGGATGGATGGCTCGATATTTATTTTTGCCTTTACATCTATTACCAGGGCACCGGCCAATACAAATATCCGTTGCCATACTACGCAGCGGAGAACGGCCCGCCAAATTTCATGATGCGCAACAACCGCGATGGCACGTTTCGTGATGTCACGCGAGAAACCCATCTCGATCGCAACAACACGCGCTACAGCTTTTGTTGTTCATGGGGTGACTGCAACGCTGACGGCTGGCCTGACCTGTACGTCGTGAACGACTTCGGCCGAAAGAATCTGTACAGGAACAATGGCGATGGAACTTTCACTGACATAGCCGCGCAGGTTGGGGTCGAAGATGTTGGTGCGGGCATGAGTGTCTGCTGGTTTGATTATGACAATGATGGAGTCGAGGACTTATACGTCGCCGACATGTGGACTGCTGCCGGCGAACGCATCACCATGCAGGATGTGTTCAAGAGAGATCTCCCAAAGCAAGTTCGCGACCTCTATCGCAAACATGCCATGGGCAATTCCCTTTTTCGAAATCACGGATCAACATTTCAAGACGTCACTAGGAAGGCGGGCGTCGGGATGGGTCGCTGGGCGTGGTCAAGCGACGCTTGGGACTTCGATCATGACGGCTACGATGATCTCTATGTCGTCAACGGAATGGTGTCGGGTACCTCACGTGAGGATCTCAACAGTTTCTTTTGGCGTCAGATTGTGGCTTTCTCTCCCGATGACAACAAGCCCTCGCACGATTACGAGCAGGGGTGGACTGCAATCAATGAATTGATACGCTCCGATGCAACCTGGAGCGGCTACGAAAGAAACGTCTTCTACGCGAACGATCGAGACGGCACATTTTCGGATGTTTCAGGAGCGGTGGGCCTCGACTTCCTGGTAGATGGCCGAGCGTTCGCACTCGCGGATTTTGATCACGATGGCCGGCAGGAAATCTTTCTCAAGAATCGAAATGCGCCGCAGTTGCGCATTTTGAAAAACGCAATCGAGAGCCTGCCGCCGGCAATCTGTTTCCGCCTGCGGGGTACCAAGAGCAATCGTGACGCGATCGGAGCGGTTGTCACAGTTGAAACGGAAGCAGGCAAACAGACCAAAACGTTGAGGGCAGGATCAGGGTTTCTTTCCCAGCACAGCAAAGAACTCTTCTTTGGACTCGGCGCCACAAAAGGTCCGATTCGCGCCGAAGTTCGATGGCCGAACGGCAGCAAACAGGAACTCCACGATCTCTCCATCAATCGTCGCGTGCTTGTTACTGAAGGGGAGGATGCTCCACGGATGGAGCCCTTCGCCAGAGTCTTTTCCCGACGAGAAGGTAACTCCTTTACGCCAACGGTGCCGCCCTCTGAGGATGATTCACTTCCCACTGTCGCCGAAACGTGGTTGGTGGCGCCAGTGTCAGCGCCCGAATTCTCGCCTTCTGTTTCCAACGACACAAGAACGATCGCCTCCTTTCGCGGCAAGCCTCTATTACTCAATTTCTGGGTTACCGGTTCGACTGCGTGCGAACAAGGCTTAAGCGTGTTCCGCGAGCGAAGTACTGATTGGTCTGCCAAGGGACTTCAGTTACTGACTATCAACCTGAATGCAGCTGCAGATGACGCAAGCGTTCGGGACTTTCTGGAAAAGCAGCGGTTTCCGTTTCCAGTCGTCCGCGGCAATGACGATCTTGCTGGGATGTACAACATTCTCTATCGTTATGTCTTTGATCGACACCGAGACTTGATTCTTCCGACGTCATTCCTCCTCAATTCGGTGGGCGAAATTGTGAAGATTTATCACGGCCCCATCGATCCGGAACATCTGACCCGTGATTTCCAGCGGATTCCGAAAAGTCCCGCGGAGCGAATGGCACTCGCGCTGCCCTTCCCCGGGATAACCGATACGGTCGAATTCGGGCGCAACTATCTCTCGTTCGGCTCGATCTATTTTCAGCACGGATATTTCGAGCAGGCCCAGATTGCTTTTCAACGTGCCCTCACGGATGATCGGACGAGCGCTGAGGCGCTCTATGGACTGGGTAGCGCTTACTTGAGCCAGGAAAAATACGATGCATCTCGCGAGTACTTCGAGCGAGCAATCAAATCGCGCTCGACTTATCCAGATACGCTGCCGAATGCCTGGAACAACCTTGGATTGATCGCAGCCCGCGAGGGGCACACCGAAGAAGCGATTGCACATTTCCAACAGGCGTTGCAACTTAGCCCCGACAACCCAATTGCGCTCGACAATCTTGGGAACGCATTTCGTCAAAAGAAAGACTGGGGCAAGGCGGCAGAAGCGTTTCAGCACACACTCGCGATCAACTCAACTGACTCGGAAGCCAATTTTGGACTAGGGATGGTCTATGCACAAACCGATGACAACGAGCGCGCCGAAGAGTACCTAAACCGCGCTTTGAAGGCACGCCCAAGCTATCCTGAAGGTCTCAACAATCTGGGCATTCTCTACCTGCGAACTCATCGAAGGGACCAGGCAGTTGCGAAGTTTCAAGAATGCATTCGCGTTGCGCCTTCCTTTGACCAGGCATATTTGAACCTAGCGCGCGTTTACGCGATCGAAGACACGCCGGATAAGGCTCGCACGGTTCTTCTGGAACTATTGAAACAGCACCCCGATCACGCGGTAGCAAAGAACATGCTAGCAAGCCTTCCCGCGAACTGATCTCACTTCGAAGGCTTTGGGGTTGTCGCGGTCAGAAGGTCTACAAACATCTTGTAGAACTTTCCTGTATCCAAGTCCATCTGAACCTCGACCGGCTGCACTTGTTGCTTGGGTTTGTCCTGCTCTGTCCAAGTCAGTGTGTCGCCGTAGCCGGCACCACGGTCTAGGTTCACATCCAGAAACTTGGATTCCGTCTTCGTGATCAGACTCGGGTCGAGCCACGCAGCGGCCGCCAGTTCGTCCCAAAGATAGTTGTACTTTCCATAGAGCCGCCCGTAATCGCGAATGTAGTGCGCCGCCGGTGAATTGCCACTTTTGACCTTGTTCAAGAGCTCGGTGGTCATCTGCGTTTTGACGGATACATCTACCGGCGTGCATACGATCTTTTTCCACGGGGCTCGCAACACGATGTGCGAGGCCTCCGGATCAAACCACAAGTTGAACTCGTGGCGGGGCGTGTTCGCAAACTCAGGGTCGTCGGTTTGCGGATTGAGACTGCCGCCCATGAACACCAACTCTTGAGCGAGCTTTGGAAATTCCGGATCGATCGAGATCGCGAGCGCGAGATTTGTCATCGGACCGCCGGCATAAATGGTCACCTCGTTCGGATACTTGTGCACCATACGAATCAGGAAACTAGCTGCGTCTCCGTCTGCCGGTTTCGCACTGGGTAACCCCTCAGGCATGTCTCCAAGTTCGTTCGGGGGATGATAGAAACGTGGCGTCCATGCTCCCAGCCACGTCACCGAGCCAAAACGCTGCTCCCAGAGCTCAGTAGCTTCCTTGGATCGGACCAGTGGCACCTCCGCGCCCATCACGACGGGGATGTCAGTGCGACCAATGAGTTCGAGGGTGCGAAGAGTGTGCGCGGTTTCAGCTTTGAGCCATTGGTCACCGGTGACCATGGTGATACCAAGGACCTCAATTTGTGGCGATTGTATGAGGAGCAGAATTGACTGCTGATCTGTCCCTGCGGGGCCCGCGCCATCCTGATCAATAATGATCTTTCGTCTCTGTTGCGCAAAACAGGTCGAAACACATACGAGCAAAAGGACGGCAGCGGCGAAAACATTGCTCTTCTTGCGTCGTAACGTACATTTCTGCATTGAACCCAGGTCCTCCGAATGTCGTATCCGTTTCATGCTTTTCCGGACAGGCGTCCGATCAATAGTTCGAAAAACTTCGGCGAATCCACTTGCAGAGCAACCTTGGCGTTTGGTGACCATTTCTCGCGGAGTACGGGGGATGTCCTGGTACCCGAGATCGTAGGCGCTGAACCGCGCACCGTCATGTGCATTGCAGCTTCTTTCTCCGCGTCTGGTTTACGTTTTAGATCTCCTGCGAATGGACTATAACCAAGCGTTTCTCCCGCCGTCAGTTCACCCGTCGTTTCGACATCGACGTAAAAATCCTGAAGTTTGACGACGGTGGGCGAAATAAAAGCCGCGACAGCCAAAGAGTCGTGCATATTCGGGCCAACAAGAAATCCGCGCTCGCGAGTGTGATTGATAGCGTTGCGTCCGATCTTCGCGGCGGCGTGGCTCACTGCGTTCTGATTTGCTTCTAATGTCCGAACGTGATCCTCCGTCAGGGAGGTCTTTCGCGTGACGTCGAGTCCAACCATCGTGATCGGAATACCGGACTGAAACACAATCTTGGCGGCTTCCGGGTCGACGTAAATGTTGAACTCAGCCGCCGGAGTGATATTTCCGCCCGAGAGCGAGCCTCCCATCATCACGATCCCGCGCACCATGCCTGCCAGCTCGGAATCTGTTTCCAATGCGGTGGCGATGTTTGTCAGAGGCCCGAGCGTTATGAGCGTTACTTCTCCGGGGTATTCGCGCACGATCTCCCGAATCAACATGGCCGCCGGCGTGCTGATCGGTTTTGTTTTCGGTTCCGGGAAAACTGTGCCGCCAAGGCCATTTTCGCCGTGGGCGTATTCGGCCGTTACCAGACGCCTGGCTAAGGGAACCCGAGCACCAGCAGCAACTGGAATGTCTGTCCGATTGGCGATCTCCACCATGCGCAATGCGTTCGGAAGTGTCAGTTCGAGTGGTACGTTTCCTGAAACTGGAGTGATCGCTTCAATCTTGAGCTCCGGCGAGCACATCGCGAGCAGGAGAGCAAATGCATCGTCGACGCCAGGGTCAGTATCGATAATGACACGCCGAGTATCGCTTCCGCCTGCGGTTTGCTTATCCATTGAGCCGATGCCAAATGCATCCTTTGCGAGAGCACCGGCACCCACTAGGGCCGTGCCTGCCACAAACTTGCGTCGGGTGATTTCAGACGGGTGCTTTGAGTTCATGAATCTCCCTCAGTCAGAAGCGTGTGCGCCTATTTTGCCAGCGGCGGCTTGGTCATGAGCTTGACATATAGTTCATAGAGCTTCGGGGCGTCCACGTCGAACTGCACGGTCGCAACTCGCTCGTAAGGCGGAACCTCGGCATCTGCTTGCCAGAAAAGAGTCACTCCATAGCTCGGACCGTGATCAATATCGATATCCACGTAGAGCTGCTTCTGCCCGGTAATGATCGTCGGATCGATCATCGCAGCAGCCGAAAGCTCGTCCCACATGAAGCTCTCGACTGAGTATTCGGTCAGGTATTTGGCAATTGGGGTGTCGGCTTTTGCAATAGCAGCCTTGATTTCAGAACCAAGTTTGGTCTTCACAGAGATGTCCACGGGAGTGATCGTGATCTTCTTCCAAGGCGCCCGCATCACCATGCGCACTGACTCTGGATCGAACCACCAATTGAACTCGCGGCGCGCGTCGGCTCCGCCAATACCACCATGGTCCGCGTACATTCCGCTCCCCATGAGAACAAGTTCCTTCGCAAGGGACGCGACCTCTGGATCTAGGCGGAGTGCCAGGGCGATATTCGTCAGCGGCCCACCGGCCCAGATAACAACCTCACCCGGATACTTGCGTATGGTGCGTACGATGAAATGCGCGGCGGTGTCGTCGAGCGCCTTCGTGTGAGGCTCCCCTTCAACGAGCGGCGGAACAACATCCGGCTCGTGATAGCCTTCGCGAAATGCAGGAGGCGTGTTCGCCGCACGATTCGAAAAGTCGCTCCAGCAACCCTTGTAACGAAGCTTCCCATACAGTGCTTCCCAACGCTCCGTCTCTTCTTTCGAATTGAGCAGCGGGAATTCCGCCCCTTCGATGACGGGCACATCGGTGCGTCCTGCGATCTCCAACAGGCGTAAAGTTCGCTTGGTTTCTTCTCTCACCCACTGATCGCCGCTGACAGTGGTGATGCCCAGGACATCGAATTTATCGGATTGCAAAAAAATCAACATGGACTGCATATCGGTGGTCGCCGGCCCGCGCGCATCCTGGTCAATGATGACTTTGGTCTTCTGGGCCACTGCAAGACTCGAGAGAAGCACGATGATCAGCAAGCAAAGCCTTCGATGGTTCACGAAGGAATCTCCTGGAAAGCGTGCCATTGTAATGCCTCGTTGCGAGCGTGACTAGAGGCTTAAGCTCCAGGTAGACGATTGAGGTACACTGAGCGCTAGCAATGAAGCATTCCCGCCGATTGCAACTTCTCAGTCTTTGCCCTGCTCTCGTGCTCCTGCAAGGACTTGTTTGGGCGCAAGCCGACAAGCCAGCCAGTCTCGCCGGAATTGTTCGGGATTTTCAGGGTCGGCCAAAACAGGGAGTCAAGATATCTCTTGAAGAAAAAGCGGGCGAGCGCCCGAGAACAACGGTCAGTGATTCCAGCGGTGAATTCCAATTCGATGACGTGCCCACTGGAACATACGTACTGAAAGGAGAGCTTGCCGAAGCAAAAGCTACCGCATGGGTGAGCCTTGCCGCCGGCGAGTCCAAGAAAGTAGATCTGAAGCTGGGTAAAGCATCTGAATCAGCCTCACCGGCGACGGGCGCACCTGATTTTTACGATGAGCCACAATTCACTGTTGCCGGAGTATCCCAGGGCACTAACTCGGGCGGGCATGGCTCTGATGCAGTTCTGCGGACGACAGAATCGCTCGCAAAGGCAACAACGACCCTGGGTAATGAAGGCACGAAATCGTTCAGAGAATTACCGCCTGAAACGGAGCAATCGCTCCGTGCTGCGGTGGATCGGCTGCCGGACAATTTCCAGGCTAATTATGATCTCGGAAGAGCGCTTGCTGACGCGGGAAGGGATGCGGAAGCGTTACCTCTTCTTCACAAGGCAGCAAAGAACCAGCCGGCGGGTGTTTCCGAGCCGGCAGAGCTGCATCACTTGCTTGGCGAAATCGAAGAACGATCAGGAAAGCCGCTGGACGCGGTGCACGATTATCAGCGTGCGGCAGAGTTGGATCCAAGCGAGCGCAACATCTTCGACTGGGGAGCAGAATTGCTTGTTCATCGAGCTCTCGAGCCCGCAACAGAGGTGTTCACAAAAGGCGCGGGCTTGTTTCCGCATTCATCGCGTATGCTGCTCGGTCTTGGAGTTGCCTGGTATGCGAGGGGCAACTACGGCCAATCGGCAATGAGTCTGATTGCCGCCTGTGATCTCGATCCCGCTAATCCTGTACCATACCTTTTCATCGGTAAGACGCTGAGTGTTCAGACTGGTTTGCCAGATGGTTATGTAGCCGCGCTCAAGCGCTTCGCTGAATTGCATCCCGATAACGCTCTCGCAAACTATTACTATGCGCTGGCTCTTAAGAAGCAGCGAAATGGTTCATCCGACGCGGCATCTGTGGCACAAATTGAAGCGCTGCTCACGAAATCAGTGCAGTTAGACCCCAAGCTGTCTGAAGGCTATCTGCAACTCGGGATCTTATCGTCAGAGGAAGACGACTTTAGGGACGCAATCGAGGCGTATCAGAAAGCTATTAACGCCAATCCTCAGCTTGAAGAACCGCATTACCGTTTGGCTCAAGCGTACCGCCGAGAGGGAGAGCGGGAGAAAGCGCAGGAGCAACTCACACTGTACGAGCAACTATCGAAGCAATCCACTGAGCGCGCGGATCGCGATCGACGGGAGATGCAACAATTTGTAATCTTGTTACGCGATGATGACAGCTCTCGTTCCATGCCAAAGCCCTAACTCAGCTTTAAGGCTTCGGGGTTGGCGATGTCATCAATTTCACAAACATCCGATCGAATTTCTCTCGATCTAGGTCCACCTGAATTTCTACTGCCTGCAACGTCATCTTCGCTGGCTTCTCTTTCTCGGCCCATGTCAGTGTATTGCCATATGAAGCGCCGCGCCCGAGATCCACGCTCATGTAGCGTGTCTCCCGCTTCGTGATAATCGTCGGATCAATCCAGGCGGCAGCGGCGAGTTCGTCCCACATAATGTCCGCGCCAGGGAATGACTGATAGTACTTCGCAATGTACTGCCCAATCGCGGTTCCCGACGCACCAATTTCTTTAATCATCGCAGGACTCAGGCTCGTTTTGACCGAAATATCGGTGGTCGTGCACTCGATCTTTTTCCACTGGGCGCGGAGTACAACATACGCCGCCTCGGGATCGAACCAGAAATTGAATTCATGCCGTGGGTTGTTCGCCCACTCGGCATTGTCACTCTGCGGGGCCATGCCCCCGCCCATAAAGACCAACTGTTCCGCCAACTCGGGAAACTGGGGGTCAAGGGAGATGGCGAGAGCGAGATTGGTCATGGGGCCGCCCTCGTAGATCGTGACTTCATGGGGGTACTGGCGCACCATGCGCACCAGAAAGTGCGCAGCGTCTTCATTAGATGGTTTTGTGGTGGGCATACCTTCGGGGAGCGGTGGAACCACATATGGTTCATGCCACCAGCGGTCGTCCCATGCTCCAGCATAGGCTACCTTACCGAAATGCTCCTGCCACATTTGGGCTTCATCACGGCGGCGGACGAGCGGAAAAACAGCGCCTGGCACCACAGGAATATCCGTCCGACCGATCATTTCGAGAAGCCGAAGTGTGTGCGCCACCTCTTCGTCACGCCACTGATCGCCAGTCACCACGGTAATACCAAGAACTTCTACATCAGGCGATTGAATCATCACCAAGAGTGTCTGAAGGTTACTGCCTCCCGGGCCAGAGCAATCCTGGTTGATGATCACCTTGCGTCGCGGCTGCGCAACAGCGACACACGAGATACAAATGGTGATAGCCAAAAGGGCCAGGAGTTTACATTTCATGATGAGACTCTAGAAACGATGGATATATACACCACACTGAATGTTATGAGTACACTTATTACTCGACACAATGCAACGCTACTCGTTACACGATCACTTATCTTTGCGGCGACCGTGTCATCAGATCGATATATATTTTATAGAACTTGTCGGCATCAATATCGAATTGAACGTTAGCCACACGCAGATAAGGCGGGGCGTTTGTCTGTGAACCCCAGAACAATGTTTTACCGTAACTGGCGCCATGGTCTGTATCGATATCCATAAACAGTTGTTTTTGACCGGTAATGATGGTCGGATCAATCAAGGCGATGCCAGCGATCTCATCCCACATGTAACCGGGCAACGAATACTTATCGAGATATTGCGTGACCGCCGTATTGGCCTTCGCGACAGTCGCCTTCATGTCTTCGGTGTAGCGAGTTTTTACCGAGATATCGATGGGAGTTATCGTAAGCTTCTTCCACGGCGCGCGTAGAACAATCCGCGCGGCTTCGGGATCGAACCACCAGTTGAATTCCCTCCGTGCATCAATAGCACCGGGGTCGATCGCGCCTTTGTCGGCGTAGAGACCTCCGCCCATCAGCACGAATTCTTTCGCAAGTGTTGCCACCTCGGGGTCGAGTTTTAGCGCAAGAGCATAGTTCGTAAGCGGTCCGCCAGCCCACAACACGACTTCGCCCGGATATTTGTGCACCATCTGCACGATGAACTCGGCGGCGGTGCCAGGTTGCGCTTTCAGATGCGGCTCGCCCTCTTGCATTGGAGGAACAATATCAGGCGCATGGTACGGTTCGTCGTAAATGGTCGAACGCTTGGCCTTAAAATGCTCGGTCCAGCAGCCTTTGTATTCAAGCTTGCCGTGCATCGCTTCCCAGCGCTCGGATTCTTCCTTCGAATTCAGCAGCGGAAACTGAGCGCCCATGTAAACAGGAACATCCGTTCGTCCGGAGATCTCGAGCAAGCGCAGCACGTGCTGGGTTTCTTCTTTTACCCACTGATCGCCGCTGACCGTAGTAATTCCAAGGACATCGAACTTCTCCGATTGCAGAAAGACGAGGATGGCTTGCTGATCGCTTGTGCCCGGGCCTCGGGCATCCTGGTCAACGATGACCTTGATTTTCTGTGCCGATGCGGTCAGGACGGATGAAAGGAGGAACACCAACGCAATTTTGAGATGACGGATAAGCACACTCATTTAGTCTCCGGACAGCGCAAACCTCCCTACAAATTTGAGGGCAGGCTGAGTTAGTTGCCCAGCCTGCCCGAAATGTGGAAGCACGCGTTTCAGTTCACTCTAGAACATCACTTTGATCGCGAACTGAATTAAGCGCGGATTATTGACCGTGTAAGTGATTTGGCCAAGCGTCGGGTTCAGTTCGTTCGGAAGTCCGGTGATCGCGTTGTGCCCTGAAGCCAAATCGGCATTCGGCAACCCGAACTGAGCGTGGTTGAAAATGTTAAAGAATTCCGCCCGGAAGTCCGCACCGACTCGTTCCGTGATTTTAAATCGCTTGATCAAAGAGAAATCGGTGTTGACGAAATCCGGACCGGCCAGCGGCGTGCGAGACGCGGTTCCGAGCTCTCCGACCGGTGCTTGGACAAAACAATTTGTGTTGAACCAATGTCCGATCGTGTGGTCCCCCAAATTGGGATCGCAAACCTGAATTGGCCGGTTGTTAGTGGCAAAGTTATCTTCGAAGTTGACTCCAGACTCGTTTACGCTATTTACGACGAATACCGGGAATCCTGAGGTAATTTTTTCGATCACCGTCGTCTGCCACCCGCCGAGGATTGCATTCACGGGTCCGCTCCAATTATTTCCGAACGCTCGCCCCCTGCCAAACGGCAAGTCGTAGATCACACTAGCCGTAAACTGTTGATTGAGGTTGATTTGTGACAGCGCCCAATCGGCATGGTGTGTCCCCGGCAATGGCCAATAGGTTGCGCCGCTCGTGGTGCCCAGACCATCCGGGAATCCCGAATCGAAAGTATGGGACCATGTGTAACTGATCAACGCATAGAGGCCATGCCGCATGCTCTTGGTTTCTCCCTTGATCTGGAGCGAATCGTAACGGGCCGAACCAGAGTCCGTGATATTGGCAACGTAAAAGATGGGATAGGGGGCGCTAAATGGTGCTCCGCCAGGTCCGCATCCTAGGAAGTACCCATTGGCGCCACCGTTGCAAGCTGAGGGTGAACCTACGTTCATGTTTAAACCATTCACGAGAATGTGAGTACTTCTGGAGCCGGCATAGCCCAGCGTCATTACCACATTGGCCGGCAACTGCTGTTCGACATTGAGGTTGTACTGCTGAACAGTACCCTGCTTGAAGTCCCGATTTTGTGACCAGACGGTACCACCGAAGCCGGTCACTACAGGACTGGGCGGGGTTGTAAACACTGGGAATCCTGTGGATATGGTGCAAATGTTAGGAGGAGCATTCGGAACAACGGTGGATTGGGCACAGAAAAATGGGCCCTGGCCAGACTCTGCAAAGAATGGTGGGTTCTCCCACAGACCCTGTGCCCCCTGGTTCCAAGACGAATCGTGGAAGATCGCGTACCCGCCCCGTAGCACCATATCTTGCCTTCCCAACATTTTCCAAGCAAAGCCTACACGCGGTTCGACGGCTCGCTTGTCTAAATCAACGCCAGTTCTGCCGTCGGAGTTCACACCGGGAATGAGCTGGTTGCAGTCCGGCTGCGGGCTGCAATTGGCCACAAAGTCGAAATTTGCCTGGCGGTTCTGAGCTTCCGTAATAGGAGTCACGAACGCCCAAGCCAACCCAAGATTTAAAGTCAAGTTCGGCGTGACCCGCCAATCATCCTGGACATAGGGCCGGAGAAGTTTCCAGCGACGCCCCGTCGTAGCGCCCTTGAAGGTCTGATCGTGAAGACCAAATGTGTAGAGGCCCATTATGAGGTCGGCCATGGCGTCACCCGATTGAGCCGTAACACTGAAAGATCCGTCCTGGAATGCATTGGTCATCACGTTCATCTGGTTCGCTCGGAAACCCAAGCCGACCCTGATGTCGTGCTTCCCTCTGATCATGTCGAACGAGTCGGAAATGGAATACACGTTGGTCCCGCCCTGGAAAGGAGCGAACCCACGATCACCGACTCCCCAGTAACCCTGATTCAGCTGCACTGCCGTCAGACCGCAACTGACACAGAACTTCGTGGACTGAGTAGTACCCTGAGGAGCATTCGGGCATTTGCTGTTAATCTCCGCACCCGGAATACCTCCGCCGATGCTCGCCCCGAGGCAACTGTTGTCACCCTGTGACAAAATGACGTTGAAAATTCGGTTGTAGCCGAAACTGAGTTGATTGATGTTGTGCGGAGAGAAAATGTGTGTTTCTGAGATCGCAGCATTTCGCCCATGGTTGCTGATGTTCTGACTACTTGCGAATGTACTTGGTTCGGCGAAGGCTGGTGGAACCGATCCACCGGGAATAAAGTTCGTCGCTTGGTCATAGCTGAAGCGTGCAAACAAAGAATCTTTGCCTGAGAAGTTGTGATCCACGCGAGCGTCGAAAGCTTTCTCATCGAGCTTTCGCACCTGTACCGTGCCGAAGTTAAATCCTTGAGCTGCGGCAGGCGTACCCGAGAATAAGGCTGCTGGATATAGGGTTGTAACCATCGCCTTTCCGACCGGATCCATCAGCGCCGTCGGAATGACGCTGCATGCTGTTCCCGACGGCTGGCTGCCGTCGGAATTAATCCCCAATGGGGTGACGCCGTCGGCTTGGCATTGGAAGGGTTGGCCAGAATATGGGTTTGTTAGCGGTGTCGCACGCGGGAGACCAAACTGATCATTGTTGAAGTTGCCTGTATAGTTTTCCGCTGTCGGGACGAACCCGTTGAAAGGAACACCCTTCCGCTGGTTCCTGCCCTGATAGTCGACAAAGAAGAATGTTTTGTCCTTTCGTATCGGTCCGCCAAAAGTTCCACCGTACTGATTGAGATTGAATTTTTCGCGTTCAGTGGCGAAATAGCTTCGCGCATCGAGAGAGGTGTTGCGGAGGAACTCGAACACGGAGCCGTGGAACTGGTTCGACCCCGACTTGGTGGTAACCAACACCGTCGGACCCGCGCGCGTGCCATATTCGGCAGAGTAGTTGTAGGTGAGAACCTTGAACTCCTGAATCGCGTCAATCGAAGGCAAAATGGCAATGCCGCCGGCAGTCAATTCGTTGTTGTCGTTATTGTCGAGCAGCCAATCTGTGCTCTGTGCGCGAGAACCACCGACTGAAAGCGAGAATGAGCCACGCGTCGAAACCTCGCTGCTGGGTCCGCCATTGAAGAAGCTGTTCGGATTGGTTTCCTGGGTTACACCCGGAGCCAAGGTCGCCAACTGCACGAAGTCGCGACCGTTAAGAGGCAGCTGCGCAACCTGTTGCTCGGTGATGACCTGGCCAAGTGTCGGGTTCGTTGTTTCGACCGCCACTTGTGCGGCGCTCACCTCGACTTGCTCAGTTACTGACGCGGGAGCAAGCGTGAAATTCACCTCGCGCTCTTCGTTGACCTGCAACTTCAGGTCTTTTTCTTCCGTCGCCTGGAATCCCTGTGCCTCAGCGCGAATGGAATACACCGACACTGGGAGCAGCGGCACCACAAAATGCCCGCTGTCGTCGGTTTTAGCCTCACGCGAGACTCCCGTTTGCTGAGACGTGATCTTTACCGTGGCGCCGGCGATTACGGAACCAGTTTTGTCAGTGATCGTGCCTGAGAAACTTCCGTTGGCTTGGCTGAAGAGAGCTGTGGAACAGAGGCAAACAACCGAGCAGACGAGAACGACGCACAAAATCCTTCTGGTGAGCATCGATACCCCACAAGTTTTCTGGCCGCTCGACAAGCGGCTCGCTAGTATCTCTTTTGGCTCGCCATATAAATGCATTGAAAGAACAAAGTCAAGAGCTTTGTCGAAGAGCGGTTCGGCTGGGCTATGAAAATTTGAAGATTGAGTTCGTGGAACGAAGAAAAACTCCCGGCGGTTGCGAATCCCTACTTCTCTACGATCCCTATTCCTTCGCGAATTATCACGATGCGATTGGCAGAGATGTTCTCGAGACGCTGCGTAGTCCCGTTTGGCCATCGAATTTCAAGTGCTTCCGCCTTCGTCGCCGTGCCCAGCCCGAAATGCAGACGGAAGTCGCTCTGCGAGATGTACCCGCCGCCGCTGCGCACTTCCTGCATCTGTGCCGGGTTCCCGCTGCTGCGAAGCGTAACCCGCGCGCCGATCGCATCCCGGTTCGACTTCACGCCTTCCAACTTCAACAAGAGCCAGTTTCCGCGCTGACCTGTGTTTTTGAGGAGGCTGGGGCGATCATGGCTGTTGTTAACGACGATCTCAACATCGCCATTGTTGTTGAAGTCAGCAGCACCTACGCCATGGCTGTTGTAGGGTGTTGTGATCCCCGGGCCGGAATCAAGGGAGATATCCCGGAACCGTCCGTTTCCTTCGTTCCAGTACAGGAGCTTGGGCTCCCGAAAGGTGTTCGCCAAACCCTTGTTGTCGACCTCTGGATAGACGTGACCGTTGGCCATGAAAATATCGGGACGCCCGTCGTCATCTACGTCAAGAAACAGTGAGCCCCAACCGAGGAACTGCGAGTTGCGGCCGAGACCTGCCTGGGAAGTGACATCGGAAAACGTCCCATCACGATTGTTGTGGTAGAGCGTCGCGGTGTCGTCTGAGAAATTGGTCTTGATGATGTCGAGCCAGCCATCGCCATCGTAATCGAGCGAATCGGCACCCATACCGGCCTGCTCACGGCCTTCGTCGTTGTAGGCCACACCGGCCTCCACAGCAATCTCGGTGAACGTGCCGTTGTGATTGTTGTGAAACAGCATGCTGGGGGTGGAGTCACACGCGACGTAGATGTCGGGCCACCCGTCGTTGTCGAAATCGCCGGTAAGAGCAGTAAAGCAGTAATAAGCCGCTGTTTTCGCGACCCCGGAGGACTCACTCACATCGGTGAAAGTTCCGTTGCCATTATTGTGAAACAGTTGGCTGCGCGTACCCTTCAACCCGCGAGGTCCGCACATCACCGGCATTCCTTTCCATTGGCAGGCGTCATTGCTACCCGGTTCGGGCGTATGTGCGGGATCGAAGTCGACGTAATGAGCGATGAATAAATCGAGACGGCCATCGCGGTCGTAGTCGAGGAAGGTGCACCCTGTGGACCAACGCTCATCATCGTGCCAGAGTCCTGCCTTGCGGGTCACGTCAGTGAACGTGCCGTTGCCGTTGTTGTGAAGAAGAACATCGTGTCCCCAGAAGGTGACAAAAAGATCCACGAATCCGTCGTTATCGTAGTCGCCTGCGCAGACGCCTTGTCCCCAACCCTTCAAGCCAACGCCCGCCGACTGAGTCGCGTCTTCGAAAGTTCCGTCGTGGCGGTTGCGGTAAAGATGGCTTGTCGGCTCTTGCCCTTTTGGAAATCTCTCGAGACGGCTGCCATTGACAAGGAAAATGTCGGGCCAGCCATCATTATCGAAGTCGAAGGCGGCGACACCGCTACCGGTGGTTTCGATGATGTAGCGCTTAGCCTTCTCCCCGCCGTCTTCGGTTTTGGCCGTCAGGCCGGCTTTTTCGGCGATGTCAACGAAACTTACTCGGGGAACGGCGGAGGGCTTGGAAGGAGTGCTCTCGGCAGATGATTTTTGCGCCAGAGCGCCAGATACCGGCATGAGCATCAAGAAAACAAGAAAACTTGGCCTGCACCAGGGAGTCATGGATGCTCGCTCAGAGAATCTTACACTGGGCGAGCACTCTATCCGTTCGCCTTGGCCACAAGGAGAATCGCGATGCAGTAGAAGACAAACATCAGGACAAGGTACAGCTTAGCTTTACCCGCCGCGCCGGCAAACTCCTTCCACACAAATACACCCCAAAGCGCGGCGACCATCGGCGCGGATTGGCCGATGGCATAAGAGATGGCGACGCCTGTGAAATTGGCAGCCACCAGGTTGAACACCATCCCAATGCCCCAAATGAAGCCACCGAGCAGTCCAAGAGCATGACCGGAGAGCGGAGCTGTGAAAAATCCACTGAAGCTGACGGGATTGCCAACAAGCGGCTTTTTCATGAAATAGACATTCCAGATCAAACACGAGAGAAGCGCACCCCAAGTGAGGAAAACTGCGACACTATACGGACCCAGGGTATTGCCGGTGGTCATGGCGCGCGTCACAAAAGGAGCCCAGAGGCCCATCAACACGCCAGAGACAATGCAGATAACAATGCTCTTCTTCGTCAATGAACGGCCCGATCCGCCCAGGCTTCCGTAGGCCTTGCCATCGAGCACAACGGCGATCACAGCGCAGATTACGCCGGCTGCAAGCAGTGCTGCATTGCCTTTCGGTTGCAGCGCGTAGCTGAGAATGACGCCGGTCACGAGTGCTATGCCGATTGCAACCGGAAACGCGATCGCAAGCCCGGCCATGTCAATCGCCGCGACTAGCAGCAGGTTCGCCAGGTTGAAGATGACACCCGCGACCATGGTGTAGAGAATGTTCGAATTGTCAGCGGAGTGTACGTTGTTCAGGAAGCTGGAGGCATCGTGACCACTACTACCCATGGTGAACGCAAGAAACAGCGAAATCAGAAAAATGCCGAAGGCATAATCCCAATAAAACAGCTCAAAACGGTAGTTCTTGACACCTTTGTAGGTGTTCGCCCACGAACCCCAACAGATCGCGCTCGTGATCATCATCAACAGAGCAATTTCCAGGCTGTGTGGTGTGAACATCGTCTCTCCTCGGAGTCTATTTACCGCTGATTCTCGACACGAATAATTGCAAGAAACGCTCCGCCTGAACATCGGTACAAACCTTGGCGTTGGCCTCCACCTTGTCGGCGTCCTCGATCACGTAGTGATCGCCGCGCAAAACATTGCGTTCTATATATCCACGTCGGTTTGCGACTGTTTCACCACGCGTAAATTCACCCCGCGTCTCGACGTCGACGTGCATCGGTGGTGCAGTGACCAGAGCAGCGTCAATTGCGACGCCCACCGCGAGAGGATCGTACATCGGTGTGCCGGGCGAGTCGAATTTCGCTGACAGGTCGATCAGATATTTTGCGATCTGCGCAATGAAGTCATTGATTGGCCCATGTGTCTTGCTGAGTTGCTCCAGGTGTTTTGTGGTGAGCAGTGTTTTGTCGCCGACGTCGAGACCAACCATGGTCAGCGGCCATCCTGCCTGAAAGACGATCTGTGCGGCCTCGGGATCGTTGTAGATATTAGCTTCTGCGGAAGCGTTGACATTGCCGCCCGAAATGGAGCCGCCCATCAAGATGACCTCTCTGACGAGAGGCACAATGGACGGATCCTTTAGGACTGCAAGAGCAATGTTGGTAAGCGGCCCGACAGGAACAAGCGTGATTTCGTGCGGAGCGGCATGGACCATCTCGATTATGAGGTCTGGACCGAAACGAGGGTCCACTTTGCACTTGCTTGGCGGAAGTTCCACATTTCCCAAGCCATTCTTGCCATGCCAAAACTCGGCCGTGATCAATTTCTGAAACAGCGGATGCTGCGCTCCTCCTGCGACGGGAATGTCACACCGATTGGCGAGGGAGACCATTCGCATCGCGTTCTCGAGGCCCTTCTGGGCGGTGACATTGCCGGGTACGACGGTGATCGCCCGCACATCCAGTTCGGGCGAGTTCAGCGCGAGCATCAACGCCATGGCGTCGTCCGTGCCCGGGTCGCTATCGAAGATGATTTTGCGACTCGCCGCTGCGATTTGAGTGAGGCTTAGAACAAGGAAAAGAAGGAATAGAAGAAGTACAGACTTGCGGTGCAGAACGGCTCCCTGTCTTTGAATCAGAATCGACCTCCATCATGAACGCGGAATCGCGCCAGCGTAGCGTCGCGAATGGCTGGTGTCAAGACCGGAGCCCGAAAGCAAGCTAGTTCGTCGTCTACATCTTTCGAAACATCTGCCGTACAATGGCTCGACAAAAGTGACTCGCCGTTACCGCCGACAATAAGCCCGCGAGTCTCATTCCCCCTTCGCAGCATCTGAAATATGACATCGCGAATGGTAGGGGCCATGTATGCGCTTTGATCAGCAAAATTTGAAATCGGACACGCTTCAGCGTAGTGGCGGAGTGATCGCAACTCTTGCGGGGCGAGATCTTCTTGGCAACCACGGCGTGCCTTTAAACCTGGATTGGATCCGCGACGTGAGAGTAAACACGAGTGCGGTCGAGCGACGGGCTCAATCCCACGTGGCAAGGAGAACAGTAAAGAAGGAATGGCAGGCAGCATGGCTCTTGCGCGCGATCACTTGCATGGACCTCACGACGCTGTCTGGTGATGACACTGACGATCGCGTGCGACGCTTGTGCGCGAAGGCAAAAAATCCGATTCAACAGGAATTGGTGCGCAAGCTTGGAATAGAGGAACTGGGGATTAGGGTCGCGGCCGTGTGTGTCTACCACACGTTCGTTGAAACGGCAGCGCAATCACTCGAAGGCTCTGGAATTCGAGTGGCAGCCGTGTCAACCGGCTTCCCTGCCGGTCTCTCTCCGCTGGAAGAGAGAGTTGCAGAGATCCGCCGATCGCTCGAGGCTGGCGCCGACGAAATCGATGTGGTCATCACACGCGCACATGTTTTCGGCGGCCGGTGGCAGGCACTGTATGACGAGATCGCGGCCTTCAGGCAGGCATGTGGCAAAGCTCACATGAAAGTAATTCTAGGCACTGGCGACCTGCTGACTCTTCGGAACGTGGCACGCGCAAGTGTCGTGGCCATGATGGCTGGAGCGGACTTCATCAAGACTTCTACCGGGAAAGAGACTGTGAATGCCACGCTTCCAGTCGGTTTCGTTATGACGCGAGCGATTCGCGACTATGCGCAACAGACCGGAATGGCGGTGGGATTCAAGCCAGCAGGTGGAATCCGTACCGCGAAACAATCATTAGATTGGCTGGCTATGATCAAGGAAGAACTTGGCCCATCTTGGCTGCGTGCTGAGATGTTCCGCTTTGGGGCAAGCGGATTGCTGAATGACATTGAGCGTCAACTGGAGCACCATGTGGCAGGACGTTACTCAGCAGAATATCGCCACCCGATGGCATAGTCCTAGCCAGGAATGGTTGCAAAAGTCATATTCTGATCAGGAGATATTCGGGAGAGAGCATGAGCATCGCCGAACAGTTCGAGACGATGGAGTATGGACCCGTGCCTGAGGATCCGAAGGAAGCTGTGAAGTGGCTCGATCGCCATAGCCGCCGCTTCGGACATTTCATCAATGGCGAATCGCAAGCTCCGGCAGCAGGGGAATACTTCGACACGCTTGATCCTTCCACCGGTGAAAAGCTAGCCTCAATTGCCCAAGGCTCGGCGGCCGACATCGATGCAGCGGTGCGTGCGGCGCGAACGGCGTCTTCACAGTGGCAAAAACTCGGGCCCCATACTCGTGCCCGTTATCTCTACGCCATTGCTCGCCTGGTACAGAAGCACTCACGGCTGCTGGCCGTTCTCGAAACCATGGACAACGGCAAGCCCATTCGGGAAAGTCGTGATATCGATGTCCCGTTGGTCGTCCGTCATTTCTACTATCACGCCGGATGGGCTCAACTGCTGGAGGAAGAGTTCCCCGGACAGGCTCCGTGTGGTGTTGTCGGGCAGATCATTCCCTGGAATTTTCCGCTGCTGATGCTCGCCTGGAAAATCGCCCCGGCACTGGCAGCGGGGAATACTGTGGTCCTGAAACCTGCGGAGTTTACTTCTCTTACCGCGATGGCTTTCGCGGAAATCTGCCGGGAAATCCATTTACCGCCCGGCGTTGTGAACATCGTGACGGGCGACGGATCGGCGGGGGAAGCACTCGTCAAGCATCCGGACGTAGACAAAATCGCATTCACCGGATCGACTGAAGTAGGTCGCGCAATTCGCAGTGCGACCGCGGGAAGTCATAAGAAACTTTCGCTCGAACTGGGTGGAAAGTCGCCCTTCATTATTTTTGAGGATGCTGATCTCGATAGCGCCGTCGAAGGTTTGGTGGACGGCATTTGGTTCAATCAGGGCCAGGTATGTTGTGCCGGCTCGCGCCTGCTGATGCAGGAAAGTATCGCGGAACCACTCATCGCGAAAGTACGCGATCGAATGAGCAGTTTGCGGATCGGCCCGCCACTCGATAAGGCGATTGATATCGGCGCGATCGTCGCTAGAGTACAACTGGATCGAATCCAAAGAATGGTGGATCAAGGAGTCGCGGAGGGAGCGACTTGTTGGCAACCGCAAGTTGCATTGCCATCGCGAGGATTCTTCTACCCGCCGACTTTGCTAAGCAACGTGCATCCTACCTCGATTGTTGCGCAGCAGGAGATCTTCGGTCCGGTTCTGGCAGCGATGACCTTTCGCACTCCTCGCGAAGCCGTCGAACTGGCCAATAACACGGTTTACGGCCTCGCCGCCTGTGTGTGGAGCGAGAGCATTAATGTTGCCCTGCAGACGGCTGCACAATTGAAAGCTGGCGTCGTTTGGGTGAACTGTACAAATCTCTTTGACGCCTCGTGCGGTTTCGGTGGATATCGCGAAAGCGGTTATGGGCGAGAGGGGGGACGCGAGGGCATGCTGGAGTATCTCGAGCCGGCATGGTTCAAGGCTGCACCGGCGTTGCCCGTTTCGAATCCCCAAGCTACTCCGGAGGTTGAAAACGAATCCGACGACCTGCCAGCGATAGACCGCACCGTGAAACTCTACATTGGCGGCAAACAGGCGCGGCCCGATTCCGGTTACAGCATGGAAGTACGGTCTGCAGATGGTCGATTGCTCGGCGAGGCGCCGCTTGGAAATCGCAAGGACATTCGCAACGCAGTGGAAGCGGCGCGAAAAGCAGAGTCGTGGGCGAAAGCGACGGCGCACAACCGCGCACAAGTGCTTTATTACTGTGCTGAAAACCTTTCGCAGCGCCGGGAAGAAATCGCTAAGCGACTTTCCGAAGCCGTCGGTGAGAAACAGGCCTTTGCAGAAGTCGATTCGGGCATAGAAAGCATTTTTTCTTACGCCGCCTGGGCCGATAAGTTCGACGGCGCCGTGCACAACCCGCCCTTCAGAAATATCGCAATTGCGATGCACGAACCCGTGGGCACAGTTGGAATCATTTGTCCGAGAGAAGCTCCTCTACTTGGATTTTTGTCGCTGGTGATGCCGGCTTTGGCGATGGGCAACACCGTGATCGCGGTTCCTTCGGAAGCATATCCGCTGATCACGGGCGATTTGTACCAACTCTTCGATACCAGCGACCTGCCGGGCGGAGCGGTGAACATTGTCACCGGATATCCGTCTCAACTTCTGAAAGTTCTGGCTGAGCACGACGATGTTGATGCAATCTGGTGTTTCGGCGACGAGACCAACGCTGCAGCCGCAAAGTCGCTGTCGATCGGCAACTTGAAACAAGTTTTTACAAACGAAGGGCGTGCGATTGATTGGTTCGATTCAAAAACTGCCAAAGGACAGTGGTTCCTGGAACACGCCACGCAAGTCAAGAACATCTGGGTCCCCTACGGAGAATAGTTTCACGAACCGCCAATCATGAAAGCGACGCGAAGTCCCCGGGTCAAAATCTGTTGTATCAGCAGCCGGGAGGAAGCAGCACTTGCGATTGAATGCGGCGCTTCAGCGCTGGGGCTGGTTTCGCAGATGCCAAGTGGCCCCGGAGTGATTCGTGACGAGCTGATCGCCGAGATTGCCGCCACCGTTCCTCCCGCAATCGGAACATTTCTTCTCACGTGCAAGCAGAGCGCCGTGGACATCGTGTCCCAGCAGCGCTCATGCCGAACGAATACCATTCAAATTTGCGATTACTTGACCACCGGCACCTACTGTGACGTGAAAACCGCGCTGCCGGGAATTTCAGTTGTTCAAGTGATCCACGTAACGGGACCTGAATCGGTTGAAGAAGCAGTTCGAATCGCTCCGCTCGTCGATGCCATTCTGCTCGACTCTGGAAATCAAAGACTGCAAGTAAAGGAATTGGGAGGCACAGGTCGAACGCACGACTGGAATTTGAGCCGTGACATTCGGGTACAAATTCCTGTTCCTCTGTTCCTGGCTGGAGGCCTGACTCCCGACAATGTCACACAAGCGATTGCTGAGGTTGGACCGTTTGCCCTCGACGTCTGTTCCGGCGTTAGAACGAACGGGAAACTGGATGCCGACAAGCTGACACGGTTCTTCGCGTCGGTACGTGCCGCAGCATAATCACACGAGTCTGCGGATTGGCTTGATAGCGAATTTCGTTCTGAGCGCCTCATGCCCCGCGAATCCGCAGTCGGAGTTGACACTGCCACTGCTGCTGGCTAGACTCAGCGTTCCAATCCACCGGTCTCGCTGCAACAGACCTCGAGAGTGCAGATGCCAAAACGTCCCCGTATTGCGGTTGTTGGCAGCGCCAATGTCGATCTCACCACGTTCACACAACAGTTTCCGAAGCCCGGCGAGACCATCTTCGGTCAGAAATTCGACCTTGGATTCGGGGGAAAAGGCGCAAACCAAGCGGCGGCGGCAAGGTTGTGCGACGCCGAGGTATTTATGGTAGCGCGCGTCGGGGACGACTTGTTTGGAGCGGCGACGATCAAGAATTTTGAAAAGTTGGGAATTGACGCGAAACACGTAAAACAAGTCGATGGCGTCTCCAGTGGCGTCGCACCAATTTTCGTCGACCCCTCTGGGCAGAACCGGATTATCGTGGTCAAAGGCGCGAACGACAAGTTGATGCCAGACGATGTCGATGCCGCTTCAGATGTTCTCAAAAGCGCGGACTGCATTGTGCTGCAATTCGAGATTCCTCTGGAGACCGTTTATTACACCATTCAGTTCGCGCACAAAAATGGAGTACGCTGTCTCTTGAATCCGGCTCCAGCGCAGCCGGTTGACTTGAAGGCCGTTGCAAATCTCGATTATTTTGTCCCTAATGAGAGCGAAGCAGAGAACATCTCCGGCTTACCTGTGCGCACGGTTGATGATGCAAAAAAGTGTGCAGAAAAGCTCCTGGCTGGCGGCGTTCGACGCGTAATCATCACCCTGGGCGCAAATGGCGCGTTGCTCGCAGGAAAAGAAGGCATGGACCACGTGCCCGCCTTCAACGTACAGACTGTCGACAGCACGGGCGCGGGAGATGCCTTTATTGGAAGCTTCGCAACCTTTCTTGCTGAAGGCCTAACCGAGCGCGATGCAGTTCAAAAAGCAAACTTCTATGCCGGCTTGTCGACGACGGGGGTTGGAACGCAGAAGTCGTTTTACGATCGGTCGCGCTTCGAGAATGAGTGGGCTTCGATCATGCGCAGCTAGGTGATTGCTCTTTCCATCAGAAGAACTTTCTCCGCATTGTCGATTTCAGTCAGCTTCACCTCAATCACTTCATTCATTGTGGTTTGGACGGTACGTCCAATGAAAGTGGCTTGGATCGGGAGCTCACGATGACCTCGATCGATAAGGACGAGCAACTGAATCTGGCTCGGCCGTCCGCGGGAAAAGAGAGCATCCATCGCCGCGCGGATCGTCCGTCCAGTGAACAGGACATCATCGGTGAGCACGATGCTCTTGCCCTCGATCGAGAAACCAATCTCCGTATCCTGCACCACCGGCTTTGGTCCTAGCGTCGAAAGATCATCCCTGTAAAACGTGATGTCGAGCGCTCCAACGGGCACCGGAGTTTTCTCGACACGATGAATCAATTCGCCTAGGCGGGCGGCGATGGGAACGCCACGGCGTCGGATTCCGACGAGGCCGACGTTCTCGATGCCGCCATTCTTCTCAAGAATTTCATGCGCAAGGCGCACCATAGTGCGTTCGATTTCCGAGGCAGACATCAGCTGCGCCTTCTGCGTTAGTGTTGATTTCATCGTTGTGTCGTGAACAGCCATGGTTTGCCTCGAACTCCGAACGAGAGTGCGAGTCTCCGACAACCTCGCCTGGCATCCGACTTTATGGGACCAGGACTCAATGGTCAAGACGCAAGGAGAGTTTTGCTATTCTACGCCGCATATGCGTGCTTTCCTGATCGATACTGACACCGCTTCTGATGATGCTGTGGCGATCATTATGGCGCTCCGCGCTTCAGACGTGCGCGTTGTTGCCATCACCACTGTGGCTGGGAATGTCGATGTGCAGCAGTCAACGCGTAACGCCCTGTACACGGTCGAACTGTGCGGCGCCGACGTGCCGGTATACACCGGAGCTGAGAAACCGCTGCTGCGCGCCTACCAGAATGCAACCTGGTTTCACGGATGCGACGGACTCGGTGAACTAGGGTATCCGCCACCAAAACGATCTCCGGCGAAATTGCACGCCGTGGATGCAACTATCGAAGCGGTCGAAGCCAACCCAGGACTTGTCATCGTAGCTCTAGCTCCGCTGACGAACATCGCGTTGGCCGTGACTCGAAAGCCCGACATTGTCTCAAGAGTCGGACGTTGCGTCGTGATGGGTGGTGCACCGTGCTGCGAGGGCAACGTGACACCCGCGGCAGAGTACAACATCTGGGTCGATCCGGAAGCGGCCCGCATCGTCTTGCGCAGCGGCCTTCCGATCGAACTAATCGGTTGGCAGACCTCGCGCAGAGAGTCAGTGCTATCGGAACAGGACATCGGAAGAATTGCAGGACTCAAAAATGATCTGGCGCGATTCGCAATCGAGTGCAACCGTCACGCACGAGAAGCGTACAAGCTACAGACAGGAGAAGATGGAATCTCGTTGCCCGATCCGGTGGCGATGAGCATTGCGCTTGATCCAACGATTGGCATTGATTGGAGCGAGCACTATGCAGATGTCGAAACAAATAGCGAGCTGACCCGCGGCATGACGGTCGTGGACCGACTCAACGTCGCCGGTGATGATCGCAATCGCGAGACTTGGCGAGATGTACTTGGAAAAAGCCATAAAACAAAGATCTGCTGGACGATCAACGCGAAGCGATGGAAAGAGGCGTTGTTTCGAGCCTTGCTATAGATTTTCCCCATACTCGAAAGGACCCTGGTTTCGGAGCGACCCCAGTTTCGAGAGGTGATGCGTCACCGAGACCGAACGAATGCAGTCGTGCGCTCTCTGTCCAGCGCTCTGGTATATTGGCCTTTTTCCGGAGGTGTTTTATGTCGCGGATCGTGCGCTGTGGGCTGATCCAGGCTAAGAATGTTCTGGGCGCTAACCATTCCTTGGCGGAAATCAAGAAAGCGATGATCGAGAAGCATTTGAAGCTGATCGAGCAGGCAGCCAAGAAGAAGGTCCAGGTGCTGTGCTTACAGGAGTTGTTTTACGGCCCATATTTTTGTGCTGAGCAAAACGTCCGCTGGTATGAACTGACGGAGCGTGTGCCCGATGGTCCCACAACCAAGCTGATGATCAAGCTCGCCGCTAAGCACCGCATGGCCATCGTGGTGCCAGTGTATGAAGAGCAAATGCCCGGTCTCTACTTCAACACCGCTGCGGTGATTGATGCAGACGGCAAATACCTTGGGAAGTATCGCAAACATCACATCCCGCATGTACACCCCGGCTTCTGGGAAAAGTTCTATTTCACACCCGGCGACCTTGGCTATCCGGTTTTCCAAACAAAGTTTGCGCGCGTCGGCGTCTATATCTGTTACGACAGGCATTTTCCCGAAGGTGCTCGCATTCTCGGCTTGAACGGTGCAGAGATTGTCTTCAATCCTTCGGCAACCGTGGCGGGGCTTTCGGAGTACCTGTGGGAGCTCGAACAGCCCGCGCACGCGGCTGCTAATGGATATTTTGTCGTCGCAATTAACCGCGTGGGCCATGAGAAGCCCTGGAGCATTGGCGAATTTTATGGCAAAAGCTACTTTTGCAATCCGCGCGGAAAGATCATCGCGCAGGCCAGCCGTGACAAGGATGAGGTTCTGGTAAGTAATCTCGACCTGGACATGATTGAAGAAGTACGGAGAGTGTGGCAGTTTTATCGTGACCGGCGCCCGGAAACTTATGGTGCGCTGACTACGCAGACGGGACAAGCCGTGGCGGCAGACTGAGCTGAGAGTGCCTGGCCCCTACTTCAGGCCCGACAAACCATGCCCAAATCAAGCATCGAATCGAGTCCGTTGTACAACCCCGACCTCGCTCCTTCGGGAGCCGACCGCAGACATTGGGGCACTTACAATTTCGCTGCCTTGTGGGTCTCGATGTCAGTCAATATCCTGACCTATATGTTGGCTGCAAGCCTGATCCAGGGAGGAATGAACTGGAAACAGGCCGTGGCCACCGTATTCGTGGGCAATACGATCGTGCTTTTTCCGATGCTGTTGAACTCGCATCCGGGAGCGCGCTACGGTATTCCCTTCCCTGTCTTGGCGAGAGCATCTTTCGGCGTGCTGGGCGCAAACTTCGCGGCGCTGCTGCGTGCGCTCGTGGCCTGCGGGTGGTTCGGCATCCAAACCTGGATTGGTGGCGAAGCAATCAGCACTCTGATTGCGACGATGTTCCCCGGCTGGGCAAATGTTCCTTTCAACACCACTGTTTGCTTCCTTGCGTTCTGGTTAGTCAACTTGGCGGTGATTCTGAAGGGCATTGAATATATCCGGTTCTTGCAAGGTATCAGCGCTCCGATTCTATTGGCCGTGGGACTTCTTCTCTTGGGATGGGCTTACGAAGCAGCGGGTGGTTTCGGGCCAATGCTGTCAGCACCTTCAAAATTCGCGACGTTCTCCGATTTCATGAAGTTCTTGATTCCTGCGTTGAACGGAACTGTCGGCTTCTGGGCAACCATATCTCTGAATATTCCGGACTTCACTCGCTTTGCACGCAGTCAGAAACAACAAATGATTGGTCAGGCGCTGGGACTACCCACCACCATGACCCTATATTCGCTGATCGGCATACTGGTTACTTCGGCCACCGTCGTGATCTACGGCGCTGCCATCTGGGACCCGGTACAACTATTGAGCCGATTTCATTCGCGCATCGCAGTAGGTATCTCGCTTATGGCGATTTTGTTGGCCACGTTGAACGTGAACATCGGCGCGAATGTCGTTTCACCAGCAAATGACTTTTCGAACCTCTGGCCGCGCAGAATCAGCTTCCGCGCTGGGGGCGTCATCACTTGTTTCATGGGAATCGCATTGATGCCATGGCGGCTTCTGGCCAATTACAAGACGTTCATCCTCGGGTGGCTCGGCGGATATGCGGCATTCCTCGGTCCTGTGGCGGGCATCATGATTTGCGATTATTTCATCGTGCGAAGGCGAGTGCTGGTTGTTGATGAACTGTATTTACGCGGCGGCGCTTACGAGTATTCGAAGGGATTTAACTGGATTGCAATTGCCGCACTTCTAACCGGAGCGGGAACGGCACTCGTGGGTCTTGTCATACCTCCAATGAGAGTGCTCTACGACTACTCTTGGTTCGTCGGATTCGCGGTGTCGTTCGCGATCTACTATGGCTTGATGAAACTTCAGAACGAATCCATGCCGGTGCCAGAAGAAGTGTAGTGCTCATTTCTCTGTGCTGTCAGGCGCATCTCATTTTTGAAATGCCGGCAACACTTCCTTCTTATATTTTTCCAGCGTATCTTCTTCGTCCCCAGACATAAGGTAAATATTGAATTGCGTGACACCCACTTTGGCCAGCGCACGAAGCTTTTCAACGTGAGCCTCGGCGGGCCCGAGCAGACAAAAGCGGTCTGTCACTTCATCGGAAACAAAGTCGGCATTGTTGCTGTCGACCTCACAATGGTGAAGGTAGTCATACTGCTGCCTGTTCCGAATATAGGATGTGAGCGCGGGGGGTAATTCTTCTGGCTTATATCGCGAGACCAAATCGACCACGTGATTTGAGACAAGCGCGGGGAACCATCGTACGTGTTCGCGACCTACACTTACATCTTTGGATACCCAAACAGGAGCTGCCGACATGATTTCAATTTTGGCTGGATCGCGACCGGCCGCTTCTGCTCCCTTTTTGACGAATCCAACACACCACTCGATTAAGTGCGGATCCGCAAACTGCAAAATAACTCCATCGCCAACTCGGCCCGCCAGATCAAGCACTTTCGGCCCGTAGCCAGCAACCCAAACGGGTGGAACTCCACCATTTGCCCAGGTGAATTGTGCGGAACGGCCATCGTAATCGATCTTTTTGCCATCGCTAAGCGCGCGGAAATCGGCAATTGATTGTTCGAGATGCGCAGAAGTAACTGGCTTTTTTCCGAGCACGCGTCGCGAGCTATCGCCGCGCCCGATGCCAAGCTGCATGCGTCCGCCGGAAATGAGATTCAAGGTGGCGAAAAGACTTGAGGTCACGGTGATATCGCGTGTCGCAGGGTTGGTAACACATGTGCCAAGCCTCATTTTCGTCGTGTTCGTGGCCATGAGCGTGAGCAGCGGATAGGGCTCAAGCCACAGGACGTGCGAATCGAAAATCCATCCATATTGGAATCCAGCCGCCTCAGCCTGGCGAGTCAGTGCGATGATCCGCTCGACCGACATGTCGGGCTTGATGGTGATGCCGAAACGCATGATGAGTCCTTTCCGACAACCGAAAACGCCCTTGCAGGAGGGGCAGTTTAGCATAGAATCTCACGTTCACCTCTTGCAGGCACAAGTCATGGCATTCGACACACTCATCATCAACGGCCGCGTTGTCACAGCGACTGACACATATGCGAGTGACATAGCGACCAGCGGCGGAAAAATCACCGCGATCGGACAGAACCTGCCACGTGAAAACGCAGGCAAAATCATTGACGCCGCGGAAAGGTACGTGATCCCTGGTGGCATCGATGTGCACACGCATCTCGACATGCCGTTCGGCGGAACCACCAGCGCAGACGATTTCGAAACGGGCACCCGCGCAGCCGCGTTCGGGGGAACAACAACGCTGATTGACTTCGCCATTCAGTACAAAGGACAAACGTTACGAACCGCTTTTGACGCATGGATGCAAAAGGCCGCAAGCAAAGCCGTATGTGATTACGCCTTCCACTGCATCATTACTGATATCGGCGGAGCGCAGATCGATGAGATGAACGCGTTAGTGCGCGAAGGCATTACCAGCTTCAAATTGTTTATGGCATACCCCGGTGTGTTCATGCTCGACGATGCGTCGATCTTCAAAGCCTTCCGGGCAACCGCGAACAATGGCGGCTTGGTGTGCATGCATGCCGAGAACGGCGGGGCAATCGACGTGATCGTGCAACAGGCGCTGGCAGAAGGTAAAAAAGCGCCGAAGTACCATGCTTTGACCCGTCCCACCACGGCGGAAGCGGAAGCGACGGCTCGCGCCATAGCTCTCGCTGAGATGGCCGGCGCTCCGGTTTACATCGTGCATCTGAGTTGCAACGACGCACTCGAGAAAGTGCGTGAGGCACGAGACCGTGGACTGCCCGTCTATGCCGAAACCTGCCCGCAGTATCTCTATCTGTCAATCGAGAATTTTGATGTTCCAGGGTTCGAAGGCGCAAAGTACGTCTTTACACCGCCGTTGCGTGAGAAGTGGCACCAGGAGAAGCTTTGGAACGGCCTTAAGCGCGATCACCTGCAGGTGGTCTCGACCGATCACTGTCCATTTTGTTTTAAAGAGCAGAAGGAACTGGGCAAAGACGATTTCACGAAGATTCCGAACGGCGGCCCGGGCGTAGAGCACCGGCTCAGCCTGATTTATTCGGGCGGAGTTGCAAAAGGGCGCTTCAGCGTCAATCGATTCGTCGAACTGGTGTCAACAACGCCGGCGAAATTGTTCGGTCTGTATCCCCGTAAAGGCACAATCGCGGTCGGAAGCGACGCTGACCTTGTGATCTTTGATCCAAATCGCAGACACACCATCAGCGCAAAGACCCATCACATGCGGGTGGACTACTCCATGTTTGAAGGGATCGAGGTGACTGGTGTTCCCGAAACCGTTCTATCGCGTGGCAAGATCGTAATCGAAGGAAATCAATTCAAAGGGCGAACGGGGGCCGGGGAGTTCCTCAAGCGCTCCACATTCTCACCGCAATGATATTTCTCCCCTGAGATCCCGCTTCATGCAGAGTCCCCAAAGCGCTGTTGGGAACACTACGTAGTAGTACATCACCCAACCTCTAGTGCCTCTGCTTCCGGATCACACTAGTAGTCGTCCATTTCTGGACGCCGGTTGCCATCACCGAACAACTGCACACGTGTTCTCGCCATGCAAGCCTTTGAAATCATGAGCAAAATCTTCGGTATAGCGATTGCAATTGTTCTCTTTCCCTCTAGCACGGGTGTCATTACATACTGCGGAGGTCTTCGGATGAACTGGCTTCCAGATGTCTTACGGCTCTCGACATTCGATCATCTTCTTGCCGATCTCCGATATGCCTTGCGTGGCATGCGGCGCTCGCCGGGATTCTATGGCATAGCGATCGTAATGCTCGCGCTGGGAATCGGAATTAACGCGACGATCTTCAGTGTGTTCGCTCATGTTCTGCTGTCGCCCCTGCACTTTGCTGATCCGGGAAGTCTCTACGTTGTCTCTTCGCATGCGGCTTCGCTCGGCGATGCCCGCCGCTCTAATTCAGGGCCGGACTTTCGTGACTATCGCGATCAGAACACGGCCTTTTCTGATATCGCGGCCGCCATTCCGCATTTTTCGGAGCCATCGAGTGGCGACGGTCCACCGCGGGTGTTGAACTTCGCTGCGGGCACGCAGCAGTTCTTCAACATATTGGGAGTTCATCCCGTATTGGGTCGTCTGTTCACGCCGGACGAGTACCAGTCGTTGCACAATTCGAGCGTCATAATCTCCTGGAAGTTCTGGCGGGAACAGTTCGGCGGAGACCCAAACGTGATTGGACGTACGCTCCTCAATGAAGACGTACACTCCGTAATCGTTGGAGTTCTTCCTCCGATGCCCGACCTCTACTCCGACGTTGATGTTTGGGACAAGCTGACCACCGAACCATCTTGGCCGTTCATGAATTGGCGCGCTAATAAGTTTCTTGACGTAGTCGGGCGGTTGAAACCAGGGGTCAGTCGCAGTGTCGCCGAACAGCAGTTAACTGCGATACTTCGCCGAGGGGAAGGCGAGCCTCGCGACGTGCAGGTTCAACTCACACCTCTGAAAGACTTTATTGTTGGGCCGGTCACACGTCAGCTCGACATCATCATGGCTGCTGTGGTCGTCGTGCTTCTGGTCACCTGCATGAACACCGCCGCTCTCTTGCTCTCACGGGCAGTAAAGCGGTCACCTGAATTAGCCGTTCGGGTCGGACTCGGTGCCAGCCGCGGCAGGATACGTCAGCAGCTGCTTGTTGAAGGGTTGCTTCTGAGCACAATCGGCGGTCTAGTTGGCGTCGCTCTCGCCTCCGTGTCCATTGGGCTGGTGCAGCGTGTGCCCGGTTTGGCATTGCCACGGCTCGACGGGCTGCACCTGAACTTGCCCGCGCTGTTCGCGAGTGTCGGAATCGTGGTACTCACGAGCGTGCTGTTTGCGATCCTACCCGCAAGTGTTCTCTCCAAGGTCAGTATTCCTGCGGTGATACATGGCGGCCGCACGGAGACCGGCCGGTCACAGCGACTGCCATTTGCTGCGTTGATTGTCGCCGAGATCGCCTGCGCAGTGGTGTTGACGGTGTGTGCCGGACTATTAGTCCGCAGTTTCGCGCGCGTCCAGTCCGTCGATCTTGGATTCCAACCGGCGAAAGTTCTGAGTGCGTATCTGCGGACAAACTATTTCGATCCTTCGGGACTCCCATTCTGGCGTGACGTGCTGCAAGCCAGCGCCAGCCTTCCCGGAGCCACCGACTCTGCCGTCTCCGACTGCTTGCCCGCTCGCACTGCCAATCGCGCCAACCTGAGGTTCGATGACCGGCCTAACGATCCAGTTCACGCCCCGTCAGCGGAAGGATGTTGGATCAGCGGAGACTACTTCCGGACGCTCGGTTCCTCATTACTAAGCGGAAGGTTCTTTTCCGATCATGATAATGACAGGGCACTGCCGGTGATCATCATTAATGCTTCTGCCGCCCAGCGATTCTTTCGAGGCGTCGACCCGATCGGCAAACATATCACTGTCGATTATCTCGCGTTGGGAAGCCGCAACAATCGCCCACCACCGCCTCGCGAAATTGTCGGCATCGTCTCAGATGTGAAGCAGCGGGCGCTTGACCTGCCCAGCGAACCGGCCATCTACTTGCCGTATACCCAGGACGATACATACCACGTGCTTGCCTCTATGAATCTATTTGTGCGCAGTGTCGGAGAGAAACCTTCATTGCTGGCACAAAGCGTACGATCGAAGATCCAGTCGATGTACCCCAACCAACCAGTAGAACGTGTCGTGGTCATGCGAGACGTGGTTTCGGATTCGCTCGCGCAACGTACCTATAGCGTTAGTCTGATGACAGCCTTCGCTGGCCTTGCGCTGCTTCTATGCGCGCTCGGTATCTACGGCGTGCTGTCGTATGTCACGTTGCAACGTACGCGCGAATTCGGCATTCGCATGGCGCTTGGCGCCAGTCGACAAGATGTGCTACGAAGTGTGCTCCACCAGGGAGGGGCACTAGTGGCCGTGGGCGTCGCACTCGGTGTAGGCACCTCGTTGGCCGCTACGCGCGCTCTTTCGCAGCTTCTGTTTGAAACCGCTCCTTTGGACCCAGCGATCTTTCTTTTGGCAGTTTCCCTGCTAGGAGCGATAGGAGTACTGGCGTGCTTGCTACCGGCAATTCGAGCCTCGCAACTCGATCCGCGGGTGGCGCTAAATACGGAGTAGTGCGAGATAGATAGAAGAAAGCAATTGGGCTCGCAGCGCTAGAGACGTATGGCTCGGAGGAGCATTCCCGCCAAACCGCCACCGATGAGCGGTCCAACAACGGGCACAGTCGCGTAGCCCCAACCAGAGGGTCCCTTGCCAGCGACGGGAAGTAAAGCATGCGCAATCCGCGGACCGAGGTCTCGAGCCGGATTGATAGCGTAACCGGTCGTTCCACCCAGAGAAAGTCCGATCCCCCAAACCAGAGCCGCAACCAGATAGGCGCCGAGGCCTGATACCAGGCCGCTTCCGGCAACTGCTTTCGAAAATATGGCGCCTACGACAAAGACGAGAACAAAGGTGCCGATAATTTCGCTCGTAAGGTTCGCGAAGAAATTGCGGATGGCTGGCATTGTGGAAAAACACAGCAACTTAAGATCTGTATCTTCTGTCTCTTTCCAATGCGGCAGAAAGTGCAGCCAGACCAGGGCCGCACCCACGAAAGCGCCCGCCATCTGCGCAATGACATAAGGGACGAATTTGGTGAAGTTACCGGTCTTCACGCCAAAACCGAAGGTTATCGCGGGGTTAAGGTGAGCATCGGGGCTGCCACACGCCACGGCTACATAGACGCCGGCCATCACCGCAAAGCACCAGCCGGAAGTGATCACCATCCATCCGGCACCTTCAGCTTTCGAGCGCTTGAGCAAAACGTTCGCAACGACACCATCGCCGAGCAAGATCAGTATCAGCGTACCCATGAATTCACCGAGACACTTTGACAGCATCGAATTCTCCTGTTTCTAATTAACAGCTCTCTTGAATCACCCAGTCAAAAGACTTGCTCACTGCCCGCTTCCAGAGGCAGTACAACTCTTGGCGTTTGGAATCGGCCATACTCGGCTTCCAGGTCAGATCGACCGCCCAATTCGAACGGAGATCGTCGAGGTCTTTGAAATATTTGACAGCGAGCCCCGCTGCATAGGCCGAGCCCAACGCGGTTGTCGCATCGCGCGTTACCGGTCGAACCACCGGCAGATTCAGAATGTCCGATTGAAACTGCATGAGCAGGCTGTCCTCGACCATGCCTCCGTCTGCGCGAAGGATATCAAGCTTGATTTGTGAATCTTTCTCCATCGCCTCAAGAACATCCCGTGTCTGGAAAGCAGTCGCCTCAAGCACTGAACGGGCCAAGTGTCCCTTATTCGCATAACGAGTAAGACCCGTGATCACGCCGCGCGCATTGTCCTTCCAATAAGGAGCGTATAGGCCCGAGAAGGCGGGAACGAAATAGACGCCGCCATTGTCAGAGACTGAGTGAGCTAGAGTTTCGATATCAGAGCTGTTCTGGATCAGTCCGATATTGTCACGTAGCCATTGCACCAATGCGCCGGTAACCGCGATGCTTCCCTCGAGCGCATACTGTGCGGGCTGGTCACCAAACTTGTAGGCCATCGTCGTGAGCAGGCCGTGTTTGGACTGGACCAATCGGTCACCTGTGTGCATCAGGAGAAAGCATCCGGTACCGTAAGTGTTTTTCGCTTCACCTGGGCGAAAGCAAGTTTGTCCCACCAAGGCCGCCTGTTGGTCCCCAAGAATTGCCGCGACGGCAACATCTTTTAATACTGGTTCCTTGATCTGTGCATAAACTTCGCTGCTCGAGCGGATTCGCGGCAGCATGGCCGCCGGGATTCCGAACGCGTCGAGCATCTCCTGATCCCACGACAGGCTTTCGAGATTCATCAACTGCGTCCGGCTTGCGTTCGTGACGTCAGTGATGTGGAGGCCCTGATCAGGGCCTCCAGTCAGGTGCCACAGAAGAAAACTATCGATATTCCCGAACAGGACTTCTCCGGCTTCCGCCAGCTCGCGAACGCCCTTTACGTGTTCGAGGATCCATCGAATTTTCAAACCGCTGAAGTAGGTAGTAAGTGGCAGCCCGGTTTTTGCTCGAAAGCGGTCCTGGCCGCCGGATTCGGCGAATTCGCTCACGTAATCGGCGACTCGCGTATCCTGCCACACGAGTGCGTTCGCGAGCGGCTTGCCGGTCTTTCGATTCCAAATCACGGTGGTTTCGCGCTGATTGGTGATACCAATCGCGGCCAGGTCTGCGGGCCGCAATTTACGCTTGGCCAAGGCTTCGGCAATCACTTCGCGGGTCCGTTGCCAGATTTCTTCCGGGTTGTGCTCGACCCATCCCGGATTGGGGTAAATCTGCTGATGCTCCTTTTGAGCGATGGAGATCACTCGTCCCGAGCGGTCGAATACGATGAATCTGGTGCTCGTCGTTCCCTGGTCAATTGCGCCAATGTAGTTCGCCAACTTTCCCCCTAAGACATTCTGGCTTCTGAGAATCCGTTCGCCCATGAAGTCTTCAAATCCGACTATTTTCCAGACAGTCCCGCCACCTCTAGGAATCGATTGATCTTCTTTGTGTACTGATTGATCGCTTCCTGCTTCTGCGTCTCGGACCAGCCGAGTTCTTCGGCCAAGCACTGCGCCACGTGCGGAGCAGCGCTGATGGCGTACTTCCAACTGAATAGTTGTAAACCGATGCGGCGAGCTAGTATGTCTTCGATCGAGACTGCCATCTCGTATCGAATGCTGTACACAACCTCCGCATTGAGGGCCGGGAATCCCGGCACGACGAGTTGCAACAGTCGAGGATTGTTCACCGTTGGGGCCAGCACCTTGTCGGCGACCGTCCCGAATTTCTCACCGAGGTGACGGGCCGTGTCAGCCGGAATGTGAAACTGGCTTGCCAGTCGCTCGGAATAGTTCTTGTCGTAGCCCTCCGCGCCTGACAATGGATGGAGGGGCGTCAGACTGGGCGTCACTGTTCCCTTCAGGTACTTCTCGACGGCATCGATTGTGTCTTCGGCCATCGCGCGATGAGTCGTCCACTTGCCACCAAGGATACTGATCAATCCACTACAAGCATCGATTTCCACTTCATCATCACGCACCAGGCTCTTGGTTGCCTTCTTCCCTTTCGAACCGACGAGCGGGCGCATCCCGGCGATTCCGCTCTGAATATCATCGAGAGAAAATGGCCGCTTCAGATAAGAATTCACGTGTCGAAGCAGATATTCTGCCTCCGAGCGCCGGAGAATCATCTCCTCTTGCACGTTGACTTCGTTATCGGTCGTGCCGACGAGCAGACGGCCTAACCAGGGGACAGCAAAAATGACACGTCCGTCCTCGGTTCTGGGAATCAGCAGGCCTTCGTGATGCAAAAAACCATCCAGCGGAAGAAAGATATGAACGCCCTTACTCGGGCGCATGCGAGGTGGAATTCCGGCATGAGCCAAGGTGCGTATCCCGTCTGAGAATGGGCCAGTGGCATTGACGAACGCGTGCGCTCGTATCGTGAAAATGTTGCCCGTGATCTGATCTTGCACTTCGGCGGCTTCGATTCTCGTATCGGTGCCTTTTAAGAATCCGGTGACTTTCGCATAGTTGAGTGCCTCGCCACCCGAATCAGCAAAAGTGCGAATCAAACTGATGTTGTACGCGGAATCATCGAATTGACCGTCGCCGTAGACGATAGCTCCCCGAAGTCCCGCCGTTTTCAAGGAGGGAAGACACTTAATCGTCTCTTCGCGCGGGATGTACCGGCTCGGGAACAGACCGGCGCGGCCAGCCATCCGGTCGTATATCTTGAGTCCGATGCCGTAGTAAACGACCTCAAGCCAACTGAAACAGGGGACGATAAACTCTAGAGTTCGCGTGAGAAACGGAGCGTTGTGAAGCATCAGGATGCGCTCACGCAGCGCCTTCTTCACTATCCGATATTGATGAATATCTAGATGGGTGATCGCATCCTGCAGGTAACGCACGCCCCCATGAACAATTTTCGTGGCAGCACTCGACGTGGCGCCACCAAAATCTCCAGCATCGACCAGGACAGTGCTCAGGCCGCGGAGTTGGGCGTCGAGAGCACTTCCAGCACCGCTCGCTCCTCCTCCGATTACGCATACATCAAACTGGGTGTTCTCAATCTCTCGCAGAGCTTCCTGTCGACCTTTCACGCGAGTTGGTCCTTCCTCATAAGTTCGATCAGAATATAACTTTCAGTCCGAATCCGGCGACGACACCATCCCCTTCCTGCAACTCGCCGCTCGACAAAGTATTGCACCTCCGGCGGCAAGACGAGCTATGCCGTGCCGGGGACAAATTATCCGATTCGAAAGCTCTTTTCCGCTCCGAGCGGGCAACAATTGCGTCAAATAGGATTGATTGGAGTGATCACTGATTTTGCCGTAGACCATACCTAATGCGGCCGTATTGTCCAATTGGTGTCAAAACTTGAAACCCATTGCCAAAACCACCGTGGGATCTGTCCACCCGACATTGAACACGTAAGTAGTAAAATCCACTTTTCGGTAGGACAAACCTGCAAAGAAACCTCGTTGTACATCAAGGGGCGTCTGATATGCACGTGTTCTTTGCGAAGCCAGCCCAACACGCAGCCACTCGGTGGGCGAATAGGTTAGTTCATTCCAGTTATAGAAGAAATTGCTCCCGACATTCTTGGTATCGAAAACAAATTCACCTTCACTGTAGAGGGAAATCTTCTGATAGCTCAGTGTGAGCAGGTAACCCGGCGCTACCCCGGTCGTATTTCCGAATATTCCTCCCACCATAGGAGTCGCCTCGAACACAAGTTTCTCTCCGAAACTAACGTTGTAGCCGAGCCATAGTGATCCAGTCCTTCGATCTTCATAGTTATAGCGCGCTTCAAGATGTACCCAGTTGCGGTCGGCCCGGAATGTCGGAGAGAAATAAGACTGATCATCGGGAATGATGTACCCATACCCAGCAGCGGCAAATGACCAACTACTGCTGTCGACATCCTCCGTCCGTTGGGGAGGCACGACGGTGCCTGTACCCTGCGCGCACAGCTCTGCAGCGAAAAGTACAAGAAAAGCAGGCAGGCCGAGACTTACTTTAAACGTCATCCCCCCAACGCCATCGTCATTCCGACCATAGCAGCTCCGATGAGTGTCATAAGTAGTCCGCTCCTCAGAGGTCGATGGCCCGTGTGATATCCATATACGTAGCCAGTCAATAAGAGCAGCAAGATGGCGATTGCGTTGGAAACTCTGAGGGCACGTGTCGAGTCATGAACAAGAAGGAATGGCAGCACGACAGGAAAGGTCGCGAAGACGACCAGAAGGAACACACCCAGACCGGCCAGCCATTCATCTTTTGTGAGGCGCGGACGCTTTGGTGGTTCGGGTAATTGTTGGAGCTTTCGCCGAATCGCTTCGAGTTCGTCAGGACTCGTCACGGACGCGAGGACAGGTGGCAAGGCATCGGCGATTACGCGATATGCTTCCTCTGGATTTCCTGCTTCGCGGGCCGCTCGCAGCGTCATGATTTTTTGTCCATGAGCGTAAAAGCAAGCTAACCAATACAGAACTGCATCAATCACGCCCCACGCTATGTTGCAACCCAATGCGCCAATGAGCATCTGGCGTACTTCTGTGCTGCCGCCGCCTCCCACACTGAAAGAACACGTGATGGTGAGAACCATCACGAGTCCGAAAAGGATTTCCGAAATCCGCTCCATCGGCTCGAGGAAACGCTTCACCGTTTTGGAGGCTTCGTCCGGCACGCGCAGGGATGTCAGTATCGAAATATTCCTCGGCAAAAAAGACACTAACAACTGATGAAACTGCCAGTCATGCAGTCGAACTGCCGCCCTGCTAGGACGAGGGAAAGAACGGCTCTGATCCTCTTCTGACAGATGGAGGTGCACTCTAGGGTTGCGCGTCGACTGGAACCTGTCGATCATGTCAGCTGAATGTTGGGGTGGACGGCGACAGCTTCACGGTCGCACGACAGTTTCCGGACTGGTGCGTCGGAAGAGGGCTGCCAGATGTTGTACTTGCGCTGGCACAATTTGCGGCATCCAAGGAGGGGACAGGAGAACTGCCGCAACTAGAAGATTGGCCGCTTGGACACGCTAAAGTATATTGTCACGCGCTACGTCGGATTTCTCTGGCTTCTGCTCAAGCCGCTTGGCTCATGGGCTGTGTTTGCAGTCGCTGCAATCGACTCTGCGTTCTTTGGCGTGCCGCTCGATCCCGTGGTAGCCGCATACGTGTATCAGAATCGTTCACATGCCTTAATTTATCCCTTAATGGCTGCGGCAGGATCGGCGGCGGGGTGTCTGATTTTGTACTGGATCGGCTACAAGGGAGGCGAGGTTCTACTACTGAAGCGGATGTCCCGCGCAAAATTCGAGCGAATTCGCGCATCCTTTGACCAGCACGAGTTCTGGGCCTTGATGGTTCCCTCCATGCTTCCGCCGCCCTTTCCGTTCAAGGCTGTCGTATTAGCAGCATCAGCTTTTGAGATGAATTTCTGGCACTTCCTGCTGGCGATTTTTCTCGGGCGTCTGCTTCGATTTGTGCTCTTAGGGATCCTGGTGCTGAGATTCGGTCCGCAGGTCGTGGCTTTCGGAACCGAGGTACTGCTGAAGCATTGGACCGTCCTGATTGTGGCATCCGCAACAATAATCGCTAGCGGGGTCTATGCCTGGGTGAGGGTGAGAAAGTGACTGCCCTACAGCATAGGCTGCAAAGACACCGACATCCCCTTGGAAAGTTCCAGGCAAACTCGGGCACACGTTGAAAGCTGCAACCCGAATCAGAATTGTGGAATCAGAGTTTCGGAGCAGCTTTGCCCACCCAAACCAAGTCGGCCACCAAGCTTAGAAAACATCCAGCCGACAACCTGCTCAAGAAAGAATTCGATCGTTCCGAAATCCTCCGCATAGTGGCAGTGATCGCAATTCTGGCAATCTGCGTGATGGTGCTCGTCGGCCTATTTGCCCCTGGGTTGCGCTATTCCCTTGTCAATCCAATCACGGTGCCACTTGACTCTGCGGCGTTTTTAAACGAACTGGAATCGCTGGTCAATTCCAAGATCACGCGCAACAACCAAATTGATGTGATCGAGAATGGCGACCATTTCTATGAAGCTGAACTGGGCGCGATGCGCCAGGCCCAGCACAGCATCAACATCGAAGCGTACATCTTTCATAAAGGAAAGCTCACTGATCAAGTGTTGCAAGTATTGACCGAGCGAGCGCGGGCGGGCGCGCACGTGAATCTCGTTCTGGATGCGGCCGGAAGCCTATCCACACGTAAGAGTTATTTCAAAGCGCTGAAAGAGGCTGGCGGAAAGGTGGACTGGTATCACCGCCTGCGGATGCACAACTGGTTTGTTGACAACAACCGCACTCATCGTGAAATCACGCTGATCGATGGATCAATCGCATTCGTTGGTGGCGCTGGGTATGCGGATTGGTGGCGATACGGCACCAAATCAGAACCGCTCTGGCGAGATACGATGTTTCGCATTCGAGGAGACGCCGTCCGGGCGATCCAGGGGACATTCCTCGAGAATTATCTAGAGGCATCTGGAAAGGTTCTGGACGGAACAGATTACTTCCCACCAGCTACTTCCGATCCCGGGAAGACAACGGCCCTTGTCATCACGAGCACCCCATCGAGGGGAGGATCTACGCGCTCTCGCGTGTTGTTTCAAACTCTGATTGCAGGCGCCCGAAAATCGATCTACATTACGACGCCATATTTTCTTCCCGATCGCAGCATGATGGATGAACTGGTGCACGCGGCTGAGCGGGGCGTCAGCGTTAACCTGATCGTTCCAGGCAAGCACGACGACCACATGTTAACGCGTAGCTCCGGCAGAAGCGCCTATGGCACCCTGCTCAAAACGGGGGCAAAAGTGTACGAATACGAGCCCTCAATGATCCATGCCAAAGTCGCCATTTTCGATGGCGTGTGGAGCATAGTCGGTTCGACGAACCTCGACAATCGCTCGTTCGGGATCAATGATGAAATTAATGTTGCGCTGCTCGATCCGCAGATCGCTAGCAGGCTCACCCACGACTTCGAGGAGGATGCCCGTCAATCAAGAATAGTCACCCTTGCAGACTGGGAACATCGGCCTTTATCTGAGCGCCTGCTCGAGATGCTCGGCTGGGTTTTCGAACGTGAGCAATGAGCTTCCGAATCCGCGTTGCCAGCTACAACATTCATAAATGCAAGGGGCTGGATCAGCGCACGAACCCCGATCGGATTGCGAAAGTCATCCGAGAACTGAACGCCGATGTGGTGGCGATCCAAGAGATTCTCGATGTGCGCGATCGACGCCCAGAATTCGACCAGGCCCGCTGCATCGCTGAGCAATTGGGCAGCTATAAGGAGTGCTTTGGGGAAAACCGGACGCTATACGGAGGACGTTACGGCAACATGACGTTAAGCCGCTTCCCGGTGGAGGTCTGCCACAATTATGACCTCACTTGGCGACAGCGAGAACGGCGCGGATGCCTTCGAACGGATCTGCTCCTACCTAGTGGGACTTTGCTCCATCTATTCAACGTGCACCTGGGCACGAGCTACGTCGAGAGGAGACACCAGGCTCGAATGCTGCTGAGTGATAACCTGCTGAGCCGTCGGGGCTGGGCACGACCCCGAATTGTCGTGGGCGACTTTAATGAATGGACGCGCGGCCTGGTCTCCCGACTGATGTCCGAAGCGTTCCAACTTGCGAAGCCCAAGACATTGCTACGGCATGGTCGAACTTATCCGGGTGTTTTCCCGGTTCTTCGTCTCGACCATTTTTACTACGACAAACACCTTGTACTGCACAGCTTCCGGGTGCATCGGAGCCGCAGCGCGCTGGTCGCATCGGACCATTTACCTTTGGTGGCTGAAATCGAAGTTGACGTGAAATCTGAAAGGTAATGTTGCTGTGTCGACAATTTTCTTTGTTCGACAAAAGCGCATTCGACACCCGTCAGTGTCAATTTTCAGAGTGCCGTTCTCGTGATCGCGATCCAAAACGGAGCGCGATTTTCTTTCTAGCTCAATCCGCAGCATTTTGCTGAACTGCTTAGTCTCTGTTTTCGTTTAAAAAACATCTATCGGCCACCCACCAGTTCCTGAGCATGGATGGGACACTTGGTTAGAGTCTCGACCCGTGTTCCGTACTTACCGAGAGTGTTCTCGACGACACAAAAATCAAAGCCGGGGATGACCACGTCATTCCAACGGTCTCCGATTCCACGGAGCGCAACATCCAACATCGTGACGATTTGATTGCCAAGCGGCTCGTGGCTGTCAAGAGTGATGGCACCAAAAAACTCCTGGCACTCCGTATAGCCGGAATTATGTGTTCCGGTATACGGCTTTTGTTGAGCGAGATCAACTTTCTTGCCGATGCGGCGTGAGATCTCCTCAGAATGTCCCGCAAAAAAATCAACCAAGGCTTTCTCTTGCAATCGCGCAGCGAGATTCTTAGCGGCAACTTCGCGATACCAGTGTTCGCCGACTCTGTATCCTTCTTCGACAAGGTCAAACCAGTATTTTTGCTCTGGAGTGACTTTGTGTGGGGATTCCACGGCGATCACAGAGCGACGAAGGCACGCTGTAAGACCATCGCGTTTGGGCGCGACACCCAGGTGGACCCAGTCACCCTCGTGAATGCAGCGGTTGAGGGCCGGGCCAATTAAAGTACGGTTAGCGGTATTGGCGCCCACCATGATCTGGAAGCCGTCGCGCTCGGAGCCGAGCATGCGGCCCACCCAGGCACCCCACGCTGCGACTTCAGTTTCGAGCCGGCCAGGGCGTAGCACGGCTAGCATTGCTTGCAGCACGGCGTCAGCAATCACGCACGCATCAGCAATCAGGCGCATCTCGATTTCGCTCTTCTCGTACTTCACGCGGTAGTAGAGTTCTTGCGCGTCTACCACACCCTCTTTGCCATAGAGATTTTGCAGGTACTCGACCAGCCCAGCTGGGATGACTTGGCGTGGCGTGAGCAAAGCGATGTGATCCACATCTTTCCCGGCCGCAGCCCCAATGACATCTTCCAATCGCTCGGCACGGATGGGATATTTCTCGTCCGCCAACTGCAGTAGTTCGACCTTGTGGACTTTGGCTCCAGCGCGGTCTGCCAGCTGCTCCGCGACATATCCTCCCTCCAGACCAGCCACAACATGGAATCCGTTTGGCCCTACTACGCCAGCGACCTGCTCGATAGAAATATTGGTATTCCCTCCAAGGTAAGGGACATCCCCGGCGTAATGTTCATCCGAGAAGACTAGGCCCACGGTGTGGCCATGCTTCTCCAACGCTTGATTGATGCGCCGAACACGCAACTGGAATTCCTCGATCGGTGCCAAGTAGTCACGGTCGATGGAAGGGGTTTCGGCAAGAATCCTCAGGACTCTGTCCATGTCGCCACGATGTAGTTCAGGAGTCGGTCCGGCGTTCATGAGATCACCCTTTTATTGAATCGCGACGAATTTCAGCTTAACGGCTGCGCTTGTGCAACGCCCAGGCGGTGCAAGATGTGCCCACCGACTCGCACCTGTGACGCACAAAATACTCATAACGCGACACAAGAACCTCCGTCATTCCATGGCGGTCTTGCGCCAACCAGAGATTGCACAGCATTTCAATCGGCCGCTGTGTTTTGCTTTTTCCGCGAAAAGTGAAGGTACGCTGCGACGCTGAGGAAATTGATTAAGACTGCGATTACATTCCACGCGATCACGGGTCGCGAAAGTATCAACAATCCGTAGTAGACCCAGAGTATCTGAAACACACCCATGATGGCCGCCATCCTTGGATTCATTCCCGCACTGGACCGACGCCTGAGCATTGCAATCAAGTCCGGCACTGCAGCAAATGTCGTGCCCAATCCCGCGACAAATCCAAAGACCTCCGAGCGCTGAAATCTAGGGACAAGTAGACTCGCAGTGTCGTGTGGGACCAGATCTTTACAGCCACAAAGAGGGATCAGGCTCAAGACGAGCACTATGAGGACCTTGCGTTTGCATCGGTCCATAGCCACCTCCACAAACCGTTCGTACACCGATTGCTCTTTTGGGTTCAGAAATTTCTATTAGCGTTTTCGCCTTGCTCGCGACATTCCTACATAGACTCTCAAGGTAAGCTGGAACCCTCAATAGCGGTAACGTTCGTTGGCGCGGGAAGACCAATCCGCTGTAGCAACCCTTGGAAGTTTCGGTTGTTCCGGAGTCCGTCCATGCTCGGATCTATGTGAAGATAAATAAGCCAGTGGGAATGCTCTTCATAGGATTCCTCCAAGCATTCCATCGCGCGGTCGTTTTCTCCTAAGCCGACGTAAATCCCAGCGAAAAAATACGGCGCGACATACTTTTCCTTCGCAAATTTCTTCAAATCGTCGAGCATTTCTAATGCATCCTTCGTTCTACCAGCAGCCGCGAGAGTGTGCGCAAGCGCCGCGCGCATCATAGGACTTCCGCCCGACAGCTTCACTCCCTTTTCACCTTCCGTGATGGCCATTTCATAAGAACTCGTTTTCCTCAGCAACAGGCCGAGGATCCAGTACGTGACGGGATAATTCGGATCCAAATCGACAGCTCGCCGGAGTTGTTCAATTGCCTCCTCGTATCGCCGACCAAGGTAGAGGGCCCATCCGACTGCGACATTAATAATGAGCGACAAGGGATCCAGATCCTGACCGTTCTTCATCCTGTTCATCGCTTCCTCATGCCGGCCCATGGTCATCGCAAATTCGGCGTACCAGTGATTGGCTGTCGGGTAAGTCGGCAGCAGTTCGAGACTCCGGTTAAATTGGGTCTGAGCTTCTTCCCACTGCCAGTTATGAAGCCACAACACGGCCGCCAGAGATGTGCGAGCTTCGGCAAGATCCTGATCCAGCCGGAGCGCAGTCTTTGCAGCCGCTTTGGCTTTCGGGAATGCTTCCTCGGGCGGTAAATAACAGTTCCATCCCAGAAGCACAAAGCAATCGGCCAAACCCGCATATGCAAGCGCATACGTAGGATCCTTGTCGGCGGCCTGCCGGAAGTAGTCGATCGCCTTGTAGAAACCTTCTTCGGTCCATCTGTTCCAGTGATGACGACCTTTCAGATAAAGGCGGTATGCCTCCGCGTTCTCGGTATAGCGTTTTGTTAACTGCTTTTTTTCGGCTCGAGTCAAACGCAATCGCAATTTTCCCGATATCTCATTGGAAATATCGTCCTGGACGACAAAAATGTCTCCAGGCCTGCGATCGTATTGCGCGCTCCACAGCTGAGACCCTGTGGCTACATCGACTAATTCTGTACCAATGCGCAAAGAGCCACCGCTTTGCATCATTCTTCCTACAACTACGGCCCGCACATTAAGCTCGCGACCGATCGCTTGAGGGTCGATTTTCCGGCCCTTATATTTGAATGCCGTACTCTGCGCTATCACTCGCAGTTTCGGCAGCGTCGCAAGAATATTGGTGAGACTACCCGTAATTCCATCGCTGAGATATTCGTGATCAGGATCGCCGCTCGCATTTTCGAAAGGCAAAACCGCGACCGAGTCAATCATCTTGGAGACTCGCGGGCGGGAGACAGCTGTTCTCCCCGAGGCAGTTCGTCCACTTTGCTTGTCGGTCGAGGGCGACGGAGTTGGAGTTGGCGTCAGAACCGAGACTCCTTCTGAAGTCCTCCGCCCTGACTCCGAATCTCGTTTTAGTCGCTGCAATTCAGCCCGAATGTCGTCGGCGTGCTGATAGCGTAGGTTCCTGTCTTTCTCCAAGGCTCTGTAGATCACTTCTTGAAGACTCGATGGGATCCCGGGGTTGACTCGGCTAGGAGCCACAGGCTCGCGGTTGAGGATCGCCTCCGTGATGAGACCCGCACTGACGCCTTTAAATGGCAATTCTCCTGTAGCCATCTGGTAAAGGACGATACCGAATGAGAAAAGATCCGTGCGACCATCCAACTCTTCGGCCCGCACTTGTTCGGGAGACATGTAAGCCGTGGTACCCAGAGCAATCCCTGGGCTAGTGAGATGTTCCTCGGACTCGAGGGACTCGGCGCTTATGGCGAGGCTTTCAGGTCTGATCTTGACAGAGACCTTTGCCAGCCCGAAATCCAGAACCTTAGCGTGCCCGCGAGTGGTTACAAAAATATTCGCAGATTTGATGTCGCGGTGGACGATGCCCTGTGAGTGGGAAGCGTCTAGCGCGTCGGCGATCTCGATACCCAAAACAAGCAACGCCTCCAGTTCGAGAGGCTTGCCACCGATCAGTCGACGGAGTGTCTGCCCTTCCAGAAATTCCATCGCGATGAAGGTTCGGCCGTCCGCCTCGTCGATCTCGTGGATCGTGCAGATGTTCGGATGATTTAGCGCAGAGGCAGATTTCGCTTCGCGCTGAAAACGGCTGAGCGCCACCGGATCCTTTGCGACGGCGTCGGGCAGGAACTTGAGTGCTACAAAGCGACCGAGCTTCACATCTTCGGCCTTGTAGACCACACTCATTCCGCCACTACCGAGCTTCTCGACAATGTGGTAGTGCGAGATGGTTTGCCCGATCATGGGTTGAAATCTTAGGGCGCAACAGTGGGCGAGTCAATGAATGCAGCGAGGATCCCGAGCACATCAGGACCACCACGGAATAACATCGCCATTCCTCGGAATCGCGGCCCCGGGGCTGTGTTGGTGGTCGTAACGAGTGGCGCCTAGTTTTCAACAGTTGACTTTCGAATACCCACCTCTGTCCTTCAGCCCATCGGGGGCCGCTTCAATCCAGTGCTTGCAATATATCGAAATTTCTTCACTGTCAGTGCGCTTCAAAACGCCGAAATTTCGAGCGGACGGGCGAAGTGTACCCAGCGCATGCCTGCGAAGATCGGAAACATTCGGCAGCATAGTGGATCCCGCTTCGACGCGCTCAGGCCGTGACTAATTCTTTCTGGTAATGTCTGCCGGTCATTTCCGTCACAAGCATTCAAGCATTGACAAGAGAGAGAGATAAGCCGAAAATGCCATCGCTGGCATTAAGTGTCAGCGTCTTCTCCCCCAGGCTCAGTCGTTTGGCCGCCGTCCCATAAATTCGGAGGACTCCAGGGTCCCTCCATCAAAAAAGGAATATCAAAGATGCCGTGTCACCGTTGCGCGCACGCGCGCCGTGCTGTCCGGAAGGTGTTTTTTACTCTGAGTTTATTAGCGTTCCTTTTGCTGATGGGGCTTTGGCAACCGGGATTTGCACAGGCGACTCCGCCGTTGACTTTTGAGAACAATTATTTTGTAACAGGCGATTACGTGGTCTCTGGCGTCGGCCTGCGCGGACTTGGGGTGAACGGGTTTGCCAAGAAACAGTTCACCATGCCGGACGCGAATTCGGTGCCCTCTGCAGGTGTGCCTTTAGGGGCAGACATTGTGGCTGCTTTTCTCTACTGGGAAACAGTTGAAAGTTCGCAGACAGCGTTTATCGGTCAAAACGGATTCTTCAGACCCGTATTTGCGGGCGGACCATCCAAGGGATATCCGATT